>Ga0315280_10007103_pt1 | contig 15181 bp, 17 predicted proteins | sample YL17G06_40_MG_FD_203697 | JGI IMG/M metagenome (GOLD analysis project Ga0315280, IMG submission 203697) | Sediment microbial communities from Yellowstone Lake, YNP, Wyoming, USA - YL17G06_40 | ecosystem: Environmental > Aquatic > Freshwater > Lake > Sediment | place: USA: Wyoming | collected... | reverse complement strand
AGATCGGCCCGGTGTTGGGCACGCTCGAACAGATCCACACCCTGGCGCAGCAGGAAATGGCCGAGCAATTGGCCCTGGCCCATGGCGTCAGGCGGCGGGCACTGCTGATCATCGTTTCTGTTTTCGTCGTGGGGCTGGGCACCGCCGTCGCTGTCGGCAGCGCTTTGGCCCGCTCCATCCTGCGTCCGCTTCGTGCCCTCGAGGAGGGCGCCGACCGGTTTGGCATGGGTGATCTCTCCCATCGTGTATCCCTGGCCGCACAGGACGAGCTGGGACACCTGGGGGGAACCTTCAATGCGATGGCGGAGAAGCTGGCAAAGAGCCAGAAGGCGCTTGAGGATCTCTCCGCTCACGATGGCCTGACGGGCCTGTGCAATTACCGCGAATTCCACCGGCGCCTGGCAGAGGAGGTGCAGCGTTCTCTCCGGTACGGTCCCCCCTTCTCTCTGCTGATCCTGGACATCGATGACTTCAAGGCCGTGAACGACACCTACGGACATCTGGCCGGCGACGAGGCCCTGCGGGGGCTCGCCGCGCTGATCCGCCGGGCAGTGCGGCCGGTGGATGAGGTCGCCCGCTACGGGGGGAGGAGTTCGCCATCCTCCTGCCGGAGACGGCGGGACCCGGGGCCTTTGCCACGGCGGAACGCATCCGCGAGATCATCGCCACACATCCGATTGCCATTGCCCCGGCGCAGACGGTCGGCCTCACCGTGAGCATCGGAGTAGCCACCTACCCACAGGATGCGGACACCGAGGAGAAACTCCTCGGCGCAGCGGATCAGGCGCTGTACGCCGCAAAGAACAGTGGCCGCAACCGGGTGTGCCGGTGGGCCAGAACATAGAGGAGAACTCGTGCCTCTTCGCAACCAGAGCGCTGGAGCGAATCAGACGGGGGTTGCTCCTGAGCAGGAGCCCGGCTTGACCATACGGCCAGGCGTCGCAGCCGTGATCCAGGATGCCCGAGGCCGCATCCTCTTGCACCGCAGGCGCGTGGGCGGCGGCTGGGCCCCGCCAAGCGGCGCCGTGGAGCCCGGCGAGGACGTCCGTTCCGCCCTTCTGCGCGAGCTTCGCGAGGAAACGGCCCTCGTGGTGGAAGTCGAGCGGCTGGTCGGGGTGTACTCCGATCCGGCCTATCAGATCGTTCACTACCCTGACGGCCGCATCATTCAGTTCGTCACCTGCCTCTTCGCCTGCCGTCTTCGCGGCGGCAATCTGCGAGGGTCTGAGGAGGGTACGGCGTGGGATTGGTTCTTGTCGGCCTCGCTGCCGGAGGACCTCACGCCGTATGCGCGGATCTGGCTTCTGGACGCACTTTCCGGCGAACCGCAGGTGCTGATCCGGTGACGCAGTACCTCGCCAATCCGCAACGGCGCGCCCGCAAGAGGCAGTGCGAAGCAGGGAAAGGAATATGAAGCTCAAAGCGCTCTCCCCGGAGGTCGGCCTCCTCCTGTGGATTGTGGATGAGGGCTACGAAAAGAAGGGCTGGCACGGTCCCAACCTGCGCGGCTCGATCCGGGGGCTCGACGCTCGCCAAGCCTCATGGAGACCAGCAGACGGCCGACACAATATCTGGGAGATCGTGGTGCATTGCGCCTACTGGAAGTACGCGGTCCGGCGCAGAATCCTCGAGGAGAAACGGGGCTCCTTTCCGATCAAGGGCTCGAATTGGTTCGTGCGTCCGACAGCCATCACGCCGGAGGCCTGGCGAAAGGATGTCGCCCTGCTCGAGGACACCCATCGGAGGCTGCAATCCGTCATCGCCGGCCTGACGCCGGGCGACTTGCGGAGGACCCCTCGCGGCAGCAGGGTGAACACCGCGGCCCTCATCTCCGGCATCGCCGCTCACGACGTGTACCACGCCGGCCAGATCCAACTCTTGAAGCGACTCCGCGAGAGCCGAGATCGGTAGCCGATACGCAACCGGGATCTTCCGACATCACCGGCGACCGGACCGGAGGAAACGAAGGCGGGGAATGCTCCGAAGCGAGGTCGGGAATTGGAACTCGTGCTGACGCAGGGTGTGATCCGAAGCTGGAGGCCGGACGATACGTTGTACGCGGTCGTCCGGGAGTGGGGCCGGGTGAGGCAGGGGAAGGTGGCGAGAAAGGTACGAGGAAACGGTTGAGAGCGGCCAGGCCTTCGGCAGCCTGCCGGCGTGATCGCCGGAGGCTGATGACGGGCCGGCTCTGAGGTACCGTGGGCTGTCTTGCGACCTGAAGGACCGGAGGGAAGAAGCGGCATGACAAACAAGACACTCACAATCGGAGAGAAGAAGAAAATCGCCCTCGTGGCGCACGATAACAAGAAGCGCGATCTCGTGGAGTGGGCTCGATTCAACAGGGAGCTGCTGGCGCACCACGAGCTGTACGGGACGGGAACAACCGGCAAGCTGCTGGAGCACGAGCTGGACCTCGAGATCATCAAGCTTCAGAGCGGACCGTTGGGCGGCGACCAGCAAATCGGGGCCAAGATTGCCGAGGGAAGCATTGATTTCCTCATCTTCTTCTGGGACCCCCTGGAACCCCTCCCCCACGATCCGGATGTGAAGGCGCTCTTGCGGATCGCGGTCGTCTGGAACATTCCCGTCGCGTGCAATCGCAGCTCCGCCGATTTCATGATCTCGTCGGCGCTCATGTCCGGCGAATACCCGCGCATTCTGCCGGATTACGACGAGCACCGGGAACGGATGGCGGGCCAGCCTCCGGCCTGAGGGTGGGCCGCCGCCTTCATCGGAACCTACGGTGGCCAGCTCCGGGCATGCGCCGACCCTAGCGTGAGCGATGTGAAAGCGAGGTCCATGCGATGAAAGTCGGATTCATCATCTACGATGGAATGACCGCCCTGGATTTCATCGGCGTGTACGATCCCGTCACCCGGCTGAACACGATGGGATTCCTGCCGGACCTTCACTGGGAGGTGTGCGCGCGGTCCATGACCGTCGAGGACGGCGCCGGACTTGCTTTCATCCCGACCAAAGTCGGCGAGCCGCTTCACGTTTACGACATGATCATCGTGCCAGGAGGATACGGCTCCCGGAAGCTGGTTGACGACGGCACGTTCATCGAATGGCTGAGGACGGCAGCCCCGTGCCAGCTCAAGGTGTCCGTGTGCACGGGTGCCTTGCTCCTGGGCGCTGCGGGATTCTTGAAGGGCAAGACGGCGACGACCCATCGGAGCGCATTCAACGATCTCCGACCGTTCTGTGCGTCCGTCGTGGACCGGCGAATCGTTGATGAGGGGGACGTCATCACGGCACGAGGCGTAAGCTCCTCGATTGACTTGGGGCTCTATCTCTGCGAAAAGTTGGCAGGTCGCAAGGCCAAGGAACGCATCCGCCAACAGATGGATTACGAGCACGTCGCCGCTCTTTAATCGCGCCGGAAAGGAGGCGTCTTCCTATGGCCACCCCCAGTCCCCCACAGAGCCAGTTGCCCCCGGCCGAGCCGATGGCGCTCACCGAGGGGGTGCAGTACGCGCCCGGCTCCATCGTCAGCCGGACGCTGCTCAAGACCGACACCGGGACCCTCACCCTGTTCGCCTTTGACGAGGGGCAGGAACTCAGCGAGCACACCGCTCCTTTCGACGCCCTGGTTCAGGTGCTGGACGGCGCCGCCACCCTGGTCATCGGGGGCAAGCCGGTCACCGTCCAGAAGGGCGAGCTGGTCTTCATGCCCGCCAACGTCCCCCACGGCGTCCGGGCGGGCGGGCGCTTCAAGATGCTGCTGACGATGTTCCGGACGCCGCAGAAGTAAGAGAGAGGGGAAATTCCGTGACTGAACCCAAGATCCTCGCACTCGATTTCGACGGCGTCATCTGCAACAGCGCCTACGAGGGATTACAGTCCGCCTGGCGCGTGTACCGGGAGATCTGGGGAGGAGCCGGCGACGGCCCGCCAGCCGAGGCGGCCGCCGCTTACGTCCGCCTGCGGCCCGCCCTGGAGATCGGCTGGGAGTTCCCGGTGATGCTCCGCGCTATCCTCGAGGGCGTGCCGGAAGGCGCACTTCTCCAGGAGTTTCAGACCAAATGGCGGTCGCGGATCCTGGAGGAACACCACCTGAGCCTGGCGGATCTCACGGCGCGCTTCGACGCCACGCGGGATGCCTGGATCCAGAAGGACCTTGGGAGTTGGCTCGGCTGCCAGCATCTGTACCCCGGCATCGCGGAGCGCCTGCGGGCCCTCCTGCAAAGCCGCACACAGGTCTTTGTCATCACGACCAAGGAGTGGCGTTACGCTCACCTGATCATGGAGAAAGGCGGCGTGCCTTTCCCGGCCGATCGCGTCTGGGGGAAGGAGCGGGCTCGGCCCAAGGCAGATCTCCTCCGCGTCCTGCGCCAGGAGCGCGGCGTAGACTTCGGCGACATCTGGTTCGTCGAGGACCGCCTCACGACCCTGCGGTCGGTCGAGGCGCAGGCGGACCTGGGCGCGGTCGGCCTGTTCCTTGCCGCCTGGGGCTACACCACGCCGGCCGAACAGGCCGAGGCTGCGACGGACCCCCGCATCATCCCGCTCACGCTGGAGCAGTTCTGTAGGGACTTTTCCGCTTGGACGCAGAAGGCCGTCTCGCGAGGAGGCGCCGCATGAAGGTGGGCATCTACCTCACCAACCAGCATCCGCCCGGGACCGATATGGTCTCAGCCCTGGAAGAGCAGATCCTCATGCTCCGCGCGGCCCGCGACCGGGGCTGGGATGCGGTGGGAACCGGGCAGCACTATCTCAGCGAGGGCATGGTGCAGTTGCAGCTCGTCCCGTTCCTGTCACGGCTGGCCGCCGAGGCGGGAGGCATGACGGGCATCGCCGGCGTGCTGCTCCTCCCCCTCCACAACCCGGTGGAGCTGGCCGAGCACGTGGCCTCCCTGGACGTGATCTGGAGGGGGAACTTTGTCTTCGGCGTGGGACTGGGCTATCGCGATGCCGAGTTCGACGCGTTCCGGGTGCCCCGCGACCGGCGCGTGCGCCGCCTGGAAGAGTGCCTGGCCCTGGTCAAGCGCCTCTGGACCGAGGAGGCGGTCAGCGTCGAGAGCGACGTGTGCAGGTTGGACAAGATCACCATGACCATCCGACCGGTCCAGCAGCCCCACCCGCCCATCTGGTTCGCCGCCACGACGGATCAAGCGGTCCGGCGGGCGGCCCGCCTGGGAGACACCTGGTTCATCAGCCCCCACGCCACCTGGCCCACTGTAGCGCGTCAACTGTCGCTGTACCGGGCCGAGCTGTCCCGCCTGGGGCGCCCCTTCCCCCGGGAACTGCCCATGTTCCGCGAGATCTTCTGCGCAAAGGACCGGCGGACGGCCCTGGAGATCGCCGGGCCTTGTCTCGCAGAGAAGTACGGGGCCTATGCGCGTTGGGGCCAGGACGGCGCTCTGCCGGCGCAAGAGACCTTCCAGCGTCCCTTCGAAGAGCTGGTGAAAGATCGCTTCATCCTCGGCTCGCCGGAGGAATGTTACGAACAGCTCCGCCCTTCTTGGGAGACGCTGGGTGTGAACTATCTGCTCCTTCGCACCCATTGGAGCGGCCTGCCCGCGAGCGCCGCCCTCCAGAGCATGGGGCTGATCAGCGACGAGCTGCTGCCCTCGCTCCGCCGAGTGCCCGGCGCCGGCGCTGGGTCGCCACCCCGCGCGGGGACTGGTGACTGATCACGCCGCACGCCGCTCGCGCCACTGGGCCGCCAGCACGGCCGCGCGGCATCCCAATATCGACTTTAGAGGGGGGCAGCATGCAGTACAGGCACCTCGGCCGTACCGGTCTTAAGGTTTCCGAACTGGGGTTCGGTTGTGGCAGCATCGGCGGACTGCTCGTGCGGGGCGAGTACCCCAAGATGTGCCGCACGGTGGCGCGCGCCCTGGAGCTGGGGATCACCTACTTCGACACCGCATCGCTTTACGGGGACGGGCAGTCCGAGGTCAACCTCGGGGCGGTCCTGCGCGAGCTTCGCGCCGACCCGACCGTGGGAACGAAGGTGCGCTTGAGGCCCCCGGACCTGGACCGGATCGAGGCGGCGATCACCGAGTCCGTGGAGGCCAGCCTGCGGCGTCTCGGCCGGGAGCGCGTGGACCTCATCCAGCTCCACAATTCCTTCACCCCACACTCCGGGCCCGAGTGGGCTGGGGTGACCCTCCACCACTTCCCTGCCGTGCTGCGCGCCTTCGAGGCCCTGCAGCGGCAGGGCAAAGTGCGCTTCTGGGGGATCACCGGCCTGGGCGAGACCGCGACGCTGCACCAGGTGGTCGAGGGCGGAGGGTTCCATACGGTCCAGGCCGTTTACAACCTGCTCAACCCCAGTGCCGGGATGCAGGCGCCGGCTGGCTTCCCGTACCAGGATTATCGGCAGCTCATCGACCGGGCAGCCGGTCAGCAGATGGGCGTCATCGTGATCCGCGCCCTGGCGGGTGGTGCGCTCAGCGGGACGCCCGACCGGCACCCGGTCGCCGCCCGCTCGGTCGCGCCCATCGCTACCGAACGCGACTACTCGGCGGACGTTGCCCGGGCCCGGCAGCTTGCCTTTCTCGTCAAGGACGGGACCGTCGGGGATCTTGTCGAGGCTGCCATCCGCTTCGTCATCAGCAAACCCGAGATCTCGACCGCACTGGTCGGCATCTCGAGCCTGGAGCAACTCGAGCACGCTGTAGAGTGCGCTAACCGCGGCCCATTGCCCACCGAAGCGCTCGCGCGTCTGCGCGGGGTCTGAGAGGGGGGAACAACCCCCACGGAGGGTGCTCCAGTGATCTGTCGCATCTGGCACGGGTGGACCACACGCGAGAATGCGGATGCCTATGAGAAATTGCTGCGTACGGAGATATTCTCCGGCATCGCCAAGCGATCAATCCAGGGCTATCGAGGCATCCATCTGCTCCGTCGGGACGTTGATGATGGCGTGGAGTTCGTGACGATCATGTGGTTCGATTCCCTGGATGCCGTGCGCGCATTTGCAGGCGACAGCTATGAAGTCGCCGTCGTCCCTCCCCAGGCGCGGCAGCTCCTGTCGCGATTCGATAGCCACTCCGCGCATTATCACGCCATCGAGGCACCCGCGTAGGCCGCACTAAAGGCGGCGATCATTGACAGTCCTGCAAGAAATGGTATAGTTTTTATACTCTAATGGAATTTGAATTCGATCCGCTGAAAAGTGAGGTGAACAGGAAGAAACATGGCATCGACTTTGCCGATGCCCGGGCGCTGTGGTTAGATCCAGACCGCGTTGAGATCCCGGCCCGGACTGAGGATGAGCCACGGGTGCTGGTCATCGGTAGGATTCGCGGACAGCACTGGTCGGCCGTGATCACGCATCGGGAAGACCGAGTCAGGATTATATCAGTGCGGCGCTCCCGAAGAGAGGAGATCGAGATCTATGAAGGCGAAGGAATTTGACAAGCGATTCGACCGGGGCGAGGACGTCACCCGCCTGTTGGACCGAGCGAAGGCCCGGCGTCCCGAACAGGAACAGCGGCGGGTCAACGTGGACTTTCCGACCTGGATGGTTGAATCCCTGGACCGGGAAGCGAAACGGCTCGGAGTCACTCGCCAGTCCATCATCAAAATGTGGCTGGCCGAGAAGTTAAAAGAGGTCCTTGCGTAGAGACATCGAGATCCGGAGCGAGTACGGGGGACTTCTTTCAGCGGTGTGACGATCCGCGCCTGGTGTCCCGCCGCTTCCAGATTTCGATTGACAGCTAAACGTATGTATGGTATCCATCTTTCATGATCCGAATGAGGGATTGTCCTTGATCCGCCTCCAGCCCTACGCGTAGGATTCCGGCCGTGAGCTACGCGGCAACCACCCAGCGAGCGAGCTATCCCCTCGGGCCTCCCAAGCCGAAGCTCCTCGACCGCGTCCTGACGTCCGCCCCGCATCTCCCGGAAATAGGCCGCACGACCTCGCAGCCAATTTCGCTGCGATCCGACGTGCCTCTCGCAAGCCAGAGCGAGTGCGATCAACCAGTTACAGCCCAAGCCGAGATGCAGGCTCACGGAAATAGGCTGCAGCGCTTGCAGCGTTTGCGGTATTAGACAGGTCTGTCTACTTGTAGATGCGCCGCCGCGCGCGGCCGTTGCTGCGGTCCAGTTGGATGACTCCGGGTGGCTCCATATCCCCTAGGCCGGTGGCTCACAATAGCTTGGCCGCTGACAGCGCCGGCGTTACGCAATCGGCGCATCGGCGCGGCGGCGTGGGGACGCCGCGTGCTGGGGCCGCTCGCGCGGCCCATCACGCGGCCGGAGCTGACATCCCGGCACTGCGCTTCGCCACATCGCTCCGCCACCCGCGGCGGACCTCGTGAAGCGACCTGATCGGCCCCGAGCACCTGCAAGGGGATACCGGTGTGGTCCTGATGTGTTATGCTTGTGCGGGTACCGCAGCAGGAGGTTGAGTCATGAGCATGTCCCCGCAGCAGATAGAGGCTGGGGCGTTGGAACTGTCCGCGAGCGAGCGGGCTCGTCTGGCGCGCCGGCTCATCGAGAGTCTGGACGAGGAGGTCGAGGACCCGACCGAGGTTGAGCGAGCCTGGGAGGCCGAGATCCAGCGCCGTCTAGACGAGTACCGTGCGGGTAAGGTCCAGACGACTCCCGCGGCTGACGTCTTTTCCGAAGCTCGCCGCCACCTCCGGTGAAACCGGTCCCGTTCCTGCCGGCCGCCCGCGAGGAGTTTCTCGCTGCGGCCCACCACTACGATACTGCGGCTCCGGGCCTCGGTGACGACTTCATCGCAGCGGTTGAGCGGGCGGTGGCGCGCATTGCCGCGCTTCCGGAGCACGGCAGTCCACACCTCATGGGCACTCGCCGGGTAGTGCTTCGGCGCTTTCCCTTAGCATTGTCTACCTTCTCGAGCCCGAGGCCGTGTTGGTTGTTGCAGTCGCGCATCACAGCCGGAGGCCCGGGTACTGGCGGGACCGTGTGTGACCGATTTCTAGCCCTGGCCTAACGTGCGCGTGAAGCTGACGGGCCTCGGCCCTAATCTATGGGCTGCGGCGCGGCGGCGTTCGAGCGGGCGCCTCGGTCCGCAGTGTACGCGCTATCCGTTAGCGGGGGTGCCCCAGCAGAGGGACCGCCGAGCATGACAGCCGAGGTTTCGCTTCAAGAGATCGTCGCGGCGATGGATCTGCCCAATGCCGAGTGGGCCTCGTATCTTGATCCCGAGACGGGCGAGATCGTGACCGTCACGGACGAGGACCGGCGGTTGCTGGAAGAAGAGCGTTCCTGATCCCCTAGCATATTTTCCTTCCGGAGTCTCCGATGTACTCCCCCGCGCTCCCCCTGACGGGTTGGATTTTCGATACGTACCCGACATCTGGCGGGATGGTGGTGTGGATCGTGGACGCCGAGGGGAAGAGCCACCGTCTGGTGGACCCGTTCCAGCCCAGCTTCTACGCGGCCGGCCCGATCAAGGCCCTCCGGCAACTGGCCGCGGATCTGTCCAGGCTGCGGCTGGCGGAACCGGTCGGGATGGCCCGACGCCAGGAGTTCTGGACCGGGGAGCCCCGCGACGTCCTGGAATTCCTGCTGCTCGATCCCGAGCGGCAGCCGGCTCTCTTGCGGCATCTCGCGGTCCCCCGGCCGGGGATCACCCTGTACGACTGCGACCTCTCGCCGGCCCTCAGCTACTGCCATGCGCGGGGAATCTTTCCCCTCGCCCGTGTGGCGGTCTCGGGGACAATGACCAATGACCAATTCTCAATGACCAATGGGGGAACCCGGGCGGCAAATCCGCAATCCCAAATCCGCAATCCGAAATTGCAGTACCAGGTCGAGGGGTCGGCGTGGGACCTGGATTATCCGGAGCCGCCACTCATCATGATGGCCCTGACCAGCCAGGGGGACGAGCAGGGACGCGGCGCCCCGCTCGGCAAACTGCGATCGCTCACCATCACCTGCGAGGGCGAGGAAACCATTCTCGAAGAGGGCGACCCTGAGACGCTCCTCGGCGAACTCAACCGGCTGATCCGCCGCCTTGATCCCCACGCCATTCTCACGAATTGGGGCGACGCCTTCCTCGTCCCGGCCCTCCTCGACCTCGCGCGCCGCGCCGGCATCCCGCCGGAGTTCGACCGCGAGGTGGTGCGCCGCCGCATCCGGACCGCGGGACGCTCGTATTTCTCCTACGGCCGCGTCGTGTACCAGGCGCCGTCCTATCCGTTCTTCGGACGCTGGCACCTGGACTCGCGGAACTCTTTCATCCTGAAGGAGACCGAGGTGGCGGGCCTCCTGGAGCTGAGCCGCCTCTCCAAGGTCCCCGTCCAGAAGATGGCCCGCACCTCGCCCGGCTCGGCGATCAGCATGATGCAACTGGACCGGGCGCTCACCGACGGGATCCTCATCCCCTGGAAGAAGGGCGAGCCGGAGCGGTGGAAGACGGCCTGGGACCTCTTGGTCGCGGACAAGGGCGGCCTGGTCTACCAGCCCATCACCGGCCTGTACGAGAACGTGGCCGAGATCGACTTCGCCTCCATGTACCCGGCCATGATGGTCCATCACAACATTTCGCCCGAGACGGTGGACTGCGCCTGCTGCCCGGAGGCCGCCGCGCCCGAGATCGGCTACTCGACGTGCCGCCGGCGCGACGGCCTGGTCACCCGGACGCTTCGCCCGATCCTCGTGCGCCGGCAGGCGCTGAAGCGCCTCCGCAATAGCGCCTCAGGCGTGGCCAGGGCGCGCTACGACCACCGCCAGAACGCGCTCAAGTGGATCCTGGTGACCTGCTTCGGATACCTCGGGTACAAGAACGCCCGGTTCGGGCGCATCGAGGCCCACGAGACGGTGACCGCCTACGCCCGGGAGAAGCTGCTCACCGCCCGCGCCCTGGCCGAGGAGCGCGGCTTCCGCGTCCTCCACGCCATCGTGGACTCCATGTGGATCGTCAAGGCGGGCGCGACCGAGGCCGAGGTCCTGGACCTCTGCCGGGCCATCCGCGAGGCCGTGGGGATCGACATCAACCTGGAGGGCATCTACAAGTGGGTGAGCTTCCTGCCCTCGCGGGTGGACCCGGCGGTCTCCGTGGCCAACCGGTACCTGGGGGCCTTCCGATCCGGCGGGCTGAAGCTGCGAGGCATTGACCTGCGCCGGTCCGACACGCCGCCACTGGTCGCCGAGGCGCAGCAGCGCATGGTGGAGGTCCTGGCGCGGGCGGAGGATCTCGCCGGGTTCGCGGCGCGCATCCCCGAGGTGCTGGAGATCTTCCTGGAGTATGCCTGGCGGCTGCGCGAGGGGCAGGTGCGCATGGAGGACCTCACCATCCGGCGCACCGTGTCGAAGGAGGCGGGCGAGTACAAGGGGAACAGCCAGGTCGGCCTGGCCAGCCGCCAGATGGCCGACCGCGGCGTCCCCGTCCACCCGGGGGAGCGGGTGCGCTACATCATCAGCGACGCCGAGGCGGGAAACGCCGAGGTGCGGGTGCGGGTCATACCCTTCCTCGCACCCGACACCCCCTATGACACCGGGACGTACCTCACGCTGCTCTGCCGGGCCGTCGAGACGCTCCTCTGGCACCACGGCTACGACTGCCGCCGTCTGCTCCGCATTCTGGCCGAGCGGGGAGTGATACCAGGGGATGAATGAAGCAATGACCAATGACAAATGACCAATGCGAGCCCAGTCAATCGGTCATTGGCAATCAGCCTGCCGGTGACTAAGTGCTTCTGGCCATAATTACGGTGACGTATTCTCTCGACGCAACCTATCGACCCCCCCTCTCCCCGCACCCCCCCTTGCACCCTCACCCCCGCCCTCTCCCATCCATGGAGAGGGAACACAAACGAGCGTCATCGTATTTGCGTCCGGCAGCACTAAGGGCTAAGAACGAATGGACGAGCGGAAGTGAGTGGCCGGGGGCTGGGAGTCGGTGGTCGCCAAATACCCAGGGGGAAGCCTGCATCAGGCTTCCCCCTGGACCTTGCACCGAAAGCGAATACCGCCGGCTACTGGATCGGCTGCACGCGCACCACTTCGCCCCACCACTTGCACGTCTGATTCGGCAGACACTGGTCGCCCTGGGACCTCTCGATGTCCCGCTTGGTGGTCGTTTCGGGCGTTCCGCGGTTGACCGAATAGCCCATGTGCCGCCAGGTGGCGAAGTGCGCCCCGTTCTTCTGTTCCTCTTCGAGGGCCGCCATGGTGCGGGCCGAACACGCGGAAAACGTCAGTAACATTGCAACCGCCAAAAGCCCCACCCACAAGTCTTTGCGCATGGCACCATCCTCCTTTCCCTCACCAGAATATCCCGCCCGTTCATCGAGTGTCAAGCGATTCCCGCCCTTGCCCCGCGAAGGTCACCAACCGGTCGGCCAGGCGCGAGCAGCGGCGGAGTGTCGCGTCGTTTCTGACTGCAATTGCCAGCGCCTTCTTCATGCCCACCAGGACCAGGAGACGTTTGGCCCTCGTCAGCGCCGTGTACAGGAGGTTGCGCTGGAGCATGGGGTAGTGCGTGGTGTGCATGGGCAGGATGACGGCCGGATACTCGCTCCCCTGGCTCTTGTGCACGGTGGCGGCGTACGCCAGCATCAACTCGTCCAGCTCGCTGAAGTCGTAGGTCACCGGCCGGCCGTCCACGCGGACGATCACCTCCTGCTCCTCCAGGTCGATGCGCACGATCCGCCCGATGTCGCCGTTGTACACCTCCTTGTCGTAGTTGTTGCGGGCCTGCATCACCCGGTCGCCCACCCGGAACACCCGGCCGCCCCGCATGACCTCCACGGCTCCGGCGCGGGCGGGATTCAGGGCGGCCTGGAGCGCGACATTCAGTTGCGCGGCCCCGATCACGCCCCGGTGCATGGGGGTGAGCACCTGGATGTCCTCGACGGGATCGAACCGGAGGCGGGTCGGGAGGCGGCGCGAGGCCAGCTCTACGATGAGCTGCTGGAGGCGCTCCGGCTCCTCCTCCGGCAGGAAGTGGAAGTCGCTGTCCCCGCCTGCGGCGGGGCGGGAGAGGTCCGGGAACTCCCCCCGGTTCACCCGGTGGGCATTCAGCACGATCCGACTCTGCTCGGCCTGCCGGAAGATCTCGGTGAGGCGCACGGACGGCACCCGGCCGGACTCCAGGATGTCCCTGAGGACGGTGCCCGGACCCACCGACGGCAGTTGATCCGCATCCCCCACCAGGACCAGCGTGGCCATCAGGGGGACGGCCCGGAGCAGGCCGTTCATGAGGACGACATCAATCATGGACGCCTCGTCCACGATGACCAGATCCGTCTCGAGGGGGCGGTGGGCATTCCGCTGGAATCCAGCCTGCGTCGGGCTCCACTCCAGCAGGCGGTGGATCGTCAATGCCTCATGGCCCGTGGCCTCGGCCATCCGCTTGGCCGCCCGGCCCGTGGGCGAGGCCAGGTGGATGCGGACGCCCTTCTTCTCGAGGATCTGGATGATGCACCGCAGGATGGTGGTCTTCCCCGTGCCGGGCCCGCCCGTGATCACGAGGGCCTTGTGGGTGAGTGCCATCCGGATCGCTTCCCGCTGCTGGGGGGCGAGCTTTAGTCCCGTGACTCCCTCGACCCACACGAGCGCCTTCTCCACGTCAACCCGCACGGGAAGCCGGGGCGCCCGGAGGAGATCGGCCAGGCGCCGGGCCACCTGCTCCTCCGCCACGTGGAGGGGGGTCAGGTAGATGGCCCGGCCGCCGCCCGGCAATTCCTCCGCCACCACCAGGCCTTCCCGGGCGAGGTCGGCGTTCGCGTCCGCCAGCAAGGGCCGGGGGATCTCCAGGGTTGTCTCGGCCTCCCGGAGGAGATCGGCCTCCGGCGCGTACACGTGGCCCTCGTCGGATAACGCCTGCAGGACGTGAATGATGCCCGCCCGGGCGCGCAGGGGCGAGTCGGGCGGCACGCCCAGGTTCCGGGCGATGCCATCGGCGGTCTTGAACCCGATCCCGTAAATATCCTGGGCCAGGCGATAGGGGTTGGCCTTCACGGTGGCGATGGCCGCCTGGCCGTACGCCTTGAATATTTTCACCGCGTAGGTCGAGGAGACCCCGTGGCCCTGCAGGAACAGCATGACCTCCCGGATTTCCTTCTGCTCCGCCCAGGCCGTGGTGATGCGTTTGAGACGCAGGGGACCGATCCCCTCCACGGTCCGGAGGCGGTCCGGCTCCTCCTCGATCACCCGCAGCGTGTCGAGGCCGAAGGCGTCAACCAGCCGCTTGGCGAAAACGGGGCCGATCCCCTTGATCAGGCCGGAGCCGAGGTACCGCTGGACGCCGGTGAGGGTGGCGGGGGCGACCGTCTCGTACTGGTCAACGTGAAATTGGTCGCCGTACTTCTTGTGGTGGGTCCAGGTGCCCTGGAGGCGGAGGGTCTCCCCGAGCGTCAGCGAGGGAAGGTTCCCGACGATGGTGGCCAGGTCCCGCGATCCGGGAACGTCCAGGCGGGCCACCACGTACTGGGTCTCTTCATTGACGTAGGTGATCCGCTCGACTGTCCCCTGGAGGGTGGTGTAGGAGCGACTCATCGTGGCCGTGCCGCCCGACGCGGGCCTATGGCAAAGACTTCAACGAGGTCGCCACCCGGAATCCGGCATGCGGCGTGAAGGGCGGCCGAGACGCGAGCCTCGTGGAAGCATCCGGGCTCACTCGGAGGGAGCGCGGGTTTCCTGGCGAAACCGCAGATACCTGAGAAAACCTTTGCGCCCCCCGTCTCCGTCCCTCCCGCTGAGGGCCGGGTGCCCCCTGGCGTATTTCTGAAGGTAGTATTCGGGGTTATTCAGAAAGTTCTCGAAATCCACGCCGGCATCGCGGATCGCGCAACGGACGTACAGATCGCCGTAGTATTCAAGCTCCTCATCGGAAAGGCGTGGTGACGACCGGGGTTGCTGGGAGCTAGTCATGCCCCTCCTTTTTCTCCCCGCACTTCGTGGCGGTCTCGGGTGGAGCACAATATAACACTCTGACCGGGGGGCCACAATCGCAATTCCGCACAGTTCGCTCCAAAATGATCCGTCCGCATTTTCCACCAGCCGCGCCATACCTCGGTGGAGGGTCGCGAGAGGACTTCGGGTTCCACGCCGGTTGCCCCGGCAAGGGTTAAGAGCATCGCCGCTAAGTTAAGTTGTCGCTCATTGACTTCATTGGATACTATGGTGATGCGTTGCTTCCCGCCCCCGGGGGGACCCCTCGAACGGCGCGGCCGCGACGGCACCCCGCCTCACCCGGGGGGTCCCCGGCGGGGTGGGGCGGTCTTGCTCCGGGTCGGCCCGCCCAGGG
>Ga0315280_10007102_pt1 | contig 15183 bp, 17 predicted proteins | sample YL17G06_40_MG_FD_203697 | JGI IMG/M metagenome (GOLD analysis project Ga0315280, IMG submission 203697) | Sediment microbial communities from Yellowstone Lake, YNP, Wyoming, USA - YL17G06_40 | ecosystem: Environmental > Aquatic > Freshwater > Lake > Sediment | place: USA: Wyoming | collected... | reverse complement strand
CGCCCAGAAGAAGTCAAAACAACATCAGAACCTAGAGTCAGAAAAGAGGAAAAGACATGAGCAAAAAAACCGAGAAATGGGCAATTGCCCACATCTACAGCTCATACAACAACACCCTAGTACACATAACTGACCTATCAGGCGCCGAAACAATAGCCAGAACAAGCGGCGGCATGTTCGTCAAAGCCGACAGACTTGAATCTTCACCATACGCAGCCATGAGAAGCGCATCCCACGCAGCCACAGTAGCCAGAGACAAAGGCATAACTGCCATCCACATAAAAGTCCGCGCTCCAGGCGGTTCAGGTGCCAGAACCCCAGGACCAGGCGCTCAAGCCGCAATACGCGCGTTAGCAAGAGCAGGTTTCCGCATTGGACGCATAGAAGAAGTAACTCCAATTCCCCACGACGGAACCAGAAGAAAAGGAGGCCGAAGAGGCCGAAGAGTCTAAAGAAAGGAGTACAACTAGTCCATGGGAGTCAAAATAGTTGAGAAAAACGATAACAGTGCGCGTATGATCGTGGAAGGCGTTGACACAGCCTTCATGAACTCATTGCGCCGAATCATGCTTGCTGAGGTTCCATCAATGGCTATTGACGAAGTTGTTGTTATCGAGAATTCTTCCATGCTTCACGACGAGATTCTAGCTCACAGAATGGGGCTGATTCCGTTAAAGACTGACCTTGACTCTTACAACCTGCCCGAGGAGTGCCCATGCAAGAGCGAACTAGGATGCAACCTCTGCCGCGTTTCTTTAACATTAGACGTTGAAGCAAAAGACAGCACCAAAACTTTATACTCGGGCGATTTAATATCTGAAAACCCAAACATTGTGCCAGTGAGCACCCGAATTCCAATCGTAAAGTTAGCGCCAGATCAAAGAATAAGACTTGAAGCGTATGCTAGGTTAGGTAAAGGAGAAAAGCATGCCAAGTGGCAGCCAGTTTCAGTGTGCGCCTACAAACATTTCCCAAGAGTCAAAATCGATGAGAAAAATTGCGACTCGTGTGGCAAGTGCGTAGATGTCTGTCCAAAACGAGTGCTCACAGTTATTGAGAACGAAAAGAAGCTAGAGCTTCGAAATGTGATTGACTGCACTGTTTGCAAAGACTGTGTGGACGTTTGCCCAAAGAGTCCACCTGCGGTAGAGGTTTCTTGGAGCAAAGATGTGTTTGTTTTTGATATAGAGTCCACTGGCGCTCTTCCAGTTGAACGCATTGTGCTTGAAGCCTTAAAAATACTGGATAAAAAGGCTGAGTCGTTCTTGGAACAGTTAGCGGTGAAAAAGGATGACGAGAGTCAAGCCGACCAATCCTGAACTGTTGACTGTTATCCGTTCTTTGAGAAAGAAGGCTAGAGATAGCAACGCTCCTATATGGCGGGACGTTGCTGACAGTCTGTCGTCTTCTAAACGCAGGCGTGTTGCCGTGAATCTGAGCCGTTTGAATCGTCATACAAGAGCTAAAGAAACTGTGGTTGTTCCAGGTAAGGTTTTAGGCGCGGGCAATCTTGACCACTCCATTTCTGTGGCTGCCTTTTGCTTCTCAACCCAGGCCAGATTGAAGATTTCTAAAGCTAGGGGGAAGTGTCTTTCAATTTCTGATTTGTTAGAGGCAAATCCTGATGGTAGTAACGTAAAGATAATGGAGTGATTAGTGATGCCAGAGGAGAAACAGCGTCAAATAGTGATCGATGCGTCAGGTTTGATTTTGGGACGAATGGCAAGTGTTGTAGCCAAGCGTTTGCTTTTGGGTGAGTCAATAGTCATTGTAAACGCAGAGAAAGCGGCTCTTTCTGGCAGGAGGCTGAGTAGAGTTAGAGAGGCTAGGGCTTTTCTTGAGATTGGGCATCCTGGTAAAGGTCCATTTCATCCTCGTCGTCCTGATCAGATTGTTCGTCGTACGGTTAGGGGTATGCTTCCACATAGGTTGTCGAAGGGGCAAGCGGCTTTTAAGCGTTTGAGGGTTTTTCTCGGTGTGCCTTTAGAGTTTAAGGATGTGAAGTTTCAGACTATTCCTGAGGCAGATGTTAACAAGTTGAAGTGTTCGTATGTTACTGTTGGAGAATTTGCTAAAGAAATTGGGTATAAAGTTGGGGGTTGATGTTGATGTCTGGTTCATCTAAGGTTTTGTTGACGAGTGGGAAGAGAAAGACTGCGATTGCTCGTGCAACGGTGAAGTCTGGTAAGGGTAGGATTCGTGTTAATAATGTTCCTGTTGAGGTTTTGGAGCCTAAGGTTGCGCGTGATAGGATTTTGGAGCCTTTGTTGCAAGCTGGTGATGTTGTTTGGAAGCAGTTGGATATTAATATTAAGGTTTCTGGCGGTGGTTTTATGGGTCAGGCCGAGGCTGTGCGTACAGCTTTAGCTCGAGCGTTGTTACGTTGGACTAAGAGTGCGCATTTGCAGACCGTGTTCACTGAGTATGATAGGACGTTGGTTGCAGGTGACCCTCGTAGGCGTGAGCCTAAGAAGTTTGGTGGACCCGGCGCAAGAGCACGAGATCAAAAGAGTTATCGTTAGACATTGTTGTTTTGTCTTTTAGGCTTATAAGATAAAACAAAATTTGTATATGTATGAGAGACGAAGGCTAGGAGGGGAGGGGGATCATGATGACCCGTAGAAAACCCCTGATTCAAAAACAGAGCCTGAAAAACTGTTACATTAAATTCTTTTTAGAATAGTAAAGTGAAAAATAACAAAGAAATAAAAACAAATTTTGTATATGTGTGTGCGCATGGCTAGCCTAGCCCCTCTATTAGGATCCAAATAGGCTCCAAATATGAAATCTATTGCATGAAAGGAGGTTGAATTGTAAACTTTTATATTGTTTGACTGGCTGTTGTTTGTTCGGGTTTTGTTGAAGGATTTATTTCGTTATTGTTGATTCATAAATCTAATATAAAATAGAATCGTTAGCAACCCATTATGCAAAGGTCATACGTTCTAAGCCTAGTGTACGCCATAACGTTGCCATTCATCTACATAGTGTGCCAATTCAACCGACAATTCATGTCAGCCTTCTCCAACGTTTCCCTTCTAGCAACCGCTGGCGCTGCAATAACCATGTCTTTTTGGATTTTAGACAAGTATGCCAACCATAATCCTAAGCCTATGTTTGCCATGGCTTGGGTAGGTCTTGCCTCTGGAATCTCCTTATGGTTTCTAGGCACATTAGCATGGACAATTAACGTTCCTGTACTGCGGATAAACTCTTACTTTTCCTTAGCTGACATTCTCTACTTAAGCGGCTATTTTCCTCTGTTTCTCGCTGCATTCCTAATTCTAAAGTTGTTCAAATCGTTTTTCTCAAAAAAGATACTGCTACTCCAGTTTGGCGTCGCAGTTGGTCTTTCCGCTGTGGTTTCATACGTGTTAATTTTACCAATGTTTTATTCAGGTAAAGACCCTCTCACAAAAGCGCTTTCAGCTGCTTTCCCAATCTTTGACCTAGGGTTATTCACCGCGACATTTGCCATCTTCCTAGTATTTTTTGAAGGTGCACTTGGAAAAGCTTGGTTCTTCCTCACCGTGGGCATCCTTATGAATATTGCCGCTGACCTGTTATTCACATACGTATGGATGCAAAATTTCTACTATAGAGGTCACCCACTTGAATTATTCTGGCTGTGGGGCTACGTGACATTTCTATTAGGACTTTACATTCACAAGAGGGAACTATAAATTGCAAACCGAACCAAACATAGTTGAATACGAAAAAACTGAGGCTGAAAAAGAAGCCAAGCCCAACCGAGAAAAAAACAACACACCTTTTAACGGAATGAGGATTCAAATGACGAATCCCATTCCAGCGTGTGAAAAAATAGACAAGATGTTCGGAAGCGGAGGAGAAGCCATAATCCATTACATGTGGTTTGAACAAGGACTCAAACTCTTTGAACAAATGCTGCAAAATTCACCGAACAAAACTAAAGAGGAACTCTTAAAAGAACTCATCGATGCACAGCCTCAAACAGGATGGGGCACAACCACAGCAACCATCGTACGCCCCAACCCCCCAACAATAGAGATTATAGTCAAGAACCCTCCAGTTAAAACTATAAAAGGTTCACAAAAACATTTAATAGGCTCATTCTGGGCTGGAGTCTTCACCAAATACTTCAACAAACAATTAACATGCAAAGACTTCGGGTACAACTCTGAAAAAGACGAATTCTCCTGCTTAATCACAAGCTAACAAAGTTCAGACAAAAGAAAAAAATTAAACAAAAAATGATCAAAACTCAAACAGGGTCAAAAACACAATAATTGAGTGCGAAAAAATGACAACACCTTCCAAATCCGAACGCGCCGAAGCGTTCAGGGACCATCGCTCACAGTTGGTTTTGAGTAAGTTTCTGAGCGGAGAGCTTACCAAACTTGACCCTGTTTATGACCCCGCATATGGTTACAGATACCCTCTAATAGAATCGATCATCGGTGACCCCTCAGCCACCGAAGAATTTTTGACAAATCTCTATGAACTCGAAATTTTAAAGAGAGAAACCTTTGACAAAAAAATCAATTGCCCAAGTTGCAATTCAGGCAACATCTCAATACGTTACTGCTGTCCCTACTGCAAATCATTCAACATCAAGAAGAGCAGCCTAATTGAACACATTCCATGCGGATACATTGACACTGAGGACCGTTTCAAGAAAGATGACAAACTCGTTTGTCCCAGATGCCACACTGAACTAAACAAGCTCGATGTCAACTATAGAAAAGCTGGAGTCTGGTGTTCCTGCAATGACTGTAATAAGAGCTTTGATATCCCAGTTCCATCGCACTTCTGCCGAGTTTGCAGCAAGAACTTCACATTTGAAGACGTGATCTACAGCGACGTATATTCATACAGTTTGAACAAGGAGATAATGAAAGAAGCTGGAATGGGCTACATTCTAGTTGCGCCTATAAGAGATTTCTTACAAAGCCGCGGATTCACAGTTGAAAGCCCAAGCTTCTTGAAGGGCAAGTCAGGCGCCAGCCACATGTTTGACGTTGCAGCTTCACGCGGAGACATCACTCGAAACGTTATTGTAATGGACCTTGCCATGTCACCTGACGAACTTGTTTCAGAACAGTCAATAATCGCCATGTTCGCCAAAGTTTACGATGTAGCTCCAGAAAAAGCATGTTTAATTGCTATTCCAAAGATGAGCGAGAGCGGTAGAAAACTTGCAGAGCTTTACAATATTCATTTGATTGAAGCAAAGGACCAAAACGAAGCAATGAAAGCCATAGAAACATGCGTTGCATCGATGCAGCAAAAACCTTCAGAACTGCCACCTGCATCTCCACCAGCTACAGTTGCAAAAAATCCTTATGAGAATCGATAAAAGACTCGTTTACGTATTGCGTTGGAAAAGAAAATCTTAAAGATCAGGGGCAAGGTCGAAACACTGCATTGCCGTTGTCGAGGCGGTGATTTCAACTTCGTCGCTCCATGACCATTTTGTTCCATCCCAATAAGCGGTGGTTATATCTGCATCGTTGTCGAGTGTTGCCAAGAGAATTTTGTTATCGTCGGCTCGTCTGAGAACATGCCACAGTTGAAGCACCGTCGGTATGTCTGTTATTGGAATCTGAGTAGCGGAACCCCAAGTGGTTCCGTCAAAGTGTTTGTATGTGATTGGGTTGGTGTTCCAGTCTCCCCAAACTAAGATTATGTGTCCCTCATGTCCAGAAGTGGTCTCAAATTCTGCGTCTGCACATCTGGCGCCGTTTGTTTGAACACGGGCGCTATGTTCTGTGTCAAGAGTCCATTCTGTGCCGCTCCATCTTATTGTGTTGAGGTCGTCGGAACCATCCACGCTTACTAGCAGTAGTTTGTCGCTGTTCACGTCAGCCTTCAATGAAAACCAGTTTGGTGTCTCACTTATGGATATTCCTGTCAATTCGCTGTCCCATGTGGTTCCGCTCCATACTCTGCTTTGCATTTGTGTACCTGACCCCCAAATGAACATGGCTTGCTTTGAAACTTGCATGTATTCAACCGCTATGTCTTCTTCTGTGGCTATTGCAGCCGTGTTTTCAAGTAACAGTCCGTTTCCCCAACTTGCGCTGTTCCAAATCATGCCGTAAACACCTCGGCTAGCATCCAATGTTATCAAAGCAATTTCATTGGAGGAAGGCTTTGACGCAAGTTTAATCCAGTAGACCACACCTGTTGTGCCAATGTCAATTATTTGTGCCGAAGACCATGATGACCCATTCCAGATTCTATATTGAGGGTCAATTCCAGTTGCAGATGGATTGTAAACAATTATTCCATTACCTGAAGTTTGTTCGTATGCAATGTCGAACAGCCGATAGGCGTTGATTGCTGCACCTACACTTGCCATTCTTAATGGACTTGTCCAAGTTTGTTTGTCACCATTCCAAACACTCACGTCAAGAAAACCTGCAGAAGACAAGACGCCGAGAATTTTTTCGTTTCTAGTTGGACATGATTTCAAAACAACCCATCTGATAGTTGCACTTGCTACGCCTTCACTTGCTTCGGCTTCCCAAGAAACCCCATTCCACAATCGGTATCTAGGTATGCTAACTGTTCCTTCTCCATAAGCAAGCATTGCGCCCATACTTGGAGTGTAAGCGGCAGAAAGAGTCGCCATATTTCCCATTTCAGTCACGGCGTTAAATGTATACGTATTCTGAGAACTCCACCCAAAAGTAATCGTAAAGGTTGTTGTTCCGCCAGAATCTAAGTAAACATCCATATCATTGTGGTAATGCTGCGTAGAATTGTTTATCCATAATGAGACAAGATGCACTGTAGACGGTCCCTGATTCTCAAAGGTAAGTTGAACAGAGTTTGGACGCATGAACTTTACACTTGTGATTACAATTTTCTCTCGAGATTTTTCCCAGTCAAGTTGATTCATTTGGTAGCTCCACAAAACGACGTTTGAAATTATGATAACCAGGATTATCAAGCTTAGTACAATCACTATGATATTGCTGACGCCTCGCCGATCACGTCTAAGTTTATGCAGAAGACTTGTAGTAGCCTTCAACCTGCGTTCCTCTGCTTGATGCAATGTTAATGTGGTATAAAGTGCCCTGAGTCCAACTATAGGTGACGTTTAGCCAACCGCGATTTGCAACATTTAGTTCCAATGCCGTGAACGACTGCGACGTGTCGTTTACGTAGACAGCGGCAAATTTAATGGTCACTTTGCCCGTGTTACGGACATAAATTGCAATCGTGTTGGTTCTAAACCAAATGTCTTCAACTATGAAGCGTTCGCCCATAAGGTCGTGAAGATTGCCTGAAATAACATAAGTCGCAGTGATGGCAATGGACATGCCAGCCACAGCGATGAGCATCATCAAAACGCTACTCAACACAGGAGTTATCGCCTTCTTATTTTTCAACAATCTCTTCATTTCTCTGTCACCTACATCAAGAATTTGAGCGCCAAAAAACCCGCTGATAACAGAATTACACTGTGTTTTAAGCCTGCGCTCACGGTTCCTTCACCCATTTTTCCAGCGACTAGACCACCAAACAGAGCTTGCACGACACCCATGTAAAAGAACAGAGTCCTTGCCTCTGTGGTCGACATCAGGGCAGATTGCAATGCTGGCAGTTTTGCCATTTGCAAGAAAAAGGTTTGAAACAACATTATTACAGTGAACAGGAAGACGAAAAAGGAAACGTAGACAATGGCAATGTAAGGTCGTATCTGCGCTTGACGTTCTTTTTCAGCTGTCAAAGTAGACTGCACAAACTTTTCCAATGGTTTAAACACTTTTTCAATTTGTCCGCCAGAGCGACTAGCTTCAATGACTATTGGAATACTACGCTTAACCAATGAAGTGCTTACACGTTCACCGAATGATTGTAACGCTGTTTCAAAGGAAGAACCCCACGACATGTGGGCAACCATACGCTTTAACTCAGCGGTTAGAGACCCATAGCGCCTTTTCGATGCTTCTTCAACAGCCTGCGGCAAAGTCATCCCAGTGCTTTCAGCTTGAACAATCTGTCGGAACAAGTCAGGCAAGTGCTCATCTATTGAACGTCTCCAACGATAATCCACGTAGTCTAACACCGCAGCTGGAAAAACTGCAATCACTATAGCGAGCAAAATATATTCGTCGAAAAGGGACAAGCCTCGAAGCCTAATGAAAGCGGTCAACACAATAATAGTGGCTAAAGTGAGAGACACACCCCAAGCAACTTTCTTCTCCCATTTTTCAACCTTAGGCATCCATTGTCACCTCTTCGGCGTAATCATGTCAAGCAATATAAGAAAAATTATCGACCCTATCGGTATGCCTAAGTAAGTTAAAAGATAGAGCATCATACGTGCATCTAGCATGCCAATGATGCTGCCGCCTCCTAGCATAGCCATCACCGCTAACATTACCACTAACATAAGGGGACCCGCGACAAGCATAACAACGTAAAACTCAGCTAAGACCCCAAGAGTATCAGCCAAGCGGCGCAGAGCAATTCTCTTTAATTTCATATAATGCTGAGAACGTTCCGAGAGATACCTCGCTAAGTCTCCCCCTGAATGAACAGTTGCGATAAAGCCTTCGAGAAGTTCTCTAAACTTGACAGAAGGCGTCCGTTTTGAAGCTGTGCTCATGGCGGAGACGACATCGACTCCAAACAGCTCCACATCTCGCACTATGAGCCTTGCTTCCTTAGAAACTGCCAACGAAGAGTCTATCTGCGAAAGAGAACGAAACATTTGAGCTGGAGGCACTCCTGCACCCGCTAAAATAGAAAGATAACCTGCTGTGAATGGGAGCTCATCTTCCAAGCTTCGTTTCATGCTGTCAGCCTGCAAAACGGGATACGCATAAAAGGCAATAAGAGTCAATGCCCCAGCTAACAAAGTCGCACCTACCCCAAAGAGTACAGATGAAAAAACGGACAAGCGGAAAAGCAGAACAGTAAACAATGTAACAAAAACTAGAGCCGAAAGTGAAACAAGCATGGCTCCTAAAACAGCGAGGCTCACATAACCTCTGAAGCTCACTCCCATTCTGGACCTCTGAAGATTCACGTCGACATCCCTAAACAGAGGCAACAATCTACCAATCTTGCGACCCAAAAACCGATACGCAAAAACATGTGGCTTTGTTGAACCTCCTTCAGCCTTTCCAAACCCTTTACTTAAACGCTTCAGTGAGAGAGATTTAAGTGGACGAAACAAGTTCTCAAGACGCTGAAGGACTCTTGTAAAACTTTTTTTTACCTTGCTTTTGCTCATTACACGCCCACTCTTGCTTTTCGATAAACTCTTGTTGGATCTGCATAGTATTCACGAATGAGTCCAGCAACATCGGTGTACTTTCGAATCTTGTTCTTCACCATCCACTCAAGCACCATTTTCCTCCGCTGAAGCTCTGCTTGCATCTCTGGCTCACTTAACCCAGTTTTCTCCATGGTGCGTTGCAGAACATAACTTCGACCTGAATAGAGAAAAGAGTCGCTTCTAGCATCCCACCTGTATGCCTGATTGGTCAAGATATCCTTGCTTCTCGGGTCTAAACCCACAATTTCAGTCACCGAAAGAGACCGCCTAGCTGGTTTCCCACCAATTTCAAGTCTCCCCTGCACCAGCACAGCGTCAATCATGCTAATCATGGATCTGGGAATATTCATTGGTTCAGATTCTAGTCGATGAATTGCGGAATCAGCCGACTCTGCGTGAACTGTGCACATACCTAAATGCCCAGTAGCAATAGCTTGAAACAACGTGTACGCTTCTTGACCTCGAACCTCACCTACAATAATATAGTCAGGTCTCTGTCTCACAGCGGCTTTCAACAAATCGAACAAAGTGATAGCGCCCGCTTTTTTCTCATCTCCGCCACTGCGCACAACCGAAGGAATCCAGTTCTCATGGGGCAGGTTGAGTTCAGCGGTGTCTTCAACACTTACAATTTTCATTTCAGGTTTGATAAACATGGATAAACAGTTGAGAATCGTGGTCTTTCCAGTTGCAACACCGCCTGCAACGAGAACTGAAGCTCTATTTTCAATAGCATACCAAAAATACGCAGCCATATCTGAAGACAAAGTTTTGAAAGTGAGCAAGTCAGAAATTGTAAGCGGGTCAACCCTAAATCGGCGTACAGTGAAAGTTGACCCTCGCCTCGTAATTTCACGTCCATATGTCATCTGAATACGACTTCCATCGGGAAGAGAAGCGTCAAGCATAGGTGATGCAATGGAAATCTGTTTCCCAGATAGAAACGCCAACCTAATTATAAAATTGTTCAGTTCATCAGCGCTATTGAATATAACATTGGAGGGCAAGGACTCGTATTCACGGTGCCAAACATAAAGTGGAATGTTGACGCCGTCAGCGGAAATATCTTCAATCATGTGGTCCCGCATAAGAGCATCGATTTTTCCATAGCCGATGAAATCTCGCACAATGTAATACATCAGTTTTTCAACAGTTTCTTTGGGAATTTTCAATTTATAGTTCTTTATGACCTCGGCAACCTTGGTCTTCAAGTATTCTATGGCTTTTTCACGTGTTTCTAAATCTTTGAAGCTGACGTTCAACTCCTCCATCAAAAGCGTCTTTATCTCGTCAAGGTGCTGTTGCTCATCCTTCAACAGTGTGGGTTCAATCACCTCATACCGCATTTTTTGCGTCACAGGATCTCGAACAACAGCAGCGTAGACAGTGGGCTCAACGATGGGATAGACTTCGCGAAACACTGCAGGCTTTTTCTCAACGGTTGTATTGGGTTCTTGAGGTGACTGCCCCATGCTCTTTTGCCTCCTAACGAAACGTGTAGATTTATGTTTGGAGTTTAGCGTCTTGGCTTATTCAAAAGAATAAAGCATCGTAATACTTAATAAACTATATGAAGAGATGCTCACTTGCCATCAAAAAGAAGCAATAACGAACCTGCACTATGCTTCAGTTTATTGATGTTGAAACATTCATAGAAAGATAAATTACAGGTTTAAGCTGCCCAAAATGGAATCTTCTTTCTCATTAGGTTCACAAAATCGTTTAAGGCGTCTAGTTCTTCGGTTGATAGGCGTGCTTGAAACTTGGAAAGCATGGCTTTGGCGTGGGCTTCAGGCACTTTAACATATAATGTGTCGCCTTCGTTAATGTGGCGTCCAACAATGGGTTTCTCCAAAGAAACTGCCACCTGCATCCCAACTGTGGCTTCAGATATAGCTTTCCCTTTATCTTGAAGCTGCAGGATTTCGCCCAGGTCTTGTCCTTCAGTGCCCACTAAGGGGTATTTGGGTTTTATTGTTCCCGCTAAGATTTCTACTCCGAAGATGGCTGGTTTGGCAGTTCTGAAAACGTAGCCTGGAAGTATTTTCACTTTGCCTGGTTTAATGAATTTGTCAAATTCTTTCAGCATGCGTGCTTCTTGTTCGCTCTTCATCCACTGCGTATAGTTGTCGATTAAATGATAGATGATGTTGTGTTGAAAAATTTGGACGCCTTTGTTTCGCGCTTCTTCTTGGGCGTCGGGTAGAACTTTCACGTTGAATCCTAGGATGGCGCCGTAGAGGGGTTCGTGGTCTTTAACTACTGAGGCTTCAGTTACGTCTCGTTTGGAGATGTCGCCTACGTCAGCTAATCGTATGGGCACGTTTTCTCGTTTGAGAATTTCAGCTATGGCTTCGAGAGAGCCTAGGGCGTCGGTTTTGAGAATTATGCCTTCAATGTCTGTGGCTATTCTGAGTTTCTCCACTTCTTCAGAAACTAACTTCACATAGTCGTCTACCTGTTCTTCTGATGGAACCACGTACAAGGGTGCGCCTGCTAAAACGCCTTCCAAGTTGGGAGCAGCAATTTTGATTCCGCTGGCGGCTGAGACTGAGTCAACTGATGAGAATTTGTCTTGTGGGTCTCTTATTTCATCTAGTGGTTTGGGTAATAAGACAGCTCGGACTTTAGTTGTTATGGGTTTGTCTCTGCCGCCTACGACTATTGTGTCGCCTTTTTGGAGGGTGCCATCGTAGATTATGGCGTTGATGGTTACGCCTAACCCTGGTTCTTCCTTGACTTCGAGCACTGTGCCTTTTGCTGGTCCTTTGGTTACTTTTAGTTGTTTGCGCATGTATTCTTGTGTTAAACCTATGAGTGTGGTTAAGAGTTCAGGGATTCCTTCGCCTGTTTTGGCGCTTGTGGGCACTATGGCTATTGTCCTTGTGAAGTCTGTTATTTTGTCGTATCGGTCTGTTCGGAAGCTTTGGGAAGAAAATGTTCCAATGATATTGTAGAGGTGTTCGTCTAAGTCTTGACGTACGTAGGTGTCTTGAGCTTGATAGGATGTTGAGAATGGTTGGTCTGGTTTGCTTATCCATCCTGGGATGCGGTCAACTTTGTTGGCGGCTACGAGGAATGGTGTTTTTCTTGTTTTTAATATTTCTACGCATTCATAGGTTTGTGCTTCAAAGCCGCGTAGGATGTCTATGACTAGGATGGCTATGTCGGCTACTGCGCCGCCTCTTTTGCGTAAATTGGCAAAAGCTTCGTGTCCTGGTGTGTCTATGACGAGTAAGCCTGGGATTGTTATTTTGCCTTTTAATTGTTTGAGTAATGGGCGGGATAGTTGTCTGAGTGTTTCAACTGGGAAGTAGCTGGCGCCTATGTGTTGGGTTATGCCTCCGGCTTCTCGTGCTTGAACACTGCTTTTCCTGATGTTGTCTAGTAGGAGAGTTTTGCCAGTGTCTATGTGTCCAAGAACGCAAACGATGGGTTGGCGAACAGGCATGTGGAGACTCTCTTAGATGGTTATTTTGTGTTCTGTTGATGAATTGTTGTGTAGCCTATAAATTGTTTCGTCTTGTTAGGATGGATGAAAAACAATTTTTTTGTGTGTGTGCGCACGCTTGACCTAGCCCCTCTATTAGGATCCAAATATGCTCCAAATATGAACTTTGGTTTTTTAGCCAATTAGAAATTGAGACAAATTGAGACAGAGTGAGGGTTGTCTAGACATCGTTTAGTTGGATTCAAATATGGTTTTGACGTTGGCAACATGTGGTTTGTTACTTTGTTTGCGCTAACTCTAGATTTTGAGGTTTCTAATGGTTCATACATAGGAATCATAACCTTAGGCTCTGGAGAAAGTTGTTCTAGGAAAATCTTGTTCACTGGGACTAACTGTAACAAAGTCTCAGTTAAGAAATAGGTGAGTTGTTTGCATTCAAGCATGTTTAGATGGAATGAAGAAAGAAATCAGAAATACTGCAGAGCCGACAATGAGAAAGATAGCTCCATATAAGCGGTAAGGCATATAGCTTAAAGAATGTTCAATATAATCATAGACGGGTTCGTTGGTAACTTTAACACTCCATGAAGGGTCAAGTTGAACGGAAGTACCATATTTCTCAAGAAATTTCTCCTTTAAATATTGAGCTGTTGGTCTTTCATAGCCATAAAATACGCCGTCAACATAATAGGCATACCCAACAATTACTCTTTCATGCCAAGTCTCAGTTACAGTATAAAAGAATAAGAAAGCACCTAACAAAAAGAAAACAGAGCCGAATAGGAAAACTGCTTTGTTCATGTCATTCAACCTCTTGAGGCATTTGGCTGACACTTTCGGTTTTGGTCAAAGCTTTTCTTCTTTGAAGGAATTTATAAGCAATTATCCCACTAATGCTGATGATAACAACTAATGCTATTATCAAACCATTCGGCAGAAGGAAGTTGTTTGGCATCATATCTGCAGAATCTTTCCACAAGTCACCATCACTATCAGATTTAATCGGGTTGGTTAGAGTCGCAAATAATTCTTCGTAGTCTGTAAGACCATCATCATCGTTATCTACTCCAGATTCGGTTAATGTTATTTCTATGTAAATCTTTGCAAAGTAACCTGCAAGAACAGTATCATATTCAGTACGAGTCTTAACTCTTACCCCTGTATTTTTATCAAAGAAATCCTTAACGACATGTGTATCATTTTCTTCTTCAAATATCATGTATGATTGAAGTTCAAAAGCATTGATTGTCACACCACCACTTATCTTAGGTAAGTATACTTCTGCATTCTTTGATATTACTGTGGCATTAGTATCAAAACCAGCAAAATCAAAGCTTTTTCCAACCGAAACATCAGTCGGTATCCAATGGCTAACGAACTTTCCCTTATTTTTGCCAGTCGTTATTACTCCTGTAGACCCATCCACTTCAAAATTATATTCTTCATCAGGAAATACCTCTCTCACTTCAAAAAAGTTCTCCACACTTCCTCTTGTGTACACTGCAAGCCAAGTTTCTTCATCAACTCGCTCTTCTGACACTGCAGGGACAACTGCTTTGAATTGGTATAACCATTTCAGAGTCATTCCATCGTAAGGAATTGATAAATCGGGTATTGAAACTGAATTACTAAAGCCTACCTGATTAGATAATACGAGCAATGATAAACTTATTAGCGAGACATAGAGTGTTTTCATGTGTAACGACCTTTTGATTTCAGGGAGTAAAATCTTCACACGGCATGGCGTTGAACAGTTTTTCATTTCTCTTGCATTCTGGTTTACCAAACCACCAACAATTGCCACAAACCTTTCCGTAGAACATCCTTGTAGGAACTTTAGAACCATTAGGTTTCATCATTAAACCGATTAAAAGCATGAAGAACCCTATTCCACCAAAGACCCATCCAATAGGATGCCCATAAACTGTTACTGTGGAGGTGATTGTTTCATAACGCTCAGCAATTGGATTATACCATGTGTAACTCGAATTGATGTTGTAAGGCATTGCAAAGGCAATGAAGAATCCTATGACCATGATAATGAAACCTAGCACAAAAAGAGCGTTTCTTGGTGAGCCTTTATCGTATGGGATAGTCTCAAGCACTTTCCTATCTTGTTCCGATAAGTTTTCCTTATCAAGTAATCCACAACTTACATCACATATCTCTTTGAAATTGCATAAATAACAACATGCATCTTTAGGTGTGTTACGGCATGACCTATTTCGAACCGATTTTCCTTCTTCGCTCTCTTGGATTGCTTGACACCTTTTATCATCAAGAAGATATTCACACTTGATAGTTGAATTCGTCATTCTTTTTTGCCTTCATGTATTTCTCTTGCCCATTCCTGTAAAATCTCTAAAGGATATTCTTCTCCAACAAGGTATTCAAGTTTTTGATTATTTCCAACACTTTCAATCTTTAAATTCTTACTAATTGTCTTCTTCACCAA
>Ga0315280_10007100_pt1 | contig 15186 bp, 11 predicted proteins | sample YL17G06_40_MG_FD_203697 | JGI IMG/M metagenome (GOLD analysis project Ga0315280, IMG submission 203697) | Sediment microbial communities from Yellowstone Lake, YNP, Wyoming, USA - YL17G06_40 | ecosystem: Environmental > Aquatic > Freshwater > Lake > Sediment | place: USA: Wyoming | collected... | reverse complement strand
AATACCGTTTTTTAAGAGATTAACAACATCTGCTCTTCCTTCAACTATAATAACTGTATCATAAGTGTCTAAGTTTGGACCAGCTGGTAAACCTTTGTATTCAACTATTTCGCTACTCCTAACAGCCTCTTTTATTTGCTCTGAAATTTGCTCAGCATCTGGAAATCCCTCATCAAATATTTTTACTAATAGTTCTTTTGCTCTGTCTACAACATATTTCCTTTTGGTTACTCTAACGTCTTCTATTTTATCTACAAATATCTTTGCATTGCAAGGTCCTACCCTCTCTATTGTTTCCATGCATGCAGCTATCAGAGCTGTTTCAGAACTATCTAAGGATGAAGGTATCATAATAATACCAGAAGTTTTTCCATTAACATTTCTCAATTCAACATCAATTCTTCCAATTCTACCTGTTTTCTGCAATTCTCTCAATTCCATATCAGGACCTAGTAAACCTTCTGTCTGCCCAAAAACTGCTCCTATAACATCAGGTTTTTCTACAGTTCCATCAGCCTCAAATTTAGCATGTATTGTGTATTTTGAGGTTGCTTGAGCAAGTTTACTCATAATTACCACCTTTTAATTCCTCAATTTTTTTGATTCTTAGTTTTGAAAACATAAAACCTATTTTTCTTCTATTTTCTTTATCAATTTTGCAACCAAAAGATTGGAGAAAGATGTTAAGTTTTTTTGCTATTTCTTTGCCTTCTTTATCAAAATCTGTTAATATTAAAACTTCTTTATCCTTAGTTTTTTCAGCTGTCTCATATAAGCCTTTATTTATTGTAAGGATTTTCTTGAAACCAAATGAACATAAAACTTCTTTATCCCTCTTTCCCTCAACAATTACTGCCTTATCTTTAATTTCTTTGAAAAGTTTTAATAACTCTTCTCCAATCTCTTTCTTATTAAACATACTTTAAATTTAAAGTATTTAAATTTAAAGTTCTTCAGCTTCTTCCTTACAGGAATCACAAACCCATCTATCGTCAATATTATGAAGCTCTTCAGAGTAATTCCCGCATAACTCGCATTCTCCAGAATTAGATTCTTCTATAATTTGAGGTGGCCCTTCTATCCTTAAATGCTCAGTTGCAATTTCTAGAGCAGCTGGTGCAACCTTTGCAATCTCTCTTGCAGAAATTATCCCAACGAGCTTACCCATTGAAACAACAGGTATTCTTTCATATTTGTATTTGGACATTCTTCTTGCAGCTTCAGAAATATCACAATCAGGAGGACAAGTAATCAAATCTTTTGACATTATATCTTTTAACAAAATTTTTGATGCTTGTAGATCTTTTGCTGTTACCTTGTTTACAATATCTTCTCTCGTAACAATACCTATAGGCTTATTTCCTTCAACTATTACAACGCTTCCAACATCTTCCTTTCTCATTACTTTCGATGTTTGAAAAACGTTCTGGTTTGATCTAGCTGTTACTACTCTTGATATCATCGCGTCTTTAACTTTGATTCCTGTCGGCATGTTATTTTTATCTTTTTAATTTATTTAAAAATATGCATACCTAGAAATTTAGAATTTTAATGCTTTTAAAACTTCTAAATCTTTATTTTTATCTATACTAAATTCGTCAAAGACAGTTATTCCGTAGTGCTTTGCAAATTTTTTTGATTTGCCTGAGAGTGTTGTTTTAGATATTAGGAAAGGTGTTGTTCTATAATTCCTACAAAAGAAATAATTAAATTATTTAGCGAGACAATTAGGTCCTAAAATATCTTATAGGAAGTGCAGGAATTGATGTTACGAGCGGAATGCCCCATAGATTTAGTAGAATGTTCGAATTAACAGAGAAAAAGAAGATGACCTTAAACTCTCTTTAATCTCTCGTCAACTATATACGACAATATTTAAATATTAGTTGTACTAATTATGTTTATGGATGCACAAAGTTTAGCAAAGGAAACTTTAGCAAAAAGAATTGCTGGAGAGATTGTTCTTAGTAACGAGGCTGGAAAGGTTATCCAAAAATGGAGAAATATTTTCAAAATGCCACAGAGAAGACTTGCAGATGAAATGAAAATAATGCCTTCTGTTATTTCTGATTATGAAAACGGCAGAAGGAAATCGCCTGGTATAAAAATTATTAAAAGAATTGTAGAGGCAATGATCGTTATAGATGAAAGAGCAGGTGGGAAAATAATAGAGGAATTTGCTGTATTTCCGACTAAAACAGTTCTTTCAGATGCTGTTCTGGACATGAAAGAGTTTGATGCTCCTATTGATGTGAAAGAATTCTGTAAAATTATGGAAGCGCCTATTATAGTTAGGGAAGATTTGGCCAATGGGAAATTATATGGTTATACTGTTATTGATAGCTTAAAGGCAATAATTAATCTCTCTCCAATGGATATGGTAAAACTCTATGGATTAACGAGTGAAAGAGCTCTAATATTTGTTGGAGCACATAGAGGAAGAAGTTCTATGGTTGCCTTAAAAGTGACAAATCTGAGACCTGGTTTAGTTATTCTCCATGGGTCTGAGAAAATTGATGATTTAGCAAAAAGAATTGCAGAACTAGAAAGTATACCAGTAGGGATAACAAAAATAAAAGATGCAGATGAGATTTTGAAAACTCTAAAAAAGTCATTTTAGCTTACTTACCCCTTTATTGCTAGTCGAAGTTGAGTTTATATTTATAAAATTAATTTATTTATAATATATAACAATGTTATATATTAATTATATTAATACTTTTGTTTCTTATGGAACTCTATAAGAAACATATGGGTAGGTATTTCTAATGGAATATAACATTGTTATATTCCTCTAAAAATGTTCATGTGAATAGTTTGCTTAGGAAATGAAGGGGTTAACGTGAAGAAAGATATTTATACCTTCATACTCTTACCTTCATAAGAAATAAAGGTTATTTCAATTGAAATAGAGGTGCTATATGCAAACTTTAGAAAATGTTTTTACAAAGTTTCTTGAAACAAAACCAATTTTTGTTAATAGAGAGGCTTTAACAATTTCTTTCTCACCTGAAACAATACCTCATAGAGAAAAACAGATAAACGAACTAGGAAGGATTTTAGCTCCAGTCCTAAAGGGTGGAAGACCAAGTAATGTATTTATTTATGGAAGACCCGGAACAGGGAAAACTCTAATTTCAAGGTTTGTAGGTTCTGAGTTAGAGAAAATAAGCAATTTGAATGGACAGAATATAAAAGTACTCTATGTAAACTGTAAGATGAAGAAAATAGCAGATACTGAGTATAGATTAATAGCTGAGTTATCTAAGGAACTTGGAAAAGAGGTTCCTTTTACAGGTTTACCAACAGATCAGGTTTATCGCGCATTTTTTGAATCTTTAGAAGATAAGAAACAAACAATTATTTTGATTATTGATGAAATAGATGCCTTGGTTCAAAAAACAGGGGATGAAATATTATATAATTTAACAAGAATAAATCAAAGCCTAAAAAATTCTAAGCTTTCTCTAATAGGAATAACAAATAACCTTAGTTTTATAGAGAGCTTGGATCCAAGGGTAAAAAGCTCTCTAAGTGAGGAAGAGTTGATATTTCCACCTTATAATGCTTTACAATTACAAGATATTTTAAAAACACGTGCTTCTATTGCATTTATTCCTGGAACTTTAGAAGAAGGGGTTATTGAAAAATGTGCTGCTTTAGCCGCTCAAGAGCATGGAGATGCTAGAAGAGCTCTAGATTTGTTAAGAGTTGCAGGCGAATTGGCAGAAAGGAATTCTGAAGAAAAAGTTATTATAAATCATGTTGATGTTGCTCAAGAAAAGATAGACTTGGATAGGGTTATAGAGACTGTAAAAACCCAGCCAAAGCAAAGCCAAGCAGTTTTATATGCAATAGTCCAGTTAGCAGAGAAAAATAATAACATTCAAACAGGAGAGGTTTTTGATGTTTATCAGAATATCTGTAATCAACATGGTTTGAAACCATTAACTCAGAGAAGAGTTTCAGACTTAATTGCAGAATTAGATCTTTTTGGGATAATTAATACAAAAATAATATCTAAGGGAAGATATGGCAGAACAAGGATAATAACTCTAAGTTTATCTGACAATGTTTATAAAAGATTAAAGAACCTTCTATACGAAATATTCTTATGAACCATATAAAAAATCTGATAAGTCTAGGTTTTTTAGTAGAAGAAAATACAAAAGATATTTTAGAAAAACTTAATGAAGAAGATTTTTTTAAAGTTATCGAAAACTTAAAAAGAGAAAATATTTTTATTATAACAAATGATGTTATCAAGAAATTTTTAACAGAAGAAATAAAAATTCTAAAAGCATTCAAACTAAATAAAAAATTTACAATTCAAGATTATGTTAAAATGTTAAATGAGAGATATAGTCATTTACAAGGGATATTGGTGAGAAAATTAGAGCTAACAAATATCGTTTCGATAAATAAATGTAGCAGTGGAAATGTTAGTGTCATTGGTTTAGTCAAAACCAAGGAAGAAAAAAATGAGGAATTCATAATTTCTCTTGAAGATCAAACTGGTGAAATAAAAGTTGTTACACCTAAAAATTTAGGAGAGAAATTGTCTTTGGACGATGTTATCGCTGTTTCAGGGAACATTAATAATAAAATCTTATTTGCTGAAAAACTTTTATATCCAGATGTTCCTTTAAGACCCGTTAATTACACTTCAGAATCAATAAAAATCGCATTTCTAATTGACAATAAGAAAGTAGATGCGGGATATGTCATTTATAAAGATAGAATTGAAGATAAAATAAAACATAAAATTTATGAAATAACAAATCTATCAATTATTAAAATAAAAAATATCATCGTTTTAATTGCGTTTGGTGTTGATCCTTTCGATATTTTAAAGAAAAGATTTGTTAATATAGAAAATACAGATTTTTTGATAGATATTGTTCCTGATATTTTATTTACCGATAAAGATATCAACACAAATTATAAAGGAATAAGCATTGTCTGCCAAAATAAAATAATTGATTTGAAAACAAGAGAAGTTAATGATATTTAATAACATTTTAATTTTCCTTATACATTCTTTCTCAATATTTTTAAATAACTTTTAGAAACACAAAATGCTTAAATCTTTCAAATACAAATAAAATTTTCATGGAACTACAAATTCTTGACTGCGACTACATAATGCTTAATAACAAACCAATAATCAGAATTTTTGGGAAAACAATTGATGGTGAGACTATCTGTGTTTTCTTTGACAAATTCCTACCATATTTTTACCTTTATGTTGATCAAGATAAGATTGATGATATTAAATTCGAATTAGAAAAAAATGATGAGTTGAAAATAGAAGTTGTAGAAAGATATTTACCAATAGGTTATCAGGCAAAACCAGTTAAGGTATTTAAAATAATTGGCAAAGACCCAAGCAAAACTCCGCAAATAAGAGAGTATGTAAAAAAGTTTGGGACGCCTTATGAAGCAGATATTCTTTTCAAGTATAGATTTATGACAGATAATGATTTGAAAGGAATGGGCTGGATTGATGTTAAAGGAATTTTTAGAAATACAAATACAGTGAAATGTAAAGCTTTGGATGCAGAAAGTATAAAACCTATAGAAATTCTGAAAAATGCTCCATTGAAATTTATATCTATAGATATAGAATGCTTGACAGGTGGTAATAATTTACCAAACTCTGAAAAAGATCCAATAATTATGATAGCATTGTCTTTTTCCCCAGATTATAAAGGAAAGAAAAGCCTTGTTCTTGTTGCAAGACAATGTAATTTAGAAGATACTTTAAGTTTTGCTGATGAAAAAGAACTATTAGAAAATTTCAAAGTAATAATAGATGATTATGATCCAGATATAATAACAGGGTATAACATTGAGAATTTTGACATACCCTTTATTCTACATAGATTAAGAGTTTTTAAACTTTCTGGAGATATAGGAAGATCTGAAAAAATAGCTTTTACAAAAAAACTTACATATAGCCAACGCACAACTATTTGTGGAAGAGTAATTTTAGATCCTTATTTTATAATTCGTTACCTCTCAGTTTACGATCAGCCATATAAATTCAAAAGATACGATTTGGATACGGTTGCTAAAGAGATGTTAGGATCAGGAAAGCATAAAATGGGAGGAATGAGGGAAGTAATTTCTTTATGGAATGGTTCAAAAGATAATTTAAAAAGACTAGTCGATTACTGTAGAAAAGATGCTGATTTAGCTTTGGAACTTCTTACAAGTCATAAGCTCATTGATATTAATAAATTTATAGAAATGTCAAAACTTTCAGGTTTACTATTGCAAGATTTGATGGCTGGGCAAGCAGCAAGACATGAGAGTGCGTTATTGCGCGAATTTTATAAAAGAAAATATTTAATACCCTGCAAACCAGGCAGGGAAGACATACATAAAAGATCTACTAAAGAACTTAAAGGCGCGTTAGTACTTGAACCAGATGCAGGTCTGCATAAGGATGGTTGTACAATTGTTTTAGACTTTACCGCTCTATATCCATCATTAATTTGTGCTCATAACATCTGCCCAACAACATTGATTGACAAACCAAATAACTTAAAATATGAAACTTCACCAACTGGTTCTTCATTTGTTACCAAAGATGTGAGAGAAGGTGTGTTCCCATATATTGCAAAATATTTGCTAGATACTCGTGCAGAAATAAAAAAGAAAATGAAAGATGAACAAAATCCAAGTGTTCGAAAAATTTTGGACGCAAAACAATATGCATTAAAAGGCATGGCTGTTTCTTTGTATGGCTATACAGCTTTTATAGGGGGCAGACTATTTACGCCACAGGTTGCTGCAGCCATAACATCATGGGGCAGGCAGAACATTGAATTTACCAAAGATTTGATTGAAAAAAACTTTCCAGTTAAGGTCATTTACGGAGATACTGACAGCATCTTCGTTAAAACAAAACTAACTGACCTAGATTCTGCACACGAATTGGGCATTGAAATATCTAAATTTGTGACACAAAAATTAACAGGTCTTGAATTAAAACTCGATAAAATATTCAAAACATTTTTAATCGAAACAAAGAAAAGATATGCTGGCTGGTCTTTTGAGAAAGAGAATGGGAGTTGGGTTGATAAAATAGAAATGAAAGGAATAGAAACTGTTAGAAGGGATTGGTGCTTAGGTAAGGATACTTTAATTCAATTATGGGATGGTACAATCAAAAAAATATCTGAATTAGATGAAGGTTCCAGTCTAATGTCATTAGACTTAGATAATCTAAAGATTAGTGAAGATAAATGTATACGAAAAATTAGATCCTTTAAACCAGTTAAAAATATTGTGACGCAATACTCAGATATAAAAGCATCAGATGATCACAGATTTTTTGTTTATGAACGGGGTAAAATTAAGCTTAAACACGTTAAAGAATTAAAAATAGGAGATTATCTTATTATTTCATCTAAAATACCCTTTATAGGCTCGACACAAAAACTGGGTTTTCAAATCTTTACTTTGAATAGGAAAAAAATAAATATACCGACAGAAACTTCTAGAGAACTTTGTCAAATAATAGGATTTGTATTTGGTGACGGTACTATAGTTAATAAAAAAGTTGTGCTTTATAATAAAAACCTGACATTACTAAATTACTATAACAGATTATTTAAAAAAGTTTTTAAATTAGATGGTAAACTTTATTTAAGAAAAGATGCGCATCGCTTAGTATTTTTTTCAAAAACTTTAGAAGAATTTTTTAGATTTATTAGAATCAAAGATAAGTCAGATATACCACAATTTATTCATAAAGTACCTATAGATCAATTAGTATCGTTTTTGAGAGGATATTTTGATGCGGATGGATACTATTCAACCCCCGAAACAGCCACTGTGCAAAGGAAGAGTTACATTACAGTAGGGCTTTCATGTAAAACCAGGCATGTATTAGATCAAATAAAACTTCTTTTACAGCGTTTTGGAATCCTTTCTTCGAATACAACTCTAAACGATAGAGGCATCGATAAAGCATACACAATATCCATGTACGGAGAACATGCAAGAAGATTTCTTAATAAGATAGGTTTTTCAATTATGCCAGAAAATTTATACAAACCCCAAATAATTAAATCAGATAAACTGCCCCTTATAACCGAAGCTAAAAAATTGATAAAGTTCTACGGATATCGAGAAACTCTGTTTATTAGAGACAAGAAACAAAAACTGATAACAAGAGCAAATCTAGAAAGAATACTTAAGTTTGTAGAATCACGGGCGAAGTTAAATACAGATGGCGGATCGTATCCACTTATTGAAAAAATTAAAAAAATATTAGGGTCAGATATAACATTTGCAAAAATAACTTCAATAGAAGATGCTGGTATTTCAGAAACATACGATATAGATACAGTTTTAACAGACGCTTTCTTAGCTAATGGTATTTTATCACATAATTGTCAATTAACATCTGAAACAATGTTAGAAGTTTTAAATATAATTCTTAAAGAGGGAGACGTTAAGAAAGCTTCGAAACATGTCAGAAATGTTATAGATGATTTAGCTAAAGGCAAGATTCCTATAGAAAAGTTGTCTATTATCAAAGGGATAACAAAAGCTTTGGCCGATTATGATGGTATTCAACCACACATTGAACTTGCAAAGAAGATTGCTAAAAGAGATTTTACAAGAGGTCCTTTGGTTGGGGAAAGGTTGGAATATGTGATAATAAGAGGCAATCAACTTTTGTCGAAAAGGGCGGAAGATCCAAATTTTGTGAAAGAAAAGAGATTGGAGATAGACTCAGAATATTATATTTATAATCAGGTTTTACCACCATTGGAAAGAATCTTTGAGGTTTGTGGAGTTTCTTCTTCAGAGCTTTTGGAAGGAGTAAAACAAAAAAGTTTACTTGATATATTGAATGGGCAAAAGAAGCAATTATCTCCTGATGAAACTGTTTTGAAAACATTTGAAGCAGTTATTTGTAAGAATTGTGATTGGAGTTTTAGAAGACCTCCATTGACTGGAAATTGTCCTAAGTGCTCAAGTCCATTATATTTTTCTGCTTCTGGTTCTATAGGAAAAACAGTTGATTTGACATAAATCTTTCACTAGGATAAATGAAATTATCTATATGAAACTTACAAAATATTTATTCCAGCAAAAAATAGAATGGTTGGCATGATCAAGCACCCCATTGCATAACTTCTTCTTACATTAAGGTAATTAGGTATTAAACCAATTGATATTGCAACTATCAGAATTAGGATTCCTATTAATCCTGAAAAAAGTATTGTTAAAATAAAAAGAAAGATGGATGTATACAAACATAATTTAGAATAATTCACTCTTTTTAAAAATCTCAATGATATTCTAGTTATTTTCAAAGTAATAAAAGTTGCTATACCAGCTGAAATTATTATAAATATTATAAAAAACAGAGCTTCCTTCAAACCAACTTCTAACAACTTACTAACACCAACAGCTATACCAGAGCGTGGGTTGTGAATCAACCATAAAGCCAATATAGAATAGACTATATCAGAAGTTGTTATCGCTCCTATAGATATTAAGAAACTTCTTGGATCCTTGTCACCTTTTCTAAGAGTTTGTTGAGTTAAGATTGTAGACTGTGTTGCTCCTATACCTGGAAGTAAGCCAGCAACTATGCCGGCCATACCACCTATTCCAATGCAAGATAAAATATTCTTTCTATTGATTTTCTCTTCTTCAAAACTGAATTTTTCAGGTAGTTTTGTTTTTTGATAGATCGCTATCAATAATGTCGGTAAACCAAACAAACCAGTTAGGAGAGGAAATAAAGAACTATCTGAAAAATTATTCAATACAATTAATCCAAGAATACCAGATAATATAAAAATAGCTAGTGCAAAAAACTTATTCTTTCCTTTTTCTGTTAAAATCATATAAGTTATTACAGCAATGAGCAACCAGTGTATGTTGGGTCTTAAAAAATTGTATAAAGATGGAATAAACATAACAAACAAAGGTAAAGTTAGTATAGAAAATAAAACCCCGCCTAGGCAACCTGTAATACACAATTTTATAGCTTCATATCCTCTTCCTTCTAATAGCAATTTATGTCCAGGCAAAACTCCTAAAACTGTAGATTCTTCTGGAGCACCAAGCAGTATTGAAGGAATAAAATTAACAAAAGAATTTACCACACCAGCAGAAATCAATATAATTGCGGTTGGAAGAGGTCCAAATAAAAATGATAATCCTAAAATAATTGGAATCGTGTTATTAGGGTGAAGTCCGGGGAGGAGACCTGCTACTACACCAAATATAATTCCGATTAACAATGAGAGAAATAGTTCTATCATGTAGATTAGAAATCAGAAACAAGAGAAATATCTATTTTACCACTTAGAGTAGTAGAAAGATATTAAAAGCTTTATGATAATTAGGTGAAAAAATGAAAAATTCTAAATTTTTTCTTTCCCTTCTAATATTTTTTCTGCAATTCTAGCAAAGGCAGGTCTAGTTATTACAACGCCAATAAAAATCCCTAAAATAGTTGTTACTGCAAATCCTTTCATTGCTCCAATGCCCATAAACATCATAGGTATAACAGCAGCTATTACAGTTGCAGCAGAACCAAAAACTATAGAAAACGCCCTTTTAATTCTCTGCTTTAGAGTCAATATTTTTTTCTCTTCCCCCCCACCAACCAATATTTCATCTATTATCATTATTTGATCGTTTGTACCGCTTCCAATGGCAGCTATTATTCCAGCTAGTGACGACAGATCAATAGTCCATTTTATAAGAGCAGCTGCGCCAAGAGTTAGCATAAGTTCGAAAAAGCTAAATAACATGTTAGGTATCAAAATCTTAAAGCTTCTGTATCTAACATAGATAACACTTGCAACAGTTATGCTTGCTATAATTATTGCTAAAAGAGCAGAACCAAAAAATTCTTGGCCAAGAGTAGGAGATATCTGATCAATTCTTATTGTTTCTAAACCAGTTGGTAAAGCGCCTGATTGTAGGATGCTCTTTAATCTTAATTGTTCTTTTAAAGCTTCTTCTCTTATTTGTCTAAAACCTGTTATTGCAGGTGAGGTATAAGCTTGTCCTTTTAATTCTGGAGATATGCTTAATTCATCTATTAGACCTTCATCCAAAAACAAATATATTTTACTTTCAAGATATTTACTTCCTGTATTAGGCTCTGTTATAACTTTCATATCTTTTGTTACCTTTGCAAATTTCTCAGCACTTTCTTGAGAGACGAAGACTTGGAAGTTAAATTCCCAACCACCACTTTGCGATATGATTCTTGAAACACATATCCCAGGTTGGTCTTGCAAACAAACGGATTGTATATCTTTGCCGCTGAACACAGTAAAAAGAAGAACAGCTGAATCATTTGTTAAGTTTGTTAATTGAAAATCTATATCTTCAATTTTAGAGCTTTCATTTATTTTTAGCAAGGTGTTATTTATTTCTATTTCATTGTTTTTCAAATTTACTGAATAACTTTTTTCCAAATTTAATTTTCCACTAGTATTTGTAAAATCAATTACTTTAGGTATTTTTCCCTCAAATTTTCCTTGTTTTGCTAAAAGATTTTCAACTTCTTCCTTTGAGCCACCAGCCATTTCTATTTGTATATAGTTGTTTCCTGAGACATCTTTAATAGGTTGAAATTTTGCTTCCTTAAGACCGAATATATTTATTCTCGTTTCCAATGTGGCTATGATTTGCTGTATTGTAGTGTCTGTGACATTTTCTTTTGGTTTTAATAAAACCCTTGTCCCACCAATCAAATCCAATCCAAATTCAAGATTTGAAACTGGTTTCTTTCCAACAGTGATTCCTAATCCAGGCCTTTCTATATTCACCAATTCAAGTTTTCCAGAATGCATGAATCTAAAAGTTCCTGTAAAGTTTTCAAATAAGTAAAAATCTTCTGGCGAGCTTATATCTTTTTCATTTGCCCAGTTTATTATCTCTCCGGCTTGAACTTTTCCTGTGAAAGGAGAACCAGATGATATTGATGTAACAACAACCCCTTTTTGAGATGAAGGCATGATGAAAATTATTGCAGCTATTACACCAATTATAACTATCAAAATCCTCCATTCTTTTATAAAACTAAGTTTCATTTAATCCCTCCACATACCACCTTAAAACAGGTGCATTGAATAACCATGTGTTTATTTGATCGAATATAAGGCCCATAAGCAGAATAGAGGCTATTTCAACTATCACAAGCGATGAAGACATTATAAGCAATGCCAAAAGTGCGACACAAGTTGCTCCAACCATGGTGAAAGCTGTTTTCATAGCACCTTTAATTCTAGTTTTTATTTCTCCTGAACCTTTTATAACTCTGTTTGTTAATAGGATGTCATCATCAACAGAGTATCCTATTAATAACAACAAAGCTGCAAAGGTTGCTAATGACAATTCTATTCCTAGAATCTGGGAAAGAACAAGAGTTTCTATAATGTCTGCAAATGCTGATAAAACAACACGGAAACTCAAAACAATTTTTTTGAATATTATAAACACTGTAACAGCCATAAAAGAAAATGCAAACAACAATGCTAATTGAGCCTGCTGAAAGAATGCTACACCTAAGGCAGGTCCAATTGTTTGGGTAGAATAGCTCTTAAAATCATATCCATTTTCTTTTAATGTTTTTATAACATCGTTTGGATTTATGCTAGCATCAAAATTTATAAATATTGTGTAACCTGTTACTCCTCTGGCTGTTCTAATATCAACATCATATTTTTTCAAGATATTTTCTATTGCTTGTTCATTTATACTTGTAGGAGATTCTGCTACTATCTGTGTCCCGCCTTTTAGATCAATATCCAAAATCAAACCCTTTGTTGATACCTGATAAAACAAGTAGACTAATGATATGGCTAACAATAACAATGGGATTATTATCAATTTTTTGTAATTCATGAAATAGATATGTTATTAAACTATTTTAAGCTTAAATAATAACATGAAAATCGGTATAGTCGGCTGTGGTATTAACGGTGCCTATTTAGCTTGGAAACTGTCAAAGAACAATGAAGTAGAGGTATTCGAGAAGAATAGTGTAATAGGAGAAAAACCTTGCTCAGAATTAATATCAGAAAGAGTATGGAATTTTGTTCCAAAGAGAAATGATTTAATTAGAAATGTGATAGAAAAGCTTATAATTCACTTTCCTAAAAAAGATTTAAAAATAAAATTTTATCCAAAAATGCTTGTTGTTGATAGAAAACAATTAGCTAATTATATTGTTGAATTAGCAAAACAAAATGGAGCCAAAATCAATTTAAACAGCGAGGTGAAAAGATTTTTTTATATCAAAAATAAAAGACCACAAATATACGTTTCTGATAAAATTTATGAGTTTGATTATTTGATAGGTTGTGATGGTTATAATTCAATAATTAGGAAAAGTTTAGGCATAAAAGACCCTTTATGCATCTTAGGAATTTATGCTAGAATTAAAAAGAAACCAAAAATAAATGTAATTAATGTTTACCCTCTTAAAAACGGAATAAGTTGGGCAATTCCTAGAAAGAATGATGTAGAATATGGAGTTTATGAGAGAGCTGATATCGCTAGGAATGAATTTAATAATTTTTGCAAAAGAATGAAAATAAAACCTAAGGAAGTTTATTCTCATTTGATACCTAGCAGATTAACTAAAATGCAAAAGGGTAGAATAGCTTTGTCCGGAGACGCTATAGGCTTAACTAAACCCTGGTCATACGGCGGAATAGTCTGGGGCTTAATTGCAGATGATATCTTAATTAAAAACTTTCCTAATTTTGCTAAATATGAGGAAGATGTAAAGAATTTTTTTGAGCCAAAAATATTTTATTCTAAAATAGCTTTGTTTGCTGGAAAATTTTTAGGAAATAAATTATCTTTTTTAACACCTAAGGAAATTTGGTTTGATGGAGATTGGGTATTTTAGAAAAACAAATATTTTAAATCATTTACAGTTTTTTCTACAGCCTGTTTGCTATTATATTTTGGATTCCAACCTAGTTTTTTAATCTTCTCTATGGAAAGTTGCATAAATTTTACATCACCTTTCCAACCACGTCCATCAAATCCACCTGTAAATTTATATTTAACATTTTTTAATCCCAATACTTTAACAACTAAATCTGCTATCTCTTTGACAGTTAATTTATCTTCAGAACCGAGATTAAATATTTCAACATTATCTTTTGCTTTTTCTTCTCCAAACAATATACCATTTATACAGTCATCAATATACAAATAAGATTTACATTGAGTACCATCTCCAAGTATTTCTAATTCTTTTGGGTTTTTCTTTAGTCTATTAATAAAATCATAAATGACTCCATGACTATATCTTGGCCCAACAACATTTGCAAATCTAAGTGTAACTGATTCCATACCAAATGTATTGCAAAAACTAGAAATCATACCTTCAACAGCTAATTTACTAGCTCCGTATGTTGAAATTGGTATAGTAGGGTAATTTTCTGGTGTTGGCAATATTTTTGCATCCCCATAGACAGTAGAACTTGATGTAAATATTATCTTTTTTATACCATGTTCTCTTATAGATTCTAAAAGATTATAACTAGCAACAATGTTTTGTTCAAAATGAGTTTTAGTATCTGTTTCACCTATTCTAACTTCAGGATTCGCTGCTAAATGGTAGACTTTAGAGATATCTTTTAAAGCTTTTTCTATATCACTGACTTTTAATAGATCACCTTTTATAAAAGAGAAATTTTTATTGTTTTTCAAATGTTCTAAATTTTTTAAATTTCCGGAGCTTAAATTATCTAATACGACTACGTAATAACCTTTTTCCACAAGTCTTTCCACAAGATGGGAGCCTATAAATCCTGCACCACCTGTTACCAAAACCTTTTCCATATAGTCACTTTATATAAAATTATTACTTAAATAAATTAATAAGTGACAAAATGATGATAAAAGGTTCATATCATACAGAAGAAAGTAATTTAAAAAATATAGCCAGCTTCTCAGGAAAGCATCACACCGAGGAATCAAAAAATAAAATAAGTGAAACAGTAAAGCTAAGAATAAAGGAAGGAAAAATTAAACCCTTTAAAACAAATGACCCTAGACTTGTTGGTGAAAATAATCCGTCTAAAAGACCAGAAGTTAGAATTAAGATAAGTGGAAAGTTGAAAGGAAGAAAAAATCCAAGACAATCAGAAAAAATGAAACAAAACAATCCAA
>Ga0315280_10007099_pt1 | contig 15187 bp, 13 predicted proteins | sample YL17G06_40_MG_FD_203697 | JGI IMG/M metagenome (GOLD analysis project Ga0315280, IMG submission 203697) | Sediment microbial communities from Yellowstone Lake, YNP, Wyoming, USA - YL17G06_40 | ecosystem: Environmental > Aquatic > Freshwater > Lake > Sediment | place: USA: Wyoming | collected... | reverse complement strand
ATCCATATTGAATCTGTCTTCTCCTTCTGTTTCAAATGGTACTCCAACGAATAGAAGTACTACCTCGCTTTTCTTTGCCAGTGAAACTGCTCTATCTAAGAGCTCTTCATTGATATCCTCTTTATCTATCTCGTATCCTTCTTCATAGTTTAGAAAGACCTGTCCATCCAAGAATTTTTTTAGAGCTTCTAATGGTGAGACTACCTTTGTAGGTGTTACCTGAGAGCTTCCTCCACCTTGAATCTTTGGGCTAGATGCAAGTTTTCCAATTACAGCAAGAGGAGTAATCCCTTTACTAAGTGGCAGGAGATTTACATCATTCTTAAGAAGGACACAAGCTTCTTCTAAGACTCTTCTTGCCAGTTCGTGATGGGCATTTCTATCAACTTCTCTTTCTTCTATCTTTGCTGAGCTACTTCTAAAGACAATGTTCAATATACGATATACCCTCTCATTAATCAGCTCTTCATTTATTCTTCCTGATTTTACAGCCTCTAAAAATCTCTTCTTTTTCTCTTCAGAGCCTCCAGGCATCTCCAAATCAAGTCCACCCTCTGTAGCTAGTATAGGGTCTCTAACCGCTCCCCAATCGGAGACTACAATACCATCAAAACCCCACTCTTCTTTCAATACCTTTCTTAGGAGATAGCTATTTTCACACATATAGACATCGCTAACCTTGTTATAAGAAGCCATAACTGCCCAGGGTTTTGCCTCTTTTATAATCATCTCAAAAGGAGCTAAATAAATCTCTCTTAATGTCCTTTCATCAACATCAGAGCTCATAGTAAACCTTTCAAACTCTGACTCATTACATACAAAATGCTTCAAACAAGCCCCAACTCCATTCTTTTGTAGCCCTTTAACAAATGCTACTCCCATCCTTGCAGTAAGATAGGGGTCTTCTGAATAATACTCAAAATTTCTTCCTCCTAAAGGAGACCGCTTTATATTAATCCCTGGTGCTAAAATGAGATCAACTCCTAAAGACCTACATTCTTTGGCTATAGCAGTTCCAACTTCTTCAATTAGTTCTTCGTTCCAGGTAGAGCTCAATGCAGATGCAGTAGGAAAACAAGTAGCTGGAATAGCATTAAAGACACCTTCTGCTCCTCCACCTTTTGCCAGTCGGACCCCATGAGGTCCATCCGTCATAATGATCGAAGGAATGCCTAATGATTCTATGCCTAATGTACTCCAGAAGTCTTTGCCAAAACAGAGAGATACCTTTTCTTCTAATGTCATCTTTTGTATAAGTTCACTGATCTTAGATTCCGACGCCTCCATAAACGCCTCCTAACTTTAATAGAAAATCTTTACTGATATTTTACAACAATATTCTTTAAATAGAAAGCATTAGATAAAATCTCATCTTTGTGAACTTTCTCTAAAAGTTCTCTTCCATAGACAGATAGACATATATTTTTATAGTATTTTGACTTTAAAAGGAGTCCTATCCTTATGAAGGGCTTAAAGATTTTTATTAAATAGATTTTATACCCCATTAACTCCTTCACTTCTTTTATATAATCATCAAGACCCCTTGTCTGATACTTTAAAATTTTCTGGCTTTCTTCAGTGTCTAGCCAATCTGTAGGGAAGGGTATCTTGGTGAAGGCTTCTTCAGGAAGCATCCCTACACCTATAGAGCTAAGAATCCTTTCTGTCATATCTCCATAATAAAGCTGGCAATCTCTTCCTCCACCTATATGGAGAATTTTCCTCCAAATCTCTTCACTCTCTACTCCATTAGCAATGGCAAGGCCTACATCCTTCGTATGCACAAACTCCATCCTATTGTTCAAAGGCACATCAAACATTCCGCTATCCAACTTTAATCTCAAAGGTAGAGTAGCAGCAAGTCTAAAGATACTCCACTCAAGCCCTGAACTTTTTATAATCTCTTCGCATTGTAATTTATGATGGGAATAGTGCTCTACTGGTTGAGGTATGTCAAAGACTGTTCTTGGTGGCTCTTTATCCTGAGTCCTTCCATAGATATGCAAAGAAGAGGTAAAGATGATTTTTGGTGTTTTTGGAAGCCCTTTTAATACTTTTACTAAATTCCCTGTCCCTCCTACATTAATCTCTCTTGCAATGTCTGGTGCTTTTTCTGATTCGAGCCCTGTAGTAGATAGTTTAGGAATAATAAAAGCTAAGTGGACTACTACATCAAACTCTTCATTATCTACCGCCCTTTTTATATCCTCAATATTTCTTAAATCTCCCCAGAAGACCTCTACTTTATCTTTATATCTTTTAAAAATTTTCTCATTAAAAGAGTTTCTTATGTCAAAACATTTTACTTGATGCCCTCTTTTTAATAGCTCTTCTAAAGTACTCACCCCTACATTCCCAAATGCACCTGTTAGAAAAATCTTCATTCTTATCACCTCTTTCAACTTTTAAGAACTAATTGGATTCCACCTTTTGCTATTTCCCCCCAATCTCCTCCAGAAGGGTCTAAAAGTTCCTGAAGAATAAGTCCTACAGAGAATGAAACAATAATATGGGATAGCAACTTCGAATCTCCTTCTTTCAAGCTCCCTTCTCTTCTCCCCCTTTCTATAAGTTCTGAGAAATATTCTCTATACCTTTTAAAATGAGATATAGTTTGTTCCCAAATTTCTTTATCTTTTGATGCCTTCATCCAAAATTCTAGGAATAGAGGAAGCTGTCCATAGGAATCTTCTAAGACCTTCTTTATTAATCCTGTCATCTTTATTAAGCTGTCATAGATATTTTCAGAGACACTCGTAATCCTATCCATCTCTTTGTCTAGTTCTGAAAGCCAATTATTCAAGAGCTCTAAAAATAGAGCCTGTTTTGTGGGAAAGTGGTGAAAAAATCCACCTTTACTTATCCCTGCCTCTTTACAGATCTCTTCTACGCTTGTAGCATCATATCCTTTTCTTGAGAAACATATAGAACCTGCTTTCAGTATACGATTCCTAGTTTCTTCTCCTTTTTCTTTGAGCCTTTTCTCCATAGTTACCTCCGTATATACCGACTGGTCGGTCTTATTTTAGCACAAATTAAATCCTTTTGCAAGAATTACTTTAGAGAGATGGTAAACAGTGTATAATAGATAAAGAAAATACTAATATAGGAGGCTTATAAAAATGTTAGAACAGAAGGTTGCCATTGTGACAGGTGGAGCTAGAGGGATTGGTTATAGTATTGCTCAACAGCTAGCAAAAGATGGCTATGCTCTAGCTATCTTTGATATTATTGCCCCTGATAGTATCAAAGAAAAACTGGAAGTTTTCAAGAATAGTGGCATTCCATTTTTGTATGTTCAGGGTAATCTTGCTGATTCTAAAGACCGCCAGAGATTAGTAACGGCAGTAATTGAAGAATTTGGTAGAATAGATTTATTAGTCAACAATGCAGGAGTGACTCCTAAAGAGCGGAGGGATATCCTAGAGATGACAGAAGAGAGCTTTGATTTTGTAATTGGTGTAAATCTCAAAGGAACTCTATTTTTAACGCAACTAGTAGCAAGAGAAATGATACGTCTAGACGAGTCTGGAGTTAAAATTTCTCCTATCATTATAAATATATCATCTATGTCTGCATACACCTCTTCTACCTCACGTGGTGAATACTGTATTTCTAAAGCAGGAGTCAGTATGATAACTACGCTTTTTGCAGATAGGCTAGCTGAGTATGGAATCTATGTCTATGAGATTAGGCCTGGAATTATTATGACTGATATGACCAGTGTTGTTAAAGATAGGTATGATAAATTAATTCAAGAAGGACTAACACCTATTAAAAGGTGGGGATATCCAGAAGATATAGCTAATGCAGTATCAGTTCTCTGCTCAGGCAAATTGACATTTTCTACTGGAGAAATTATTAATGTAGATGGTGGATTTCATATAAGGAGATTATAAGGAGGCAATTATGGAGTATAGCCAAATTCAGTGGAAAGGGATCAATTTAAATGTATACTCTTTGAATACTATTGTAGTTGGCTCTGGAGCTGCTGGATTAAATGCTGCTGATCGTCTATACTTTTTTGGACAGAAAGATATAGCTATCGTTACAGAGGGATTAATGAAGGGAACCTCCAGAAACACTGGCTCTGACAAGCAGACATATTATAAGCTTACTGTAGCAGGACCAAGTCCTGATTCAATATATGAAATGGCCGAGGCCTTATATCAAGGTGGAAGTATACATGGTGATATTGCCCTGGTAGAAGCGGCTCTTTCTGCTAGATGTTTCTTTAGATTAGTAGACATCGGAGTACCTTTTCCACATAATAACTATGGAGAATATGTTGGTTATAAAACAGACCATGATCCTCGTCAAAGAGCTACCTCGGCTGGTCCTCTTACTTCCAGATATATGACCGAAAAACTACAGAGAGAGATTGAAAAGAAGGGGATCAAGATATTTGATGGATATCCTGTAATTGGAATACTTACAAACCGCAAGAGGACAAAAAGTACAGGACTTTTAGCATTGAATCTAAATGCGCTTAATGACCCAGATAAACGTTATGTCCTTTTCAATTGCACTAATATTATTTATGCAACTGGTGGCCCTGCAGGGATGTACAAATCTTCTGTATATCCTGAAAGTCAGGTTGGTGCTACTGGAATTGCTCTAGAAGCGGGGGTACGTGGAAGGAATCTTACAGAGTCGCAGTTTGGTATAGCATCTATCAAATTTAGGTGGAATCTATCAGGCACATATCAGCAGGTTATACCTAGATATATTTCAATGGATCAAGATGGCAGTAACGAGAGAGAGTTTTTACTAGAATACTTTAAAGAGCCTGGCAAGATGCTCAATGCTATTTTCCTTAAAGGCTATCAATGGCCATTTGACCCAAGAAAGATTAAGAATTTTGGCTCATCATTGGTCGATATTTTGGTCTATTACGAGAGGGTAATAAAGGAAAGAAGAGTATTTCTAGACTTTATGCATAATCCTCTAGGAAAAGATTTTGATTTTAATCTCCTAGGAAAAGAGGCTTATGAGTATCTTAAAAATTCAGGAGCGCTCTTTGGTACACCGATAGAGCGTCTAATGCATATGAATCAACCAGCAGTAGACCTATATAAGGACCATGGGATTGACCTATCAAAAGAATATCTAGAAATAGCTGTATGTAACCAACATAATAATGGGGGATTGGCTGGTAATATATGGTGGGAGAGTAACTTAAAACATTTCTTCCCTGTGGGAGAAACTAATGGGTCTCATGGGGTCTATCGTCCAGGTGGAAGTGCTTTAAACTCTGGACAGGTAGGTAGCACTCGGGCAGCAGAGTTTATTGCCAACTGTTATAGAGAAGACCCAATGCTTATAGAAAAATTTTTAGAAATTGTTAGCGAACAGATAGAGGCAAAATTTGATTTAGGTCGGAAGTTCCTATCCAATCTAACAGAAAAAGGGAATATATTTGAGATTCGTCACCAGATAGGTGAACGTATGGACCGAAAAGGGGCTATGATTCGTTCTATAGAGGGGGCACATTCTGGTGCTCAAGAGGCAAAGGATGCTCTTAAAAGATTACCAGAGGTTACTAGAATCTCATCAATCGATGAACTTCCTTATGCTTATCAAAACTATGATTTACTTCTTACTCAGTATGTCTATCTTTCAGCTATTGCCAATTACATTGAAAAAGGTGGTAAAAGCCGTGGTTCGTATCTTGTGCATAACCCAAATGGAGAAATACCTCTTCCTAACCTGCCAGAACTATTTAGATTCTCTCTAGATGATGGGAGATTATCTAAAATGGTTCAAGAGGTCTATTATGAAAATGGAGAATGCTATTTTGAATGGTCTCCAGTGAAACCTATTCCAAAAGGGGACGATTGGTTTGAAAACGTGTGGAACGATTATAGAAGAGGAGAAATTTTCAGAAAGGGATAAAAATATGAGTAAAGAGATATCTGTTTTACTAATAGGTATAGGTGGTTATGGCAATAACTATATAAGAGCTATATTGGAAGAGGGGGAAATTCATAGAGCTAAACTTGTTGGAGTAGTAGACCCTTATCCAGAAAAGAGTGAATATTTCAAAGAGATTAAAGAGAAAAAAGTCCCCCTATTTTCTAAGATGGAAGATTTTTATGCATCTAACAAAGTTGATTTGGCTGTAATCTCTTCACCTATACAGTTCCATTGTAGACAGACCTGTATGGCATTGAATAATGGTAGTAATGTCCTATGTGAAAAGCCAGTAGCTGCTACTGTTCAAGAAGTACAAGAAATGATAGAGACTCGAGATAGGACTAAACTTATAGTAGCTGTTGGCTTTCAATGGTCTTATGACCCTGTAGTTCAATCGCTTAAAAATGATATAGATAATGGTATTTTAGGTAAACCGAAAAGACTTAAGACTATTGTCCTCTGGCCTAGAAATACTAATTACTATAAGAGAGGATGGGCTGGTAAGATTCGAGATAATGATGGAAATTGGGTATTGGATAGTGTTGCTAATAATGCTACAGCTCACTTCTTACATAATATGTTATTTGTTTTGGGTAAAGAACTAGACCAGAATGCTAAGCCAATCGAGGTGACAGCTGAACTCTATAGAGCTAATATGATAGAAAACTTTGATACCTCTACAATGAGAATCTTAACTGAAGATGGAGCAGAAATATTATATTATGCTAGCCATGCTGTAAAGAATACATTGGGTCCTAGATTTATATATGAATTTGACAATGTTTTGGTGGCTTATGCTGAACCTAATATACCACAAAGTCTAAATAAGATTGTAGCTATATTTCCAGATGGTAAAGTGAAAGATTATGGTAGTCCTGAACATGGAAGCATCCAAAAACTCTGGGTTGTTATAGATGCTATTAGAGGTGATGCTGTTGTTCCCTGTAGCATTGAATCAGCAATGGCTCATACAATGTGTATTAATGGTGCTCAGGAATCTATGTCTTGTATCGTAAACTTTCCCCATGAACTGATACGAAAGGATGGAGAACCAGAACTAATCTGGGTAGATGGGCTTGAAGATGTAATAAAAGAATGCTATAGAACAGGGAATCTGCCATCAGAGCTTAACGTAAGTTGGGCAAAATCTGGAAAGAAAATATCTTTAATAGACTACAGATATTTTCATGAGAAAGATATTTAGGACAGAAAACTTGACAAAAATTTTACATCTCTGTTATACTATTAATAGTAATTGAACAATGTTTTACAAAATAAAACAAAAGGAGGAAGTGGTATGAAAAGATTAATTTCTATAGTGTTAGTCTTGTTACTGTCTCTGTCTGTTTTTACACCTATCCTATCGGCTCAGGAGAAGATCCCCTTAAGGGTTGCATGGTGGGGGTCTCAGGACAGACATAACAGGACTCTTAAGGCAATCGAGTTGTTTGAAAAGAAGTATCCAAACATTAAAGTTTATCCAGAGTATACAGCTTGGAGTGATTATTGGACAAAACTAAATACTCAGGCTGCGGGTAAGAACCTTCCAGATGTGATTCAGCAAGACTATGCATATATCTCTGAATGGGCTACAAGAGGTCTATTATTACCTCTAGATGAGTATGTCTCTAAGGGGATAATTGATCTATCTAACGTAGCAGAAAACTCTCTTTCACCTGGAAAGATTGGCGGAAAACTCTATGGGGTAAATCTGGGAACAAATTCTTTGGGTTTTGTTTATGATCCTGAGCTATTTAAAAAGGCAGGAGTATCACTGCCTAAAGCAGGATGGACTTGGAATGATTGTAAAGAGGCTATGTCAAAACTGAAAAGCAAACTAGGCATCTATGGAATAGAGGGTATTACTACTGCTGATGCACAAGTGTTCAAGGTATGGCTCCTATCACACGGGTATTGGTTGTACAGTGATGATGGTAAGTCTGTTGGATATAAAGATGATAAATTTTTTGTAGATTGGTTCAATCTCTTGCTAGAGCTACAGAGTAAAGGTGGCATGCCTTCAATAGAGGTTGATGCTGCTAGAGGGAGCCTTGGAGTGGAAGATATGTTTATAGTCACCCAAAAATCTGCAATGGCTCTTTTATGGAGCAATCAGCTCGTTGCAGTTTCTAAAGCAGCTAAAGAACGTCCATTAAGACTAGCGCTAATGCCAAGGGCTCCAATTCCAAATGCACGTCCTGCGAACTATCTTAAGGCATCTATGTTTTTCTCTGTCACTTCTCAATCTAAGTATCCTAAAGAAGCTGCAATGTTTATAGACTTTTTCACTAATTCTCTAGATGCAAATAAGATTCTCTTTGCTGAAAGAGGAGTGCCAATTTCTTCAAAGATACAAAAGGCATTACTCCCCTTCTTAGGCTCAGCTCAGAGAGAAATGTTCACTTATATAAGCTTAGTAGAGAAGAATAGTGTTCCTGTCCCCCCTCCTGATCCACCAGGAGCAAATGATGTTATCAAAAATGTTTGGAATCCAACGGTTGAACAAATTATGTACGGAAAGATTGCCCCTGATAAGGCTGCAGCAGAATTTAGAGATAAGGTTAATAAGATACTACAACAAAAGTAGAATTTAACTCTTAGCATTATCCCCAGTAGTAAAAGTGGCTACTGGGGATGAAATTTAATAGATAGAAGGGAGAAAATTCTAAAGATGTCTAAGAGAGAAAGATATAATAACATTACTGGATATATATTTATAAGTCCTTGGCTTATAGGCTTTTTTGTATTTACCTTTTTCCCTATTATAGCCTCGTTCATTTTGGCCTTTACTAAGTATGATATACTAACTCCACCGCGTTGGATTGCCTTTGATAATTGGTTGAGGATGCTAAGTGATGAGAGGTATCTTCATTCATTAAAAGCGACATTTTATTATGTCTTCACAGCTGTCCCATTAAGGTTAGTTTTTGCCCTTTTAGTTGCCCTACTATTGAGGCCAACAACAAGACTAACGAGTCTGTTTAGAGGCATCTATTATCTGCCTTCGCTTATAGGTGGAAGTGTAGCTATAGCAATAATATGGAGACAAATATTTGGTTTAGATGGTTTAACAAATTTTCTTTTACATCTAGTTGGAATTAAAGGACCTAATTGGTTAGGAAATCCAAGTACTGCTATCTGGACACTTATAGTACTAGCTGCATGGCAGTTTGGTTCTTCTATGCTGATATTTTTGGCGGGGTTAAAGCAGATTCCAGGATCCCTCTATGAGGCTGCTTCTATAGATGGAGCAAGTATATGGAGTCAATTTATAAAGATTACACTTCCAATGCTTAGCCCTGTGATTTTATTCAATCTTATAATACAGATAATCAATGGATTTATGGTATTCACACAGGCATATATAGTAACTAGTGGTGGTCCACTAGACACAACTCTCTTCTATGCCTTATATGTATATCAGAGGGCCTTCCAGAATCTAGAGATGGGGTATGCATCAGCTATGGCATGGATTCTACTTATAATAATAGCCTTTTTCACCATATTAGCCTTTAAGTCTTCTAGGCTCTGGGTCTATTATGAGTCAGAGGGAATAGGATAGGAGGGAAGAATGCGTAGAAAGTCCCAGTGGATTGTCTATTATATAGCTGTCTTTCTTTTAGGCATCCCAATGATTTATCCGGTCTTATGGTTGATTGGTAGCTCTTTTAAAGAACATGCGGAGATTTTTGCCAATATTGGATCTATCATACCTAATAAGTTTACTATAGAAAACTATATAGAAGGTTGGAAGGGATTTGGAAATGTAAGTTTTGCTACATTCTTTAGAAATTCCTTTATAATAGCAGGAATAGGGACGATAGGGACAGTAATATCCTCAGCGCTAGTAGCCTATGGATTTGCAAGAATTCCATTTAAAGGGAGGAGTTTCTGGTTTGCAGTAATGATGATGACACTAATGTTACCAGCTCAAGTACAAATTATCCCTCAGTATATTATGTTCAATAGATTAAATTGGATCAATACTTTTTATCCACTGATCATTCCAAGATTCTTTAGTGGAGTGTTTTTTATCTTCTTAATCATGCAGTTTATCCGTGGATTACCTATAGACCTAGATGAATCAGCAGAGATAGATGGAGCAGGTAGATTTAAAATCTTTTGGTGGATCATACTTCCACTTATAAAGCCAGCATTAATTACTACTACACTGTTCTCTTTCTATTGGACATGGGACGATTTTTTAGGCCCATTACTCTATTTGAATCAGGCCACACTATATCCAGTTTCGCTGGCATTAAAGAATTTTGCAGATCCTACTGCAGTAACAAACTGGGGTGCTGTATTCGCAATGTCTGTTCTCTCACTAATACCAGTATTTCTCATCTTTGTCTTCTTCCAAAAATATCTAGTAGAAGGTATCGCTACTACTGGAATGAAAGGATAAACTTAGAATTGCAGAGGCAGTGATAAGTCCTGCCCCTATTTTCTAGTCTATTTATTCCATTTTCCAGCAACAAAACTACACATATCTCATCTAATTTTTTAGAGCAACCTTTATAACTTATGTTATAATTTTCTTCTATGAAGAGACTATTATCTACAGACTTTGTCAAAGATAAGAACTTAAACCAAAGCCTAAATTTTGTTATCTTAGGAATCTGTTTTGGAGTTGTATTTCTTAACGTAACTGTAGGGACCCCTATTGCAGGTTTGGCTAAAGAGCTAAAATTTGGAGACCTTCTCTATGGTATTATGTTGGCTATGCCTGTTCTTGGGGGGACAGTTCAAATCTTTGCATCCTTTATCTTAGAAAAAACTAAGAAAAGGAAGAAGCTTTTCCTGCTCAGTGGGTTTATAAATAGAATCTTATGGATCTTTGTAGCTATCTTACCTCTTCTTATATCTAACAGGACACTTCTTTTTTATCTGATTGTAGCTGTTTTGATATTTAGCTCTATAGGAGGAGCATTTTTAAATGTTACATTTATGTCGTGGATGGGGGATTTAGTTCCGTTAGATATTAGAGGCAGATTCTTTAGCCATAGGAGTATGCTCTCAACTATAGTATCTTTCATAAGTGGGCTTGCTATAGGTAAATTCCTAGACACCATTCCAGGAATCTTAGGATTCTCTATTATATTTGGAATTGCAACTCTATTTGGACTTCTAGATATCGCCTGTTATCTCAAGGTTCACGACCCTCCTATGAAGAATGACATTGAAATACAAGAGAGCTTCTTAAATATTTCTAAGAAAGTACTGTCTCATCCAGCCTTTTCAAAATACCTTATCTTTGCCGTAGTCTGGAGCTTTAGTCTAAATATAGCTGCCCCTTACTTTAACCTCTATATGATAAAGTATCTCAGAATGAGTTATTTTGAAATCGCCCTATACGCACAACTTGTATCAAACTTAGCTACGGTAGTATTTGTAAGGATATGGGGAAGAATGATCGATAGATTTGGTAATAAACCAGTTGCATTGATATGCACTACTACAGTTTCCTTTCTACCCATATTATGGTGCTTCACTACTCCCCAAAGTTGGTTATTCCTTGTCATTCTGATTCAATTCTTGGCAGGTTTATTCTGGCCTGGAGTAGACCTAAGTTATAATAACTTTGCCCTAAGACTTTCCCCTGATGAAAACAGGTCTATGTATATTGCAGTATTAAACCTCTTCGTAGGAGTTATTGGAAATGCCATAGCATATATCTTTGGAGGATATATCATAGAAAATATCTCGCCTTTAATATCATCTTTCCTTGAAAATACGGTTCATTTTCATCTTGCAGATTATCATTATTTGTTCATCTTCTCTGCTATCCTTAGATTTGTCTCTTCTAGAATATTCTTACCTAAGATAAAAGAAGAAGGAGCTTATTCTATAAATGAGCTTAAAGGAATTCTCATAAGAAGAAGAGGCTCCCGGCTCATCCCTTGACAAAATATCACTGTTATAGTATTCTTTATTTATGCAAGTATTTGAATATACAGATAAACTTTTAGACTTGATATGGGGTAATTTTAATGCGATAGCTCATCCCTTGAGATTAAAGATCATTTTAGCCCTCAAAGAAGAACCAACATGTGTTTGTGAATTGGCTGAAAAGCTTGGTGAGAGACAACCACTTATCTCTCAGCACCTTAGTATCCTTAAGGAAAGTGGACTAGTCACCACTAAGAGAATGGGCAACAAGATTCAGTATTCTCTAAGCAATGAGACGATAATAGACATCATAGAAATTATGAGAGAAATTACTCTAAAAAGGGTAAAAGAACTTTCTAAAATACAAGGAGGATAAATAAATGGCTAAGAACTGGTATCCCATCATAGATTATAACAAGTGTGTAGGGGACTTTGTCTGTACTAACTTCTGCCCTCACGGGGTATATGCTATAGATGGCGATAAGCCTCTTGTAATAAATCCAGACGAGTGTGTAGAATTCTGCAGGGGTTGCCAAAAGTCATGTGATGCTGGTGCTATATCTTATTATGGAGACGAAAGGAGGAAATAAAATGAAGAAGGGACTACTTCTATGTGTATGCCAAGGTACTTGTCCATCATTTCACCAGATGGATATATTTGAGGTGATAAATTCCTTAAGGAGAGAGAATTTAGTAGATTTTGTAGCTATTCATCCTCAACTATGTGCTACAGATGGAGATGAATATCTCAAAACCCTCTTAACTGGTGTAGACGGAGAGTTAGAGAAGATTATAGTTGCAGGATGTGACCCAAATATGCAGAAGAAGATGTTTAAAGATGCATTTGAATCTGCAGGGTTTGATAGGACTAAACATACTGGTGTAGATATCCGTAATATGACTACTGAACAGGCAGTAGAAGCCATAAAGAAAGTATTATAGAAGGTCTATATGATTTTAGGGATTGACACTGGAGGAACTTATACAGACACTGTAATATTAGATGTCAACAGGGTTATCTCAAAGGGGAAGGCACTAACTACTCATTATAATCTTACAGTAGGGATAAAAAATAGTATAGAAAAGTTAGATAAAAATCTTCTAAATAAGACCTCCAGTGTCATCCTTTCTACGACACTGGCTACAAATTCAATAGTTGAACTAAGAAGACTTGAAAAGGTTAAAGAAGTCCTTATTGGATATGACAAGGACTTCTTCTTAAAATCTACCAATATTCCTAACTGGCTAGACTTTGAATTTGTAGATGGAATGATAGATGTATCTGGGAGCGAGGTCCATCCTCTTGATATAGAGAAACTTAAGAGAATACCCAAATATAGCTATCCAGTTGCTATCTCTGGGTATATGAGCCCCATAAATCCAAAGTATGAAGAAATAGCAAAAAGTATTCTTAAAGAGAAGTCCCCTTATCCTATAGTATGTGGTCATGAGCTATCTGGTGAATTAAACTCAATCAAAAGGGCTATAACTACTGCTCTTAATGCCTCACTTATACCATCTATCTCAAGATTTGTAAGAGATGTACAGAGTGTAATTAAAGAAAAAGGGATAGAGGCAGAGATATTTATAGTAAATGCTGATGGCTCAATAGCAAATGTAGAAGAGGCTATGGAGAAGCCAATAAAAACAGTCCTTTCAGGACCTGCAGCAAGCTCTATTGGAGGGGTATTCCTCTCTGGTATCGAAAATGGAATAGTGGTAGATATGGGAGGCACAACTACAGATATCTCTCTAATAGAAAATTCTGTCCCTATACTATCTAAGGAAGGAGCTAAGGTAGGAGACTGGGAGCTTCTACTACCATCTTTAAAGATGAGAACAGTTGGTCTTGGAGGAGATAGCAGAATCTATCCCTATAAAGATTCTATAGAGATAGGCCCAACAAGGGTTATCCCTATCTCTGTCTTGAGCTCAGCATTTCCAGATGTAAAGAAAAAACTCAAAATTAAAACAACATCTTCTTTAGTCCCTCCAAATGAATTTCTCTTAAAACTAAGAGAACCATCATTTGATTTGAATGAGACTGAACAGAAGCTTCTAAACAATCTAAACAGTGAACCCATCTCCCTTGAAGAGGCAACAAAAATTTGTAATTTAAGCCATCCATATATCCTTGAGAATGCTATTGGGAGACTAGAAGAGATGGGGATAATAATAAGGTCAGGGTTTACACCAACAGATGTGCTTAATTATCTCGGTGAATGTCAGATAGGTGATATTGAGGCAGGAATTATAGCTACTAAAGCCTTTTCTAATCTCCAAGAAAACATAGTCCAACTTATCAAGAAGTCTATCATAAAGAAGATGACTATAGAGATACTAAGATATCTATTCTCAATAGATTATAAAAATGATAATCTAGAAGGATTATCCAGTCTTCTTGTAAATAGTAGTTTGGAGATGGATTTTAAACATATAATACCGGAATTCTCTCTACCGATGCCTATAGTAGGTATCGGTGCTCCAATAAAAAGTTTCATCTATGATGTGGCAAAAATACTCCATACAGAAGCAATAGTCCCAGAACACTACGAAGTGGCAAATGCAGTAGGTGCTGGTTCTGGTAGGGTTCTAAGAGTATTGGAGCTTGAGATTGTCCCTATAGTAGTTGGAACAGAGATAAAAGGTTACAGAATAAATGGATTAGATAGAAGATTCTCTGAGTTTGAAGATGCAAAGAACTATGCTATAAAATATGGGAAAGAAGTTATTAGCTCACAGATATCTAAACTTCTAAGGAGACAGGGCTTAGAGACAAAAATAGACATTTCTTCTTCTAATATTGGTGGAGACGTATCAGTAAAAAAGATAAGAATATTAGGAGTTGGCAGAGTCGTGTAAGATAGTATGTATCTAGTCTCTTATAATCCTTTATGATATACTTTTGGTATGGGGAATCTTTTTTATAAAATTTTTAAATGGGAATTAGTCCTAGTTATATTTATACTTATTCTTTTTTCTTTTCTATCACCTGCCATATCAAAGAGCTATTGGCTTCCTGAAGTAAAATGCAAGATAAACATCCTTGAAGATGGTTCTCTTTTGTGGAACTATTCGTTAAAATTCTCTTTTAATGGTCAATTTTCCTATGCCTATATGGACATCCCTACAAAAGGTGTAGCTATAGAAAACATCTCTGTATCTGAGCCATTTACTGTAGAATCTAAAGGTAGCACTTTAAGAGTAAGATGGAACTTCCCTGCCTCAAATGAAGAAAAGACCTTTAACATATCTTATAAGATGCGTAATGCCCTCAAAGTATATAACGATATAGCAGAACTCTATTGGAAGGTATGGCCAGAAGGATGGGCTGTAAAGGTAGGGAAGCTAAAAGCAGTTCTAATTTTGCCAAAAAAGT
>Ga0315280_10007097_pt1 | contig 15188 bp, 11 predicted proteins | sample YL17G06_40_MG_FD_203697 | JGI IMG/M metagenome (GOLD analysis project Ga0315280, IMG submission 203697) | Sediment microbial communities from Yellowstone Lake, YNP, Wyoming, USA - YL17G06_40 | ecosystem: Environmental > Aquatic > Freshwater > Lake > Sediment | place: USA: Wyoming | collected... | reverse complement strand
GTACGCGTGCAGACCCACCCTGGAATCTCAGTCGCTTCCAGGGTCTGATTGATGAAGTCCGCATCTACAGCCGTGCCTTGTCATTGGCTGAGATTGAGTACCTTGCAGGCAAGCCGATGATTGATATCAATAAGGATGGTAGTATTGACTTCAGAGATTACACTATTCTGGCTGATATGTGGCTTGAGGAGATATTGTGGCCGCAGTAAGCCGTAGATAGCGTTAACAGGCTAAATTTTGATTTGCATCAGTTCGGGGCCTATGCCGAGTGAATCGGCATAGGCCCCGGTTGTTTCTTATGGCGATTACCGGTAAGATGATGTAAATTACTTGTAGGCGAACGCCAGAAAGGAGTCAGGTAATGAATAAGCAAACAAGAAGACAATTTCTAAAAACTGCTGGCTCTGTAGCGGTCTCAGGCGGCCTGTTATCAAGAATTCCTACCCCTGTCGCTGCCGGCCAGATAGAAAGCCAAAGAAAGCGTCCGAACATCATATTTATTATGACAGATGACCACGCCGCACACGCTATAAGCTGCTACGGCAGCAAAATCAACAAAACGCCAAATCTCGACCGGCTTGCCAGAGAAGGTATGCGCTTCAATAACTGCTTTTGCACAAATGCTATATGTGCACCCAGCAGAGCGGTGATTCTCACCGGCAAATACAGCCATCTTAATGGCGTCATTGACAATGCGGTCAAATTTGACGGCAGCCAGCAGACCTTCCCCAAGCTGCTGCAAAAGGCTGGCTATAGAACCGCCATTATCGGCAAATGGCACCTTCAAAGCGACCCCACCGGCTTCGACTACTGGAACATCCTGCCCGGCCAGGGAGTGTACCATAACCCTGTAATGATAGAGATGGGTCAGCGCAAAAAACATACCGGCTATGTCACCGACATCATTACCAACCTGTGCCTGGCGTGGCTCAAAGAGCACGAGGCCGACAAACCGTTCTGCCTGATGTATCACCATAAGGCGCCGCACCGCGAATGGGAACCGGACGATAAGCACGCAAAGTTATACGAGGATACCGACATACCCATCCCCGAAACGTTCAATGACGACTACAAGACCCGCTGTGCCGCCGCCCACCAGCAGGAAATGACCGTTGAGCAGCACCTCAACGAAAAAGACCTCAAGATGGCCCCGCCGGAAGGGCTCATCGGCCAGGAGCTTAAAAAATGGAAATACCAGCGCTACATCAAGGACTACCTGCGGTGTGTTGCATCAGTCGATGATAATGTGGGCCGGCTGCTGGATTACCTTGACACCTCAGGCCTGGCTGAGAACACCATCGTGGTTTACACCTCCGACCAGGGCTTTTATCTCGGCGACCACGGCTGGTTCGATAAGCGGTTTATGTACGAGCACTCGCTTCGTATGCCTCTATTGGTAAGGTATCCGAAGGAAATCAAAGCCGGCTCGACAAATGATGACATAGCCCTGAATCTGGATTTTGCCCCCACTTTTTTAGACCTTGCCAGCGTCACCGCACCAAGCGATATGCAGGGCCGCTCCCTCCGCCCGCTGTTAGAGGGCAGAACGAAAAAGTTTTGGCGGACATCAATGTACTACCACTACTACGAGTATCCCGCGGTGCACATGGTTAAGCGACACTACGGCATCCGCACTAAACGTTACAAGCTTATACACTTCTATTACGATATCGATGCCTGGGAACTGTATGACCTGGAAAAAGACCCGAATGAATTAAACAACGTCTATGACGACCCTGCTTACACCGACATAGTCAAGCAGCTAAAGACAGAATTAGACCGACTTCGCAAAGAATACAAAGACACCACCGGAGCTTCGGTGTGAAAGAAAGCGTTCGTATCGCCTAACCACCCTTCTCCGCAGGCAAGGGCCTATTGTTCGGGTCGCAGCAGTTTGCCGGTCGCTTTGTCCCACCGCACACTGCGGACATTAATGCGGTGCTGCTTGCCGTGACAATCCGTGCAATATCTCTCCCGGCCACTGGCATCGGTGACAGACTCCTCCGCCTCGTCAAAAATAGTCTCACCGGCAGCAAGAATAGGCGTATGTCCCAGGTTTTTCTTGATTTCGCTTCTGGGGTGACACATCATACAGGTCGGATTAATTTTGGCCTTGGGGTACATAATTTCAGGCGGCGTAATGTTGCTCTCATCGGAACGGTGACGCTGTGACTCACCGTGACAGCGTTCGCAACCGACACCCACAAGCTCATGATTAAGGGCAAGCTTCTCCTCATCAAAACCATAGTGACAGGTGATACAAAAAGAATTGGCGACAAAAAGTTCATCCCCGCTCTGTTCCTTAGCGGTCTGAGCAACTTTTTCTTTGGCCTGTTTTTCAAGTGAGCAGTTTGCTGTGACAAGTAACAGCAAACTGCTCACCATAATTCCACTCGATACCAGGAGCCTTACTGCGGAAATCTTCACTTTGTATAATCCTTCTTATGCAGCCTCATCATAGCAACTATCAGACGTATTCCCAGTTCTTGAGCCACTGGTAATCCGCCGGCAGCCTGGCCCATGCCTCGTCCATCGCCGCCTCAAGCTCCCTGGCCTCCTTCAGGTCAAGCTCCCGGCGCTCTTTGACGGCCTTTGCCACGTTGTCCACCTGGTGAGTGTTAATCAAACCCGGGATTGGAGCGGTTATAGCCGGGTTACACAGGATGTAGCGAATGGCCATTCTCGCCAGCCGGTCATCTTCCTCTGCACTGGGGCTGGCGGGTGAACTATCGCCCTTAAACAGCGAAGTACCCGCAAACGGCTTAATCCCGAAGACACCGACATCAAATTTCTTTACCGCCTCGAAGACGCTGTCCTGCGGCAGCACCTTGCTCTTAGCGGTGTAAGGCGTAACTGCAACCTGCACTACAGAAGGATAAGTTTCAATCATCCACTTGATATGCGGCCGGTCGTGCGAGGAAAAGCCGGTGAAGCGGGTCTTGCCCTGCTGTCTGGCTTTCTCGAGCGCCTTCATCATTTCGTCAACTTCGGCGTTGGTGTGGTTGCCGCTCTGCTCGTGCATCGTAATTCGCCACAGGTCCACATACTCAAGCTTCGCCTCGCGCATACCTTTTTCGAGGGTCTTCAGCAGCGCTTCAGTCGTTCGGAAATTACCGTTTCGCATCTCCTCCTGGTACCATGAGAAGCCCAGGTACATCTTATCGCGCCTGCCTCTCAATGCCTCAGCGTACGCCAGCACCTCTTCTTTGGTGCAGGCATCAATATAATTGATACCACACTCAATACACCTGCTGACAACATCATAGCGGTTCTTCTTGAACGCATCATCGCCCAGGTTGGCACCCAACCAGTCATCGCCCTTAAACGCATCCGGTGTCATCACATTAACGCGTTTCCAGTGTCCGCCTAAGCACACAGCAGAGGCCCAGATGTTAGTCTTGCCCAGCCGCCGGTATTCCATCTGGGGATTATAACTGCGGGTTTTCCTGGCGGCCTCCTCAGCGTAAGCACTTCGTCCACTGACAGCACCGAGACCCACAGCCAGACCTGCCGCGGTGACTGCACTGTCGCGCATAAACTCCCGCCGCGTCAGCTCGCTCGCCGGACCTGTTTGTTGTCGCTTTTGTTCCATAGTTTTCTCCTTCGTCTATTTTCTGTATTAAAACTTTTATTACGGCTTATTTCACGTCTCACCGATTACTTTCTTATAGCAATCTTTTAGATAATCACGCGATTTGGCCAAATCCGCAGCCATCACATCCGGCTCCGGGTGCCCGTGCATAAAGGGATTAACATACCCGCGGTACCGGATATCCGCAAGGGCCTGTATCCAGTTCGTCATATCTGTAGGGCCGACCCCCGGAAGCTGCTTCGAGCCAGGATAATTCTGCCAGGCATAGAAGAATAAAAGCTGCTTGCCGCAAATCCGTATCGCATCCGCCACCGATATCTGCAGCGCCTGAATGTGATACGGTGCCAGAGCAATTCCCAGTCTCGGTGACTTATTGATGTCCACAAATGCCTTTAGTGAATCAAGCGAATCGAGCAGTGCCTGACCGTGGTTTTCAATAGCCAGGTATGAGTTGTATTTCTCCGCCAGCTCCACCAACGGCTTGAGTTCTTCGATGAACTGCCGCATTTTGCTGCTCAGTTCATCCGGCTTACAGGGAGCGGCACTACCCCCAATAGCGACACCGCCGCCGGCCTTACCCAGAAGCTGTGCGTAACGGGCATAGCCGCCGCTATAGACCGAGAACGCAAAAAGTTTCAGCTTATGCTTCGCCAGCAGCTTTTTCAGACCCTCCGCCCCCAGCCGATTGGCCACATCGTCTAAATGAGGACAGCCCTCGTGGGCCGACCAGATATCGACCGCCTCAAAGCCTAATTTAGCGATTCGCTCACACGCCTGCTCGATTGGCAGTTGCATAAAATGAATCGACGATGTGGACAGCCGCATCCGCCACTTCTTCGTAGCGGTACCCCCGAATGTTTCTGTCGGGGGCCACACTGAAAGAACCGGTGCCGCAATGCCCGCTGTCGCGCCCGCAACCTTTAGAAAATCACGTCGATTCATATTCCTGCTCACAACGCCCGCCGAAGGCGGGTTTGATCCTCCTTACGATTCAATAATCAAATCCGGGTTGTCAGGCCCAAAATGCTTGAGCATAACGATTGGGTCGGCTTTGGATGGATTTGTGATAGTTACTCCCTTCTTAGCCGCTTCCTCGCTGACAAAAAACTCATCGCAGGTCAACTGGCCATACCTTATAAGCGTAGGCGTTTCTATATCCCACTCACCCATTTTGCCATGTCCCTGCATCATTATAAATCCGTAGGCACCGCTATCCTTGATAGTTACTGTTTGGCCCGGCAGAACCGTAAGTTCTTTGGCACTGAAAGCCCTTGACTTATAGCATATCCAGTTCTCAACGTAACCCTCAGCCTTCATTTCTTTTAGCGCCCGCACCGACTTAGGACGCATAAACCGGTTTTCCGCAAAGTTCGGGTCAACATTAAGCTCCCAGTCAATGATTTTAAGCAAATGGTCAACGTCACCTATTTTGTCTTTGGGCGTATCTTTCCACAGAAGTTCTTTAGGAACAACCTGGTTATGTGGAAGCGACTCGTACATTGCGAAAACATCCGATGCTTTTTGCGGTTCATAAGTGCACAGACTTCCAGGTGCGTGCAAAACACCCGGCGGTACATCCCAGCCCGTGCCAACCTCAAGCCGATAGGCAACAGAAAGGGCGGTGATTTTGTTATCGCCCTTGATAAAGTCAGCCAGACACTGCCGGACCTGCTCTTTTGCGGTGCCGGGCTTGAGGCCAAAGAAGGTATAAGGGAAATCCCCTCCATAGTTATTTGCCTGCGGCGGAAAATAATAGGCCTCGGGCTTGCCCAATTGACCCGTGAGCTTGGCGTGCTCATCGCGATGATGTATATGGTGCGGCAAAGCGCCCTTGTTGTCAAAAAACTTTGAATACATTGGCCACCGCTTGTGTTCCTTCCACAGCCGCTCGCCAATAAGCTCGCCTTTCAGGTCATCGATTGCATCCCTAAGCAGAACCTTCTCGACCGAACCATTGTCCTCAAACACAATAAAACTCAATCCTTCATTCGGCGCCGTCAAAGGCCCATTGTCCGCCGGCGTCGTTGATGCAAACCAGCGTTCATCGATGCCCCCCCGCTCACCACCCAACGCATAATAGTCATCCGGATGCAGCTTAATCCGCCGCCCCGGCACACAAAAAGAACGCGGCACCCAGTTCGGCGCAAGCCGCACTATTCCCTTACCCTGCTCAAGTGCCTTTGTCGCAATAGATTTAGCTGCCATAAATCCTCCCTATTCCATAACTAATAAGCGCACAAACCACCAGATACATGTGCTCCTGTGATTTTGTGCTCACCGTTTTTTAACTGTTTCCCATTTCTGGTTTTTCGCAGAAGCCAATACCGCATCGCAGACATACTGAGTCGCAAGTGCCTCCCGGAAGGTCGGCGAGGTCGGTTTGCCCTTCGCGAGATTCTCCAGAAAGTCCGCTGTCTGGTGCACGAACGAATGCTCATAACCAATCTGCAGCCCCGGCACCCACCACTTGCCCATATACGGCATATCCGCGTCGGTGACGTGGATGCTCCGCCAGCCGCGGACAATCGACTCATCCCGATGGTCGAAGTAATTGAGCCGATGCAAATCGTGCAGGTCCCACCCTATCGAGGCGTGCTCGCCATTTATCTCGAAGGTATAAAGCGCCTTGTGCCCCCGGGCGTACCGCGTTGACTCGAAGTTTCCAAGCGAGCCGTTCTCAAACCGGCACAAGAACATGCACGCATCGTCGATCCCCACCGGCTCGACCTTACCCGTATCAACATTCATCCGCTCCTTTATGAATGTCTCTGTCATAGCGCAGACAGTTGTAATGGGCCCATTGTGCCACATAGCGGTGTCGATGCAGTGCGCCAATAGGTCGCCCGTTACTCCCGAGCCTGCGGCCTTGACATCCAGCCGCCACGTCGCCATTCCACCTTGCGGCACCTTCGCCGAGATGGTCCAGTCCTGCAGGAAATTCGCCCGATAGTGGAATATCTTTCCCAGCCGACCCTCGTCGATAAGCTGCTTGGCAAGTGTTACTGCGGGAACCCGCCGATAGTTGAACGACACCAGGTTCGCTACGCCGGCCTTTTCGACGGCATCGACCATCTCCTTGCCCTGCGCGCCATTGAGTGCCAGCGGCTTCTCGCAGACAATAACCTTGCCCGCCTTTGCCGCGGCAATCGCAATCTCCGCGTGGACGTTGTTCGGGACGCAGATGTCCACCACGTCAATCGTCTTATCCTCGATGACCTTGCGCCAGTCGGTTGTGTGCGATTTGTAGCCCCACTGGTCCGCAAAGGCCTTGGCCTTGTCCGCCTCCAGCCCACATATCACCTGCAGCACCGGCTCATACGGCACATCAAAGAAATTGACGACCCTGCGGTATGCGTTCGAGTGCGTCCGCCCCATAAACCCGTAGCCGATTATCCCGATATTCAGTTTCTTCTTCATAACAATCGCTCCTATTACATTGATTGTGCAAAATCAGATTCACTTTGCGGTTCTTGGTTTGCTCCCCATCACAAAACGGGACTCAGTTACCCATACTTTTTATTGAGCTTATCTACCGCCTTCTTACTTTCAGCAGTAACAACCCACGCATCCGGCCAGAAGCACAAATCAATCGTCCACCAATCTATATCATTTTTCGCAAGCTCGGGCAACAAGTCGTCGAAGTTTATCTTGCCCTTGCCAAATGGCGCGTGCGTTGATGTCTCGCCACCGTGCAGTGTGCCATCTGAGTCAATCAGGTGGATGTGGTTGATTTTCCCGCGAAGTCTTCGCGCCAACTCAACCACACCGCCCGCCAATACCTCCTTTTTACCCGGCTGACGGGCACCCGTGGTGGCCACCATATAACCGTGACAGGTATCAAACAATACTCCAAAATTGTCATCACCGACTTCATCAACGATTCGCAGGATGTCGGACGGCTTATTGAATGCAAAACCCGGCTCAAACTCCCACGCCATCCGCACACCCTTATCGGCGGCCTCGGCAGCGCAAATCTTCCAGGTCTTCACTGCACGTTTCCTCGCCGTGTCGGCGTCAACATTTTCAAAAATGGTCGGCGGCGAAACACTATCTACACGAATCGCCGGTATCCCGAGGTCAACACAGAACTGCAGGTTCTTGCGAAAACACTCTAAGTACGCTGAATTGTCGTCTGTATCGATAAGGTGCTGCTTCCACAAATCCGCCGCCAGCCCCGACCATCCAAGCCCCAATTTTGCCAGTTGCTTTTTGCAGGCTTCTCGCTGCTCCTTTTTCGGCATATTGTCGGGATTTGGGTGCGGCGGAAAACCGCCTAATTCCACACCATCAAAACCCAGCTCCTTAACCTTTTTTATCACCTCTTCCCAGGGCACAGGATTGGCCGCGTAAGGCCCAATCGTATATGCCCACGAACCAATCGATATTTTCTTCATAGCTCACCCCTTGATTTAGAACGTCTCCCAAAATAATCCTATGTCATTCCTGCGAAAGCAGGAATCCAGCCTCTAAACACAAAAAAAATGGACCTAAAACACCTATACAAAATAGCAACATAACATTTTCCCATTATCTCAAAAGAATACAAGAGGATTTTTCAACATTTCTACCAGACGTGCGCCGTAAATTCGCACCCTAAACCCCCAATTGGATTAGCCAGAACCATGTTTCAAATTTTGTGTTTCGGTTATTGGGATTTGTTTCAGATTTAGTATTTAGTGCTTAGGATTTGTCTGCCTTTTGCTTTCTCCCTTCCGCACCGGAGTTTATCAACCACAGGGGGACTCTTATGACTTATGCTCTTGTGCTTTTATGCACTTACGGTGGCTGGCCCCCGTCCCTGGCCGGTTGTTTCAAGGACTATCTGCCATAAATGTCCGTTCGGGTCAACTTTTTTTCTCTTTAGAATAGCAAGTGATATGGGGATATGAACAAAATACTGGTTCCAGTAGCCAATCACCATATTGGTTCGGCCTGACATCCCGGCATGCACCGCATTTTGCCCAAGCATTAGACAAAATGCAGAATCGTTCGAATCGGCAGGCAGGCTGCGAATCATATAACTTGGGTCTATGTATTTCAAAGAAACCGGCTTTTTCTTCTCTTTGAAATATTCTGTAATTCGCTCCCTCAACATAACGCCTATATCCCCCAACACGATATTACCCGAAGCATCCGTCTTATAAGCGTTGCCTTTTTCAAAGGCCTCTCCTACACCCTCGGCTACCACAATCACTGCATGATGTTTTCTATCCAGCCGCCGCTCAAGTGCACGCAAAAATCCACTCTCCCCTTCTAAAACAAGCGGCGCCTCCGGAATAAAACAAAAATTTACATCGCTGTTGGCTAATGTCGCATAAGCAGCAATAAAACCCGACTCCCTACCCATCAGTTTAACCAGTCCCACTCCGTTCCAGGCGCCTTTGGCCTCTGCGTGTGCGCTAAGAATCGCCGAACGTGATGCTTCGACAGCCGTCGAGAAGCCAAACGACCGCTCTATACCGCAGATGTCATTATCAATCGTTTTCGGAACGCCGATTACCGATATTTTCAATCCTCTTTTTTTTATTACCTCAACTATCCCCGAGGCGCCTCGCAGAGTCCCATCCCCGCCGATGACAAACAATAACCCGATTTCTCTTTTTTCCAGATTGTCAACCATACCTTCCGGCTCTTGTGGACCGCGAGAGGATGATAAAATGTCCCCTCCTTTTAGATGGATTTCATCCACCAATTCCGGCGTCAACACTACAGGCGGCACCGGAGCCTTCGATGACAGCCCTTCATACCCGTACCGAAAACCCATAACCTCCTTAACGCCATATTGCCAGATAAGACTCAGGGTGATGGTTCTTACCATATCATTGAGGCCGGGACACAATCCCCCGCACGTAACTACACCACAACTAAGATTCTTGGGGTCAAAGAAAATCTTCCGCCGCGGGCCGGCTATCTCTAACATCGGAGGTTCTTTGCCGGAACTTTCATAGTCCTTCAGTTCCTCAGAATGCGAATATAACAGAATTTTTTCGCTGTCATCAATAAAGCGACTCCTGCTTTGCAACAGAGAAGAATCTATCATCGGCAACCCAAGTTTCTCAATACTCAAATCAGGTAGCTCCTCTGACCTTAAGCAATAAGCATCCATAAAAATTCCCTTCTTTTTATTACGCCCATCAAAAAAATATGCCCTTCCGGACCGGAAAACTCAATTTATCCAGAGGATTGGTCCCGTATTTCTTTTCCTCTTCATCGCTCCATCCATCGTTATCATCGTCAAGGTCTGCATTGTCGCCTACGCCGTCGCCGTCCGTATCCTGCCATTCATTCCCGTCCAGCGGGAACGCATCCCACGGAATCGAATTTGCCCTGTTAATGCCGTCGCCATCGAAGTCCAGCTCCTCATAATCTGGAATTCCATTTTTATTTATATCGTCTGCCACACCATCTCCATCGACATCGGCATCGAGATTGTCGCCAATCAAATCCTTGTCTTTATCTTGCCACTCTCCGGGATCTAAAGGGAAGGCATCTTCCCGGTCAGGAACGCCATCCTCATCGTTGTCAGGGTCGAGATTATTTGGCTTGCCATCTTTGTCAATGTCAGGCGGACCATACGGCGTGATAAGAAGAGCAAGGTCCACGGTAAATTCCGGAGCTTCAAACGTGTTTGCCCCCGCTGTGGCATCAATAATTTTAAGAATAGCAGCGCTCTCAGGTGAATACCAATACGCCTTTGCGGCTTTAGGCACATTCAAAGTGACCTTGACGCCCCGCACCGGTTCCGTATGGTTACTGAAATGATGCAGATAAACCCCAGCCCGCTCCTTTGAAGCCAGAGCATAGCCACGAACAGCCTGCGGCTGTGAGACCGTCACCTCAACCACACGGACATCCTCGTCCAGCCGGTACGCAAAATCCTGCATAGCCCTTACGTATTCGCGCTCCACAGGGCCAAGCCAGATATTCATATTATGCCCATCTCTGGCGTAGCTGGTATTCCAGAAGATAAAAGCAATCTCGCTAAACAAAGCTGTCTGGTTTCGGATACGCATCCGCAGAGCCGACCGCTCATCCCAGACGCCGCCCACCCCAGGCGGGGCCTGCTGTTTGTCAATATGATTGCCCTGCTCTCCCACGATAACGGGCTTGTTATACCTCTTCCAATCCTTCGCCCTCGAAGCAGTCACAGTATCGGATTCAAGCTCATTTTCCCGCTGATACCAATGCGGGGCGTTAATTTCGATACCGGCAAGTTCTGGCCGTTCCCAGCTCGTGGTAATAAGATGATGATACGGGTCAATTGACTTCAGATACGGCACCATAATTTCGTACCATCGGTCGCCGGCTTTTTGTTCGTTGAGAAATTCCCAAAAATCTACATAAGCACCCCATCTATCAACGCTGTATTTTATAAATCTCTTAACTTTCAACATATTTTCTTCATCGTACGGGCCGTCGTTGAAAACCCTTTGGAAACCGAATATCCCGTAGAAGATACGCAAGCCATATTTGCGGGCACAGCAAAGCAGCTCATCCGTCATAACGCCCTCCTGAACAAGGTAATGGTCCAGGTCTTGATAGAGCTGGTATGAACAATTCTGTTGTGAGAAGCGATACAAATTAAACCCGCATCTGGAAAAATAACGGAAGTAAACGTCTGCATTCTGAGGATTGCCGGATGGTCCACGCACGTACATCGGGCCGGCCGGCAGCACCGGCGGGTCCTTCAGGTCAGTGCGGAAAGGTCCTTCCATAGAACACTCATCCAGCACCGACCCATTCTTCGAGTTATCACCCCAGCAATCCTGCACTCCGATGGGAAAATACGGACTCCCATCATCAAAAACAAATCGAAAAGGGTTCGCAGGATGAAGCCGGACAAATCCGGGATTGGCTATTCGCCCCTTCACGCAGACAAAGCTGCCTTCTCCGGTCACCTTTTGTCCTTTTGTATCTGTAAATATGAAATTGTATTTCCATTTGCCGGGCTCCGAAGGGGCAAATCGAGCCTTCCACAAACCCTGCTTGGCAAAGCCGCCAGCCACCTGCCGTTGCTGCCCTCTGTCATCCTGAATCTTCCGCCCGTCAATCTCGGTTTCAGATGAAATGCCATAGTAAAATCCGCCGACGCTTATCCGCTTCTTTGAAGGAGAAGTAAAGACAACATCGACAATGACATCAAAAAAAGGATTTGCATATTCGTTTTCATGTTTGACGGTAATCTCAAACACTTCGTATAGCGGCACAGTATCTGTATTCTGAGTGCACTTTAAGCCAAGAAGCAACCCGTTCGACTTGGAGGTCCCGACCTGCCGTGAAGGCTGGCATTGAGCGCACACCGGCACCACGCAAATAACGATAAATACAACCATAAGACGTTCAGACATTGCTTGCTCCCGAAAGGTCATTGTGTACTCAGTGACTTCGTAGTCTGGCTCCCAAAAAGCTATAGTCTCAGTAAACGTCCAACCAAACGCCGGTACTTATCAGTATATCCGCTACACTACGATAGTGCCAATTACAATCCGGGCAACTAACATTTTCAGCATTGACCCAATAGCCATTCCAGAATAAATTAGTAACCAGGATGTCACAAAACATAATTCCTGTGAAAGAAACCTTTAATAAGGAGAGCCGTATGCGAAATCTAAGTGTAGTATCGGTTTTGGCACTCTCAGTCGCGCTCGCAGTTGCAGTCCCCCAGCAAACTGCCACAGAAAGGTTCCAGATTGTAATTAACCGTCTGGTCCAAGACATCAACAACGCAGATTACCCCGGAATCCAGCAAGACTTCAACCAGGAAATGAAAAAGGCTCTCCCGCTCGAAGATTCCACAACTTTCTTTAAGAATTTATTGAGCCAGTACGGCAAAATTGAAAAACTTGATTCCCCCCGACTTATCCCGCCTGATCAGGCCGTCTTTCTCGCACATTTCCAGCGTGGGCTTCTGGATATTAAACTCGTCCTCGATAACGAGGACAAAATCGCCGGTCTGTGGTTTCTGCCCCACGTCCCACCAATCCCGACCCCCGACAAACACCAAACAAAGCTTTTTCTGCCCTTCAAGGAATGCTGGCTGGTCTTCTGGGGCGGAGATACCAAGGAACTCAACCAGCATCACGATACCACCAATCAAAGATTTGCATTCGATTTCCTCGGCGCAAACGAGACCGGCGAAACCCATAAAGGCGACGGCACCGCAAACCAGGATTACTTTGCCTTCGGAAGAGAAATTCTGGCACCGGCAGATGGAGTTGTCACCGATGTCATAAACGGCGTCAGAGACAATGTCCCCGGCTCGATGAATCCATACTCAGGGCTGGGTAATGCTGTTTTTATCCAGCACCGCGAATACGAGGTGTCGGTCCTTGCTCACTTAAAACTCGATAGCATCAAGGTAAAGGTCGGCGACAAGGTCAAAAAAGGACAGTTTATTGGTCTCTGTGGAAACTCAGGGAACTCCTCAGAGCCGCATCTGCATTATCACCTGCAGAACACCCCCATAATCCAGGATGGGACAGGAATTAAACCATACTTTCAAAACGTAACCCTGATAAAGGATAGCAAAAAAGAACCAAAGACAAACTACTCCCCTACAAAAGGCGAAATTATATTTGCAGAGTAACCACTCATCATTGCGAGGCGTCTTGGTCCATCAGGATGCCGTGGCAATCTCAGTTATTTAGCCCCACCAAATTTATATTTATTTGGGGGTCTCTCGTATCCGGCTCAATCCTGCTCTTGCTGTGATGGTTGCTCAAGCTGTTCGGCAGTTGCCTTCAAATGCTCCTGTACCTCTTTCAGCCGTTCCATCGGTTGTGCCATCTCCTGGCTTGCTTCGGGCGATACCTTCTGCCCTTCGTCTATCACATACGGGGTCACAAACACTATCAGCTCGTTGTTACTCTGCTGTACTTCGTTATGACGGAAAAGCCCGCCTGCCACAGGTATATCACCTAACAAGGGCAGTTTCCGCTCGATTTTACTATCCTCCTGGAAAAGGATGCCGCCGAGCATAACCGTCTGCCCGTTTTGCACTATCATATTGGTTGTGGTATCCATCTGGGTCCTCTTGGGCTGTAAGTTCACCAATTCACTCGTAAGCTGCGACAGGCTGATATTCAGAATCATATCAACGTTCTTTTCTGGAGTAATCCTCGGCCGGACCTTTAGTGTCATACCTACGTTTAGAAAATCGAAATTCTGTACGTTTCCGGCTGTCGCCGAACTTGTCGAACTTGTGTAGAACGCGACAACGTCTCCTTTAAAGAAGTTCGCCTCTCCGTTATCTTTTGTCCACAGCGTCTGCTGGTTAAGTATTTTCGCATGGACCTTCTTGACCAGGAAATCAACCAGAGTTGTAATATTTGCTGTGGCATCAAGTGTAAATGATCCGTGCTGTTCGAGGAGCGTAAGTTTGTTCAAAGCACTAATCGCGTTTTCCTCCAGGGTGCCAAATGCCTGCTGGTTGGAGGCAAGTTGCAGACCAAGGGAAGTAACATCGCTGTGTTTTACCTCAACAATCACGGCCTTGACCATCACCTGCTTACCCGGTATATCGAGTTCCTGAACCAGCGCTTCTATATTCGGCATAAACTCCGGCGGAGCAAGCACAAGAAGCGATTTGCTGTGGGTTTCCGGAACAAATCGAACCTTTCCTATCACATTGCTTATCGGCATTTCCTCGCCGGTCGTGGTGCGGGCGCCCTGGCCGGACCACGGCGGCGTATAGCTGGTGCTGCTGCTACCGGTAGTTCCTGTCCCACTGCTCTGACTCGAGCTTGAGCTGCTCTGATTGCTGCTGCTCTGTGATGTCGTCGAAGTGCTGCTTAACCCCTGGGCGCTTCGCCTGATAGGAGCACTCGTGCCTGGTTGATTGAACATTGCATTCAGACGCTCCGCCAGGTCTTCCGGGTCAGCATATTTGAGCGTTATGACTTTCGGCACTTCGCCCATCTCCTGCTTGTCAAGGTCGTGTATCAATTGTTCGACAACATCATACGCTTCCGGAATCTTGCTTATTACGATTATCTTCTTTGTCCCCGGCACCTCTTCAAAGGTCAACTGTCCATAAAGCGCCCCGACAATTTTTTGTTGGCTCTGGCTGGTACCGAACATAAGCTCATAAAATGAAATCCTGCTGCCTGATGTGCTCTCGCTGAAAAGCGTCTTAAGCAAATCGGCCATTTGAACAGGGTCGGAATTGCGCAGCTCAATTATTCGCGGCCTGACCTCATTGACATCGAGCGGCCTGTCCCATTCTTCTATTTGCTTTTTGATTTTCACCATGTTCTCCGGCGAGGCAATCACCGTAACCTGCCTGAGTGAAACATAGGATATTACCTTCACCGTGTCAGAAGATTGACGCGTTGTCCTGCTGCTGGACCCATAACTACCATACCCAAAATCGAAATATCTTCTGCTACCCGAGCTGCTCAAAGCACCTGAACTGTAAAGCTCTTCTATGTTTGTCTTTACTTGGTCTGGGTCAGCATTTTTCAACCTGATATGCTCCGTCTCGAATTGACCGGGAGGAATATCCATCTCGGCAATAATTTTCTTAACCATATCACGCAGGTCTTTCCTGCCGAATACAACAACCTGTCCTGAGTCACGCAATGGCTCAACATTAATG
>Ga0315280_10007096_pt1 | contig 15189 bp, 15 predicted proteins | sample YL17G06_40_MG_FD_203697 | JGI IMG/M metagenome (GOLD analysis project Ga0315280, IMG submission 203697) | Sediment microbial communities from Yellowstone Lake, YNP, Wyoming, USA - YL17G06_40 | ecosystem: Environmental > Aquatic > Freshwater > Lake > Sediment | place: USA: Wyoming | collected... | reverse complement strand
ACGATTTGACACATTCACGGTGAAGGCCCAGGAAGCCCTCCAGGCCACGCAGGACATTGCCGGCCGTTTCGGCAATCAGCAGCTCGAGCCGGTACATCTGCTGCTCGCGCTCGTCGAGCAATCGGATGGGATTGTGCCCGCGATTCTCGAGCGGCTGGGCGTACGACCTGCGATGGTAGCGCAAGAGGCCGAAAAAGCCGTCGAGGCTTTGCCCAAGGTGGGCGGCGCGACGGACCATCATCTCTCCCCCGCCCTCAAACAAATCTTCGACCAGGCTTTCAAGGAGACCGAGCAGTTCAAGGACGAGTTTGTCTCGACCGAGCATTTGCTGCTCGCCCTGGCCAAGAACAAGAGTGACACGGCGGGGCGGATTCTTTCCCATTTGGGCGTCACGCACGACGCGATCCTCAAGGCGCTGGTAGCGGTGCGCGGGACGCAGCGCGTCACCGACCAGAATCCTGAGGCCAAGTACCAGGCGCTCGAGCGCTACGCGCGCGACCTGACGGAGCTGGCCCGGCGCGGCAAGCTCGATCCGGTCATTGGCCGCGACGACGAAGTGCGGCGCGTCATCCAGGTGCTCTCGCGTCGCACCAAGAACAACCCCGTCCTGATTGGCGAGCCGGGCGTCGGCAAGACAGCCATTGTCGAAGGTATCGCGCAGCGCATCGTCGCCGGCGACGTCCCCGAAGGTTTGAAGTCGAAGCGTATCGTGCAGCTCGATCTCGGCGCCATGGTCGCAGGCTCCAAATACCGGGGCGAATTCGAAGACCGCCTGAAGGCCGTGCTCAAAGAAATCGAGGAGTCGAGTGGCCAGATCATTCTCTTCATCGACGAACTGCACACGCTGGTCGGCGCGGGCGCGGCCGAAGGTGCCATCGACGCTTCGAACATGCTCAAGCCCGCACTCGCCCGCGGCGAGCTGCGCTGCATCGGCGCCACGACGCTCAACGAGTACAAGAAGCACGTCGAAAAGGACGCGGCGCTCGAGCGGCGCTTCCAACCGGTCCTGGTCGGCCAGCCTTCGGTCGAAGACACCATCGCCATCCTGCGCGGCCTCAAGGAGCGCTATGAGGTCCACCATGGCGTGCGCATCAAGGACTCGGCGATCGTCGCTGCCGCGGTGCTCTCGAATCGCTACATCTCCGACCGCTTTCTGCCTGACAAGGCCATCGACCTGATCGACGAAGCGGCTTCAAGCCTGCGCATCGAAATCGACTCGATGCCCGCGGAGATCGACCAAATCGAGCGGCGCATCACGCAGCTCGAAATCGAGCGGCAGGCGCTGCGCAAGGAGGAGGACTCCGCCTCGAAGGAGCGCCTCGTCACGCTCGAGAAGGAACTTGGCGGGCTGCGCGAGAAATCCGATCGGTTGAAGCTGCGCTGGAAGGCGGAGAAGGAAGTCATCGCGCGCATCCGCAGCTTGAAGGAGCAGATCGAGCAGGCAAAGATTGACGAGGCGCGCGCCACACGCGAGGGCGACCTGAACAAGGTAGCGGAAATCCGCTACGGTAAGTTGGTAGCTTTGGAAAAGGCGCTTGCGGCGGCCAACGCGGAACTCGAAGGCAAGGCGAAAGCCGGGCGCATGCTCAAGGAGGAAGTGGACGAAGAGGACGTGGCGCGCGTGGTCTCGAAGTGGACGGGCATCCCGGTCTCCAAAATGCTCGAAGGCGAGGTCGCCAAGCTCGTCAAAATGGAGGACCGCCTCCGCCTGCGCGTGGTGGGCCAGGACGAAGCGCTGCGCCTGGTGGCGAACGCCGTGCGCCGTAGCCGCGCGGGGCTTTCCGACCCCAAGCGGCCCATCGGCTCATTCATCTTTCTCGGTCCCACGGGCGTGGGCAAGACCGAACTCGCCCGGGCGCTCGCGGAATTCCTCTTCGACGACGAGCGCGCCATGCTGCGCATCGACATGTCGGAGTACATGGAGAAGCACGCCGTGGCGCGGCTGATTGGCGCGCCACCGGGCTACGTGGGTTACGAAGAGGGCGGACAACTGACCGAGCAGGTGCGCCGCCGACCGTACTCGGTGTTGCTCTTCGACGAAATCGAGAAGGCGCACCCGGACGTCTTCAACATCTTTCTGCAAATCCTCGATGACGGCCGCCTGACGGACGGCAAGGGCCGCACCGTGGACTTCCGCAACGCCGTCATCATCATGACCTCGAACATCGCGAGCCCCTTGATTCACGAGGCCATGAACGGCCGAGGGACGGGGCGAGGGACCGAGCAGGCGCCGGTGATCACCGAGGACCTGAAGAAGCGTATCCACGAGACGCTGCTTCAGTACTTCCGGCCGGAGTTCTTGAACCGCGTGGATGAGATTGTGATCTTCAACGCGCTCGGCAAAGAGCAGATCGAAAAGATCATAGAGCTCCAGCTCGAAAACCTGCGCAAGCTGCTTGCTGAGCGGAAGATTCAGATCGAGCTCACCGACAAGGCTCGTGAGTTGCTCTTCCGCGAGGGGTATGATCCACAATTCGGCGCCCGGCCCTTGAAGCGTGCCCTCCAGCGCCTCATCCAAGATCCGCTGGCGATGAAGCTCCTCGACGGCGATATCCTCCCCGGGGACACACTCGCCGTGGACGCGGACATGAAGCGCGGCGAGATGCGTTTCGCGCGGGCGACGGCGAAGGCGGTGCGAAGGTGATTCTTGGGTTACAATGGAGATGTCATGAGCTACCATTTGACAAACCAGCAAATTGGGCCCGTCGTCGGATCGATAGTCAAGGCTAGGAGTCCGTGGCCGCGCCCGGATCACGATGGGATTATTGGCATTCCTCTCTCGGACGGGAGGGCAACCGTCATAGACAACACCCGCGATGGCGTCCAAGCCAGAAATTTCGAGGAGTTCGCTGACGGACGACGTGTAGATTACGTGTGGGTTCCAGACTCGCCTGAACAACAGGACGCAGTGTTGAACCGTGCGTACAGCCAACTGGGGCAACCTTACAAGCTGTTTTCGGCGAACTGCGAACACTTCGTCAGTTGGGTTGTCACCGGCGTGCCCGATAGCCCGCAGCTCAAAAAATACATTGCTGGCGCTGGCATATTCGTGCTGGGACTGTGGGGGTTATGGGGGCTAGGCGGAGAGACTGCCTGATGCAACCGTTAGGGGTTTGCGGGATCCACCCCCGTTGCGGGACTGACGTATGCTTTGACTTTGTCACCTGTCATCCGATGGTACGAAGGAAGGTGCATTCTTAATTGTGAGCTGGAAGGTCCTTATTGCCAGATTGGGAATCGGTACAATTGCGTACCCGAGATTCTCATCCACTTGTCCCACCACAATGATCCCGCGCACAACCTGGCGTCGCAATGCAAGATGCGTTTTGATGTAACCCATGTATCTCGTAATCTGATCGACGATCTCGCTGGTCTTAGCCCCAAAACTCTTCAGTTCGACAACAACGAGGTTGCCACGCCTGTCCTTACAAAGGAGGTCGATCCGCCCCACGGGCGTTGAATACTGCCTTCCTACCAACTGTAAACCCCTTTCCAGCAGATCGAGTCTTTCCGCGACGAGTGACTCGATATCCCTCTCGTAAATACCCTCAGTGATGCCCGAAGACGTTCGACCTGCCCGCCGCCTTTTCCTCGCCGGCCCGTTAACATAAGGTGTCTGCTGCCATTCCATCAATCCAAGTGTGAGCTACCCCGAACACAAAAAGACATCGGGACGTTTATCCATCATCACAAACATCCAGTACTCGGGTACCGGACTGTGTGTGTGCAAGATGCCAGCCTCACACGCCAGCCTCGCAATTTCTCTGACATCAACGTATCCCCCTGGAGCACTTGGAGAACTCAGCACCCTCATCGCTGCGGCGACGTAACCACGATTTGGCAATTGAGTTCGTGGCCCCGGTTTCTTAGGCTTGAAGCACGGATACTCTTCTACGACAAACCCTCGCTCACCGGTTTTCGCTGTCCTATATAACTCTTGCCCCAACAGGTGGGGGCCTATTTGGAGCGGCCTGATTTTGAGAACCAAGTCGACTAGTTCGGTTACCTGAGTCGGCGATCCCACTTTGGACAAGACTTGGCGTGCGGTATCGAGAAATGCGCCCGAAATCCTGCTGCGCTTAACCGGTTGAGCCCTGACACGCATGACGGGTCCGAGTTTCCTTCCGGCGGAGGTATTATGTCAAGAGGGTACCGATTTGGAGGCGCAGGCCTCTTAGTCCTGCAGCAGGTGTTAGTTCCTCGTGGGTGGCGCGTGCATCGCGTTCTCTGCGATGTAGGCGAATAGTTGGTGCTACAATAACGGCAAGGCATTATCTTTGAGGAGGCAGCTTGAAGATCAAGGTGGTGGTTCACGAGGCGGAGGAAGGCGGCTACTGGGCCGAAGTGCCGGCGATTCCCGGCTGTGCCACGCAGGGCGAAACCATGGAAGAGCTGATGGCGAACGTCCACGAGGCGATCGAAGCCTGCCTCTCCCTTGATCCTGTTCAGCCGGAGCGCTGAATCGCCGCAAACCCACAGGGCGGGACTTGCACTGCATTTTCTCAAAGCGACTTAAGCAAATCTTGGCGGTCCACGCCCTTATGGCGCGCGACGCTGCGAAGAATTGCGCTGAGAGTTCCGATCCGCAAGAATCTGTGCGCGGGAATGGCGATGCGGTGGCGGGATGGCAGGTCGGTTTCCAACACGATGTGGCTGCCTTCCTGATGGATCACCCGGTAATCCCAGTTTCGGCAAAGCAGGCTGGACAGGTCTTTCCCGCTCAGGTCGCGTGGGAGCTTCATCCGTAGGCCAGAACCTCGTCGCGAATCAGACGGAGGCGAATTGCGGAAGGTCGTTCGGTGCGGTCAAAGAAATAAGCAGCCGTGGCTTCCTTGACACTTTGCCGTAACTCTTCCCAGTTGTCGGCCTGGGTAAAGATGCCCTCCGTCAAGCACTCGGCCACAAATCCGCCATCGGCTTCCTGACTCACTTCGAAGACGAGCTCGCTCATGGCTCATATCCTACTTGATTGCGCCCGCTGAAACAACCAAGGCGCGAGCGAGGCTTCGTGTCCTTTCAACCGTGGGCCTTGTCGACGTCAAGAAGTCACGCCAGTTTGAACGCGGGTGCGACGACGTCAGAGCGTCGCGCGCGACCGTTTATGGTTGGCGGCGCATCTAATATTGGTGATAATGGAGTGGTGGAACGTGGGGGCCGGAAGCAATGTGGAATAACCTGAAGACGACGATTCTGCTGGCGGGGCTGACGGGCCTGCTGCTCGCCATCGGGCAGCTTTGGGGCGGCGAGCGAGGGCTGATGTTCGCCCTGATTCTGGCCGCGGTGATGAACCTGGGGAGCTATTTCTTCTCCGATAAGCTGGCGATTGCGATGAGCGGCGCGAAGCCCATCGCGCGCGAGCAGAACCCGCGCATCTATCAGATCGTCGAGCGCCTGGCCGCCAAGGCCAATGTTCCCGTGCCCAAGATCTATTTTATCCCCACCGATTCACCCAACGCCTTCGCCACGGGCCGCAACCCCAACCACGCCTCGGTGGCGGTGACGCGCGGCATTCTCGAGATCTGCGACGACGAGGAAATCGAAGGGGTGCTGGCGCACGAGCTCGGCCACGTCAAGAACCGCGACATCCTCATCAGCGCGGTGGTGGCGACGATTGCCGGTGCCATCACCCTGATTGCCCGCATGGTCTGGTGGGCGGAGCTGTTCGGCTTCGGTGGAGGGCGGTCGGACGATCGTCGCGGTGGAGCGCTCTCGGCACTCGCCATGATGATTGTGGCGCCGCTGGCTGCCCTACTGATCCAGCTTGCCATCTCGCGCTCGCGTGAGTACGAAGCCGACCGCACGGGCGCCGAAATCACCGGCAACCCGCAAGGCCTCGCCCGGGCGCTCGACAAGATCGACAAGTGGGCCAAGCGCATCCCGATGCGGGCGTCGCCTTCCATGGCGCACCTGTTCATCTACCAGCCTCTGACGACGGGGGAGATTTTCTCCAGCCTCTTCTCTACGCACCCGCCCATCCGCAAGCGCATCGAGCGGCTGATCGGGCGGGACTTCGTTTAGTTGTCAGTGGTCAGTCGTCAGTGGTCAGTGGTCAATTGACCGGATGGAGGTCGCTGCTCGTCTCTGACGATATGTCCAGGCCTGCCTCGCCTGCTTATCCTTGCGAATGCGAGACCCCTTGAAGCTCTGATCCAGGTCGCGGCGCGGACATCGCCTTTGCCGGCGCAGCCCGCCAGCATGACGACATCACCTGTCTGATCCTGCGAGCAGTCTAGGAGTCTGGGAGTCTCTGAGTATTCGAGTCTCCGGGTCTTCCACTCTCTGAGTCCTGGGGTCTGAGGCCGACACACTCAGGGACTCGTGGAGTGCGCGACTCGAGGACTGACGGACTCGCAGACCAAGCTGGGGGCGGGTTACGTGTAGCGGATCTCGGATTTGGAGGTGAGGGGAATCAATGTGTAGTCGAATTCCTCTTGTTCCTCGTCGCGCTCCTGGATGACCAGCAGGTAGTGGCCGATGTGCGCTACCAGGCCGACGGTCGTCACCTTTTTGCCGAGGAACTGGCCGCGCTGGCGCAAGGAGGCGAAGTCGGGCAGTTTCTCGCGCGACGCGCTGTAGGCGTCTTCCCAATCCACTTCGGCAGGCCGGAATCGTACGCCATTGATCACGACGCCTTTTTGTTTCCGCACGTTCAATTCTCCCTCAAAGTTGATGCTGATGAGCGCAGGCGAGGCGCGTTCGCCGTACCTCAAAGACTAGCCAGCATTTCTTTCCCTTGCAAGTGAATTATCCCAGGTCGTGTCAACAGACTGAATATACAGGACTTAGCGCTGGTTGCGAAAGGTCGTTCTGTACCTGGGTGACGCTGGCCGGCTGGCGCATCTGTGAAGGGGGCGGCGGGAGGGGTAGCCACGCTTGGCGCGTTTCCCAAGCGTGGGCTCTTCTTTGGCAACAGGTCCACGGTTGGTCCAAACTACGAATCAACCATGGCTACTATCTGGCGAGATCCTTCGTCGTCCGTCAGCTGACGAACTCCTGAGGATGACAGTGTGGGGGCGTCTTTCGACATTTTACCTAAGTTCGAAGCAGCAGCGCGGACACGAGGATCGCTCCTGCCAAGACACCGCTGAGGATGGCTGCCTTGACCAGCGGCTTGATAAGTGAGGGACCTTTCTGCTGCACCTTGATTGATCGCAATTCGCTAAAAAGAATCTGGCGCTGCGCCTGTGGGTTCCCTTCCTCGACGAGCATGAAGCCGTCGTTCCTCACTTCACCCATCTTGCCCTGAGCCTTCTCTCCGCTGGTTAGCTGAACCTGCACGGTCGTTCCGATGGGAATTCCCAGCACTCGTTCCTTGAGCTTGCCGACCCTCCCGGCTTCCTTCCCTTGAGGATTCTTTTCTGCTCCGGCCAGAGTTATCAGGCCGGGCTGAAAGGCCAGAATCGGTACAAGAAGGAACGAAAGCACTCGTGTCCTCATTACGCCTCCTTGAGGTGATTTCAGTGGCCACTCTGTGGCCGCGGGCTGCAAGCCGCCCCACTAAGGCTTTCCCTTCGCCAGTTCCACGACGCCCGCCGCCCCGCCCAGCGCACCAACAAGCAGATATCGTCCGATAGTTTTGGCACGGGACGGTTTCCCGTCGAGAACCTTGATGGACTTGACGTCGCCGAGCGCGATCGTGCGGTCCTCGATTTCCTTCCCGTTCACCCACCGCACGACAAAGTGGTCCTCCGCTGACTCGACCATACGGCCACGAATCTTCTCGTCGTTTTGCAGGCGAATCTCGACGACCGTCCCGCGGGGAATCCGCCGCGCCTGGCTCTCCGCATCATGAGCTTGCGAAGCGTTCGGCGGGGCTGCGGACGAGGAACGACCAGCGCCCGCGGCACGCATGACAGGGCACAGGACGAGGCACAGTTCAAGTCCGAGAATCAGCGTCCAACGAAGCATTTCCACCTCCCGCACAGGGCTCCACACCTTCGTGCAACAACTTGGTCGCGGCAGGGCACACCAGCCACTCGCGAGGCAGGTTCAGCAATCCCTGTTCCCCGGCCTGGATGCAGTCCAAGCTACTGTAGTGTCAATAAGTTACGTTGCAGGAAGGAGCGCAAGAAAACGGGTCAAACTGCAGTCTTTCGCCGACACTCGAAGCCGGGGCCCACCACCCGGACGCAACCCAGGAGAGCAACGGTCGTCGAGCGCAGTGAAGACAAAGAGTGGAGCGATTGTCAAAAACCCTGAGGCCGCGGGCCACTCGGAACGCCCCTCGGGGCGCCTCTGGGCTCGCAAAATCGAGCGGTTCGGGGCCAGCGGTTCTTTGCTATATTGCAGCGGCGGGCCCAACGAAAGGGTATCAACGTACGCGGGGGGCCCCAAGACATCATCGAATCGCATGCGCTATCTAAGAAAAATCGTTTGGGTTCTCGTCGCCCTGCTAGGCGCGCTGGCGCTCGCCATGATCGCGACGGCGCGCGGTGAGCCGCTGAATGCCGTGTGGCTGATCGCGGCGGCGGGCTGCATCTACCTGCTTGGCTATCGGTTTTACAGCCGCTTCATCGCCTACCGCGTCCTCGAACTGAACGACCGCCGCGCCACTCCGGCCGAGCGCCTGGAAGACGGCCGCGATTTCGTTCCTACCAACAAGTGGGTGGTCTTCGGTCACCACTTCGCGGCGATTGCCGGGCCGGGCCCCCTGGTCGGCCCGATTCTCGCCGCGCAGTTTGGCTACCTGCCGGGGACGCTCTGGATCGTCATCGGCGGGGTGCTGGGCGGCGCGGTGCAGGATTTCGTGACGCTCTTCTGTTCGCTGCGCCGCAATGGCAAATCGCTCGGCCAGATGGCCAAGGACGAAATCAGTTCGCTCGCCGGCTACACGGCGCTCTTCGGCGTGCTCTTCATCATGATCATCCTGATTGCCGTCGTCGGGCTCGTGGTGGTGAACGCCCTCAAGCAGAGCCCCTGGGGGCTGTTCACCATCGCCATGACGATTCCCATCGCCTTCCTGATGGGGATTTATCTCCGCTGGCTGCGGCCTGGAAAGGTGCTCGAGACTTCGATCCTGGGATTCGTGCTGGTCTTCGCGGCCGTCGTGGGTGGCCGCTATGTGGCGGAATCTGCGCTCGCGCCCTACTTCACTTACGGCGGCGAGACCCTGGCGTGGATGATCATCGGCTACGGCTTCGCCGCCTCGGCGCTGCCGGTTTGGCTACTGCTTGCTCCGCGCGACTATCTGAGCACGTTTGTGAAACTGGGCGTGGTGATGGCGCTGGCGCTGGGAATCATCCTGGTGCGGCCCACCATGCTCCTCCCGCCGCTGACTCGTTTCGCCGATGGCACCGGGCCGATCTTTGCTGGCAAGATCTTTCCCTTTTGCTTCATCACCATTGCCTGCGGGGCGATTTCCGGCTTCCATTCGCTGATCGCATCTGGAACCACGCCGAAATTGCTGACCCAGGAGAGCCACGCGCGCATGGTGGGTTACGGCGGCATGCTGCTCGAGTCGTTCGTGGCCATCATGGCGATGGTGGCGGCGGCGGTACTCCAGCCGGGCGTCTATTTCGCCATCAACAGCCCCGCGGGCGTGGTGGGCACGCTGCCTGCGCAGGCCGTGGCCACGATTTCCTCCTGGGGCTTTCCGGTTACCGGGGTGGAAATGCAGGAACTCGCCCAGAAAATCGGCGAGGTGACGCTCTTCAATCGTACGGGTGGCGCGCCGTCGCTGGCCGTAGGCATGGCGCATATCTTCTCCAACGTGCTGGGCGGCTCCGGCCTGATGGCCATCTGGTATCACTTCGCCATCATGTTCGAGGCGCTGTTCATCCTCACCCTGCTTGACGCCGGAACGCGCGTCGGCCGCTTCATGCTCCAGGATCTGCTCGGTCACTTCTGGAAACCGCTAGGGAGGACAGGCTGGTACCCGGGCACCATTCTCACCAGCGCCCTCATCGTGGCGGCGTGGGGATACTTCCTCTATCAGGGCGTCGTGGACCCGCTGGGTGGCATCAACAGCCTGTGGCCGCTGTTCGGAATTTCGAATCAACTTCTCGCCACCGTCGCGCTCTGCGTGGCAACAACCATCATCATCAAGATGGGCAAGCGGCGGTATGTCTGGGTCACGCTGATACCGCTTGCCTGGCTGGTGAGCGTGACGATGACGGCGAGCTTCCAGAAAATCTGGAGTCCTGACCCGCGGCTCGGATTCCTCGCGCACGCGCGCTCGTTGGCCGATCAGATTGCTGCGGGAACGATTTCACCCGAACAACTCGCCGTCACCGAGCGGCTGATCTTCAATGACCGTCTGGACGCCATGGTGACGGGCATCTTTGCGAGCCTGGTCCTGCTCATCCTGATTGAATCGGGCCGGAACTGGTGGCTCTACGCGGTGGGCCGAAAGAAGCCTGTGCTCAGCGAAGCGCCGATCGTTCCCTCACGACTGGCGCCGTCGGAACAGTGAGACGGTGAAAATTGCCGGCATCGAGCGAGGAGACAAAAACATGGCGAAGGTGCGGCGGATTCTAATAGAAGTCTGGGGATTCGCGCGCGAGCTGATGGGTGAGAATGCCTATGCGCGCTATTGCGATTACGTCGCTCGACGGGGTGGACAACCGCTGGGGCCGCAGGAATTCTATGTCTCCGAGCTCCAGCGCAAATATTCCCGTCCCAGCCGCTGCTGCTGAGTGGGCAGCACCAGGAGGCATTCATGAAACCGCTTACACTGGTCGTTGCCCTCATCGCTTGGGCGGCGCTCCTCGCCGACTGGGCGGAAGAGCCGCCTTGCTCAAAGCAGCGGCTTCTCGTGAAGCAGTACTTACGCCAGAAGAATGAAGCGATGATGATGCCGGGCGATATCATCGTCGCCGACGCCCAAGGCGTTGTGGTGGTTCCGCGGGCCGAGGCTGAAGCCGTGCTCGCCGCCGCGCACCGTATCCAAGTTCAAGACAAGGGGCAGCGCCGCGAACTCTCTGAGAAGCTGAAGGGGCGCCGGATTTTACAGTCAAATAGACCCTGGTTCGCATCCCCTCCCGAGTTCCCCACCCCCTAGACCTGTGTCCAGGCCTGTCCAGAGAGAATTCCTCCTGTCCGGACCAAATATCCCCTCAAGTCGGAATCCCGTTCCGCCGATCACAAGCAGGGCGCGTGTGTCGATCCAACGGAGGGGGAGTATGGACAGATCACAGGCCGGCATTTGGAACCCGGGCGCAGGCATGTCGCGGCTCTTACACCCCCTGGCGAGCCGGAAAAGGCTCCTGATGGCGATGGCCAGCTCGATGGGTGGGGCTCCGACGAATTCCTGTCGGGGCGACTGCGTCGTGGCCGGCCTGCTTGGAACCGCGGAGCAGTGGGATCGGTTTGAAACCGAGTGGAAGGGGTCCGTCGTCGAGGCAGAAGCGGCACGGACCTCGGTGGGCGGTATCAGCGCCCGCAGTAGCGACGAGTCTTCAAGATCGAGCACCAGAGTCGGCGACACGCTGGCGGGGCTGATCAATGCGTGCGGGCTGATGGGAATTGGGTCACACTTGTCGGGGGAGGAATACGAGCGGCTTTCACCCGACATACAGCGAACTCTGACGGGTGGGCGTCCGGCGGAGCCCTCTGTTCTATGTTTCCGCCACTGCATGCTGGAGGCCGCCTGGCAGGCAGCGAAACTCCCCCCGGAGGAGAGGGTTTGCTTTGTGCTTGACGGGCAAGACCGTCTCGCTTCCCAGGCCGCTTGGCTCTTCGAGGAGATCCGATGCCTTGAGCCCGCGCCCGTCCGCGAGCGGCTGGGGGCGCTGGGCTTCGAGCCGAAACAGGACTTCGCCCCACTCCAGGCCGCCGAGTGGTTGGGGCGCGAATTCCTTCGCCATCCGGGCAATGGTGGAGCCAACGTCGACCTGTGTGAGTCCGTCCCTGCCGACGGCTCGTTCCCGCTCCGCCTGCTCTTCAAATCTTTCGACGGCCAGGCGTTTCGCCGGCTGCAGATGGAACGCCGCACCGAATGGAATCAAAGCTTCTCGAGGCTCTAATAGCAACCTCCCGCAGCCATGCGGTGCCAGCGGAAGCGTTCAACGCGTGGGCGGAGGAAGCGCAGGCCGTGTCGACCGTCCATGTTCATGACGTCCAGGACTTGGAATCGCGGGGGCGCGGCCCTTAGCTCATCGACGAGGGGCGCTCCCACACAGCGGGGCGCTAGGTGGCCCGCGATTTCAAGCCGTCGCCGGTCTTGTTACCCGATTCCGGTATACTCAGGTTGTTAACCCAGCCAATCGTTCCTTGACTTTCCCCTCGGAAAGCTGCCAGATTAAGAACCATCGGTGCCGGAAGCACGCGACCTCCGTAGCTGGGGCGCCCCAGTTGTAGTGTCTGGCATGGCAAGCTTAACCTACGAGGAGTTTTTTCCCGACCACCGCAAACGCCTGGAGGCGATACACAAGTCTTCGGGGGCGACGAGTTGGTCTGTCTCGCTCGACGAACTCGCCCGGGCGATGTGGGAAGGCATCAGCGCCACAGCTTCGGTTGAGCCTGGAAAGATCCCTGACCTCCTGCAGAAAATCCGCGCCGACGAACTGGCGCTGGCGCTCGCCTGCGTCAAAGGGAACGAGCGAGCCTGGGAAGCGTTCAGCTTCGGTTATCGCACCGCCGTGTACGAGGCCGCGTGCTCGTTCGCACCGGACCTGACCCTGGCGCGGGAGCTGTCCGATTCGATGGCCGCGGAACTGTACGGTGTGGAATCGGGAGATGCCCCGCGGCGGTCGAAGCTGGCCTACTATCACGGCCGAAGCAGCCTGAGGACCTGGCTGCGCGCGGTGGTCTACCAGAAATTCGTGGACGAGTACCGGCGGATGAGCCGGCTCGAACCCTTGCCGGAGAATCCCGAAGCTCTGGCCGGGGAAACCAGGGCCGTCTCCGAGCAGGATGAGCACCGGTACGCCAAGCTCCTCAGCGAAGCGGTGTCCGTGACGCTCCGGGAACTCCCCGGCTCGGAGAAAATGCTGCTCGGCTTCTACTATGTGCAGCAACTGACTCTGAAGCAGATCGGCAGGATTCGTGGGGAACACGAATCCACGGTTTCCCGCCAGCTCGAGGCGGTAAGAAAGAAGCTGCGCAAGCAGATTGAGAACTACCTGCGCAAAGTCAAGAGGCTGAACGCCTACGAGGTCGATCAGTGCTTCAACTACGTCGCGCGCGGCGTCATGGTGGACCTGGACACGGAACTGAAGAAGGAGAAAATCCCGCAAGAAGGCGCGGGTGGATCGTTCTAATGTCTGAGGAGGTCTGCGGCCGGGTGCCGATGGCCCCGGTCTCGGGCCGGGCCGGAAGAAGAAAATGGCAGTAAAAGACGACGCGGCGGAAGAACAAGCGCTGGGAAAGATCATTGCCGGAAAGCTGCGGGAGCAGTTCCAGTCCGAGCCCTCCGGCTGTCCGGAGGTTGAGACCCTGTCCGCCTACTTCGAACGAACGCTCTCCGCAAGCGAGCGGATGGTCTGTGAAAGCCACCTGATGACCTGCTCCCGCTGCCAGCTCTTCGTTGCGGAACTGGCCCGGTTGAGCGAGGCCGACGAGCGGCCCGTGATCGTCGGGGAGGTCGAGATTGCGGGTGAAGAAGAACCGAGATGGCATTTCCGCCTCGCCTGGGTCACGCCAGTCCTGGTGGTCTTGATCGTAGGCGGGGTGTGGTACCGGGAGAAAATCCACGATTACATCCGACCGCCAGCAGAGACAGCGATCGAGGAGCCGACCCCGGCGACGGCTCCTCCCACCGAGGCAGCGAAGGGCAAAGGTCAGAAGACCACCGCCACTCCAGCAGTGAAGTCTGAGGAGGAGGCTGCGCACAAGGCTGGCGCGGAGCTAAAAGAGCAGGCGGCCGCCGCGGCTCCATCCGCTCCGGCCGCAGTGACAGCGGAAGGAGTGCCGCGCGCTGGGAGCGGCATCAGCATCAAGGGTGCACTCCCCGAGTCGGCTCCAGGAGGCGCGGCGGGAGGAATTGCGGTGCCCAGCGAACGCGAGCGACTCCCCGCCTCCGCGGCCGAGACGCGGGTACTGCAGATTCCAGCCGGACCTCGCCCCGCCGAAGCGGCTGACCGCGCCATCGCGGCGGCACCCTCCTCAGCCGCACCCGAAACCGCCCGCCAGAGCGCAAGAGAGACGCGGGCCCTGGCGAAGCAGTTAACCGGTGCGAAGCCGCCCGCCTTGACGGACTACACCATCCAGGGTAACGCCCCGACCTACCAGCCGCAGTGGCGAGTGGGCCGGGGAGGACTCCTCCAGCGTTTTGACACGGACCGCGGCTGGATCGACGTCCCGAGCGGCGTCCAAGTCGATCTCTTTGACGTCACCTTCGCCAACGCGAGAGTCGGTTGGATTGTCGGCCACGAAGGGACTGTGCTAAGAACCACCGACCGCGGCTCCAACTGGAGCAGGGTTTCCAATCCGACCAGCGAGGACTTGGTTCGCGTCAGCGCGCTCGGCGACCAGAAGGCGCAGGTCATGTCCAGGTCGGGCAAGGCATTTGTGACCAACGACGCAGGCAAGTCCTGGAAACCGGCCAGCGAGCAGTAAGATCCCCGCCACTCACGAACCGCTCCTCAACACGCACCTCGCACTCGACCGAGCTGCGGCGCAGCTCAACGCACCCCGGATTCTCCCCTGCCGGCGGCAACGCCGCAATGCTCCGCCCAGGGCTTTCCGCTCCGAGTTCTTCGTGCACGACTGCTCGGAACCCTGGCCCCGGTGGCGCGCGGGCTGCTACAATGAGGTGCAACGAGGTTCCCTTCATGCCGGCCCGCACCGATCTCTACAGCCGATGGGCGCAGGAAATGCGGCGCGGCGGCCTCCTCCGCGCGGGTGAGCGCGTGGGAGTGGCCGTGTCCGGCGGGCCGGACTCCGTCTTGCTGCTGCAGTTTGCGAAGCAGCTCGCGGGCGAGATGGGCCTAGTGGTGTCAGCTGTTCACTTCAACCACCACCTGCGGGGTGCGGAAGCGGAGGGGGACGAGCGCTTCGTGCGCGAACTGGCCGGGCGCCTCGGCGTGCCGTTCATTCGCGGTGAGGCGGACGTCGCCCGCGCGGCGCGCGAGAAACGGCGGAACCTGGAAGGCATGGCGCGCGAACTCCGTTACCGGTTCTTGTTCTCGCTGGTACATCGCGGCCGACTCGACAAGGTGGCGACCGCGCACACCGCCAACGATCAGGCGGAGACGGTCCTGCTGCGCCTGCTGCGCGGCGCCGGCACGCGCGGCCTGGGCGGGATTTATC
>Ga0315280_10007095_pt1 | contig 15189 bp, 17 predicted proteins | sample YL17G06_40_MG_FD_203697 | JGI IMG/M metagenome (GOLD analysis project Ga0315280, IMG submission 203697) | Sediment microbial communities from Yellowstone Lake, YNP, Wyoming, USA - YL17G06_40 | ecosystem: Environmental > Aquatic > Freshwater > Lake > Sediment | place: USA: Wyoming | collected... | reverse complement strand
GAGATTTTTTATTTCCATTTCTGTAGAAGCGGATTTACGCGGATAGCTACGCAGATTTACGCGGATTTTCCGCGTCCTTCCGCGTTTAGATCCGCGTGAAGCGAAGCGATCCGCTTCTATTTTAGGGTCTCGATGCCCGGTAATTTTTCACCGGCTAAATAAAAAAGAAGGGCACTTCCGCCGGTGGAAACATGGCTAAATTTCTCGACTAAACCCAATTTATTTATAAATTCTATTGTTTCCCCTCCTCCAATCACTGAAAAGGCGCCACTTTCAATTATGGCTTGGGCAATCTCTTTTGTCCCCTTTTGAAATTTTTCATCTTCAATCTTTCCCAAAGGGCCAGACCAAAAAATTGTTTTTGCCGAAAGAATTTTTTCTTTGAAAATTTTTATTGTCTCAGGCCCGATATCTTTTCCTTCGATATCATCTACCGGTTTGATAATTTTTTCCGGAAATTCTAATTTTATATTTTTTTCTCTGATCAAATTTTCAATTAATCCGCCGGTCAAAATAAAATCGGCAATTTTTGAAATTTCTTCAATGGCTTTAAAATCAGGATCATCTCCGCCAAAAATTGAAACTAAAGGTTTGGCCGGATTTTTAATTATTTTATCCAAAAATTTAATTTCCTTTTCCAGTAAAAGTCCGGCTCCGGAAGGTAAAAATTTTGTTATCCCAACAATCGAAGCATGAGCCCGATGGCAACAGGCGAAAGCGTCATTGATATAAATATCACCCAATTTAGCCAATTCCCTGGCAAAATTTTTCTCATTTTCCTCTTCCTCTTTATGAAATCTCAAGTTTTCCAAAAGCAAAATTTCTCCCTCTGCCATTTTTTTTACCCAATTTTCAATTTCTTTGCCGATACAATCCGGGGCTTTCACTATTGAAAGATCCAAGTATTCCATTAATCTTTCTTGGATTTTATCCAATTTCAAATTCTCAACAACCTTTCCTTTCGGTTTTCCCAAATGGGACATTAAAATGACTCGGGCTCCTTTTTTTATCAAATATTCAATTGTCGGGATGGTCTCTTTAATCCTAAAATCATCTAAAATTTCTCCCTTTTCAGAAAGAGGAACATTGAAATCGCACCTGACCAAAACTCTTTTTCCCTTGAGTTCGAAATCTTTTAGAAATTTCATTTTTGATTGATGGCTTTTTTTAGGGCTTCTTTTAATTCTTCCAGATTGACTTTCTTTTTATTGATTTTTTCTTCTTTCACTTCCTTTTTTTGAGAAAAAGAAACCGGCCCTTTTTCCACCGCCTCTTTCAAAGAGATGGGCGGTAAACTGGTTTTTTGAACTTCTTTGAAAGGAGATTCTTTGATTTTCCTTAAACAGCTTTTGCAATAAACAGGCCTGACTCCGTCGGGAGGAAAAGTGACCTTTGTCCATTTCCCGCAGAGGGAACATTTGGCATCGTAGAGGCGGGTTGAGGCGGGTCGGGGTGAAATCATTGGAGTGGCCTCTTCAAAAACTTTTGACCAGCGGATAATTTTTTCTTCAACAATTTTACCCGGGGTGCCATATCTTTCCCGGGAAACTTTAATGATTTTTTCTTTGCCTGTTTTTTCCGGTTTCTCGGCCGGCGGCAGGGTTTCGGCTGAAAAGGGTCGACCGGCTACCCCATCAATCATTAATTTTAAATAGATATTGTATTTTGGCAAATTGACTAAATCGCCGGCAATAAACTCCGGAGTAAATTCTTTTTCGAAGTACTCGGCATCTTCGGCTCCGACTCGAAAAGTAATAATCGTTCCCACATTTCCGAAGATGGCGTCCCTGACCTTGGTACTCTTGCCGGTTGGGGTCATTTCCTCCAATTGAGCAATGTATTGATTTCCCAAGACCAAAGACAATCTGTATTTCCTGGCTTCAGATAAAATATTAACAAAGGCCTCGGTGGCAAAGTTTTGAAATTCATCAACATAAAGAAAAAAATCTCTTCTTTTTTCCTCGGATATATCAACCCTGGACATTGCCGCCAACTGCAATTTGGTGATTAAAAGAGCTCCCAATAATCTGGAATTATCTTCGCCAACTTTTCCTTTGGAAATATTAGCAATTAAAATTTTACCGTCATCCATTATCTCTCTCATATCGATTTTCGATTTGACCTGACCGACAATGTTTCTAATTAAAGGATTGGAAATAAATTGACCGACTTTATTTTGAATGGCGGCCGTGGCTTCAATTTCATATCTCTGGGTATATCTGGCAAATTCTTGAACCCAAAAGGCTTTGACTACTGGGTCGGTCACTTTTTCTACTATTTTTTTTCGATATTCAGCATCAGCCAACATTCGATTAATGCCGAGTAAAGTGGTATTGGGATATTCTAAAAGGGCTAAAATGGAATTGTTCAAAATATATTCCATTCGGGCTGACCAAACATCGGGCCAGATTTTCTTGAAAACCCCCATTAAACCAGCGGCAACCAAATGGCGATGTTCAAGACCGACTTTTTCCATCACATTAAAGGCAATGGGATAATCAATGTCAGCCGGGTTAAAATAAACAACATCATTGATCCGGCTGGCCGGAACAAAATCTAAAAGTTCTTCGGCCGCCTCGCCATGGGGATCAATAAAACCCACTCCCCTTCCGGCCTGAATATCTTGAATTGCCATATTCTTCATCATTTCGGTTTTCCCCATTCCGGTTTTTCCAACAATATAAACATGACGACGACGGTCGTCTAATTTAATTCCAAATTTTTTTCTGGTATTGCGAAAAGTTGTTTCACCAAAATAGGTGATATCGTTATTCATAACCTCGATGCTAATACGCTAATTGATGCGAATAACGCTAATATTTATTCGCGACATTCGCGTGTCATTCGCGTATTGGCGTCGCTTTTTTACTCGATTGGGAGTTCCGGGGGGGCTTCGCCCTTTTTAGCAGCAATTCGGGGAACGGTCGGAGCTGGAGCAACAATCCGGCTGGGAAAATGATAAAGGGTAGCCAATTCTTCGGTATTTAAAACATAAGTCCCACCCCGCCTCGGATACAAAGGTGTTTTTCTCGTCACATAGTTTCTAAATAACCTTCTCTTTCTTAAATAGAGCCGCCGATCAATTAAGATTAACTGAATTTTGGTAATGGTTTTCCCCCAGGGTTTCATTGCATTTAAATTTTGGGTATAAAATTCGGAAAAATAACCCAGGGCTAATCTCATGTTTGGTGTAAAAAAAACATCTTTTTTCCCGAGATAGATAAATCTGATATTGCTTTCAAAGGCATATTTGGCAATTTTGGCGGCCACCCCCTTGGCTACTTCTAATTCCGAAGGAGAGAGTTTAAGGGCGCCGAGTTCTAATTTTTCTGCCTCAATTTTTTGGGCTTCTTCTAAGGGCTTACCGGCTATTAAAACCCGACCGGCTCCTTTAATAGCATAGGGAACAAATGATTCCAAAGAAGGGGCCGGAGCTCTACCCATTATTTTTTGGATAATCTTTTCTCCTTCTTTTACCCAATCATTTTCATCGGTTGATATCGGTTTAATCATCATTTGAATCCAGATTTGCTCCCCTTCTTTTAATTTACCCAGAGATTCCAACAAATTTGCCATCGGGTCAATCCTTTTTTCTTCTTTGGTTATTCTTTCTCCTTCCGGCTCAAATTCTTTATAGGTCCTAATCGGATAGGGGTCATCTTTTATAAGAATCATGTCACATCCCCAAAGGTCCCATTCTTTATTGGGAATATTTTGGGGGACATTTTTGGTGTAATCTTCAACCTCTTGAATTTCAACATCGGGATATTGAGCATAAATGGATGACTCAATTAAATTTCGATGGTAATCAGGGCATCTGATATAGAAATGGGGCACGCCATCAATTGCCGCAATTTCTAAAGAAAGGGCCAAAAGATGTTGTCCTACGAACCATTTTTCTTTCCAGTTTGGTGGATAATAGGTCGTCCAAACAGAAGAAAAAAAGCTTTCCATTGCCTTGATGGGTTTTAGGGTCTCTTCGGGTAATTTAATCTCAAGCATCACCCAATGAATTTTATCCAGCCAGACGCTTTGTCTCCACCAAAGCCATAAAAAAGAAAAGGGCTTCCAAAAAATAAAAGGTAGAGGAAGCCACCACCAATTTTTGAGGATTTCAAGAAAGGAATTTAAAAAAGAAATGAGATTTTTAATATCTAAAATTGTCATCTTAATTTCCTATCCCAAGGCCGGCTTTTTTCCACCCGGAAATCTATATTTGCCGTTAGCAGTTTTTGGAAAATGACTGAGGTTCAGCAAAACGGTATTAACTTTCACCATCCTCTGCTTTAAAACTCGATCGATAATCTCTTTCTTAGTTAGAGGTTTTTTCTCTTCTTGAAGAATCATCGAAATCACATCTTTGACCACCCCGGGTTGATATCCCCATTCTCCCAAGGCATAAAGTCCTCTTCCTACCAAAACAAATCTGGAATCTTTAATTAGTTCATTGTGCACGGTTTGAATTAGGGCCGGAGGCTGAGATATCTTTTCAAATTTAGAATTATTAATTAATTGAGTAACTTGGGCAAAATGCAAAGGTCTTTTTTCTTTTTTGAAAATTAAATAAGCCCGGTCTCTGACGCCTCGAGGATTAATTTCCGGCCAATCTTTTAAACCATAATTTCCTTCAATCCCTGGTTGAATTCTTTTTGAAATTTCAAGATAAGATTTTAAGGCCTGAGAAGTCAAAGATTTAAATTGAAAATTGGCTTCTTTTAAAAGATTGGCAAAACTCAAGGGCTGATTGATTTCCAAAAGTCTTTTGGAAATAAAATCTAAAACCTCTTTGGCGAAAATGAAAGAATTTTGATCGATTGCCCAAAGAGAGTGGAAGATTTTGTTTTCAGCAAATCTTTGAAATTTTTCTCCCAGAGTTAATAAGAAAAAAACTTGGTTTTGAAATTTCGAGCCAGCCAAGGAATTCAATAAAACATCTTCTTTTCTTAGGCCACCAAATTTTTCCATCTCGTCTTGAAAATATTGAAAAACTTCCTGGTATTTTTCCAGTTTTGGTCTGATTTTTGAAAATCCATCTTCTTCAATCTGACGAACTCTTTCTCTGGTAATACCATAACCTTGACCAATGGCTTCCAATGTCTTCCTCTCAGCTCCGCCTTCGCCAGAGGCTACGGTGGACAAAGCAAAACGCTGCTCAATAATATCTTTTTGTCTTTGAGGTAAATCTTCGATTAAATCCTGGCAAATTTTTTGATAATTTGGTTTCATATTATTCCTTTATATCACAATCAAGAATTTGTGTCAAGCAAAAACGGTAAAAATAATTGTTATCTAAATATAAAATAACAAAATTTTGGATAGAAGGCAAGCCCTTTGAAAAAAAAGAAAAGGAGAGGAAGGAGGAAATCTTTCGATTTCAGATGATGAAACCATTAAGGTAGTTTCAAAACCTGGAAAGATTTCTCCTCACTCTCCACAAAGGCTACGATTTAATGTGCTAACTAGGGGTTTTTAAGGAAGGCTTTTAAGCCATTCCAGAATGGCTTTTCTTTCCCTTTCATCAATTTCTTCTTGAGGAACACCAGCGGCTTTTTGTAGTTCTTCAAACCGTAGAATAGTTTCAACAACCTCTTCGCCTAATGTTTTCTTACCCATACTTACATTACTCCTAATATAATTATACACCCATAGTTTAATTTTGTCAACCCCCACACCTAATATTAGGTGTGGGGGTCAAGAGCAAAAACCTGTTTTTTACAAAAATGGTTATTTATACAAAAATAATAAAAAACACCGATTTTACGGCGTCCGATAAAAATTTTGGAAATCCGCCAGCAAACATTAGGCCACTGAATTCGAGAAATAATTGCAGGGGTTGAACCCCTGCAAATTTCATATATATTCATATATAAAAATAATAAAAAACGCCGATTCTTGCCCCGTTAGAAGCAAAGTTTTCTAATAGGGTTTACGGCAGAAATAAAATTTTGAGAGATTTTTTATTTTTCTATTAAGGAAATTTTTAACTTTGTATCTAAGGCCTCACCTACTTTCTGCAAAAAAGAAAGGCTAGGGTTATAAGTCCCTGATTCAAGTCGAGAAATAGCCGACTGTTTTGTGCCAATTTTTTTGGCAAGCTCTTTTTGAGTTAAACCCTTCTCAACCCTTCTTTTAACAATCATTTCAATCACAGCAAATTCAGGCCCAAGTTTTTCATAGGCCCTTTTGATTCTTTTGTCTTTTAATAATTCCCTCTTTAATTGTTTATAAGTTTTTTTCTCCATACATTTTCTATATAACGTATATGTTATACCCTGTCAAGTAGCTTTAATTTTTGGGAAGCGATTTTGATTTCTCTTGGAGGAATTTTTTGTGATTTTTTAATAAAACCATGCAAAAGAAAAATTTGGGATTTATGAAAACTATAAAAAATTCTAACCTCTTGTTTACCGGGAACTCTAAGTTCAAAAATGTTAGCTGAGATTTTCTTTGTATGAGGTGGTCCTAATTTTTGCCCAAATTTCTCGAGCAAATCAATAGTTCGCAAGGTTTTAGCAATAGTTGGCTTTTGTAATCCTTTGATAAATTTTTCTAAAGAAACATCGAAAATACGAATTTTCATAAAAATTTTGGAGAATTTTTTATTGCGGACCCAAGGGGATTTGAACCCCTGATCTTCTGCTCGACAAGCAGACGTGTTCCCAGACTACACCATGGATCCATTTTGGTAAAGGAGATTCTCTGCCCGACTGAACTACGCTCCTAAATATTTCTCGAAAACTAATTTCTTTCTTTTTAAAAATAATCTATCATTTCGTTTCAAACCTTTATACATATACCAATAAAGCCGTTTACTGTCATTAATTGAAAAATATAATCTCCATCCATTGCTTGAATAATAAAGAGTACCACCCCTTACGACTTCTTCTTTTAAAAGTTGATTTTTAAGAACTGCTAAAAAACTTTTACTTCCGGAGGTAAAACCTGAGCGCAAAATCGTTGTAGGTTTATTATTTCTCTCCTTTCGTTTATAGGTGCAAACGGTTACATTTCCATCTCCATCAAAATAACCTCTAAGAAAGTTAGGAAAATATTTATCAGGCACAATTGGTAATTTTATTGTCTTACTTTTATTCGGAGTTAAACCGAGTTTTAAAAGATCATTATATATTATTTTACTACCAATTTGTAAACGATATAATGTTTTACATCTTTTATTTCTATTACATATAGTAATTTTGTGATTTGAGTTCAATAATTCTCTAATCCTTTCCAAGAGTTCTCCATCAGTAATTTGAAACTCAATAAAATGTCCACCTCTTTTATTCTTAATCATATTTCCATCTGCTGCAAAAAATCCTAGAACGTATGCCATTTCTGGAGTCCATCTTTTAAAGAAATTCTCGTTTTTTGTTTTGAAAATTGGCATCTTATGAAACTTTTATGCCGGCGACAGGACTTGCACCTGTAACCTTGGGCTTATGATGCCCCTGCTACCGCTATTGAGCTACGCCGGCAAAATTAGTTGATGAGTAAATGAGTTAATGAGTAAATGAGTAATATTAAAGGGATTTTATTAAACCATTGATCATTTTTGAAAGTTCTATCGCCTCTTCCCTCGTTTCCTTATAAATTTGTTCATTTATTAAATTTAACTTCAAACAAATTTCAATAATGGGAGTAATTTCAAAAATTGATGTCCGACTTATTTTGTAAAAATTTACTTTTTCTTTCGCTGATTTTCTTCCTGAGCCCTCGGCAATATTTAAAGGAACTGAAATACCTGCTCCTATTAATTGATCTCTTATTCTCGAAAATTTCGGTGGAAATTCGCTCGCAATTTTACACAATTTAATTGCGAATTCTAGACTTCTTTGATAAACCTGTAATTTTTCGAAAAAGAATTCTTCACTCATAAACTCATCAACTCATAAACTCATTACTAATTATGTTGCGGGGCTGAGAATTGCACTCAGGCTTCCAGCTTATGGGACTGGCGACCTACTACTGGTCCACCCCGCTTTATCGCCTCACACCTTCGGTGTTCGGCTCTCCATAGGGAAAACCAAGGTTTTCCCTCCATGGCGCTTCGCTCGGCGAGATAAACTCGCCTCGCTTCGCGGTCACCCTTTCCTAAATGCTTATTTATTATAATTCTTTTAAATTTAAAATCAAGGTCAGATGGCTTCCAAATTCGAAAGGGCTCTTTCATAAATCTCCAAAAAATTTTTTGCTTGTTCCAAAGTTAATCTAAAACTGGGGTCATAAACGATGTCGCTTTTAATTTTATGAACTTCTAAAACCTCATCTAAATTTGGCAAGATAGTTTTTTTCACTTTTTTCAATTTCTCCCCCAAAGTTTCGCCCTCATATCCCATCCTTTTTAAAATTTCATTGAGCAAATCATCGGCTTCGATAATGGCTAATTTCGCTTCTGATTCAGTACCCGTTTCTAATCTTCCCATAATTTTTTTCCATTTTTTGGAAGCCCTCGGTCTCTCATAAGGTCTAAATTTTAAAAATTCAATGAAATCTATTAAAAATATTCTTGCTAACCAGTCAGTTTTTAATAAGAGATAAATGGAAAGTGAAAGAAAAATAAAAGTTAAAAGGAATATAATGATTTTTAAAATGAAAATAATAATATTTAAAGTTTCTAAATTAATCATAGTTTTTGAAATAAGCCCCGTTAGAAGTTCCGTATTCTAACACTTTAGGCAAAACATTGCTTGAAAAGCTTAAAATTTTTAAACTTCTAACGGGGTAAATCAGCCGGGGCTAAAATTTTTTCTTCGGGCTTTTCCCGAGAAAAAAGTGAAAATCTATATTTTTGGTTTCCTCTGATTCCATTGAGTCTCATTTTGATAGGCAAAAGCTACCTGAAGCAAAAGCTCCTCGCTTAATTGAGGACCAATTATTTGGAAACCTATTGGTAAATTTTCGGAAGAAAATCCACAACAAATATTAATTCCTGGTAAACCAGCGATTGTGCTCGGTTCCACTAAAACATCTTGAATTTCACCAAACATCGGGTTGTCTTTACTCGAACCCAAAGGAAGAGCTATTGATGGCGAAGTTGGAGCTATAATCACATCAATTTTTTTAAAGGCTCTCAAAAAATCTTGACAGATTAAGGTTCTTACTTTTTGGGCTCTTAGATAATATGCTTCATAATATCCGGCGGAAAGAACGAAAGTACCCAGCATAATTCTTCTTTTTGCTTCTTCACCAAAAAACTCCCTCCCTCTTCCATAGCGAATGCCATCATATCGGGCTAGATTAGAAGAAACTTCGGCTCTCTGCAAAATAGTATAAACAGCAATAGCATATTGAGGATCGAAAAGAGAAATTTCTTCAATTTTAGCTCCTATTTTTTCAAAAACCTTAATCGCTTCCCTTACTTTCTCAATAACCTCTTTTTGGACCTGAGGAAAGAAATATTCTTTTGGCAGGCCAATTTTTATTCCTTCAACACCCCCATTAATCTTTTCTAAATAATTTGGTACTGGAGTGGATAAAGAGGTGGAATCATATTCATCTTTCCCTGCTAAAACCCGAAGAATAATGGCTGAATCCTCTACGGTTTTGGTTATTGGTCCTGGGCAATCCAAAGAAGAAGCCATGGCAATAAGTCCAAAGCGACTTACTCTCCCGTAAGTTGGTTTTAATCCTACTACCCCGCACCAACTGGCAGGTTGACGAATAGAACCGGCAGTTTCACTTCCTATGGCACCAATCACCATATCTGCTGCCATCGCTGCCGCTGAGCCACCAGAAGAACCGCCTGGCAGCCGATTTAAATTCCAAGGGTTATGAGTCGTAAAAAAATCAGAGGCTTCGGTTGAAGAACCATGACACCAGGCATCTAAATTCGTCTTGCCTATGATAATTGCCCCTGCTTCCTTAAGTTTTTTAACCACCGTGGCATCATAAGTTGGGATATAATTTTCCAAAACTCTTGAAGCGGCTGTTGTTTTAATTCCACCGGTACAAAAACTATCCTTTACTGCGACAGGAATTCCAAAAAGGGGATATTTTTGAAACAGGTTTTCTAGATCTTTTTCTCTTTGAATTATTTCATCTTTCTCTTTTGCCTCTTGAATTGCCCTTTTTTTACAAACAGTAATAAAGGCCTTAATTTTTTCATCAATTTTTTCAATTCGTTTTAGGCAATCTTCCACTAATTCTTGGCAGGAAAACTGCTTTTTTTTCATCCCTTCTTGGGACTGATTAATTGTCAATTGATTTAATTTATTCATGCTAATCTAAAAAGATAAAATCCTTTTAGTTTTAAAATAACCATTTTTTTTCTCCGGCGCCATCCGAATTAATTCGGTTATTTCTTTTATTTCTTTTTTTGAGGGCTCATCCCTTCTTAATACATTCTCCGTTTTCATTGGATGTGAGGCTGGTAGTACTCCTTCAATATCTATTTCTTCCAATTTCTTAACATATTGAAGGGTAGCTATTAAATCTTTTTGCAATTTTTTCGCTCCCTTCCTGGCTAATCTTAAATTAGCAAGTTTTATTAGATGGTTAATTGTTTTTTTTGAAATCATATTTTTATTTTGGGGGTTCCAAGTACTCTTTTTCAACTAAAAGATCGTGGAATTGATCTAAGTTTTCCAAGACCAATCCCGCTCCTCTGACAACAGCGGTCATTGGATCATCAATAATTTTGGTTGGGATTTTTGTTTCCTTGGTAATTAAGGCGTCCAATTTTCTTAACAAAGCTCCGCCACCAGCTAAATGGATGCCCCTTTTCATAATATCAGCCAATAACTCAGGGGGAGTTTCTTCAATAACTAATTTGATAGCGTTGATAATTTGTCTTATTGATTTTTCCAGGGCTCGGCGAATATCCTCATCAGAAATCAAAATCTCCTCGGGTAAACCAGTAATGAGATTTCTTCCTCGCAGGGGCATTTCTTTTTTCTCTCTCAAAGGATAAACGGAGCTTAGGGTAATTTTCGCTTCCTCAGCCGTTCTTTCACCAATGACTAAATTGTATTCTTCCTGAATGAAATTGATAATATCTTGGTTGAATTTATCACCAGCGATCTTTAAATTTTTGGATAAAACTATTCCGCCAAGAGAAATGATGGCAATTTCAGTTGTTCCGCCGCCAATATCAACAATCAGATTTCCCCCTGGATCTTCGACCGGCAATCTGGCTCCGATGGCTGCGGCCATTGGTTCTTCAATTAAGAATGCTTCTCGGGCACCGGCTGACCTTATGGCGTCATGGGCTGCCTTTTTTTCAACTTCGGTCACTCCGCAGGGGATCCCTAAAATCACTCTCGGACCAAAGCTTAAGATAAATTTATTTCTTTGGGCTTTTTCCAAGAAATATCTTAACATTTGCTCGGTTACTTCAAAATCGGAAATTACCCCATTGACCAAGGGTCTGACCGCCACAATATGGGCTGGGGTTCGACCAACCATTTTTTTTGCTTCATCACCAACCGCCAAAATTTGACCGGTCTTTTGATTCACCGCCACCACCGAAGGCTCCTGGATTAAAATTCCTTTTCCCCGAACATAAACGCGGGAATTAGCCGTTCCCAAATCAATGGCAATATCATTGGAAAATCTTGAAAGAATTTTTTCTAACATAACTGATAATTAATAATTAATAATATATAATTAAAAAATCTTTTATTTATCATTTTTTAATATTTCTTTTAATTTTTGAATTTTTACCAACTGGGTTTTATAACTATCCCTTCTTTTTAGTTCTACACTCCCTTTCTTTAAAGTTCTTCCGCTCATCACTACCCGATAAGGAATTCCAATTAAATCGGCTTCGGCAAATTTTTCGCCGGCCGTTTTGTCCGGGCGATCGTCATACAAAATCTCAATCTCTCTTTTTTTCAAATCTTGATAAATTTTTTCAGCTAAATTTTGTTTTTCTGAAGGTAAAAGGGAAATGAGATGAATAGAAAAGGGGGCAATCTCTTTTGGCCAAATCATCCCTTTTTGATCATGAAAAACTTCTACAATTGAAGCCATTAACCGGCCAATTCCGATTCCATAACAACCCATAATAATAGGGCTTTTTTTGCCTTCTTTATCAATAAAATTGGCACCCATGGCCTGACTATATTTTTCTCCTAGATAAAAAATATGACCAATTTCAATGCAATTTTTTTTCTCTAATTTTCCCCGGCATTTCGGACAAAGATTTTTTTCTGTTTTTAAAGCGAAACCACATTTTTGGCAAAGAAAAAGAGAATCCTCGCCATTTTCTGCCAAAACCATAAATTCATGGGACAATTCTCCACCAATTGTTCCCGGCTCGGCCTCAACGCAAATCACTTTTTTCAAACCGCACCTTTTGAAAATTTTGAAATAGGCATTTTTGACTTTTTGATAAAAATTCAAAGCATCCTCTTTTGTCTGATGAAAACTATAAAGATCTTTCATAATAAATTCTCGAACCCTCAATAATCCCCCGGTCGGTCTCATCTCATTTCTGAATTTTGACTGAATTTGGAAGAGATAAAGTGGCAAATCTTTATAAGATTTGATTCTTGTCCTCACCAATTCCGTAATCACCTCTTCGTGGGTGGGACCCAAACCAAATTCTTTACCGTGGATATCTTTGAGTTTGAATAAAGGAGGTTCAATTTTTTCCCATCTTTCAGTAATCTGCCAAAGATTTTTGGGGATCAAAACTGGCAAATAAATTTCTTGGGCACCTAAATTTAACATTTCCTCTCTGATAATTTTTTCAATCTTATCATGAACCCTTTTCCCCAAAGGCAAAAAACTATAGACCCCTGAAGAAAGTTGATCAATAAAATCGGCTCTAACTAAAAGACGGTGGGAAATGGTTTCGGCTTCTTTTGGGGCTTCTTTTTTTGGCTTTGAGAAAAGTTGCGATTGTCTCATGACTTTAAAAATACTCTAGGAATATCAAATTTTATAGTAATGTAAATCATCAAAATAATTAAAAGAGCAAAAAATATAGCGGTGACATTTTGTTCTATTTTTTCTGAAACTGGTTTTTTCCTGATAATTTCAATTCCTAAAAACATTAGTTTTCCTCCATCTAAAGCAGGTATAGGTAAGATATTAACCAAAGCGACACCAACTGAAATCATAGAAATTAAGTATAAAAAATAATTTACTCCTCTGGTATAATTTTTCCTTAATAAATCAAAAATTCCAAGTGGACCCATAAATTCAAGTTTAACTCCCGGAGGCAATTTAGCAATTCCTAAAAGGTTTTTCAGTCCTATTATCCAACCCTCAACAATGTTCGTGGTTAAATAAGCAGTGGTAACAATACCCTGAACCGGGGCTTGATACCAAAGATAAGATTTTAAGGCGATTCGGGCCAAAGCCACTCCTATCGGTCCCTCTCCTTCCGGAGGAGAATCTCGGGGTGTAAGATTTTTTTTAAGGATTTCTTGCTCGCTTTTTATTGTTAAAATAATTTCTTTGCCCTGATGGCGTCGGATAAATTCTTGAATCTCTCCGACCTTGCTGGTTGTTAAATTTTCTTCATCAAATTCTAATCCAATAATAACATCGCCGACTTTCAAGCCGGCCTCGCTGGCGGGTGAATGGTTCGCCACTCCTACAATCTGAACATTTGGATTAATTAAATTATGATTCTCTTCATCTTTTACGGCCATCGGTAACCCCAAAACTCCGGCAACAAAAGTTAAAATAATGGCGGCTACCACCCAAAAAGAAACTACCCCGCCCAAAACAATTAAAATTCTCTGCCACATGGGCTTTCCAACAAAACTTTGGTAATCTTCAATTCCTCCTTCTTCCCCTTTAATTTTAACAAAAGCACCAAATGGCAAAAGATTAATTGAATACAGAGTCTCGCCAATTTTTTTCCCAAAAACTCTTGGTGGATAACCAATGCCAAACTCTTCAACTTTTACTCCAAATTTTTTTGCCAAAAGAAAATGGCCCAGCTCGTGAAGAACGATTAAACCTATTAAACTGATAAAAGTAACAATAATTGTGATAAACATATGGTTTAACTTTCGATTTCTTTTTTCTTTTTTTCGGCTAATTCTTCAATCTTTTCATTGTATTCGTCGACCAATTCCTGGAGTTTATCTTTGCCCTTGTATTTGTCATCTTCTCTGATTTCTTTGTTTTGAAAACCATCTTGAATTTCATCCCAGGCCGTCTCTCGCCAATGTCTGATCGTTTTTTTGGCTTCTTCTATTTTCTGAGATAAAAGACGAAGCAAGTCCTGGCGATATTCCTCACTCAAAGGAGGCAAAGAAATCCGGATGAGATTTTTATCAACGATCGGTGAAATTCCCAAACCCGATTTAGAAAGGGCATTGACTATCGGTTCGAGATAAGAATTGTCCCAGGGTTGAATCAAAATTTGCTTGGGTTCAGGCAGAGAAATTAATCCCAACTGTTTCAAGGGAAACCTTTGGCCGAAACACTCAACTTGAATATCCTCAACCAAAGCCGAAGACGCTCTCCCGGTTCGAACCTTGGCTAATTCCCGTTCAAAAAAATTCAAAACTTTATCGAATTCCGGTTTAATTTTATTAATAATTTCTTGATAATCTCTTTTCTTTTCCATACCTTTTTAAACTATACCAAAAATTTAAAAAATCGTCGACCCAAAAGGAAATAAAAAAGCTTGAATATCCAGCCACCCTCATATTCTTCTATTTTTTATAATTCCAATAATAATATTTCCAGGGCTAATCTCTGATTGACATTGGTGGTGGAAATCAAGAAATTTATTTTTTGGATTTGCCAGAGAATGTTTTTTAATTTCGAAAAAGAGTATTTCTCCTCTTTTTCTTCGCCCCTTAGGTTTGAGAGTAAGACATTGCGAAAATAATCGAGCCAGGTAGTTAAAACTTCGCTCAAATTATTTTGGGAAGCTAATTCTTTGGCATACTGAAAACGAAAAGGAATAGGAGAATTTAAAATTTTAATTAACTCTCTAACTTTTTCTTTCTTTTCTCTTAATTTTTCAGGGTTGTTCAAAAAATCAATGATTAAACCTGGCCTACCTAAGGAAAATTTTATCATCTCCTCAATTTCCTCTTTAGACAGATTTTTCTCTTTCAAAAATTTTTCTATCTCCTCTTTTTTTGGCGGAAAAAATTTGATTTTTTGGACCCGGGAAAGAATAGTTGAAAATAATCTCTCCGGATGTTCGGTCACTAAAATTAAAATTGTATTTCCCTTTGGTTCTTCAAGGGTTTTTAAAAAGGCACTCTGGGCTTC
>Ga0315280_10007094_pt1 | contig 15190 bp, 13 predicted proteins | sample YL17G06_40_MG_FD_203697 | JGI IMG/M metagenome (GOLD analysis project Ga0315280, IMG submission 203697) | Sediment microbial communities from Yellowstone Lake, YNP, Wyoming, USA - YL17G06_40 | ecosystem: Environmental > Aquatic > Freshwater > Lake > Sediment | place: USA: Wyoming | collected... | reverse complement strand
TCCGGAGCAACACCCCCGGGACAAGGGTTGTCCTCCCCAGTCCCCAGTCCCCAGCGCCCAGTCCCTATATTCAGATGTGCCCCTGCTCGTTGATCGCGCTATAGACCTCGTTGGCCATGGTCCGCAGGGCTTGCTCGATGCCGTCGATCTGGTGGTTGCCGTTCTGATCGTAGAGCAGGCCGTCGTGGGCAAGCGAGTCGGTGGCCAGCAGGATGTCCATCACCGCCAGCACTGTGCTATCGGACGCCGACAGGCCGAACGCTTCCCGGTTCGCGTCGCCCACGTCAAAGGTCGAGACACCGACCCCGTGCTCTGTGACCAGGAACGGCCCTTTACGAAGCTCCGCGTCGTCTCAGCGCGGGAGGGCGCAGGCCCGATCACTCGTCCGCCTGAAGCAGAGCTTCCGGGAAGGGCGTTCCGACGCAAACGATGAGAACGAGAGGAAGCCTACTCGACTTTCCCGGGCGATACTTGAGAGATCCTTGCCACCTTAAGGTGGTCGCGCATCTTCTCAGGATCGTCGTCCCAATGACCGTCAAAGAGTACTTCCACCAGATACGTTGGCGACGCGCAATTGTCAGCCTCGATATCCAGGGAATACCGAGCCAGGACTCCTCCTGGCACGCTGTAGTCGTGACCCGCCGGGGTCACATAGAACTGAGGCCGGAATCGGTTTCCGTCTTGCCCGGCGTTTTCGACGAAACCAAGGTCAAAGGTCTCCCCCGGTCCCCTGCCAATGTTGCGTTGCAGAGGAGGCATTTCTGAAGGGGACCATGTGAATTGTAAGGCGATTGGGACGCACTGGGGCGAAGCGGGTTCGTCCGCGTGTTTCCTTTGCATCCCGCGCAGCATAACACGGCAGTTCCTGGCGATCGAGCCGCTATTTCGTACTCGAAGGTGCAGGTAGAAGCGTGGCGGACGGAACGAGATTGGATCCGGCGGGTCGGCGGGGATCTCGAGGGCGAGGTTCGGCGGCTGCAACCGTGCCTTGATTTGCTCACCCCAGATCGCGAGCGCCGCGACTAAGACTGTCCCAATCCCTGACAAAAGCGCCCCAACCACCGTCAGAGTATAGTACCATCCCACGGTCAACTCCTTTCGGACTCATCAGAACGTGGCTCGCCTAGCTGGCTTCCGAAGTCACTTGGCAGGCCCTCAACGATCTTCACCGTCTCGATGCTCACGCGGACCACCTGGCCGACGAGGCGGACGATGTACTGATCGTCGTCGGAGCGGTTGGGGTCCGAGCGGATGCCGCTGCGTTTGTCCTCGGTCACGCGGTATCGGTCGATGACCCATTCCAGGGCGCTGCGGTTGCCCAGGCGGTATGCGAAAACCTCGGGCGGGATGCCGCCCAGCGTCAGCGAGTCGTTCACCTTGACGGACGTTTTGTCCTTGCTGAGCCGCATCTTATCCTCGATGCGGTAGGAAAGCGGCACGTCCGGCGATTCGATCCACTTCAGAGGCCACGGCTCCAGTTTCTCATAGTCCAGGTGTAACCCGGCGAGTTCCTTGCCCGCCCGCGAGACAGCCCGGAAGTCCGTGGCCAACGGGATGCGCGGCAGGTCGCGCTTGAGGTTCTCGGCGTACCGCTCGCGGTAGCCCGGATGGTGCAGGATGCCGTAAACGTAGTAGAAGATGTCCCACTTGGTAATCTTCTTAGTGCGGTACTGCTCGCGGAAGTACTTGAGAGCCCAGTCCGTCACGTTCTCCCGCCGGCTGCTCCCGTCCTCGTCGTAGACGTAGAAGGGGTAACACTGGTGCGCATCAAGACCCGCACACAGGTGAATGTCCACAAGTCCGTTGGCCGCCATGCAGCTAAAGCTGCTGGCCCGAAACCCAATGTCGCTGACGGCAATGAGCGCATTCTCAGCGGTGCGAATGGGAAAAACGCGAGGAAGGCCGTAAACCTCCTCGTTCAGGACGCGGTCGAAAAACAGTTCTTGCTTGCAGAAGGGCCGGTACAGGCAGGTGCGGATCTTTCCTTCGGAGAACTCGGCATAGTTGCCGCGCCGGAGGTCGAGCTTGAGGTCCCGACTCCACTTCAATCGGTCGTACTTCACGAACTCGTCGATGTTCGACTTTGCCCCTGTACGCTTGAAGCGGTCCACCTCCCCGTTGTATGTTTCGATGGATTCCTGCACCCGTTGGACCAACGCATGGCGATGGAAATCGTACACGACCTCATCCCGGTTGGTCTTCACACCAGCGCTGTACGTGCCAAAGACCGCTTGGACGTCCGGCGACCTCGCGGACCTTGTCTGCTTCGTGCCCATAGGAACGAGTGCCGCGAACTCCGCGCCATTTGCGGCGACCAGCCAGGTGTGCCGCCCGTCCGGATCGAGCCTTTGCCATTTCACTCCCGTGACGTCCGCATACTGCGCGAGCCACGCGAGTTTTCTCTCCCGCCTCAGCGTCTTCTCCACCCGATGGAACGATAGGCGATGCCCGCGGCGGCGTTTCGACTGAACCGCGATCGTGATGCCAACGCCAACCTGAATGCCGAACACGTTGTACATGGTCCCCGAGAGACTCGGGTTCTGACGCACGTTCCCTTCGAGGTGCAGGTGATAGACCCGCGTGAAATCTTCCATGAAGTGCTTGCGCATCCCGTCGAATGCGATCTGCTCCACGAAGCTGTTGTTGCTCACAAACGCAACGATTCCGTCCCGGCCATTGAGCCGGTCGGTTGCCCAGCGGAAGAACTTGACGTACACGTCCGAAAGGGCGTTCTTATTGCTCGCCTTCGAGTCCTTGGCGTAGGTCTCGCTCACCCGCCCGTCGATGACCTCGTACTTGCGGTTCTTGTTGTTGTCGTTCTCGTTGAGTTGCCAGGCATTGTACGGCGGATTGCCGAGGACGACGGTAATCGGCGCCCGCTTCTGGCGTTCCACGCGGGCAGTATTCGCCTGGGTCATGAATTCGAAGTGATTCTGCCGCGGTTGCGCCAGATCGAGCGTATCCACAAAGCACAACCCCTCGAACGGCTCGTACGTCCCGGTCCGCTCATAGTAGGCGTGCTCGATGTTCAAGGCCGCAATGTAATACGGCAGGAGCATCACCTCGTTGGCGAAAAGCTGCTCGCGGTACATGCGCGGCAGGTCTCTATTGGGGATGCGGCGGATCATGTTGACGATGAAATTCCCCGTGCCTGTGCATGGGTCGAGGATTTGTACGCCCGGATCGCCCAACTCTTTGCCGAACTCGTCGCGCAAGACCTCAGTGACGCTTGCGCATATAAAGTCCACGATTTCCTGCGGCGTGTAGACGATCCCGTGCGTGTCGGCCACCTTGACCGAGTAGCCCTGGAAGAACCGCTCGTAGACCGTGTTCAGGAAGTGCTGCTTCTCGGAGAAGTCCGCGATCGTGGCCGCGGCCGACTCGATCGCCAGGTAGAAGCGGTCCAGCGACTTGAGGAACTCGTGGCGGTCGAACGACCGACTCACCAAGGCGTCGATCACCCTCTCCACCTCCGCCGCGATCACGTTGCGGCGCGTGAAGGCCGCATTGTCGAAGATCGTCCGGATCAACCGCTCGGTGAGGAGGTGCTGCACGAGCATCTCGTCCACCGCGGCAATGCTCAGGTTCGGGTTGAGCGAGCTGCGGCAGAGCCCGAAAAACCCCTCAAAGGCCGCGATGAAGCGAGGGTTGCTCTTGTGGGCGTCCTGGATCTTCTCCACCAGCCCGCGGGCCAGGTCGGGCACCCGTTCCTGGAACTCGCCGATGGCCTTGCTGAAGCTCTCGTGGGCCGGCTCGGTGTAGGAGAAGAACGCGTTGAGCAGGTCGGCGAGGTGTTGGGGCTGGGTGATGTCGGCCTTCATGGCCAGTTGGCCATTCTGATAGAGATAGGCCTCTCGCGTGTCCTCGAAGATCGTGTTGCCCAGCGGGTAGCCCTTGGCGATCTTGCGCTTGATTTCGTGCTCCAGGCGGTCGTCGGTGTCCTTGGCCTCCCAGTAGCCGCGGGTGATGTAGTAGTCGTCGCGGAACGTGCCGTCGGGCCGGACGGTCTTGCCCTCGGATTTGCCCTCGGCAGACTCGCTGAGTTCGGGGATGAGCGTCCAGCCCATGCGGCGGCCGGTCTCGTCCAGGAGGGTCTGAAAGGCCGAGCGGAGGGCCGACTCGTGGCCGACGTCCTGTCGGGCGTAGGTCTTGAGGGCCTCGTAATACGCTTTGACGCTCTTATGGTTGGGCTTGATGGGGGTTGCGTGCATCGGGGTTCAGGGGTAAGGGGGCAGGGGAAGTCGGAACTGCGAATTCGGAAGTCGGAGCCTCACGCTGCGTCTCATCCACACCTCTCATCCCGAATTCAGCCCTCCGCGTTCACCGCTCATCCTGTCAACTTCCCGACAATGTACAGCCGCACAGGAAAGTGTCAAGAGTCCGGTCCCGGTATGGCGCCGAGCGCGGGTTTCTCCTCGACGAGCCCACCACCGGGCTGCGTCCGGTCCCGGTGTGGCGCCGAGCGCGGGGCGGCCGAGGATAAGGGCGGGGCGTGCGATTGTCAGTAACCCGATTTAGGGGGATGGAAAGGAAAGGATGAAGGACGAAGGATGAATGGCGTGTGGTCACGCGGCGCTGGCACGCCGTATTCGCCCCCTTGTGAGAAGGGTATAATCGGGGTATGAAGCCGCTGATCTACATCGAAACCACGATCCCGTCATGGACGCTGACAGTCCGCTCGTGGAGGAAGTCCGCCGCGTTATAATTGGGACGTGCGGGCCGGACCAGGCTGCGGGGGCAGGGGGTCGACTTGCGCGGAGGAGTGACGAGTAGGGGGAGCTTATGACGCGAGTAGTTGTAGACGCTTCACTCCAGGTCAAGCTGCCTCAGATGGACTCCTCGTTCGAGTTCTGCGACGAGTCGGGCAGGACCCTGGGCTATTACGTCCCGGCGGCAGACCAGCTCCGCCCGCTCTACGATTGGGCCCGAGCGGCATTCACCGATGAGGAAATCGAGCGGGCGCGTCGCGAGCCCCGCGGGCTGACTACCGCGGAGGTTCTCGCGCGGCTGAAGGAACAATGAGTTACACGGTCACGTGGAAGCAGTCGGCCGCGGACCAACTCGCCGAGATATGGGTGTCCGCGCGAAATCGGCATGCCGTGGCGACAGCGGCCGACCGCCTCGACGCCGCTCTTCGAGTCGATCCGCTGGTGCATGGCGAATCGCGGGGCGGCGCTACCCGCGTGGTGATTGTCCCGCCGCTGGCTGTGGTGTACGAGGTGCTCGAAGCGGATCGGCTGGTAGAGGTCCTTTCGGTGCGATGCAAGGAGGAGGGATGACGGGGTGATGAGGTGAGGGGGTGACGAGTCGGTTACCTTTCACCCAGTCACCCACTCACCCCGTCACCCTCTCGTTCCTCGCCCCTTCCCCCTCGCCCCCGGTCCGTTGGCCTTCAGCTTCTCCTGCCACTCGTGGATCAGGCGCAGCGCCTCTAGCGGCGCCGTGCCGTTGAGGTCCACCTGCCGGATCTCGTCGAGCACCGGGTGATCGGCCGCGCCGAAGAGGGTGAGTTGGAGTCTGGAGCCGGACGGAGTGGTGAGGGGCCGCGCGATCTTGGCGTGGCCTGCGGCGTCGAGGTGCGATTCCTCGAGCTGGGCAAGGACCTCCTTGGCCCGCTGGATGACTTCGCGGGGGACGCCGGCGAGCCGGGCGACGTGGATGCCGTAGCTCTTGTCGGCCGCCCCGTCCACGATCTTGTGCAGGAAGACCACGTCGTCCTGCCACTCGCGCACGGCCACGTTGAGGTTCTTCACCCGTGGGAGCGAATCCACCAGGTCCGTGAGCTCGTGGTAGTGCGTGGCAAACAGGGTGCGGCAGCCGACGCGGTCGTGGAGGTGCTCGGCCACGCTCCAGGCCAGCGAGATGCCGTCGTAGGTGCTCGTGCCGCGCCCGATCTCATCGAGGATCACCAGGCTCCGCGGCGTGGCCGTGTTGAGGATGCGGGCCGTCTCGATCATCTCGACCATGAACGTGCTCTGGCCGCGGGTAAGCTCGTCGCTGGCCCCGACGCGGGCGAAGATGCGGTCGGCGATGCCGATGGTGGCCTCGCGGGCCGGGACGAAGCTGCCCACCTGGGCCAAGAGCACCGTCAAGGCCACCTGGCGGATGTAGGTGCTCTTGCCGGCCATGTTCGGGCCGGTGATCAGCAGGATGCTGCCCGGGTCGTGTGAAAAAATGGGGACAGGCACCTCGCCGGACGCCGCGCTCCCGAGGTCGTTGCACGTCGGCTCGGAGCCAGTCCCCATTTTTTCGGCTCTCACCTCGATGTCGTTGGGCACGAAGGTGCCCTGCGGCTCGATGATTTCGAGCACGGGGTGGCGGCTGTCGAGGATCCGCAGGATCGGCTCCTCGACGATTCTGGGCCGGCAGTAGTTGCGCTGCCGGGCCAACTCCGCCAGCGCCGCAAGCACGTCGATCTGGGCCAGCACGGCGGCGGTTTGTTGCAGGCGGAGGCGGGCCGCGATCACGGCCTCGCGAAGCTCCAGGAACAGCTCGTATTCCAGCTCCTTGGACTTCTCGTCCGCCGTGAGGACCTTCTCTTCGTACTCCTTGAGGGCCGGGGTGACGTAGCGCTCGGCGTTCTTGACCGTCTGCTTGCGGATGTAGTCGTCGGGGACCTTGCCCTGGTGGGCGTTGGTCACTTCCAAGTAGTAGCCGAAGACCTTATTGAAGCCGACCTTGAGATTGGGGATGCCGGTCCGTTGGCTTTCTTCGGCCTGGTAGCGGGCGATCCACTGCTTGCCGCCATGGGCCAGCTCGCGCAGGGCGTCCAGCTCGGCGCAATAGCCGTCGCGGATGAAGCCGCCGTCGCGGCTCGACAGCGGGCAATCGTCCGCCAGGGCCGCTTCCAACCGGCTCCGCAGGTCCGCGCAAAGGTCGATTTCGGCCTCCAACTGGTTCAGAGTGCGGCTCTTGCGGGCCGTGAGCTTCGCCTTCAGGCCGGGGAGCCAACGGAGCGTGCGGGCCAGGAAACTCAGGTCGCGGGGGCTTGCCCGGCCGGTCGTCACCCGGGCCAGAAGCCGCTCCACGTCGTAGACCCGGCGGAGCGTCTCGCGGAGTTCCGAGGCCAGGCCGGGCTCGGCCACGAGTTCCTCCACGCCATCCAGACGCCACTCGATCGCGCCGCGGTCGGCCAGCGGATTGGCCAGCCACTCGGCCAAGAGCCGCGAGCCCATGGCCGTGACCGTCTGGTCGAGCACGGCCAAGAGCGAGCCTTCGCGGCGGCCTTCGCGAATGGTGCGGGTGATCTCCAGGCTGCGGCGGCTGGCTTCGTCGATCTCCAACGTGCTGCCGGCGCGATACGGAATCAGGCGGTCAATGTGCTCGATCGAAGTCCTTTGGGTCTCGGCGAGATAATCGAGCACCGCGCCGGCGGCGCGGATCGCCTGGTTGTCCTCGACGGTGTCGGCCAGTCCAAAGCCTTCCAGACCGGCCGTGCCGAAGTGCTTGGCGAGAGACTCGCGGGCGGTGTTTTGCGCGAAGGCCCAGGCAGGGCGGCGGCTGACCATCATTTGCTCGGCCAGGTGCGAAGGCAGCGGCTCGGCATCTTCCGCCAGGAGGCATTCCGACGGGGCGATTCGGGCCAGTTGGTCGGCCAGTTGCCGCTGGGGAAACGCCGCGGCCACAAACCGGCCGGTGGAGAGCTCCACCCAGGCCATGCCCACCGGGTCGCCCGGGGCCACGGCCGCCAGGTAGTTGCTTTGCCGCGGGTCCAGGAGGGCGTCGTCGGTGAGCGTGCCGGGCGTGACCACCCGGGTCACCTCGCGGCGCACGAGCCCCACGGCCTTCTTCGGGTCTTCGACCTGCTCGCAGACCGCCGCCCGCATCCCCGCGGCAATGAGCTTCCCCAGGTAGGTCTCCAACTGGTGGTGCGGAAAGCCGGCCATGGGGACGGCGGTGGGGCCTTTCTCGCGGCTGGTCAGGGCGAGATTGAGCGTGCGGGCTGCGACCTTGGCGTCGTCGTAGAATAGCTCGTAGAAGTCACCCATGCGGAAAAGCAACAGGGCGTCGGGGCAGGCCCGCTTGGCCTCTTGATACTGCTTCATCATGGGGGTCACGGCGGCGGCCATGTCCCCATGCTAGCAGGAGGAGGGATGAGGGGCTACTGCACGAAGCGTTCTTCTTCTTCGGCGCCGTGGATAGTGATCTCGCCGGCATCCTCCAGGCGGCGGATGATGTCCACGATCTGCTGCTGGACCTGCTCGACGTTGGAGGCCCGGACCGGGCCGAGGTACTCCATCTCCTCCAGCAGCAGCGTGGCCGCCCGCTTCGACATGTTGCCGAGGATCTTCTGCTTGAGCTCCTCGCTGGCGCCCTTCAGGGCCATGGCCCACTGCGAGCTTTCCACGTTCTTGAGGATCGACTGGATGTCGCGGTCGGTGAACTTCGTAAGGTCTTCGAAGACGAACATCAAGCGGCGGATCTCTTCCACCAGCTCGGGGTCGTCCTGGGTGAGGTTCTCCAGGAGGCTCCGTTCCGTGGTGCGATCGATCACGTTGAGCATTTCGGCGACGGCGGCCACGCCCCCGCTCTTCTCAAACTGCTGGCTCATCACACTGGACATGCGGTGCTCCAGCCCTTCTTCCACCTCGTGGATGACTTCGGGACTGGTCTGCCCCATGGTGGCCATGCGGCGGACCACGGAAAGCTGTCGCTCGGCGGGGAGCCCGCCGATGATCGCGGCCGCTTGCGTCGGTGAGACGTGGCAGAGGACCAAGGCGATCGTTTGCGGGTGTTCGTCGACGATGAAGGTCAGCAGGTTCTGGGCGTCGACTTTCTGCAGGAAGCCGAACGGCAGGGCCTCGATCGATTGGCGGACGGTATCGAGCGTCGCGCTGGCGCCTTTGCCGAGGGCCTGCTCGAGGAGGTTCTTGGCGACATTAAGCCCGCCGCTCCCCCCCGTTAGGCCAGTCGGGGTCGCGTTGGCGAAGTCATTGATCACCTGGGCCTGCTCGTCGGCCTCGACGGAGCCGAGCTTGGCGATCTCGATCGAGACGGTCTCCACCTGTCGGGGGTCAAGCTTGGCCAGAAGCTGCGCCGCCTCCGGCTGCGGCAAGCTCATGAGGAGGATGGCGGCCTTGCGGAGTTCGTTGGTGGCCATGCCCGTGAAGCCCTACAAGCGAGGCATTCGTGCAACCAGAAAGCGATGCGATGCCGTCAGCCATTCCGGCAGTCTTTGTGCATATATCGCAGACTGCGCAGACAATCCAGACATACAATCAGACGGATACCGCCCATAAGCGGCCATTTGCCGCGCTTATCGGCGGCTTCCCGGGGGCAACTTGAGGCCCGATTCCCGGCCCTCGCTTGGAGCATTGTCCCCGGACCAGCAAGAACGCCGTCATTCCCCCCAAATGTCACACACGGCAGACTGCCCAAAGCACTCCTGGACCTCGATCCGCACCACGCTCGGCCGGCAATTGCAGCGGGTCGTTAGACGGTCCAAGAGTCGCACGGCGAGGTAGCGGGCCAGTAGCTCGGCCGTGGTATTGGGAAGCGGCAGCAAGACGCAGTCCCCGCGGGGGAAGACCCAGCGGCGCTGGCCCATCGTGGCGGCCACTTCCTCATCGCCGGCGGTCACGCGGATCGAAGGGCTCTCGGTCGGCAGGAGCACGCGGTGGTCCAGCGACTCGACGATCGCCTTGACGTTCTCGCGCAGCACGAGGAAATCGAGGACGCAGTGGTTTTCGTCCAGCGGGCCCGCGACCTCTGCCGCCACGCGATAGTTGTGGCCGTGCAGGGGCTCACAGCAGTCCGGGCCGAGGGTGATGAAGTGCGCAGCGCCGAAAACGAGGCTGTCGTCGGAGATGCGGACGCGATAGTGTTCCTGCACAAAACTCCCTCTCTCACGGGCCCGCAGCTTTGCGGCGCAGTGATTATACGGGATGTGGCTGCCGAGGGGCCATTTGCCAATCCCGCGTCTCGGCGGGGCCTGCGTACGCCCCGTTCAGAGGGTGGCCAAGAAGTCGCGTTGCAGGGAGCGCGGCCGGGCGGTTCAATGATCTGCCACATTGGCCTTGGTCCGATTTCGGCCATGGCTTACATTGCTCGTTCCGCCTGCGCCGAGACGGCACCGCAAAGACCCGCGCTGGTGCCCGGCGCGGGCCCCCAAGGGCGACACAACGCCCCCAAAACGGATTGCCGACGGTGGCCCAAGAGCTTCCACGGAGGGTTCTTGCATGAAGCGCACTGCTCTGGTCTTGTTCCTTGCCAGTCTCGCTGTTCCCGCGGTCACGCAGGGGGCAGGCTTCGCCTTCGATCAGAATGTGAAGGTGCTTGCCGAAAGCCAGGCTCTGGCCGAGGAGGTGCTCGCCAAGGCCAATCGCCTTCGCGCGCGGATTGCCGAGGCGTGGCTGGGCGCCCCGCTCAAGCCGGACGCGGGGCCCGTGGTGATCCAGGTCCGAGTTTCAGAAAGCGCGGATGACAATTTCAGTTGGCCGATGGACAACCCCAAACGGACCCTGCACGCAATATGGCTGACCACAACGCGCCAGCGAGCGCTGGGGAGCGCGTTGGAGCATGAAATGACACACATCGTCTTGGCAACGGCCCTGCCGGATCGCCTGCCCGCGTGGGCGGAAGAGGGGGCCGCCAGCCTGACCGACGACTCGGAGCGAGTGGCCGCGCGGCGACGCCTTCTGGACGGCTATGCTCGAACGGGGAATTGGCCGGACCTGAAGGGTATTCTCGAAACGCGGAGGGTCGGTGCCGGCGATGAGGCCGGCTACGTCGTTGCAGCGTCCCTGACCGAGTACCTGCTGACTGAAGGGGATCGTGCGAAGTTCCTGCGATTCGCGCAGATGGGCAAGGAATACGGCTGGGACTACGCGCTAAAGCAGGTCTACGGCATTCGCAGCCTGGCAGATCTCGAACGGGCATGGCGCGGTTGGACCGCCGGGCCCGCCGCAGCCAACGCCGTCACCGCCTTGCGTCATCCGGCGGCGTCTTCGAGGCCCTAATGGCCCGGATCCCTCGCCGCGTGTCGCTGCAAGCCGGCTGAGACTACGGGACGATCTGGAGTGGGCGGACGATCGGGCCCACGATGGGAATCGGCTCCGGCGCGACCCACAGGTCGCCCAGCATTCGCACCGGGTACTGCGGCTTGATATTGACCTGCTGGAAGTAGTTCGGCGGCGTGACGCTCCAGTTCTTGGGCGGCTCGTATCCCGCGAGTTCAGTCGTCACCGTGCCGACGGGGACTTCCACGGCGATGGACGCCGACGGGGGGATGCGATACTCGACGCCGTTGACCCGCAGGTACTGGGCAGTGGTCATGTCGTTTTGGATGCGCAAGGTCCCCTGCTTTCGCATGACCTCGTTGACCGCGTCGCCCAATTCTCGCCGGAAGGTGGAATTGGGCATCTGGCCTTTGATGTTCACGACGTACGACTCGCGGCCTGAACGGTCCGGCGCCGCCTTGGCCAAGTCGCCGAGCATGGTCCGCTGATCGTACAGGATCTGCTTGAGCTCCTCAACCTGTTTCTTGACTGCGCCGATCATCGACTCGGTCTCCGAGACGCGAGCCTTCAGCTTGTCGAGCTCCTCTTGCGTGACGTACTTCTGAGAGCCGAGCTTCTTCACCTCGCTCTTCAACTCGCCAATCGCGGAGTTAATCCCGGCAACGGCCTTGTTGAACTCCTCTTGGGTGACGGGGTCCTTCTGCGGCGATTCGGCCCGGGGCGCGGCCGGCAGCAAAAGCAGAGCGGCCAGCGGCATCCCCCAACGCAGGAAACGGGCAGTCATGGCGATACCTCCCTCGAAACGCAAGGAAACGGTGGATCGTTCTGGGCCCCGGTCCGTGGGAGTTCGCACCGCAGTCTCCGTTCTGTAGCGTCTCATGGCCCTGGAATAAAGGATAGACAAGCGCCTCGGCAAGGTCTGCACAGACGGAGTTTCCCCTCTAACCGCGCAACATGATGCACGATAATCAGAGCCTCCCTCGATTGTCAATGAGCTAGGCGAAGAATGGCCAGGTAGGCGCTGCCAAACGCAGGTTGCGACGGCGCAATCAGGGGGAGTTTTGCGGGTCGAGCAGATTATTCCGGCGCCCAGGCCGGAACACGCGGGGATAGGAACTTGACAGCGCAATGCTCACTCGGCATTGGCCTTGGAGAGCAGGTCCTGCCAGAACTCCCGCGCCTTCTGATGGAAGGCCACCACGGCGGCACGCTGCTGGGGGTCGTCCAGCTCGATCTGCCGTTGGCGCTCGGTCGCCCAGTCGAGAAGGAACTGGGCCGACCGCTTGCTGATCCGCGGCCGCGGGCCGATCTGGACGTAGTAGGGGCCGGTCATCGCGAAGCGATAGGTGTTCGGCAAATCGGTCACGGCGCGGAGCAGGAACCAGCCGCTCCGGTCGAAGCGGATCTTGGGAAGCCGGCCGCCTTGCCGGTAATCGTCGAAGCTGACCTCGTGCTCCACGTGGCCGTCCTTGATGATCTCCAAATAGTGGATCGGCTCCCGGGTGGAAAGGGTCAGGGCGATCTCGAACTCCGCGGGCCGCCCCTCGGGCTCCTCGAGGACGTGACCCGGCAATTGGCCGCTGACGCTGGGCTGCAAGAGCGGCCCGTTGGTGACCGTCACCCGGCCGGCGCGGAAGCCCTCCCACCACTTCTCGTACGTCAAGGGGCCGTCCACGTGGACGTAGACGCGATTGTAGCCGACCGGATTGGGGCCCACTCCCGAGCCGCTCCCGGCGCTGGGCGGGATCCGCAGGCCGCAGTTGAGCAAGTGGAAATAGGCGTCGTGGGACCATTGGCCGATGCCGCGCACGTTGGCATAGAGCTTCTCGTCGCGGGGTTTGCTTCCGGGCGGCGGCAAGAGCATCTTGCTGCGGCACATGTCGCCGTGGGCCACCTGGATCGAGTCCACCAGGCCCAGCGCCGCCAGCATCGGCAGGTCCCACCAGTACGGACGAGTCGCATCGATCCAAGTGCCCGGGTGTTTGCGCACCTGCTCGACGTATTGCGCGGTGGGCGGATACTCGTCGCTCGCGCTGCCCAAGCGGAGCGGGGCGGGCAGATTGAAATACGAGAGGGTGCCGCCCGGACGGGTCTGCTGGCCGCCCATCACCTGGCAAAAGCGGTCCGGGCCGATGCGCTCCAGCGCGTCTTTCGGCAGCTTGTCGACCGTCCGCTCGCCTCGCCCGTTCCACCACGTGACCAGCGGCACGACGTGCAGGTCCTCGGCGGCCATCAGAAGCTCGATGTCCCGCAGCGGGCGGCGCACGTCCAGGTCGCCCGACCACCAGCCTTTGCTCGACATTTCCACGTGCCGGGGCAGCTCGATTTCCTTCGAGTCGTCGGCGAACTTGGTAAACGTGAAATGGCCGCTGATCACCGGGTACTCCGGCCCCCGCTCCATCTCGAACGTGTAGTTGCCCAACGGCAGCCTGAGCAGGGTCTTGCCGGGGACGACGAAATGGTCGTCCCACGCGGACACCTTCTTAGGGAACCGCGGTTTCCCGGCGGCGGTCTTCAGATGCATGCGGCAAGCGACCGGTTTGCGGCTTTCCTTGTCGATGACCCGGATTTCGAGTTGCCCTTCCGCGGCCTGCGCGGGCAAAGACATCAGGAATCCCGCGAGTGCCGCAGCCGCAGCCGATGCGAATCGACGAGCGGTGGTCTGGCAAAACGGAGGGGCACAGGTTGGCGGGCGCATGGGGCACCGGCGACGGGGTCGGAAGCGCTATCGCACGCTATGTTTAGTCTAGCACGGGGCATTGCCGAACGATGCCCGTCCAGGAGGACAGGCATTCCTGCCTGTCGCTGGCAGACAGGAATGTCTGCCCTCCTTGTCACCCACGTTTGACAATCCCCTCGTCCCTCGCCCTTCGTCTTTCGCCCCTCATTCCTAATCCCCGTCCCTGTGCAATGTCTCCAAGCCCCACTTTCCCCGGGGGGAGCGCCCATTTAGAATGCCCAGTGGGCTGCGCTCTACTAGTCCGACACTCTAAAGTGTCGGGTGACGTAGGACGGATTTTCAATCCGTCCCCGTCTCAGGGCGGATTACAAATCCGCCCTACAACTCGCCAGGCGTCGTTGCCGCATGGGAGACTGCGATGAAGCGGACCCACACGTGCGTCAGTGCTCTTCTTGCCGCGCTGCTGCTGGGTGGCCTGAGCGCTGCCCATGGCACGGCCGCTGCGCCGGCCGGTGCGGCCAAGAGAGAGCCGGCCGCCGCCGACCGCTGGGAGCCGGCAATCCGCGATTTCGAGACCAAGGACCGCGAGCGCCCGCCAGCCCAAGGCGGCATCGTCTTCGTGGGCAGCTCCAGCATCCGTCTGTGGAACCTGGCGGAGAGCTTTCCCGGGCTCAGCGCCATCAATCGCGGCTTCGGCGGGTCGGAGCTGGCCGATTCGGTGCGATATGCCGATCGAATCGTCGTGCCGTACCGGCCGCGGATCGTCGTGCTTTACGCCGGCGACAACGACCTGGCCGCGGGCAAGAGCCCCGAGCGGGTCTTGGCCGACTTCAAGCAGTTTGTGGCCCAGGTCCACGCCGCCCTGCCAAAGACGCGGATCGTCTACATCGCCATCAAGCCCAGCCTGAGCCGCTGGAAGCTGATCGACAAGATCCGCGACGCCAACCGGCGGATCAAGGACTTCGCCGCCACCGACCCGCGACTGGCATTCGTGGACGCGGAAAAACCGATGCTCGCCCCCGAAGGCAAGCCGCGGCCGGAACTGTTCCAGTCCGACGGGCTGCACCTGAACGCCGCAGGCTACAAGCTCTGGGCCGACCTCCTCCGCCCGCACTTGAAGGTGGAGCCGTAGGGCCGGCTCTGCCGGCCGGTTCCGTCGGATGGCGGGAGGACTTGCGACCTCCGACGCACGTTGACGTGATTTCCCGCCGTTGGTAGAATTCGGGGAATCAGCGATATCCTGACACGTATCAAACGAGCCGTTCTGGCAGGGCATTATGCGTTCAGCGAGAAGGCGCGGATGGAAATGGAGGCAGACGGCCTCACCGAACTCGATGTGGCAGAGTCGATTCTTAACGCCGTCGCGATCTACAAGACCATCCGTTCTTCCAGCCCATTGCGAGCGCAGCCCCGAGAGTACCTCCACGTCATTCAAAGCACCAATCTGGAAGGCCTGATGATTTACACCAAAGGCAAGCTGGTGCGTGAAGCGGATACTGAGACTTACTATTTCTTGGTTTCCTCCAAGAAGGCGACCTGACGAGAAATGAAT
>Ga0315280_10007089_pt1 | contig 15198 bp, 10 predicted proteins | sample YL17G06_40_MG_FD_203697 | JGI IMG/M metagenome (GOLD analysis project Ga0315280, IMG submission 203697) | Sediment microbial communities from Yellowstone Lake, YNP, Wyoming, USA - YL17G06_40 | ecosystem: Environmental > Aquatic > Freshwater > Lake > Sediment | place: USA: Wyoming | collected... | reverse complement strand
TGTACCCTGGCCATGGAGGCTCCAACATCGCGAATTACCTTCTTTTGTTGGGAAGATAGTTTGCTCGACATGACGCTATCTTTGACTATCTCAACAATCTGCTTTCCTTCGATGTACTGTTCGAAAAGCATTCTGTCCGGAATGCTGACGTGGATTATGTTCGGTACCGGGATCTCTTTCTCTGACAGGAAGCGGTTCATTCCGTACTCGTTTTCCAGCCTGGTCTTCCCGGCGAGAGAGAAGATCTTTGTTCCTAATGCTACTAGGTTTAGAGTGAACCATTTGAACCCGTGCCAGTCTGTGAATTTCTTGGCGACGAGCTTCTCTTCGCCCGCGCTGACAAGGTATACTTCATTCAACACGCTTGCGAGAGGAGTTACCGCGACTCTTGCATCAGGTCTAAGCTTGCTTGCTACGTCGTAGATTGATCTTCTCTCGTTAAGGTTTACAGGCCCCGAGGACGTGCTTAGAAAGAGATGGTTCTTTGGGTCTTCCAGTTCATGGCTAGAAGGCGTGTACAGTAGTTCTCTTCTGATCTTCGAGGCTAATTCTTTCGCTACGATATCTATGCTTACTATTCCCGCCGTTCCATGGGTCAGATATGAGTAGAGTGCTCTTCGACTCTGTTCTACGACGTTTACGACTCTTTCCATGGTCTTTCTTGAGAGAATTCTGTCGATGTATTCATCTTCAAGGATTATGGCGCCGTTCTTGCGTCTGACGATCTTCGATTTTGTCAGTACGTCGATAGCCTTATCGTATCCTTGAAGAATCGTTCGCATATTCCTTTCTCTAAGGTCGCCGCGAAAGAGGTTTGCATAGCTGTACCGAATCGGAGGGTAGACCTTTGCTCTCTTCTTCATTCTGGAAAGCGGAAAGTATTCAGGTCTAATCTCTAGACCTCGAGCCAGTTCGCCGTATTCCAAGACTAGATCTTCTATTTCTTCTTCTACCACACGCCTCTTTACTTGAAGTTCAACTGCTTCAAGGTATTCAGAATTCTTTATGGGAAGATATGGTGACATCAACCTGCCCGCTACGAAGTCTCCCAGATCACCTTTCTTGACGTCAAGTTCGAAGAGTTCTTTGTCAACCGCCAATACCGCCGCACTGATAGAATCCAGTTTTCTATAATGGTATCGTACGGCATCTCTATAGTTCTCAAGTATCAAGAGGCAGTCGTAATCGCTGTCTTCTCTTGCATACCCGCCGATGCGTGAGCCGTACAAGCACGTAGCGGTGATAGGGCATGATTGAGCGATCTCATTCGCGACGGACAGCAGTACGTCACCGATATCTTTCGCAATCATCAAAGTCTGTGCTCCAACAAGTTTGTGGCAGCTTCTCTTAATATCTCTTAGGCCGCGGTTGAAAAATCCATCCCACCGAAGATCGTTTTCGGCTATCCCTTACAGTCCACCTTTGGCGCTCTGATACCCTATGGTATCCCTTTATACTAATTCTCGGACTCTACTTTGGCAAGATGATCTCGTATACGTATATCGGTGGCAGTTGAGTTGACGATGCGTATACCAACTTGAATTCTATTCGATCAATCGTTAAACTCTTGCCTTGTCCCAGCTCTGGGAAGAGCCACCATGTAGCTGAATATGAGACGTTTTGCCAAACTACGTACAGTACGCGGTGTTCGCTGAGCCACTCTCTTAGTTCGACTTTGTTCCATGTTCCACTGTACCAGAAGAGGTAATTGCTAGAGTAGAAGCTTCTAGGGTCCAGTTGAGTGTAGTATATTATAGCAGGGCTATCGCAGATCACGTTTCCTCCATTGTAGATTCGTCTCAACTCGAGACCTGTATCGACCTCAGATTCTATCAGGTACGATCTAGGTTTGAATAAGTCAATTTGTGCGACGACTGGCATAGCTATCAGTATTACCATTAGAATCGATAGAGCAATCTTCTTGGGGAAGATGTATGGAATTTTCTTGATATCGATTCTTTCTAGAATTTGGAAGCACAGGACAGCAGTAATCGGAAAAACGTATACGAGATGTCTAGGATGAAGTAGAGCAAATCCCAGCGATTGCTGAACGCTGATCAAAAGGATGTAGGCCAACTCAAGTAGTGCCAAGAATATCACGTTTCGGCGCGGAGGCTTCTTGACTATGCACGCTGCCAATCCGATCAGGAAGACGTAGGATGTTGTATCCAAGACCAATCTTGGATAAAGAGTCGTGTTATAGAGATCCAATCTCTGCTGTCCACCAAGGAACAGTGCGTCCCATCTTAACATTGTGCTTTGCAGCCTATACCATGCGATGAGGTCTGAGGTGTTCAAGTAGCTCCAAAGAGACCAGCCGAGCACAACGCTTGAGCATGCGACTAGGTAGAGCACGTATTCCTTCTTGCTCCATCTTCTTTCGATTACTGCTGCAAGCAGAAGCATTGAAGCGAATACCCAACCTTCGTATCGAGTCAACATTGAAAGCACAGTCGAAACGGTTGTGTAAGCAGGATTCCTCTTAAGGTAGAAGTAGATTGCGGAGATAATGAACAATGCAGTCAGTGTTTCAGTGACACCCCAGCTGTTTATCTCTATGAACCATGGTTGCGCCGCCAGCGACAGACCTGCTGCTGTCGCGAGAGTTCTGTTGAGACTTAGGCGGGCCGTCTTGTAGACTAAGATGCATGTGAGGGAACCAGCGACAATGTTGACGGTGTGAGGAACTGTTAGATCATAGATTCCGGAAACGTTCATCAGAAATGCGTTGATGTAGTGGTAGAGTGGAAGCCAGACTAAATTCATCGTTTTCGGCTTGAAGTCAGTGTAGATGTAGCTATTGGTAGCAGTCAGATAGCTGATAAGCCAGTGATGGTAGCTATCGCCATAATAGTCTATCCTCGTGAAGGTGCGCCAGACACGTATTATAGCGGCTACTGAAGCGATAGCGGCGAGCAGGAACTCTTCTGAGATCTTCTTCCTTAGAGTTTCGATGGGCGACAAACTGCTCTCTCTCTTTGTTGAGGCAGAGGTCGATGTTTCAGACCGCTCTATTGTGAGTCTATCCAATTCAGGCGGACGCGTAGTTGACTTCGTATAGGAATATGTCAGGGACCCTGGGTTCTCCGAAGGCAGGGTCGTGCTCCCAGAAGCCTGGTCCTGCTAAGTGTAAGCGTAGAGAATCTTCATAGACCAGTGTCAGCTTGATATGGCCCAACTCGAATGATTCTGCAGGCTTGAGAATCAAGAATTTCTTGACATACCCCTCCTTAACCAACTGTGGGAATATCTTCCATCCGATGGAGTAGGGGACCTCCTGCCATATTATGTACCTTACGTTATGTTCTTTGAGCCAAGATTCGAGTTTCGCTGGGTCGGGGTCTTCTAGATACCAAGCAAGGTAGTCGTAGCTTAGGAATCTGTTCGGCTCAAGTCTGGAGTGGTATATGATCGACGGGAAATCGCATAGAATCACTCCTGAGCTGGCGTTTTCGCTAATCCATAGCCCAGTCCTGTACTCAGGTGAAACGACATATACTTTCTCAGGGAAGATCCAGCTCAAGGAAACATACGGGATAAGTACGATCAATAGCAAGTAGAAGCAGATGACTGCACGTCTTCTAAGTCTTCCAGAATACTTTGGGAAGGCTGATGGAACGATGAGCGCTAGTATTGGCATAAGCGGAATCAATCTGCCTTCATAGCCAGGGTCAAGTGAAAATAGAGTAGCGAGACTGTAGAAGGCTACGTACGAGACGATCAAGGCGGCGAATGCTCGAGTCTCTTTCCCACGCATCGTTCCGAAGAAGAGTCCCAGCGCTAAGAGAAAGAAACTCATCTTCAGCGCTTCATTCGTGTAGAATATCAGTCGTTCTGAGGGATCTTTGATTTGCGGGGACCAGCCGATTGAGGAGAGGTATGTTTCAAACCAAGCGAGGGGTTTTCCTGTATTTGTGAAACTCCAGGAACACCAGAGTAGGAAGACGGCTAAAATCATGGCGGCAGGTAACGCGGTCTTCGTTCTTGACCACTTCCTGTACCTCCAGCCCAAAAGTAGTAGGAAAACAACTATGAACCATCCTTCATAGCTCGTAAGCATCGTCAGAGCCGAAAACAGACTGAAAGCCTTCCAGTTATCGGTCAAGAAGAAGTATATGGCAGCTGAAGCCGTAAGGCCCAGTAGAGCTTCTGGTGTTGCTAGCGTTGAGTAGTCTATGTGCCATGGCTGAAAAGCGAGTACTAATCCCCCTACCACTCCGAACCATCTGCGGCCATAGATTCGAAGGCAGATGAGATACGCTATTGCGCAGGTTATCGTTCCGGAAGCCAAGCTTAGGAGCCTAGGGACATCTATTAGCGTACTTCTGGTCACTAACATGAGAAAGGCCGTTAGGTACTGGGACAGCGGCATCCAGACGATCGCGAAGTTGGGCATAGGCTTCAGGTCGGTGTAGACACCGTTCTTCTCTAGGGTTAGAACGCTGATAAGCCATCTATGGTAGCTTTCATCCAGGCGGTCTATAGGCATAGTGAAGAAGTGCTCCAGCCTCATTCCGAAAGCGATTGCCAATAGGATTACGCAAAGAGCTAGGTCAAGATTCGTGAAGTAGGCTTTGAAGCTCCTTGCTGGAGTATCTGTCAATTTGAGTTTTCCCCTACTCGCTGACCTGTTGCTGGAATGAGCGTGCAGCTTGGCCGACGGTGATCTTTGCAGTGTAAAGGTAGGCGATCGCGTAGAGGACGAGGATCGGCACTATGCCTAAGTTTGGGGGTGTCGTCACGAAGGCTTTGATTATTCCGATGATCCCTAGAATTCCTAAAGAGATCTCAAGTAGAACCATTCGATTTACGCGAACTTGATACTTCTTATCTCTCCAAGTGTCAGAGATCTTTTCTATCCTATACTTTGGGGTTCTCGAGAATACTCCTGGTTCTCTTCCTAATAGTCCTCTTAAAACAGCGATTGTGTTGCTGAAGCTGATTCCGAAGCCGATCAAGCCGAGAGCGCCTAAGGACTTGATTTGGCTCTTGACGCTCATTCCTTGCAGTTTCAGCGCTTCTGCGTAGAAGATCCACATTGAGATGGTGCAGAAGAAGATCATTATGTTCAATATGATCCATTGTGGCATCGAGATGAACGCGTTCCAAGCCATCTGGATTAAGCCGTAGATGGTACGTCCATAAGGTATCGACGTGAATAGTGGCGGGATCGTCCCGGTCATTGGAGGTTCAGGAAACTGTAGTACTCCGACGTTGACCAGTCGAACGTCGAGGAGTGCAGCGACAAGTGCGATTACGAACGCGGAGAACATGAATGGATGCACAGCATAATACGAGAGATGAATTAACCCCTCGACCTTTTGACCGATGGATAGACGTTTGTGACCTAGGATTCGGAGGCACAGTTTTCTGAAGACTCTCATTGAACCTGATGCCCAGCGAGTCTGCTGCCTTTTAACAGCAGGAATCGTCGGGGGTATCTCAGCTGGACACTCTATAGACCTAAGGTAGATTGCTTTCCAGCCCTTCAGCTGGATACGGTAGCTTGCGTCCAAGTCTTCGGCAAGCGTGTCAGCCTGCCATCCGCCTGCTTCCTCCAGAGCTTCCTTCCGAATGACTCCGGCTGAACCATTGAAGTTGAGGAGGAACCCTCCCGCGGTTCTGCCAGTCTGCTCAACCATATGGTGGCCATCATACCCTATCGCTATCGCTCTTGTTATGAAGTTGTAGTCTCTATTGAAATGGGTCCAACGGCACTGGACTATGGCGAGGTTTGGGTCTTCGAAATACGGAATCACTCTGTCCAAGAAGTCTTCAGGCGGCATGAAGTCGGCGTCGAAGATAGCGATGAAGGAATGCTTCGTCTCAGGCATAGCGTTCTTCAGAGCTCCAGCTTTGAAGCCCTCTCGATTATCACGGTGGATAAAGGTCATGTCGTAGCCTAGGTTTCGGAATCTCTCGATGGTCTTCTCAGCTATTTCTGTAGTTTCGTCTGTTGAGTCGTCTAGAAGCATCAATTGGACCGCTTCTTTCCCGTAGTGATCTATCATTCGGATACATGCATCAACGAGTCTCTCCACGACGTAACGTTCGTTGTAGATTGGGAGCTGAATTGTAACCGGGTACTTCTTTCTTCCGTTCGGGTTCGGGATCTCGTATTCTTGCGCTCTTCTCATTAAATAGTAGAAGTTTAATCCGTAAGGGAAGAATAGAATTGACAGTGCCACAGAGATAGCCAATAGAATTGAACGTATGCTCTCCGGGTCAATAGGCAAATGGCACTGTCTCTCCAGCGATGTATAGCTATGATAACGCCTGAATATATTTAAGAATCCCTACTAGGCAGTAGAGATTTAGATTCTATCCTCAGCATTTGCCTCCTTAGAACGGGCTACAGGATGGCGGAATTGGAACAGGAATATGGAATAAGAAGCACATATTATCTCAGATTACATTCAAATGAATATGCCATAAAGGATGTCATACCGTTCTATCAAGAGTTGGAGGCCAAAGGCTACGAGATAGGCTATCATTACGAAGTAGTGGACCTATTCCTATTCAACAACGATACAGCGAAAAAAGTATTTGAACTAGAGCTTGAATACTTGAGGAAATACTTCAACGTGAGATCTGCAGCTCCTCACGGAGGGCTATATAACTATCAATTTGAGCAATGGACAGATTTAAGTGACTATAACCTGATTTCAGCATACAAAATACCGATGTCAACCTACCTGTCGGATTGTAGTCAATCGTTCTCGGAAAAGCGACTTCGATATTTCATAGAGGAACTTGAAAAACTGAAAACGGGAGATGTTGTAGAAATTCTCATTCACCCATGTCATTGGATTTGCTAGCGTCCAAGCAGGCCTTCAATTCCTTCTTCAGGTAATAATCAATTCCTTCGACATTAAGCCAAGAGATTAGATCTGGAAGTCGTTTCATGTAGAACTCTCTAGGAACACCGGAATACTGCATACTGCCAATTATGAATCTATGTAAACTCGTCTCCCTGTTTGAAGTGGCTTCAACTAAAGTTTCATATTTCACGTGAGAGATATCACGATTCGAAGAGTGAGGGCGTATGCGGCAGTCGACTGCTGTGGTCATGGTCTCTCTCTTGTTCACCGCGGTCTTTTCTTTATCAGTTCTCAGCGTTCAAGGTGAACCCGCGCAAGTCACTCCTGTCCCACTCACACTCTACGCTCATACTGATCAGAGCGTCAAGCATTATAATGGTCGAATTCTAAGTACCGCCCCTCCCTACGGTATTAAGAGGTCTGCTTCTGTGAATGAGGAGGTGAGTTTCTATCTCTATCCGTCTCTGCCCAACTCTCTTCCGATTTCAGGTTACGCAAACTTCCGAGTGTTCTTGAGCGCCAGTTCTCCTTGTAGAGGCGTACTAAACGCTAGTCTATTTGAGGTTACATCCCAAGATGCAAGGAGGCTTGTCTCAGCGGTTCAAGTCGCTGTTGCGCTCGGCGAAAGAATTCAGGAATTCCTATTGGCGGCGCCTGTACCGTTGAACTATGCCTTCGAGAAGGGGTCGACGATCCAGTTCTCAGTCTTGGTTACTACTGCTGAGTTTCCGGTATTACTTCATTGGGACGATCCAAGTGTAGCGACGCAAGTGAATCTTCAAGTGGCAAGCATTCTGCCTCAATTCTTCAATCTGCAGGTTAGAACAGTTGATGCTGAGAATACGGTCTTGAAGAACGCGGATGTATATGTACTTCTAGGATCCGAAAGAGTCTGGGCGGGTAGAACGAACTCTACGGGTTGGGTGAAAGCGCTCTTAGCGTCGAGTGAGAAGGTTGGCCCATACTCGGTTTCTGTCTACTGGAACGAGACGCTGGTCGCTTCAGCTGGAAATGTCAATCTTCTGAGCGATACGGAGGTAGTTTTAACCTGCGAGATTTACGATCTCACTGTATTCTTCTTCGATTCTTTCGGTCAACCTCTTGGAGGAGCGATGGTCGAGGTTTCTAACGACTCGTTGGTCTTTCTGAAGGATACTACTGGATCACGTGGAAACATCAGTTTGGTTAGAGTACCGAAAGGGGTCTACGAGTTAGATGTGAATTATAATGCTACTGTTCTCGGTTTGCCTCTGCGGGATCACGCATCCTACTCCATAGATGTTTCAGGTTCAGAGGGAAAGGAGATTAAGACCTCATTTCTCAGCCAATCCTCATTGAACTGGGTCCTCATCCTAGCCTTGATTCCGCTAGCAACTGCTGGGCTATTAGTGGTGAAGCGGAGTAGGAGACTTAAGCCTCTTTCATTTGAATACTTCAATACGCTCGTGCCGGAAGGGGTTCCCGCCTCAAGCGTGATAATGCTTTCAGGTGGTCCCGGGTCTGGGAAGACCGTGTTGCTGGAACATTTAGTTAATGAAAGTTTGCGCATGAATAGGTCATGCGTCTTCATTACAAATACGGATTTTCCTTCTAAAATTAGGAAGAATATGGCCGATCTAGGGATCGGCGGTGAGAGCCAGAAGAACTATGCGAGGCTCGTCTTCATTGACTGTTATTCCGGTACAGCGGGTCAGCCTTCGACGGAGGAGCACTTCGTCTCTTCACCGACAGATCTGACGACTTTGGGAGTCAAGATCTCGATATGTCTCGAAAACTTGGGCAGTGACACAGACGTATTCCTCGACTCTCTAGCTCCTTTATTCACGATGTTGAAGCCGGACTTCATAGTGACATTTGTTCACTCAATCGGCGCAAAGGTAAAGGGTGCTAATGGCAGATTCTTCTTTACAGTTGGGGCAGGTGTCGAAGAGGAGGTTCTTGTCAAGCTTGAGGGAACCTCCGACGGCGTCATTGAGATTGAGACCTACGAGGAGAAGGGTGTTCAGCGGAGAAGGCTCAGAGTGAAGAAGATGCGTGGAAGATACGTTGATAAACGGGTTCAATTCTCGGTTGAGCCTGGTAAAGGTATAGTCTTCTACGCTAGGAAAGAATAGGAGAACAGGTGCTTGAGTTCCATGTTAGGGTTAGTTTAGAAGACTCTGTCCTTCGGGAAGACTTCTATGCCGTCCTTCTCGATTTGATATGGTCTGAGTTGCGTGTCGTGTCGTATTCCTCTCATCTTCTCGATCTGGATCGCTCGAATAACATTCCCTTCATGGACGAGTGAATGAAGTAGGATCACTCCTTGTGAAAGAAACTCCTCCAACTGGAACGCTCTATTGAGCATGCTAGTCCTTAGTTCTGTTGTGACTAGGGCTGTGCAACCTGTCTCGATTAAGGCGTCGAAGAAGAGTAGCATAGCTCTCCTTCTCTTAGGAACCTCGTCGTATCTCAGCATCACCGATGTGATTGGGTCAACAGCTATCCTCTCAATGTTTTCTTCTTCAACGACCTTTCTGATCGTTCTGATCAAGCCGCCGAGAGTCAGTTCTGGAACTGTTATGACCATGCCTGTCTCAGTTGTCTCAGACGTATACTCGGCCGGCCCGAACCTCTTTCTTCGACGGATAGGGGTGGCATCCAAGAAGAGAAGTTTCCCTTCTCTCTCAAGTCTATCCAGTTCCCAACCGTAAGCTGACATGTTCTCCTTGACTTGCTCAGGTTTCTCGTCCATACTAATGTATAGCCCTCTCTCTCCTAGAAGTGCACCGTTCTTTAGATACTGCATGACGAGCGTAGTCTTTCCTGAGCCTGGGCTTCCTACGACTAGGATGCATTTTGTTTTAGGAAAGCCGCCTCCAAGCAGTTCATCGAGGCCTTTGATTCCAGTCGCAACCCGCTCCATGATTTCTCACCAACGTATATCAACTAGATTACTCTCAACAGCTTTTAAAACTTGCAATGCCTCTACCGCGTACTCGTCAATCACTGTGCTTTGATACTCGCGAGTCGTTTTCTGGAGATCCAGATCTCGGACTGTGTTACAATCATTAGGAAGGCTATTATCCAGACTAAGAATAGGATCTCGCCGATGTTCTCGTGGAAGATCTTTATGTCTACGCTTATGTAGGCTACGTAGTATGTTATCATGAAGATCCTTAGGATGTTTGTGACGAATGTTCCTACCGCTCCCACTGCTGCATATACAATCTTCCTTTTAAGTGGGGCTTCCAGTTTTACCATCAGGATTATTATTACAAGTGAGTAGATGAGCATGCTCAGGATTCCTACGCAAGGCCAGTACATCAGGAGATTCATGTAGCCGGTTGTTCCTCTTATCGACAACATGTTATCGACTACTTGTACCGATGGTCTCGGCGCGTTCAATTCAGGCGAACGCATTATGTAGACGCCTGAGAGCCATAGTAGGCCTACGACTATCTCTGTTATCATCGGGACCAGTCCTTGCAGGAAGCCAAGCGACTCGTACGGGTAGACTCCGTCCAGCAGCAATATTGCTGCCATTCCTAAGAGGTAGACGAAAGGTACGGAGAATCTTGAGATGCTTCTCATACTGAAAAGGGATGTTACGACGCCCAGTATGTATGCTGCTAGAGCTATGTATTCCCACAACCAGATCCAGTTCTTGAGGAAGGTGTCGTTCTGCACATTCAACGCTTTGCCTGCTTCAGCCACGACAGCGTGTAGATTGAAAGCGTACACAGCGATGAAGAACATGGAGAGGAGTGCTATGCAGGAGGCAAAGGCGATCTCTCGCTTCCTTGTCAATTTGACTTTGAGCAGGTTTCTAGCTTCTTGCCATTCCATCAGTAGGAAGAAGGCTCCGAAGAGGAGTCCGCTTCGCCCCTCATTCCATCCTAGGATGAAGGACTCCGAATCGTAAAGTAGAACTCCTAGTAATGGTAGAAGCGAGGCTAAGATCAGGGCGTCTCCTTGAGTGATTCTCCGCCGTATCTTCTTATCGGCTTCCGGCACTCGCATCCCGCCAGTATTCGATACAATCTCATGAATCCTATTTAAGGGTAGAACCTTGCAAAGATCAAATTGTTGTTTGTATTCCAGCGGAAGCTGTATGAGGAATGGAAAAGGAGGTTCCAGACGTTAATCGTCAAGACTTGAAAGCATGATGAAGTTAGTCACGAGAATACAGTAAGGTTCACCCTGAGAAATTGGACTGTTACCTTTAGAACGGATTTGAGCAAGAAACCCCACATGCTTTAGCGGTGGGAGGACATCACGTCGGGTGAACGACTATTCCATCCTGCAAAGCGTCCTTGATCGTCAAACTATATCTTCTGAGTTTCCTAAACTCGTCCGCTGTGTAGCCGAAGGCTTCGATCGAATGGCCATACTTCGCGAAATTCCAGAATCTCTCCAGAAGAGTCAACCTCTCCTCAAGACTCATGCGTTCGAAGTCAGGTGAGATGACGATCAAGTCTATATCACTGTCCTGAAGATTATCTCCTCGAGCCCATGAACCGAACAAGATGGCTTTCTCAACTTTAATCCTCTTCGATACGATCGCCAGATAGTCCTTGACTATCTTCTTGATATCTTTCTCTCTACCCATCTGATTATCTCACCCACCTTCAGAATATACTTCGAAGAGTATTCTCTCCCATAGACTTTAGAGGGGATTCCAAAAGCCGCATCAGGATATTTCGTAGGGAGATAAAGAGGCGTCAAATCGAAGATCGTTTCCTCAAGCCTTCTCGGAAGACGCAGTTTTGGCCTTACAATCTCGTAGAGCAGGTTAAGCTTGTGTCCTTCAGCTCCTCTAGGATATCTCTTTCCACTCCAAAGTATAGTTGCTTTCAAAGCCTTCTCAATTGAGGTATGAAGTAGATTCAATGCATTGGCATGCATTCCAACCTCATATAGCCTCAGAGCGGATTTATAGTCATCCTTAGCAGAACCTAGCCACCAGACTATATCCTTCCGAATCTTCTCAGTCATCTTCATATCTCCAGGGCCGAAGTCATCTATTTCGTATTGGATGGCAACATATATACTCTCACTGGTCGACTCAATGAACTTTCGTTAGCAGTTGGTGAGATATGTAGGCAGGGACTCTCAGTTTTCCTTGTGAAAGTTATGTGTAAAACTAAATGTCTCCGCGGGGTCTTTTACACTACTTTATGCCTCAAGAATTATATCACTCGGGAGCGCTAGGATGCAGTCATCTCGGAGCTGCATGGTGTGCAAGAGTAGTTTAAGATGAGGAGTCACGGTACTTTCGCTTCCAAACCCTTGATTTGCGTCTTAATAGTATTGTTTGCATCAGTCTCGTACTGTGGATCTTTTCGTATGTGTACAGCGCCTGCGGAAAACTGCTGGCGCGAGTTCGTTCCTCCACTCGACTTGAACGACCTATCCTACTCCAGAACAGTTGATCATGCGAGTGGCGTTAATAGGAGAGCTGATGTGCAAAGGGTCTCAGGGGCTGAATCCACAGTCCTAATACTGGTCGAGTTTACGGATCTGAATCATACGAAGAGCAAGAGCGATATTTCGAGCGTATTCTTCTCAAGGGTGAACAGCTACTTCGTCGAGTCATCATACAATATCACTTGGGTTACTGGTAATAGCACAGATTGGCTTAGGCTTTCCAACAATCTATCATACTACGGAGCGGATTCGGGAGACGATATCGATGTAAGAGGAGAACAGTTTATCCGAGACTCGGTAAAAATAGCCGATCCCAGAGTGAATTTCAAGCTTTACAAGCATGTGATGATAGTTCACGCTGGCTACGGTCAAGAGACCAGCCATGACCCGAACGATATCTGGTCATCCCACTACTATACGAGTCCTCCGATCTACGCAGATGGCGTAGGGATCGATGATGTCTCGGTCGTTCCTGAAGCTGAAATGTCAGGCTTTGATCCGACCGGCGTCTACGCTCATGAGTTCGCTCACGGCTTAGGGATGCCCGACCTTTATAATGTGAACGACCTTAACGCTGAGTATGTCGGACGCTGGGATTTGATGGCTTTAGGGACATCGAATGGCATCCCGCCAGGGTCGAGTCCTGCTCACTTTACAGCTTGGGGGAAGATAAGACTGGGTTGGACGAATCGCGTTCAATCGGTCGCAACAAATGCGTACGTCAACGTGACCTTGAATCCTCTTGAGGATCCTGGAGCGGTTCTCCATGCTGTGAAGCTTCCTGTCACTTCGACCACCTACTACTTGATCGAGGTTAGAAAGCAGATAGGGTTCGATCAATACTTGCCGAGTAGCGGTGTCTTAGTGAGCTTTGTCGATGAGATGCTCAGTTCGGGTCACGGAATAGTCAAAGTGAAAGATGCGAATCCATCGACATCGACGCTTAATGATGCAGCTTTCCAAGTAGGTCAAACCTTCACGGACTACACGAAGAATGTGAGAGTCTCAATTCTATCCTCCGACGGTTCATCATATCTCATCTTCGTGGATCGACGTGGCCCTATGCCGGATCTAACGATTACTGATTTGAGTTTGAACCCTCAGAACCCGCATCCTGGAGACAACACTACTTTCACGATCACAGTGAAGAATATTGGAGCTCAAAGCGCAGCTAACTTTTACGTTTACGCGAAGCTTGATGGTGAGTTACTGGCTTCACGCAAGCTTTCACTCGACGCTGATAGATCCACAACCTTGACCGTGGTGTGGACAGCTACTGGAGGAAGCCATGTCTTCATCGTTGTCGTGGACGCGACCGGCGTGATCTCTGAATATGCAGAGACCAATAACGAGGAAGTGATATCCTTCGTAGTGGGCTACACCTTAAGAGTCGAAACTCAATTCAGCAACGTTTCGATCTCAATAGATGGGAGCTCAGTTGAGACCGATTCGAACGGCGTTGTAACCGTTTCTGTTCTTCCAGGCGTGCATAATGTTGGAGCTGAGTCTCCTATTCAGGTCTCAGGAGGATCTCGAGGGCTCTTCGAGCGATGGGGTGATGGAGACTTAGCCAACCCTAGGAGCCTCAACGTTTCCAGCGACACAATCCTCTCGGTCGAGTATAAGCTTCAATTCTACTTGTCGGTAACCGGGAACGGCGGCGTCGTCTCTGGGGAAGGATGGTATTATCAAGGAGCTACAGCGAATGCTTCAGCGGTTTCGCCTTGTAACGTTGTTGAGAATCAAAGGAGAATGGTCTTCAAGTCTTGGTCGGGCGATTTCAATTCAAGCTCTCGGAGCCTAACGTTCACGATGGATTCTCCTCACTCGCTCAACGCGACTTGGACCTTGCAATATTATCTGTCGATCGCTTCGAGCTTCGAGGAGCCTAAGGGGGAAGGCTGGTATGATTCAGGTTCAGAGGTAGACTTCTCAGTAATTCCTCTAATCGAGTACGGGAATAGGACGAAGAGGATCTTCTTAAGGTGGAGTGGAGACTACGTTGGGAACGAGTCGAAGGGCTCTATCTTAATGGATTCGCCGAAGAGGCTTTTGACGGATTGGAAGACTGAGTATCAGCTTTCCTTCACGACTGGAGGCCTGCCTGAGAACGTTTCGATATCGATTATTGTGAATAATGTTTATCATGAGGGAAAGACGCCTTACAGCTACTCGGACTGGTTTGAGTTTAACTCGCCGATCTCTTTCACTGTCACGCCTGTGAATATTACTGTGAAGTGGAGCAAGTATAGTTTCAACCATTGGCAGAATTCCGGTGGCTCAAGGGTTGATTCGCCTATGGTTGTGAAGAGCAGCGATACGTTGACGGCGATCTATCTCAAGAGTTCAGGCTGTTTGATCGCTACCGCAACGTACGGTTCTGAGCTCTCACCTGAGGTTCAGTCGCTGAGGAGGTTCAGGGATACGAGGATCTTGCCGACTTTTGCGGGAGGCCAATTTATGGTGGCCTTCGATAGCTTCTACTACTCTTTCAGCCCGAATGTCGCTGAATATGTGTCTGAAAGCACGGCGGCGAGGTCTGTGCTCAAAGTTATGCTATATCCACTCATCAAGATTCTGAGTTTAGCAGAATTGGCCTCAAGGCCTTTCGCCTTTAATGCTGAGTTTGGGGCTCTCGTCGCCGGCTTGGTTGCGTCTGCATTGATAGGTGTTGTCTACGTCTTCCCGCTGATGTTGATGGCTCTCCTCTTGATGAGTGGGAGGATGCTTCCAGGTCGAAAGCCGATCTTAAGTCTGACATTCGTGTTCCTATTAAGCATCTTGATGATCACTGTCAGCGAATTCTTGAAGTCAGCTTCGGCAATGATGTTAGCGACCTCTGTTCTTGTCCTAGCGACGATCTCTCTCTCGAGTCTGCTCTTAGGAATCGTGGTCGTCAAGAACTTGTCCGCTTTTAAGCGTTTGCCATCGATACGATGGTCGTCTAAGAGGTTTTCTCTAGGTTAAC
>Ga0315280_10007088_pt1 | contig 15198 bp, 13 predicted proteins | sample YL17G06_40_MG_FD_203697 | JGI IMG/M metagenome (GOLD analysis project Ga0315280, IMG submission 203697) | Sediment microbial communities from Yellowstone Lake, YNP, Wyoming, USA - YL17G06_40 | ecosystem: Environmental > Aquatic > Freshwater > Lake > Sediment | place: USA: Wyoming | collected... | reverse complement strand
CGACGAACTGCTGGAACTGTTGCTGGGACATGGGCTGCTTTCTCCTGGTTCAGTTGGCTCAACCGAACCTTCTTGAGATAAGCAGCCCTCCCTCTTTCAACCCTCAGAAACTGGGTAACCGTGAGCGAGTGAGACGCTCACCGCAAAGGCACGGAGAGCGCAGAGAGCGGCCGGCCGCCTGGGCCCTGGATGAACGGGAATGGCGGGGTTCGGTGATCCGCCCTACAGGAACCGGTACTTGATGAGCGTCCACAGGGCGATGACGCCGTCCCACCAGCGGATCTTCTTGCCGGCGCCGACGCTGCGAGCATGGTAGCTGACCGGCACCTCGCGGATCGCGAGGCCCCGCTTGCGTACCTTCGCCGTGACTTCCGGGCAGAACTCGAAACGCCGACAGCGCAGCGGGATGGCGCGTAGCACCTCCGTGCGAAAGACCTTGTAGCAGGTGGCCTCGTCGGTGATGCCCGCACGGTAGAGGAGATTGGCGAGGCGGGCGGCGATCCAGTTGAAGACGCGGTGAGGCCAGCGCATCGCCTCGAAGCGAGGAGCGCGTGTGCCGTAGACTACGGCCGCCTCACCTGCGAGGATCGGGGCGATCAACGCCGGGTAGTCGGCGGGGTCGTACTCCAGGTCCGCGTCCTGGATGAGCACGATCTCACCGCTCACCTCCTCCAGGCCGCGGCGGATAGCCGCGCCCTTGCCCTGGTTGCGGGGCTGGCGGACCAGCTTCAGGTCCGGCCCCGCCAGGGAGGCGACGATCCCCGCGGTGTCGTCGGCGCTGGCATCGTCAACCACGATGATCTCTTTCTCCACCGGAGAGGCGCGGACGCGGGCGATGGTCTCCGCCACCGTGTCGCGCTCGTTGTAGACTGGAATCAGAACAGACACTCTCATGCCAGGAGCCCGCACGAGCGAAGCGCAACGGGCGCATTTCCCACGGGGAAATGCGCGGGTCTGGCTTCGCGAGGGGGTAGGCGGGCGACCCCGCGCCACCACGGGCGGCCGCCGCTCACCTCACACGACGGCTGCGCGGGTTGCTGCGCAGCCCCGCGTGACCTGGGGCGTCGTCAACCCCAGCCGACGCCTGTCTTATTCGGCAGGAGTGCGTGTGCGCCTACCGAAGCGGGTATATGTCTGGCCGGCCGACCTGGGCCAGGCGAAGGGGACTCATGATGGCAGGGCAGATCTCCCGTGTGCGCCGGCTGTCCGCCGAGGCGGACTCCACAGCCCCGGCCGCTCTGTCGTCCAGCCTGCCGGGGGATAGGGTCGAGGACGTAGCCCGATCCGAGGCCCCGTCCCAAGCTGGGGCCGCGACCGCGCCGCGAGATCGGGAACTGGTGGGGGGATGCATTGCCGGCGAGCCAGAGGCGTTCAAGGAGTTGCTGGCGCGCTACCGGAGGTCAGCGGTGACGCTCGCCTACCAGCTCCTGGGCAATGCCGAAGACGCCGAGGATGTGGCTCAGGAAGCATTCGTGAGGGTCTTTCAGGCGATCCCGCACTTCCGGCAGGAGGCGGCTTTCCCCACCTGGCTCTACCGGATCGTCACCAATCTCTGCCTGGGCAGGCAGAGACGACGGAAGCTCGTGGTCGAGATGGAGGCGACAGGGGAGCCGCGCGCCCCGGGTAGCACCTCCGACCAGGTCACTGAAGGGCTGGCGGCCAGGCAGGTGATGGCACTGCTCCCGCCGGCGCACCGCGCGGTCTTGGTCCTGCGGGAGCAGGAGGGTATGAGCTACCGGGAGATCGCGACCGCGCTGTATCTGCCGGTGGGCACCGTCCGGTCTCGCCTGAGCAAAGCTCGCAGCTCGTTCCGCAGGCTGTGGACGCAAATGGCGCAGGATGGTTGGGACAGGGAGAGCGATCACCCGGGTGAGAGCGGTTCCCAGTCACAGCCGACGAGGTGAGATGCCATGATCTGCCGACTGTATGAGAGACAGTTGTCAGCGTACCTGGATGGCGAACTGGCAGTGACCAGGGCCAGGCGCCTGGAGGCCCATCTGCGCGTCTGTCCGCACTGCCGGGGAGAGCTGAACGCGATCATCGGAATCGCGGACCACGTGCGGGCGGCATCAAGGGGAGTGCAGGTCAGCCGCGATTTCGACCAGCGGGTCCTGCGGGCGGTGGGGTACTACCAGGTCACCGGCCGGCCCGTGGTCCGGCGACGCTCCCTGGTGCGGCCGCTGGCCGCGGCGGCGGTGGCCCTGGCCGCGCTGGGCGGGCTCATCTGGCATTTCCTCGCGCTCCCGCCCGTGTCCCAGCCCCAGCCTCAGCCCGCCGCCGCGATGGTAGCGCCCGCGCCGGCCTCGCCTGCCGGCCCCGCCTTGCCGAACCGCCGGCATCGCTAGCGGAGCGTCAGCAGCACCACCGAGCGACCCGGGATGCGGCCGCCGATCTCGCTCCCGGAGGCGCGCAGGGTCGCGGCGGGCACATCCCCGTCCTCGGAGAACGTTCGGCCGATGGGCTGGAGCGGGAGGCTGAGGCCGAGGCGGCCGGACCGGAGATGAGCCGCGAACTCCACGGTCTGGTCGTGGATGTTGATCAGGACCAGCGCCAGCCCCGCGCCCGGCGTTCGCCAGGCCGAGCCAAGCACCGGAGATAGGCTGCGGCGGAGGAGATGCCGGTCGGCGGGGCCGGAGCCGGGAGGGTTGACCAGCAGGCTGGCCTCGATGGCCGGCGCATCAATGCGCAGGGACCCCATGAACTCCGAGTAAGGGATGAGCGCGCCAACCCCCCAGGCCTGGGCTCGCAGCACGGTGGAGAGGAAGGCGAGCTTGTGGCGGTTGCCGTCGTCGCGGGTCTGCTCGGGGGAGAAGCCGGTGATCATCAGTTGGTGTCCCCAGGCCGCGGCCCGCGCGACCTCGAGGCAGAACTGGATGGAGTGATCGCCCTCCATCACCCGGGTCGGCAGGCGCTGCTCCAGGCCTGAGAGAGGGATCAGTGGGTCGTGAGGCCGGTGGCTCACCAGGGAGGGCCCGGGGCCGATCAGGGTCGTGTATTCGTGGTAGACGGAGGTGAAGAGAGGGATCGGCCATCCGCGCTCGCCCAACGGGCCTGCGACCATGCCTTCGCGCTCGGCGGCAGCGTCGGCGGATATGAAGGCATCAACGACATCCAGGTAGGTCTCGGCGGGGCCGTCGGTGGCCAGGTGAACATCGCGCCCGAGGGCGGCATTGAGCTCGCCGAGGACTCGCCTGACCGCCGCGACCCACGAGTTCGGCCCTGGCGGGCCGTGGCCGTGCTCACCATCCTGACACGCGAGGGGTCCCGAGTTTCCCAGCGCCTCGAGGTAGACGCCTTCTGCGCCCCACTTGACCGCCTCCCGCGCCAGCGCGACCAGCTTCTCCCGCCAGTACCGGGTGGAGGGGCACATGGCAGTCAGGCCCAGGTGGAGGGGCAGTTGCTCCAGGGATTCGCGCAGCGCGTAGGCGCCGGCCTTCTCGGCCTGCCAGGCCTCAGACTCGGGGCTGGCAAGGGCGCCATTGAAGGCCAACTGGGTGAGCACCCCGCTCCCCGCAAGAGCTTGCTTCGCGTCTGAAAAGGCCTGCTCGCCATCGCGGGGCGGGAAGTAGTCAGGATAGGCACCGCCGCAGGCGCAGCGGTGCCAGCAGTGCCAGTCCAGCTTGATGGGCACGTTGACTAGGCGCTGAAGCTCCCGGCTGGCCGTGAGCGCGCTCCTGGCATCGCCCCAGTGGCTCACCCAGAGACCATAGGACCGGGTGAGAGGCGGTGAATCGCGCTCTCCTCCCCTTCCTCGCGCGCACCATGCCTGCTCCACCGACCAGGCGCGATACTCCCGCGCCGCCTCGAACCAGTCCCCGGTGACCAGGCCCAGACAGCAGGGATAGCCGGGAGACCAGAAGCCATCCGGGCCGCCCTCCGAATGGTGGGTGATCCACAGCGCGAGCCGGTTGGATCGGGCCAGGCCCGCCGCCACGAAGGACTTGCGGGCACCCGTAGCATCGCCGGCTGCCAGCCAGGCCGTCGCTCGCTCACCCACAGAGAACCCCACCATCTGGAGGCCGGCCGGCCCGGGGTACTCGACCTGCCAGTTCTCCTCTCTGCTGAAGGCCACCGCGGCCGGGCGCGGGTCGGGAATCGCGAGGCCGCCCGACCTGGGCAGGAAGAGCAGCTCATGAGCCGTGCTCTCGGCCGCGCCCAGGCCACACACACACGGGAAATCCAGGGACTGTAGAGAGACGTGGTCGGGAAGCTGTAGCTCCAGGTCCCACCACGTGACGGGGGAGTCGGAGGCCAGGGTGACAATCGCGGTCACCCGGCCGCCGATCTGCTCGGCCCCCGCGCGCAGGCCGGACCAGACCAGCCGGAGGTGAAGGTAGCCCTCCGAACTACTGTCCAGTTCATAGCTGAAGTCGGAGCAGCCGCGATTGGTCACAACCGCGGTCGCCCCGGCGCCGGCCCGCAGTCTCAGCCGCCACAACACGGCCTGCGCCTGAGCCTGGCTGGTGTCGAGCAGCTCGAGCTGGGTGCGCCGATGGCAGAGAGAGACGATGGTCCCATCTGAGGCTGACAGGGCCATCGCAAGCATCGGGTTGGTGAGCACGAGGCGGTCCGCTTCCTGGCGGAAGGCGGCACGGTTCGTGTTGCCTGCACCTGAGGAGGGCGCGCTACTATTGTGGACCGGCGGTGGGGTCATCTTTGCCCCGCGTAGAGCACGCGTCGCCCGGCATGCCCGCCTCGATCACCCCGGCGGTCGGTGAGACTAACAGGCTGTATCTGGACCTCCTGCCACTGCCACCGTGGTCGGCGTAGTGCTCTGATACAGCCAGCGCGCGGGGTATTGTTAGAGATTCTGAGTCTCACTGTCATCGCTTTGGCGGATCATCTGCCGCACTAGTTGGGTCCGACTGTCCTGGTCTCGGTGGTAGCGGTCATGGAGAAGGGCCAGGAGTTCCTGTACGTGACTGTCGTCCGGCAGACCGTAGAGCACATGGCGGCCGGTGCCGAGCGCGAATCGCGCGACCAGGCCGACCTGTGACAGCTCTTCAAGCGCCTGGGCAGTCTGGTCCTCCGGGCGCTGTAGTTGGAGCGCGATCTCGCTCGCGCTGGCCACACCCGGCACTGGCCCGGCTGCGGGGAGGCGCGCATTCCCTGGGAGGAATGCGCGGGTGTCACTCCGCAGCCCCTGCTGTGATGTGGGGCCGGCAGGCGCGCCGTACAAGTGCAACAGGATACCCAACTTCAGCAGGCTGTCAACTGCCGTGCCGAGCAGCAGGTCGAGTTCGCTTTCCATGGGCCTCCGGCAGGGCAGGATCGCAGCCCTGCTCTACGCTGCCATCTCGTCCAGGACTCTGGAGAGCGCCTGCCGCGGATCGTCGGCGTGAGTGATGGGGCGGCCTATCACGAGGTAGTCAGCCCCAGCTTCGAGCGCGGCGCGGGGTGTGGCGATTCGTGCCTGATCTCCGGCCTCCGCCCACGCGGGCCGGATGCCGGGTGTGACGATCACGAACTCTCTTCCACACATCTGCCTGATGTCCGCCGCCTCGCGCACGGAGGCCACAACACCATCCAGGCCCGCGGCCTTCGCGAGTTGGGCGAGGCGGAGCACGGTCTGCTCCGCGCTCTCTGAGAAGCCCAGCTCCTCACTCAAGTCACTGTCACTCAGGCTGGTGAGCACGGTGACCCCGATCACGAGCGGGGGCGGGAAGCCGGCCTCGGCCGCACCTCGCGCGGCCCCCTGCTTGGCCGCCTGCATCATAGCGCGTCCGCCCGGTGCGTGCACGTTCACCATCCACACGCCCATCCGCCCGGCTGCCGCCGCGGCCCCGGCCACGGTATTGGGGATATCGTGGAACTTCGCGTCATAGAAGACTCTGGCGCCCAGCTCGCGCAGCGCCGCGATCGCGCCGGGACCGGCCGCGTTGAACAGCTCCAGGCCGACCTTGAAGAGGCTGACCTGGGATCGGAGCGCGCGCACAAGGGCGAGCGCGGATTCCAGACTTGGGAAGTCGAGCGCGACGATCAGGCGGTTTCGCGGGTCGGTCATGGCGCGGCGATTATAGCACAGGAGCCCGCACGGGCAAATCCGCCTAAGGCGGATTGGTTGGCCCGGCAGTGAGCAGGCGACCACTTTGGGACAGCGCCTCGCTCCCGCGTGAGCGGCGAGTGTCCACGTTCGGCAGGAGCTAGCCCCCTGCTCCACCGCCTCGACATCAGAGCTGGTCGAGGAAGCGCGGATCGGTGACCTGCTCGTCCTGGCTGAGGAAGCCGACGATGCCGATGATGCGGGCGGTGGCGGAGTCCATGCTCTCGGCCACCAGGGCCTCCATCGCCTCGCTGCGAAGCGAGCCGAGGTCCAGGTGGCGCCGGGTCTTCTCGAGGAGGACGGAGCCGCTGCCGAGATGCAGGCGATACATCGCGCGACGGCCCTCTACCAGCACGTGGGTATCGTCGTCGCTGACGTAGACTGACGTCATCCCCAACGCGCGCGCCAGGTAGCGCACCAGGGTGGCCCGCAGTCGAAGCGTCTCCTCAGAGGTGAAGCCGAGCTCTCCCGCGGCCGCCCGTGACGCCAGCAGATCGGCGTCGCGAAGGGTCTCACTGAAGGCGATGGCCGGAACGGCGTCCAGCGGCAGTCTCGTGCCGTCGCCGCGCTCGAACCAGACGGCGCCGCTGGTGACGGGCTCGGCGCCCGTGTTGCGCCCCACCTGCTTGCCCGCCTCCTCGCCTGGTCCCGCCCATGCGATGTGCGCGCGCAGTCCGTCGGGCCATACCTTCACGGCATCGCCCTTGCCGGGGGAGTACCCTCGCTCCCGAAGCAGCGCGAAGGCGCGCCGGGCGACCAGCGCATGCCCGTTGAACCGATGGCAGGAATCGGCCGAACGCTCACCTTCCCCCAGCAGGTAGACCTCGCGGAAGACCTGCTTGAAGGGCTGCGCGATCCGCCCCTCGACGATCGCCTGCTGACATTGCGCGAGCAGCCCGCGGCCCCAGAGTTCGGTTGGGTGAGCGATCGAGATGTGCCGGGCGGCCGCGAGGTGCTGCGGCGGTGACCATTCAGGCATCGCGCCGCCCTGGCACGGGTAGAGCACCTCACCGTCGAGCGCGAGCACCAGGCGGGAGGCGAGTGAGCGCACCACCGGGTTAGCCAGCAGCACTGTGAACTCGCTGCCCTCATACCCCTGTCCCTCGACCATCGCCTGCTCGAGCCGGCCCCGGAAGTAACGGTAGGTCCTGGCGAGAGCCGAGCGGGCCTCGCGGATCTCGGCGTACTGTGGATCGGCCCGCGCGCCGGCAGGGAGAGCAGCGAGCCGGCGCGGGCCGGAGTAGGCTTCGACCCGCACCTTGCCCGCGCCGACCGATAGGCGGACATGATAACCAGCCACGTCTCGCCAGGCGAGAGCAGGCTTCCCCTCGAGACCGGCATCGGACCAGGCGGCGGCGAGATCGACGCGCCTCTCCAGGCGCGCCAAGTCGCTGATCCCATGGCGTTCGCGGCACACCTCCAGGGCCTCACGGGCGGCTTCGCGCGCGAGCTTGCTGCCCTCTCTGCTCAACCGGAAGAGGATCGGCGCGGCGGCCTCCGCCTGCTCCGGCCAAAGCGCCAGCGCCCGCAAGGCGGTCGGCTGCCCGCGGCCGGCCTGGTCTGCGACGATCGCGAAGTGCTGCTTCCGGGCCGCGTGCAGGTAGAGCAGGTTTGCCATTACGCGATCGAAGTCGGCGATCAGGTGGTCAGTGACGAAGGTTCTGCGGCGGAGCGCGCCCTCATCAGGGCCGGCATAATCAGCCGGCGGGTCAACGGAGCAGAGGGCGCCGGCCGCGAACGTCGCCGGCTCACCGGCCACCTCCGCCCAGGGTCGCAACACGCCGTCGGCCCAGGTCAGATCTAGCGGCTCCGCCGGGCCCGCGCGCTTCAGCCAGGAGACCACCTGTTCGTGCCGCGGCCAGCCCGCGGTCCCGCCCACCGCCGCACAGATCTCGCTGCGAACTAGCGAGGCAAGACAGAGCACGAGCGGGGAGTGCCGGGTGAGCCGATGCTTGATACTCTCGCCCATGGACCCCTCGAGCGAGACCCAGCGAAGCACGTGGAGCGGCCACCAGGCATTTGGCTCGCGCTCGAGTTCGTCGAGCGCGGACCAGAGGTAGTCCTCACCCGGGAAGTCCGTGATCCAGGCCCCGGCCTGGAGGGACAGTCTGACATCCGGCTGATGCGCGACCTCGTAGACCACCCCACGGTACCACCTCGCGAACACCGGGTGAGCCCAAAGGCCAAGGCGATCCAGGGCCGTTCGGTAGGCTCCATCCGGCGCGGCGGCGGACAACACGCGTCCCTGCCGGAGGCAGTCGCGAAATCCTGGCCAGTCGAGCCAGCCGCCTGTGAACGCGCGGAGAAACGTGAACCAGGCGCCGCGGTCAGGCTCCCCATCGCCCAGGGCCGCCCACTGGCGGAGACGGCGAAGCCAGGCGGCCCGAACCTCCGCGGTGTCGGTGCCGGAGACCGCGACCAGGAGCCAGAAGCGCTTCTCACCGGCGGTCCTCTCCAGAGCGCCCAATAGGGAGTCCGGCCGGCGCAGGGGCCGGCGCGCGAGGAGAGTAGCAAGTCGTTTGATGTTGGCCGCGACAGGACCAGGAGACGAACTGGCACCTCGCAGCCGGCTCGCGACGGTCGACGCCGCGGTCTCGGGCCAACCCGGAAGCAGGTGGTCGAGTCGAGCAGCAGCGCGGAGGAGGCGTCCTGTGTGCTTGCCAGGCCGCACCAGGTCCGCCACCAGCGGGGGAAGCCCGGCGACCTCTCTCCGTGGGAGGCCTGAGGGCCAGACTTCGCCCAGGCCGGCGAGGAGCTCAGCCTCGCGGTCGGCCTCTGACCGCGAGCCGGGCAGGAGTTCTCTCTGCTGGAGTTCGCTCGGGATCTCCCTCACCCTACTGACGTTCGCGCAATACCGCACATCTGCCCCAGCGCAAATGCGCCCTCGAAGCAACATTGCGCGAACGTCTTTCTTCAGGCATTCGGTGGTGTTCTAACGAGTTTCGCCCTTACTTCTTTGGGCGAAACTCGCTAGCTCTCTGCCCTCCCAGCCAGCGGCCGCCAGCTGCGTGGGCTTGCCCGCCTCCGGCGGGAACGCCCGCTCTGCGAAGCTACATCTGCTCTGGAGCGGAGACGCCGATGATCCCCAGCACGATGCGCAGCACCGTGCGGGAGGCCAGCACAAGCGCGAGGCGCGCGGCGGTGAGCTCCGCGTCTTCCCCCAGCACGCGACAGTTCGTGTAGAAGCCGTGGAAGATGCTGCCCAGCTCGCGCGCGTACCGCGTCATGCGATGCGGCTCGTAACGGGCCGCAGCCTGCTCCATCTCTTCGGGGAACTCCGACAGCTTGCGCATCAGCGCCAGCTCATCTGGCTCTCCGAGCCGATCCAGGTTGGCCTGGCCGCTGCCGGAGCGGTCGAGCCCCCGTTCCTCGGCGGTGCGGAGAATGCTGCAGATGCGAGCGTGCGCGTACTGCACGTAGTAGACCGGGTTCTCGGCCGCTTGCTTCTTGGCCAGCTCGAGGTCGAAGTCGAGATGGCTGTCCAGGGACTGCATGAGGAAGAAGAAGCGAGCAGCGTCGCTGCCGACGTCATCGAGCAATCCGGCCAGGGGGACAATGTCACCCGCGCGCTTGGACATGCGGACCATTTCCGAGCCGCGGAAGAGCCGCACCCACTGGTGGATCAGGATCTCGAAACGGGAGGGATCGTAGCCCAGAGCCTGCACGCCGGCCTTGGTGCGGCGGACATGGCCGTGATGGTCGGGACCCCAGATGTCAATCAGCCGGTCGAAGCCGCGCTCGAACTTGTTCTTGTGGTAGGCGATGTCGGCGGCGAGGTAGGTCGGGCGACCGTCGTTGCGCACCAGCACGTGGTCCTGATCGTCGCCGAAGTCGGTAGCGCGCAGCCACAGCGCTCCCTCCGCCTCGTAGGTATGGCCCTTGCCGCGGAGCGCCTCCATCGCCGCGCTGACCTCATCGGTGGCGTAGAGCGAGCTCTCCATGAACCAAGTGTCGAAGTGGACGCCGAAGGCGGCCATGTCGCGCTGGTGGCTCTCGACGATCCTGTCCAGCGAGTACCGGTAGAGGGCGGCCAGCCGCTTCTCCTGTGAGAGGCCGAGGAGCCTGTCCCCCTCCGCCTTCACGAGTTCCTCGGCCATCTCGATCACGTAGTCGCCCTGGTATCCCTCCTCAGGCACGGCGGCTTCCTTGCCCAACTGCTGGAGGTAGCGCGCCTCCAGGGTCTCGGCGAATCTCCGCACCTGGGTGCTGTTGGTGGCGTCGTTGACATAATACTCGCGAGAGACCGTCCAGCCGGTACGCTCCAACAGGCGGGCGAGGGCATCGCCCAAGGCCGCTGCCCGGCCTTGCACCACGGCCAGCGGCCCGGTGGGGTTAGCGCTCACGAACTCCAGCAGGAGGCGCTTGCCTCCTCCCGCGGCGGAGCGAGCGAACTGCTCTCCCTCGCGGACGATCTGCCAGACCATCTGGCGGAGCCACACGGGAGAAAGGGTGAAGTTGATGAACCCCGGCCCCGCGATCTCGGTGCGGTCAACCAGGCCCTGGGGGAGGCGCAAGTGATCCAGGATCGTCTGCGCGACCTCGCGCGGGTCGCCGCCTGCTTCGCTGGCGATGACCAGCGCGATGTTGGTGGAGAGGTCGCCGTGGCGCGCGTCGCGCGGTGTCTGCAGGTCCACGGACGGACTGGCCAGCTTCGGGAGAGCCCCGGCCTCCCGGGCCCGCGCGATGGCGCTCGACAGCTCTTCGCTGAGAAGGTCCCTTGCCATTCCTTCCACTGACTTCCCGGCGGGCAAGCCCGCTCCACCCCTATCCGTGCAGGTGCGACCAGGCCGCGAGCAGCAGAGGCCAGCCGTAGTGCACCACGATCGAGGCAGCGGTGAACCCCGCCACCACCTGTAGCAAGCCCGTGCGCCAGAAGCGTGCCAGGTCCCCCGCGTAAGCCGCTGGCTGCAGCCTCACCTGCGCCAGCAGCGAAGACCCTACCTTGATCGCCTGTTCGAGCTGCCGGTCGCTGGGCGGACGAGTGGTCACCCATCGCTGCAGCCCGGACCCCAGCCGCCGCCAGCCAAAGACGATAACGATCATCAGAGCAAAGAACACGAGGGCCGTGGTCACCGCATCGGCGAGCGCACCCAAGGAGATGACGAACTCCAGGCTGATCAAGGTGAGGGCCATCAGGGCCATGAGATTGGTGCCGCAGCGCGGGTGCACCCGAGGCATCGGCCTCACCTTCGCCAGGGTCAGGTCCTCTCCTTCCTCGATCGCGTGCACCACCATGTGCTCGGCTGCGTGGACACCGGTGAGCGGAAGCAACCGGAGCAGGAGGAGGAAGAGAGCGACCTGCGCGATGAACCCCGGGACCGCGCGCGCCGCGCCGAGGTCGGTGGCGAGGGCGGCCGCGGCCGGGAGAACCTGCGTGAGCAGCTTGCCCAGGCCGTAGAGGATGCCGTTCGCGAGCAGCCCAAGGAGCATCAGAACGGCCCCTGTGCCGGCCAGCGCCAGGTCGCCTGCTCCCGCGCGGACCGCGCCCGTGGTGAGGTAGACACCGAAGGGAGTCGCCAGGCCGGCGATCGGCGGGGCGGGTGGCTCGCCTGCTATAGCCGCTAGCAGGTCCCGCCGCAGCACCAGGCCCAGGTAGCGGCCCTCACGAGAGACCACGGCCGCGCAATCCAGACTGCGGGGTTGCCCCGCGCCCCCCGTGGTGCCATCCTGCTCGCGGAGGATGCGCAGGATGGTGACCAGGTCCTGCTCGTCGGTCACCAGGAGGCCGATGGGACGCATGAGCCGACCCACCTCCACACCGAGTGCAGGACCTGCTGCATCCGGCGCGGCGGCCAGCAGCGCGGCCACGTCGGCCTCGTGCAACAGGCCGACCAGACGGTCGTGGTCGGCGACGGGAAGCGCCGAGAGCCCGCGGGCACGCAGCAGGCGAACGGCCTTGGCAGCCGTATCGTCTGTCATCAGAGGCGGCACAGGCCTGAGTATGGTGGGGAAGTCGCGAAGCCTCATGACCAGGGCGCGACCCGACCGCCCGCTCTAGCTTCAGCGGAGGCGGGTTGCCGCGCGGGCACGACGTATGCTATCATACCTCACCGATTTGCGCATGTAGGGCAGGACCGTCTCTCCTGCCCTGGTTGCTTCAGGAGCAGACACGATGGCTAGACGTTGCGATGTCTGTGGCAAGGGCCCCCAGACCGGGATGAATGTCAGCCACTCGCACATCCGGACCAAGCGGCGGTGGCTTCCGAACCTTCAGCGGGTGAAGGTGATCCAAGCCGGCCGCCCTCTGACCATGCGCGTGTGCGCGAAGTGCCTGAAAGGCGGCAAGGTGACACGCGCGGCCTGAGGTCATCTCCGCTTGCCCTGAGCGCAGCCGAAGGGCCGCGCTCTGGTAGGTCTGCCGCCGCCCTCCCTCGCGGGGGCGGCTTTGTTCTGCGCTGCCCCGGCGGAGACCGGAGTTGGTTTCCGGGCAGTTCTGGGGCGGTGCGCGGCCACTCCCCGCAATCCTGCCACTTCCTCCTTTGTCAGTTCTCGCCACTCGCCGGGCCGCAGGTTGCCCAAGATCAGCGGGCCGATTCGGGTCCTCACCAGGGAGACCGCGGGGTGCCCAACGGCCTCGAGCATTCTGCGCACCATCCGCTTGCGGCCTGAATGAACCGTGAGTTCGATGCACGAGGTCTCAGGCCCGACCTGCAACACCCGCACTCGCGCCGGACCCGTCGGCCCGTCTGTGAGCGTCACGCCCCGCCCCAACCTGGTCAGCGCGCCCGCTGTGGGCCGGCCTTTCACCTGTGCTTCGTAGACCTTCTCGACGGCATAGCGGGGGTGGGTCAGCCGCAGCGTCAGGTCGCCGTCATTGGTGATGATGAGCAGGCCCTCGGTGTCGGCGTCCAGGCGACCCGCGGGGTAGAGACGCTGCCGGAGATCCCCGAACAGGTCGAGCACGGTCCGCCGGCCGCGCGGATCATGCGCCGTGGATAGCGGCCCGCGCGGCTTGTTCAGGAGGAGGTAGACGCGAGGCTGCGGACGCAGCGGCCGGCCCGCCACCTCGATGGCCGCGCCCTCCGGATCAACCGGTAAGGCCGGATTGGTCACCGTCTCGCCGTTGACCTTGACCTGGCCCGCCCGGATCAGGTCGGCCGCCTTGCGGCGGGAGGCGGCGCCAGCGACGGCGACGATCTTTGATAAGCTTTGCACCGGTTCTGATTCCTACGCCCGCGACCGCCAGGAGCACAACCAGACGAAGGGCCCAGTTGGCGGCCACAATCAGGCGCGATCTGGGCACGGATTCGGCGGCGAGAAGCCGCGACCTCGCGATCACCTGGCCACCCGCGAGCACCTGTGCCTCGCCGACCACAGCGCCTCGCCCGATCGGCGCCCTGAGAGCATTGAGCTTGACCTGGAGCAGTCCGACCGCGGCGAGGCCTGGCCCAGTCACCTGCGTGAGCGGCTGCTCGCAGATCGCGGGCACCGAGGTGAGATGGCCGAAGCGCACCGGCGCGCGCCCGACCGCGTCGCCGCGTCGCGCGAAGACCTGTTGGCGGTAGATAGCGAACCCGTAGTCGAGAAGCTGGAGCGCCTCCCCGTAGGTGTCGGGGCTGTCGAGGACGACGGCGATAAGCTGCCAGCCGTTCCTGGTGGCCGAGGCCACCAGACACTGGCCTGACTCTTTGACGAACCCGGTCTTGACACCGTCCACGCAGCCGGCCCGCCAGAGCAGTTTGTTGTGGTTCTCGACGGTCTCGGCTGTGCCTATCAGCGGCCGCTGGATCTCCGCCACCTTCTCCGCCACCAGCTCACGGAAGCGAGGGTACTTCATCGCCTCCCGGGTGATGAGGGCGAGATCATAGGCCGAGGAGTAGTGGTCCAGGGCATAAAGGCCGTGCGGGTTGACGAAATGCGTGTCCACCGCGCCCAGCGAACGGGCGCGCTGGTTCATGCGCTGAGCGAAGACGCCGACGCTTCCCGCCGCGTGGTCGGCGATGGCGACGGCGGCAGCGTTGGAGGACTTGAGCAAGAGCGCGGTGAGCAGGTCGCCCAGAGTCAAGGTCTCGCCGGGCTGGAAGTCGAGCCCGGGCGACTCCACCTTCACCGCATCCTCGCCGATGACCACGGTATCGTCGAGGCTGGCAGACTGCAGGGCGATGAGGGCGGTCATGATCTTCGTGGTGCTGGCCACGGGCCGGCGCTGGTGCATGGCCTGGTCGAAGAGAACCGTACCGGCGGCGCTGTCCATCAGGACCGCGGCGGCTGATCCGATCTGCGGCGCCTGGCCCCAGGCGGAGGTGGCCGCGCTCAGCCATCCGGCCAGCGCCAGGGCCAGCGCCCAGAGACTACCTCCCACCGGCTGCGGCCCGCCGTGGCGGGCTCCGCAGCCGCCGCTGGACTGCCTCATGCCGCAGACGGCTCCTGCTTTGCTGCTGGAGGGGATTCTTCGCGCGCCTCCCCCTCCCTGTCGGGCGCCTCCGGCTCTGCGCTGGAGACTTGCTCGGCAACGGGAAGGGCGTCAAGCTGCGGAAGGTCGGAGATGGAGTTCAGGCCGAACTTGCCCAGGAAGCTATCGGTCGTTCTATAAAGCAGGGGCCGACCCGGCGTGTCTTTCCGGCCGGCCTCAGAGATCAGCTCGTACTGGAGCAATGTGTCCAGGGGCGAGTCCGAGTTCACGCCGCGGATAGCGTCAACCTCAGGGCGGGTAACGGGCTGCCGGTAGGCGACGATGGCGAGCGTCTCGAGGGCGGCGCGGGAGAGCCGGAAGCGCTCCGGTTCATGGAGCTTCGCGACATAGTGGCCGTACTCGGGTCGAGTGCTGACCTGGTAACCGCCGGCGACGCGCGTCACCTGAAGGCCGGCATCGGCGTACCGTGCCTCCAACTCGCGCGCCAAGTCATCGGCCTCGTGGGGTGTGACCGCGAGGATTCCCGCCAAGTCCTCGGCCGGCAACGGCACGGCGGCCATGAAGAGCACGGCCTCCAACGCGCGCAACTTCGCCTGGCGGTCGTGCTCGGCCCCGCTCGGCTCGCCAGATTGCTGATCCTCCGCTCTTGGGCCGTCCTCCGCCTCTTGCCCCAACTGCGTCATCCCGCCTCAGGCACTCCTCCCTCCGCGGCGGCCATGGCAGCCACGGCGCGGCCCGGGTAGACCCGGATCTCACCCAGGAATCCCTCCTGCACGACCAGGACCCGGCGAAGCCGGATCAG
>Ga0315280_10007086_pt1 | contig 15204 bp, 23 predicted proteins | sample YL17G06_40_MG_FD_203697 | JGI IMG/M metagenome (GOLD analysis project Ga0315280, IMG submission 203697) | Sediment microbial communities from Yellowstone Lake, YNP, Wyoming, USA - YL17G06_40 | ecosystem: Environmental > Aquatic > Freshwater > Lake > Sediment | place: USA: Wyoming | collected... | reverse complement strand
CGTTACTAATAGTAAGTGGGTGCGTAAACTGCCGCCCTTTGCCTCATTTTTACCTAACTTCTGCGTGTCTCAGGTTTTGTCTCTGTTTTTTACCTAACGGTCTTGCTTGTTTTACCTAACGGTCTGTCTCGGTCCTTCTTGTGTCTTGGTTTTTACCTAACGGCTGTTTGTGGCCAAGTCCTACCGTCAGCCCTCTCTCTTTCGGTAGTTTAGCTTTCTAGTGTATTTACCCTAATTTTCTAAACAGCAATCGCTAAGTGCTAAGTGGTCAAGTCTCTAGCTACTCGATGAAGCCCTGAGACTGTGCTTCGCAGGGCGAGAGAGAGGCCCCTCTCGCCCTAGTGGACGGGCTGTCTCATTCTTCTTCTCGTGGGCTCCCTTTTTCTGTAGATCCTTGAAAGTTTGACTAGTCTCTGGGTCCCTTTGATCTCGATATGGTCTCTTGAGGCAGTAAACGGGGCAAGAATCAAGGCGTTTCGTGATGCACATGCAGAGGCCCTAAATCGTTATTATCTCTCTTCGCCCTCTAGAGAGATAATTATCTCTCCTTCTAGGCTCATTTCTAGCTCTGATTATAGAAAGGTTTATCCCTAGGTCCTTGGTAAGAGTTAGGTAAGAATCTCGTGAGAGGTTCTAAGGAAAGTGGAAAAGTGCTTCAGCAAAGAATGTTTGATGCCCTTTGGGAAGAACCTTATTCTTCCCAGATAAGGGTCGGTCAGCTTTCAGTTAGTCAGGCTGAGAAGCTGATCGTAGCAGAGGTAAACAAATTCTGCAAGGAGCTTAGAGCTAGAGGGATTTCTTACTCTAGGTCTTGCAGTAGGCAACTACGGGAATGGTGGGGTCTAGGTGTCCCTTGCGGTCTATTCTCCAAGGCATACCTAGTCTCATGGAGAGAGTAAACGGAAAGTGGAAAGAATGGAATACCAAACCGCTATAGTGCTTAAAGATGGTCGAGTCATCATCTTTGAGCTAGAGAGGACGGGGACCAAATACATACATGGCGTGATTGTCCACAAGGGAGATCAGGACCAAGTAGAACGGAACTATTGGACCGCAAAATTCGCAAAGTCCGAGCACCGATTTTTCGATGGGGCTCGTTGGGACCTCAAGGCCAAGTATGAGGAATACGTTAGGGCAAAGAGAGCGTTTGACGACAAACGCCAAGAGTTCTCTAGAGATGTAGACCGAGAGGAACACCGCAAGATGTGGGAGATCGTAAACGCCAAGATGACACAGTGGGACCTAGAGAACAAGGAGCCTAAGAACCCTATGCTTGAGCTCTCTATGCCTCTAGCAGAGATCAAGGTAGGGGCCTAGAATGACACAGAGAGAATATCCGTTTGCTACGGTATGCTTTGAATGTCGGCAAATTCTCATTGAGGCCAAGACCGTCGAAGAGGCCCAAAGGTTTGCTACTCTACACACTAGATTTACGCCCCATCTAATGTGCTTTGGGTATGACAGGGCTAAAGCGTCCAAAATAGCTAGACAGTGGAATAGGGAAGAATACGAGAGGGACAGCCTTTGACCTATGTATGTCTACGCTGTAAGACTCGCTACGTCTACCCTCAACCTCTGTGCTCCTATTGTGGAGGACGGAACTTTAGAGAGTCATAGCCCCTGAAGAGCTAGGAGCCCCCTAGCGAAACCCCTTTTTTTCGGTCGGGCTGAGAACATGGAAAAGTTAGGTAAGAAGAGGTTCGACCCAGACTATAAGCCCCCCAGAGACCGCTTTGGAATACTTCTGTCGATAGAGACTGAGACCGACCATATCAGGCCGATATGGACCTACCCGCCGCCTGAGCAAGGTCATATCTGCTCGATCTTTGACTATTGCCCTATCCACAAATGCGTCCACGATCACCCTTCTAAGCCTAGGAAAAAGTTAGGTAAGAAGCTAGGAGAGGCCCAGAGATGAGGCATATCGAGGTCAAGCACCTAGAGAGGCTTTGCGAGAGACTTGAGGTAGACAGAGCCGAGATCGACAGTAGCATAACCTACGTGGAGAACAAGAGTCATATCTTGAGCATGGGGCTAGGTCGAGATCTAGACACTCTAGCGGCCCGAGAGGTTCCCCGCTATGAAGCTGAGAGAGAGGCTAGGCACGCTCAGGGCTCCTATCACAAAGGCGCGATCTGTCCCAAGTGTGGCAAAGGGGGATCAGGGCTTCATGTGAAATGGGTTCTAAACGAGCAGAAACGCCGATACGAACCATACTATTCCTTCGCACACAGCGTTAAGATAGACGGAGCCTTCAAAGTCAAATGGCACTACGTAAGAAAGGCCCGAGCCCTAGAAATCCTAGGCAACACATGGATAACAGAACAATACCAACTAAGACAGCACGACTAGACCCCTAACAAGATCCACGTCAAAAACGGAACCAATCCGTAGATCCTAGAAACGGCACCAATCGGTCGAACAAACGGAACCAATAAATAGATCCATGAAACGGAACCAAAACCACAAGACAAAAAGAGATGAGGCGCAGATGGAAGTGATATACCGATACCGATGTAAGAAATGCTTCTTCAGAACAAATAGCTTCAAAGAAGCGGCAGAACATAGGTATGATTTGGGTCATACTTTTGAGATAGAGGAGTGAAGCCATGAAGGTGAAACCGCTTTGAGTTCTTCCTTGAAACACCGATTGCCGTTCATCAAATCACTTGCCATGCTGAAAATGGAGAAGAACTTTATTGCTTTAGAGAAAGGTTATCCACGTCAGCCTTACGCTGATCCGAATCAATCAATCGCGTTTCTGATCGGAAGGATACATGACGAATTCAATGAGCTTCTTGTCGCCTTTGAGACAAAAGACGTTGCGAAGATGAAAGAGGAATGTGCAGACATCTCTAACATAGTTGATTATCTCTTTGAAAAGCTACTAGGTGAAAAGACGACATAACACAGGACAAGATCAGCCGTGAGGCCAAGGTTCGATAAGGAAGATCTCATACTTGTGCTAGAGGGTCTAGCTAATCTCTTTCAATTCTACGCAAGAAAGAAGGACCGAATCAAAGTCAGACAGATCTATCTACTGTTCTGCAATCTATCTGAAAAAAGAACAGGCAGAAGAAGAGAATGGTTTTGGCATGATGACGAGCTCATACCCAAGCGGAAATCCCACTATCGAGAGATGCAGGAAAAGATCTCAGAGATGACTAAGACAGCCTAAGCCCACATTTGCTACACTTCTTCAGACACGGACTATTGATTGCGCCACAGTTAGGACACTTCACGTCAGACACAGCCTTTGCATATAACGATCAGGGTCTTTCCTGCACTTAGATCTTTGCGAATTTCAGTTTTTCAGAGATCATGGTTAGGGGGAAATGGGGGCCACGATCTTGTCAATTTGAAACTGCACAGGTCTAGCGAAGATCTTTCATTACCTAACGTCATTGATACGTTCTAGAATGAAATCCGTATTGGCTAGGATGCCTATACCATCCCTCAAGAGGTAATGAAAAATGGAAAGCGAAAGCTACAGCCTCACCGAGCTAACGACCATCGCAAGGGAATTTGCGAAAGGGGCTAGAGACATAGACAAGAGATCCGTGAGATGTGTCCTAGCTCCTTGCCCAAAAAAGTATTGCAGTAGGACAAGAAGTGCAAGAATAGCTCACGTCCATCATGACGGCCTGATAGTGCTATCGCCTCATCAACTGTTTCTACCAAAGCGACTACAGGAATGGCTCATGTGCCATGAGGCTAGACACTTGCACACTCAGAAGGGTCATAGATCTAATCGGTTCAATCATGGCATGGATCGAATCATGCCCGACCATAAGGAAAGATGGGAAGAGTATTGGCGATACTTCAGAGAGCACAAAGCAGAGCTACGAGCGAAAGCAAGAGAGTTCATGTCAGAAAAGCGTAAAGTCCCTGAGCCTACCTATCCTCAGAAGATCGAGAAAGCGCAACTGCACTTGAAACGTCTAGAGAGCAAGATCAAGCGACTCAACACTCTCAGATCAAAGTGGCTTAGGAGACTGAAAGCGTGGCAGAGACTTGAGGACAAGAGTAGTGGCGTGGGACTCCAATCTTGCATGAATGGCCCGTTCACAGCGGGAAGGTCGCGGGTTCAAGTCCTACGCCAAGAAGATACTCTGAGCAAGATCTAGTTAAGGGTTTTGAAGGCTAGCCTCGGAGATCGGCGGGGCTAGACACGATGGATTGTCTAGAATGATCCGATCTCTTCATCCGCCTAGCCCAATAGCTCTAGGCGTTCGCAACTCTTTAGGGTATTGACGACAGTTCGCTCTCATCCATTCCACGTAGTCATTGACCGAGATCTCAGGATTCTCTTCAGGACAGTATTTCGCTCTAGAGCATTGGTTACAGTCTGATTGACTCTTACGCCACTTCATAGAGGTCCCTATTCAACATTGGACCTTGAGGATATAGGTCAGAGAGAAAACCGAAAGTAATAGGCTCAGGAAACACTTATATGCAGTCTTCTAGAATAGAGTCTAGACGAAAGGGGACTAGACCGATGAGTAAACCGAAGAGAAAGAAGCGGAAAGAACCGATCCTAGAATTGGCTCAAAGAGTCCTTAACCTATATGATGAAGTGATCGAGCTTCAGAAGAACGTTTTCCAAAGTTGGAAGAAACTCATAGCACTTGAGCAAAGAGTCAGAAAGTTAGAGAAATGAACTACACTAGCGTAGTTGAAGCCACGAACAAGATCATAGCTCAGTATGATGTGAGGCTCACAATCAGACAGATCTACTATCGTCTGATCTCTCCACCCTTCCAACTCTTCGCCAACATTCTGAGCAACTACAAGGGAATGGACAAGATCCTCACAAGAGCTAGAGAGGTTGGAGACATAAATTGGCGAAAGATCGAAGATAGATCTAGAGCAACCATCGGGGGAGATCATGGATTTGATAACCCTGATGCTTTTCTCTCTTGGCTAAAGCAGACGGTCAAGGACTACTGGGAGAACTACACTAGAGAGATGTGGAAGAACCAAGAGAACTACGTTGAGGTCTGGGTCGAAAAAGACGCTTTGGCAACATTGGTCTCAACCGTAGCTAATGGATTGCGAGTCCTAACACTTCCCTCAAGAGGATACTCTAGCTTCACAAAAGTTATGGAAGCTGTTGAAGATCGGTTCGATAAAGTCCCTGAAGATAAGAAAATCTACGTCATCCATCTAGCTGACCACGATCCTAGCGGAATAGACATGACTAGAGATCTTGAGAAAAGAATCGCCAAGTATGCTGATAGCTCTGACCGAGTAGAGATTGATCGGGCGGCCTTGACATTCAGCCAAGTCAAGAAGTTCGGTCTTGCTTCTAACCCAACAAAGTCAGCAGATCCCAGAGCCATGAGCTATGTAACACAATACGGAAATGAATGTTGGGAGCTTGACGCTTTGCCGCCTGACGAGCTAGAGAAAATCATTCGCATACGACTTAACCAATACATAGATGATGACACTTGGGACGAGACTAGAGATCTAATCGAAAAGGAGAAAGCCGATCTCAAGAAGAAGTTTGAAGGCATGAAGCTCTCCTTTGCAGGAGAGAAACCCAAGAAGAGGAAAAAGTAGATGATTATGCCCAAAGACGATTTTGATTTCTTCATGGAACGGTTGAAACGGCACGTAGCAGAGATCAAGAAGAGGAAGAGATAGATCTTGTCCACTTTCACCATTGAAGAACTGAAAATCCTTGCAGACAAGTATGTTGGCACTAGAGGGGAAGAGGGTTCTATGGGAATGTGTGATGATGGAGAGGCAATCATGGGCTTCTTAGATTGGCTAGAGGAAGAGAAGAAGAAGGAGAAGTAGGACATGAGTGAGCATAAAGAGGGTTGGGGCTTTCCAGCGATGAGCAACAAGGCGCACTACTTTGTCAATGGAATGTCCCTCTGCAATCGTTGGGGATTCTATCGCGGCCCTTTAGAACAGGGAAACGATGATTCTCTTAGCAACTGCAAGGAATGTGTCAGACGACTCAAGAAGAAGAAAGAGGCCAAGTAGATTTGCCAAACTTCTTTATTCTCTTCTACATTCCTGAGCATGGTAGATCCCGCTACGTTGTCAAGTGTCGTTGTGGAACGAACTCTGAGCTATTCCTTTGGTCGGGAAGAAAACGCTGTCGAAAATGCGGTAGACTACTGACTCTACAAAGGAGAAAGAAACATGTCTAAGATAAGATGTGAGGCTGAAGAAGGCCGTTGCCCCAATCACCCTAGAGGCTTTCGACAGACAGGAGCAGAGAGATGTTTGAATTGTCCTCACGCTAGAATCAGAAAGTGGAGTTGGGTTGAGGGCAAATACCTGTGGTATCCCTATCTTCAGAAAGAAGAGGAATAGAACATGACTTTGAAAAGCACGGTTGAAAAGGGACAGCTATTTGATGACGGGCAGACTCAGCTTCTTATCGTAGAAGCAAATCCTTTCCATGATGCTTTTGACCGCACTTCTCTCATGGTTGGATACAAAATTCTGGACGGACGTTATGCGAGTCCTGTCGCTCACTTCTGGATGAGAAGCGGAGAGTCTATAGAGCAGATGGCAAGTCGGATCTTAGGGGAATATCGGAAATTCCAGAAAGTGATCCTTGGCGGCGAGTCTCAGCCTGAACGACCTCTCAAGGTGATTAGGCCAAAACAAGAGAAGAAGATCGAACAAGAACCCTACCCATACACAGATCCAAAAGAGGCAAGACTTCGCTATCTCCACACATACAAGACAATCAATACGCTTTGTCCTCTCGCCTTCAAAATCCTTGAAAAAGCGAGAGAGATTGATGGAATTGCATTGATGGGTAAGAACCCTAGAGGATTAAAGGCAAGTGCGATCTACATAGCGGGACTTCTAACCAATAACCCGATAACTCAAAACGAAATTGCTGAAGTTGTAAATATGACCGATGTTACTATAAGATTCAGATACCAACAGCTAGCTCAAATTCTAGGTCTTGACTTAGACAGACCCTATCCGAGCTATCTTCACGGATTCAAAAACCAATCCGCTTTTCTCAAGAGTCTCAGAAAGGAGAGGAAGTAGAGCCATGACAAGTGAACTTCAGACCATTCTTCAGTTGATAGTAGTGGGTCGCTACTTGCTAGTGCCAATACTCGCAATAGTCCTGTGGAGAATGAAAAGATGACTGAAAAGATTTGGGTTTGGCAAGGTGGCAAACTGCATCAAGGAAGAGCGTCAAACTCGATTGCTTACAAATACTATACTCCTTGTGGTCTAGCTATGCACGGCCCAAACGTCTACAAAAACTATCGAAGGATTCCTCTGTTCATCAGAAAACAATACTGTAAGAAGTGTCGGAAGAGGCGAAAATGAATGACTGAGAAGATTCTTCTAGGCTTTGAAGTCAAGACAGGTAAGCCCGTTCATATTGGGCTTCATCACTTAGCGATCTTTGGCATGACTCAGCTTTCAGGAAAGACTACGACACTAGAGGCTTTGATCTCACGATCAGGGCTACGGGCTATCGCCTTCAAGACCAAACGGGGAGAAGCAGGGTTCCACGCCTACAATCACGTTTCCCCATACTACAAGGCTAGGTCGGATTGGCAATACGTGGAGGGTCTAGTCTCTGTCGCTTTGGGAGAGAAAGTTAGGTTCGAGCCTGCTATGAGATGGTCCATAATGAAAGCCTGTGAGGGGGCAAAGGATCTCAAACAGGTTCAAGAGAACGCTAAAGGACTCTCCCTAACCGTCAGAGCCGCCATTGTTAAGCAAGCTCTAGAAAAGCTAGTCGCATACCTCACCCTTGTAATCCCTGAACTTGAGAAATGGACGTTCACAGACACAATCTCCCTCTTAGACGGAGTAAACGTCATGGATCTAGAAGGAATGAGGATCGAGACACAACAGCTAGTCCTTGGAAGCACGATTCAATACGCCTTTGAAACTCTGACCAATGTTGTTGTGATTATTCCTGAAGCATGGGAGATGATGCCTGAGACCCGTATGACCCCTGTTAAGCTAGTTGCAGAGCAATTCATCAGGAAAGGGGCTTCAATCGGGAACTATCTTTGGATAGACAGCCAAGACATAGGGGGCGTAAGCAAGGTTCCTCTACGTCAATGCGATAATTGGATCATGGGACGCATGAGAGAGGCCCATGAGGTTGAACGAATCCTCAAGCAACTCTTAGGGGTCAAGATTCCCAAAGAAGAGATTCAGAATCTCAAGCTCGGACACTTCTATGCTGTGATAGGGGATAAGGTGAAGAAGGTCTACGTCTTGCCTATGGGGGTTCCTGAAGGAGTAGGACGAAACGTAGCTACTGGGGTTGTAACCCCTGAATTTGTTCGTGATAATTACTTGAAGAAAGCGGAAGTGAAAGAAGATTTGGTAGAGATCGACAGCCTGAGAAAAGAGATGGAGCACAAGACGGCCACCCTTGTCAGCGATGAGATTCATCAGCTAGAGGGAAAGATCAGACAGGATCTTGGAAAGGGCATTGACAACCTTTCAAAGCAAGTCGTCATCTACGGAAAAGACATAACCACTATAGCGGATCGCCAAACAAAGCTCGACCAAGAGCTCAGGAAAGAGCTAGTGGAGATCAGGGGAGCACTCAAAGGAAAGCCCATAACTCTAGAGCCCAAACCCTCAGACAAGACAACAGAGAAAGAAGAGATCCATCTAGAGGACAAGGAGCTCGTAATCACCGTTACACATACTGACAAGATAATTGACATGACGACTGATGACGTATTCGGTAGAATCATGCTATGCGCTCTCAAGGATCTCAACAGAGAGGGCTTTGATGAGAACGACATGAGTAGAGCTATGGATGAACACGGTTGGCACATGGACCGTATTCTCGTAGCTCTCAACATGAGCAAGCTAGCCAAAATAGGCCGACTACTCAAGATCACGACTCAGAGACCCTACAAATACCGACTACCTAGCAAGCTCACAGTGAACGTCAAGGAGCTTACATAGATGTTCTGTCCTAACTGCCCTTCCTCCCCCCTGCCGATGGAAGCTAGATATGACGAAAACCTCAAGTGCATAGTGTGGACTTGTCGCTACTGTAAGAAGCGATTCAAGATAGAGATTCTAGAGGGGAGCTAGCTTGAATTGGGTTGATTGGATCTGGGAGATCATACGTGCTCCCTTTGCCTTCTTCGCCCTGATTTGGCTAGTCATGCTCTTTGGGATCGGAGTATTCTTGCTGTGGTCTCTCACATTCAAGATCCTGCAAGCTCTCTGTCGAAGGCATAGAAAGAAGAAACTGAGGATTACGATAGAAGCATGAACTGTAGAGTTTGTGGGAAGCCTCTTGATCGGTTCTATTCGGTGTGTGTCAACAAGTCTTGTCGGATGAGAGGACGTATGCAGAAAGGGAAAGAAAGGGAGGCTTGAGCACAAATGAAACTTGAAGAAATGAGCACCCCAGAAATTCGTAGGGAGTTACATGCGCTTTGGATGAGAGGTGTTCCAGTCACTTGGACTAGACGACAGTTGAGGCGTTGGCAAGAATTAGTTCACGAATGTAAGAAGAGAGGATTAGATGTCTCTAAGAAACACTTCTTCCTCGATAAAGAACCTTGTCGAAAGGAGGCTTGAGAAAGGATGAAGAAGAGGACCATAGATCAGAGAATAGGAGAGTTAGATCAAAGGGTTCAGAGGCTACGAGACCAACAGGCGAGACTAACCGTTAGCGTCCTACCTCAACTTGAGCACAGGATTGAGCGACTACAGGATCTCAGATCCAAGCTAGAATATCGAAAGAAGCTAGCAGAAGCCCCCCCTGAGATCAGAAAGCTACTCAAGATCAAGGACGGAGAGAAACGATTCGCTACATCAGTGATCTCTCTCTTGCGAGAGAAGATCAGTCAAGAACAGTTTGAGGAACTTCACAAAGGAGCACTCATCACGGCGAAAGTTTTTTCGCTACCAATATGGATGACCGTAATGCTGTCTAAGAAAGTAGGATGGATAGAAGAAGAAATGAGGAAGATGAGATATGCCAAACATAGAGGTAAGTCAAAAGAACTACGACATCTTGATGAGATGGAAAAAGCGATACGAAAGTCAGCTTAAGAAACAGTCAAGGCATGATGGAGAGGTTAGCCTAGACTTTCTTATCGGAGAAGCCCTAATAGCGGCTCAAGACCTCGCAAGCGAGTAGATGATGTTGTGAAGATCCTTGGTATAACTGTTTCTCACAGTCTCAACTACATAGCCCTTGAATGTCTACAGGCGATTCAGGCACTAGATCTAGGGGGTCATCAGGTAGATTGGATGCTTCTGACTGAATCTCCCTACAAAGGAGCAGGAGACATGAATATTGCTTTCAATCAGAACAAGGCTAGACAGAAGGCTATTGCAGAAACCTATGACTACATGCTGATAGTGGAATCGGACATAATCATTCCTAAGCACACTCTCCTAACGCTTCTTGAGACTCAAGGAGATGTCATAGTCGCAATCACGCCTGAGAGACCTAGCAAGGTCAAGACAGACGATTTCATAGTCTGTATGTCTTGGAACCACAACAAGGACGCTAGAGCTCACATAGACAAGCTCGAAGCCTTTGAGATGACGGGCTCAGATGGCTATACCTGTGTCCTAGTCTCACGGAACGTATTCAGCCAAATCGAGTTTCCCGTAGTAGGCTCAGGAGACATGAGATGGTATGGGGTGCTTCATCAGAAAGGCTTTAAAATCATCTGCCAACCTAAGGTTCATACGTTCCATAAAGATAGGGATGGAAAGATCATAACGGGGAGAATTGGTAGTGGCTAAGATTGTCGTAACAGGCGGGGCAGGATTCATCGGATCTCATGTCGTAGAAAGATTGGTCGCAAAGGGACATGAGGTAACAGTCATAGACGATCTGAGCAGAGGCAAACTTGAGAACCTTGCTTCTGTCAGAGACAAGATCCACTTTTTCCAAAGAGATCTGAGACAGCTAACCTACACTCATAGATCACTGAAGGACCATGAAAGCGTTATCCACATGGCCGCCATGATCGGGGGAGTTAAGTTCATGCTCTCCCATGAAGTAGAGAGCTATGATAACTCTCTCGTAGACTTCAATGTGTTCAAGTCATGTAGACTTCACAAGATCAAGAAGATTCTTTTCACGTCTACAGCATGTGTCTACCCGACCTTCAAGCAGACAGAGGAAGGATCGGGACTTCTCAAAGAAGAGGACGCTTTGAGGGATGGAGCTAGACCTGAAAGCGTCTACGGATGGTGTAAGTTCCTTGCAGAACAGGTTTTAGAGGCTATGCAGAGAGAGCTAGGAATCAACACAATGATACTGAGACTCTTCAATGCCTACGGGCCGAGAGAGATCTTTGACGTGGAGAAAAGCCACGCGATCCCTGCATTGATGGTGAAAGCGGCTAAGAAGCAAGATCCCTTTGAGATATGGGGAAGAGGGATTCAGAAAAGAGCCTTCACATACGTAGAGGACGTGACAGACGCAATCACAACAGCCTATGAAAAGCTGGAAAAAGGAACGGGGTCTCTCGGCGCAATCAACATAGGCACTCAGGAATCAAAAACGATTGATGAACTCGCTCAGATGATTCTCAAGACAGCGAATCATAGTCCTGAGATCAAACATCTCACGGATTACCCTGAAGGAGTCTTTCAACGTGTGCCTAACATAAGTAAAGCTAAGGACCTCTTAGGATGGGAGCCGACAACCTCACTTGAAGAGGGCATACAAAAGACGTGGGATTGGTATGTCGCTAGGTCAGCACAATAGATGTCTACTCTAGACGAATATTGGAAACTCTGTAAAGCTCACCGAGACATCTACGCAACTAAGCCCCTAAAGCTCCTACAGTATCCTAGACGCTATGAAAGAGTCATAGAATTTCTTCAACAGGCAGGATGGAAAGTCAAGACCGTTCTCGAAGTCGGCTGTCTCACAGGGTATGGTATGGAGATTCTAAGCAGAACAGGATATGAAGTCTCAGGAATAGAAGTCAGCAGACAGGCAATTCAGAAGAGGGTTAATCGCAACATCATAGCGGCAAGCATAGAGCACTTGCCTTTCCGAGACAAGGCGTTTAACCTAGTGTTCTCTGTGGCTGTTCTTGAGCACTTAAACATAGCAGGAGTAGACCTGTTTCTAAGAGAGCTTATGAGAGTTGGAACCTACAACTATCATTCCCCAGCTTTTCAATGTGGATCTAAAGAAGGATGGCACTCAACCGTGAGACCCCTAGAGTTTTGGTTGGATAGACTTAAGAAGCTAGGGACAGACTTATCGCATTGGCATCTTGAAGACATTACGTGGGCTGATTGATTTGGATGATGACCACAAGATCCTACAGAACCTAGTGGCTCTCAATGCCGATACGTCTGACTGTGTAGTGCCTCTTGTTTCAATAGCTCTCCTTCTCAATGCCAAACACATCTTGGAGCTAGGAGTGAGGACGGGGATTAGCACTAGAGCACTTCTTGTCGTCTGTCGAAAGCTCAATGGCACTCTAATCAGCTTCGACATTGATCCTTGTCAAGAAGCCTGTCAGAAGATCATGGAGCTAGGACTACAGGATCGTTGGCAATTCCTTCAGTGTGATGACAAGGAACTCTTAGAGGTCATAAAGCCTAGATCAATAGACTTGATCTTTCTCGATACTGACCACGATCTCAGTCATACGGTGATAGAGCTAGGTCTATGCGATAAGGTCTTGAAGAAAGGGGGCGTAATCCTTGTGCATGATACTCTAGCCCCCGCTTACGCTGACATCAATAAAGCCATAGCTCAATTCATGGAGAAACACAAGAAAACCTACAGGTTCTATGAACTAGGGACGCGCTACGGGCTGAGTATGCTAGTTAAGAAAGCGTCATAGCTCTCTTTCTAGAAACGCTTATAGCCTAGTTCCCCCCCTCTTCTTACTGAGGCTAGATACATGGCTAGACACACGAGTTTTAGATTAAAGCCTATCGGCTCAGAGAAAGAGGATTGGATGCTGATAGCTCTGCTCCTTCTAGTCTTTTTCGCAGGACTGAGCGTAGGCTACCATCTGTGGGGGTATTGATGAAAAGATGATTGAGTCTTGGAAGTGGCTCACGATTCACGGAATAGCCACAAGCTACAAAGTCTCAGCCTTCAAGCTCACAGCAGAAAACCTAGAGCTTCTACAGAGAGCAGGATTCGGCACTAAGCCCCCCTTCCACACATACATAGGGGTAATCGTTTGGGGGCCAAGATCACGCCTCATCATAGACAATCCGTGTGGCCATGCGGGAGATGCAATCAGCAAAGCAGGACTAGACGATTGCTGTGTTCTAGAGGCAGGTGTAGACAAGATCCTCAGATCCTTCGATGAGCTAGAGAACGGAAATAACATAGAGGTCAGCAGACACGGCCCTAACGCCTTTGGGGTTAAGGTAACAAAGAGCTTCGTATGGTGAAGGATCTTGGAATTTAAAGACAGAATTGGAGGACTAGACGCGGCTAGGATCGCCAAGCACTTAGGACTAGACGAAGTGGGACAGGAGACAGACGTAGCAACTAAGATCCACTTCAAACACACTCAGGAAGGAATCTACCACTACATAGAGTATAGCATGGAGATCTGAGGAATCGGCCCTTTGGGCTACATCAACACATGTGTCAAGTGCAGACGACTCTTTTGGTCTAGGATAAGAAAGACTAGGCTATGTTGGCGTTGTCGTCAAGATGAGGTATCTTGATTGACTCGAACAAGAAGTTTGAGCTTACCTAACTGCGATAGGTGCTTCAGAAACGACAGAGTATGGCGGCGTGGTTTTCGATTGAACAAGTCGGGACCTAGACAAACCTATTGGTGCGATAGATGCAAGCATAGATTCTCTCTACTTACGTCCATTGATTCACAGGTCCACTATAAGGGGAGAAAGGCATACGTTCCCTTTCAAGGACTTTTCCGCAAGTGGAAACGTATTCCTGAGCTAGATGTAAAGAAGGAACAAATTCAATGAAAGTAAATTGCCCTCAATGTGGCCACAGCTTCTATGTCCAGACAAGAGCGCCACTAGGCGAAGGATCACAGAAAGGCAAGACTCTCAAGAAGATTAACCCCAACAAGAAAGCGATCCTACAGATCCTTCAAGAGCAACCAAGACTGAAATTCACGGTTAGACAGGTCCAAGGCTCACTATACGGTATGAAAATCAAGCGATGGAAGAGAGGGGATCGAGAACAACCGTCAGGCGAATGGAACTACCATCATGTCCAAGTGGATCTATCCTTGCTTGTCGGCAAGGGTCTAATCAAGATGAATCAAGACTCAGAAGAGTATTGGGATAACAAGGATCAAGCATACGAGACTAGGCGTGTGCCTAAGTATTGGGTAGATCCTGTGCAAGAAGGCTTTTTAATCCCATAAACGGTTAATGCTCTCTAGAGATAATAACGGTGTCCTAGCCTATGCCAAAGACAAGCGGCTATCCTCTAGCCCGAAATCAAATCCTCACATATATTGCAGAGAAACAGCCCAAGGAAATTGACAGAGCTACACTAGCTCAACTTCTCGGCGTATCAGTTTCCACAGCAGGAAACTACATGATGATTCTAGCTAGCACGTTTCCTGAGAACCTAAGCTACGTGAGAGGGCTTCTTATCATAAAGTCGATCCTTCCTGAAGCAAGGCTCCCCCCCGAAATCAGACTACAGAGCAAACAAAAGCAGATCCAAAAAGTTAAGGATATGGTCGAACAGATCAATTCTAATCACCTGAGCCATAACAAGCTCAAGGAGATCAGGGAAGTCCTGAAGAAACTGAAAGGAGAGGTAGCAAACCTGTGAATGAGGAACCTTGGGAAGATGATGAAGAAGGATGGGGAGAAGAGGAAGAAGAAGAAGAAACGGAAGTTTCTAGGTCGCCTCTTCCAGAATGGTAATCCAGCCCATTTGTCTATATTCCTTGAACATGAGATCTTGAATCTCATGGTATCTGTCGATCTTCACGGCTTCTATAAGCTCCCTGCTCCACCAATCCATCATTCGCAATTTCTCAGATAGCTCAATCATGCCCGTCCAGAATCCTGCATCTAGAAATTTCATAGCTCAGATCTCCCTGCCGCCAAATCTAAGAATCGCTTTTTCCCCTATCTGACGCTCAAAGGGAAACTCGCACCCGTTAGGGCATTTGTATTGACGCTCCACATGCATGACTTTGTATGAGAATAGGATGACCCTGTTCTCTCTGAGCTCCTTCAACATATCTCCACAGACAGGACAGATCATTCAAC
>Ga0315280_10007085_pt1 | contig 15204 bp, 16 predicted proteins | sample YL17G06_40_MG_FD_203697 | JGI IMG/M metagenome (GOLD analysis project Ga0315280, IMG submission 203697) | Sediment microbial communities from Yellowstone Lake, YNP, Wyoming, USA - YL17G06_40 | ecosystem: Environmental > Aquatic > Freshwater > Lake > Sediment | place: USA: Wyoming | collected... | reverse complement strand
CGCACGGAGGTTACCCATGATTCCCGCCCGGCCGTTCCGAAGGGGGCTCGCACCGCAGTGCGAAGCACGGAGGTTACCCAGTGAACCCGGTCACCCGGCGCGTGGCGCTGCAGGCGATGGGCAGCCTGGCGCTGGGTCTTGGTGCACGCGACATCGCCTGGGGCGCGAGCATCGTCGCGGTGCGCGTCTGGCCGGCCCAGGACTACTCGCGCATCACGATCGAGTCTGATGCACCGCTGACGGAGAAACACTTCCTGCTCGAGCAGCCGCCGCGCCTGGTGATCGACGTCGACGGTCTTGAACTCAGCGCCGGGCTGCGCGAACTGGTGGGCAAGATCGCGCCCGACGATCCCTACATCGCCGGCCTGCGCGTCGGCCAGTTTCAGCCCAGGGTCGTGCGCCTGGTGATCGACTTGAAGCAGGCGATTTCGCCGCAGCTCTTCACGTTGGCGCCGATTGCCGCCTACCAGCACCGGCTGGTATTCGACCTGTACCCGGCGCAGGAGCGTGACCCCTTGCTCGCCTTGCTTCACGACAAAGAGCTCGCCGAGCTGCGTGCCGCCAGAGCCATCGCCGACGCGGTGGGCGAGATGAACGCAGCCGCGCAAGCGGCGCCAGGCGCCTCGGCGCCGGCAACTTCGGCGCCCACCCGCACCGCGCCGGCCGTGGTCGGGCCACGCGCGCTCGCAAAAGACCGGATCGACCGGCTCGTCGTCGTCGCCATCGACCCCGGCCATGGCGGCGAAGACCCGGGTGCGATCGGCCGGCGCGGCCTGCGCGAGAAAGACGTGATGCTCGCCGTCGCCCTGCGCTTACGCGAACGCATCGATGCGATCGACGGCATGCGTGCGATGCTGACGCGCGACGGCGACTACTACGTGCCGCTGCATGACCGGGTGCACAAGGCGCGTCGGGTCCAGGCCGACCTGTTCGTCTCGTTGCACGCCGACGCCGTGACCACGCCCAGGGCGCGCGGTGCGACAGTGTTTGCGCTCAGCGCTCGCGGCGCCAGCAGCTCGGCGGCGCGCTGGATGGCGGAACGCGAGAACGGCGCTGATCTGGTGGGTGGCGTGAACACGCAGAACAAGGACCCGGGTGTAGCGCGCGTCATGGTGGAGATGAGCACGGACGCGCAGATCAAGGACAGCCTGAAGATCGGCCACGAGGTGCTGGGCCATATCCGCAAGGTGGGTCATCTGCACAAAGACCATGTCGAACAGGCCGGATTCGCGGTGCTGCGGGCACCCGACATCCCTTCGATCCTGGTCGAGACCGCGTTCATCTCCAACCCCGGCGAAGAGGCCAAACTGCGTGACCCGAAGTACCAGCGCCAGCTCGCGGCGGCACTGGCGACGGGCATCCAGCGCTACTTTGCGAAACACCCGCCACTGGCGCGGCAGCGTACGCTGTAGCTCGCGCCCCGGAACCGACCCCGGCCCCAGCCCCAGCCCCAGCCCCAGCCCACACCAAGGATCCGCCATGTTGCATCCGCAGGCTCGCGCCTTGATCGATCTGCTGCAAGAACGCGGCGTGCCCGCGATGCACACGCTGACACCAGACGGGTCAAGGCGTCTGTACCGGGACCGGCGCCACGTCGTGCAACCGGACCCGCCCGAAGTCGCGCAAGTGCAGTCGCTGCAGGCAACGGGCCCGCACGGCGCGATACCGCTGCGCCTGTATCGCCCGCTGCCCGGCGGCCGCGCCGCGGCGTCGAAGCTGCCGGTCTTGATCTACTTCCACGGCGGCGGCTGGGTCATCGGCGACCTCGACACGCACGACACCTTGTGCCGGGAACTGGCCAACGGCGCCGGCATCGCCGTGGTCTCGGTCGACTACCGCATGGGCCCGGAGCATCGCTTTCCGGCAGCCGTCGACGACAGCATCGCCGCAACCCGCTGGGTCCACGCGCACGCCGGCGAACTGGGTCTGGACGCGCAGCGCATCGCGGTTGGCGGCGACAGCGCCGGCGGCAACCTGGCCGCGGTGGTGAGCATCGCGTTTCGCGACGGCGGCGGCGTGCCCCTGGCCTACCAATTGCTCATCTACCCATCCACCGACATGCGGCGCGTCGCGCCTTCGCACACGCGCAACGGCCAGGGTTACCTGCTCACCTCCGACACGATCGCCTACTTCCAGGGCCACTACCTCGCCGACCCGGCGCTGGAACTCGACACGCGCGCCTCGCCGCTGCTGCACCCGGACCTGCGCAACCTGCCGCCGGCTCTGGTGCTCACCGCCGGCTACGACCCACTGCGCGACGAAGGCATCGACTACGCGCAGCGCCTCAGTCTGGCGGGCAATCGAGCGACGCACATCGGGTTCGAGCGCCAGATCCACGGCTTCATCCTGATGGGGCGCGTGATCGACGAGGCGAATGACGCGGTGGCGATCTGCGCGGCGCTACTCAGGCGTGCGCTCGTCGCATGAGCCCCCGCCCGGCCGTTCCGAAGGGGGCTCGCACCGCAGTGCGAAGCACGGAGGTTACCCAGCGAGCGTCGGCGGGTGACGCAGCTTCAATAGTCGGGTCGGCTGCCCGGCGCCAGGTTGTCGAACTTCGTGAGCGGCTTGAGGAACGTCAGCCTCACGGTTCCGGTCGGGCCGTTGCGCTGCTTGCCGATGATGATTTCGGCCACGCCCGGCTCCTTGCACGCGTCCTTGGTGTAGTACTCGTCGCGGTAGATGAACATGATGACGTCGGCGTCTTGTTCGATCGCGCCCGACTCGCGCAGGTCGCTCATCAACGGGCGCTTGTCGTTGCGCGACTCGACGCTGCGATTGAGCTGCGACAGGGCCAGCACCGGGCACTTCAATTCCTTGGCCAGCGACTTCAGGCCGCGTGAGATTTCGCCGATCACGGTGGCGCGATTCTCATCGCTGTTGCTGCTGCTGCCGCTCATCAGCTGCAGGTAGTCGACGACGATCAGACCGAGTTGGCCGCATTGGCGCGACAGCCGGCGCGCCCTGGCGCGCAGTTCGCTGGGCATCAGCGTTCCGCTTTCGTCGATGAACAAGCTGACCTTGCGCAGCTTTTCCACCGCCTCCGAAAGGCGGCCCCATTCGTCGTCGCGCAGTTTGCCGGTGCGCAGGTTGCTTTGGTCGATGCGCCCGAGCGAGCCGACCATGCGCAGCGCGAGTTGCGACGCGCTCATTTCCATCGAGAACACCGCCACCGGCAGGCCTTCGCTCACCGCGACGTGTTCGGCGATGTTCAAGGCCAGCGCCGTCTTGCCCATCGACGGGCGCGACGCGAGCACGACCAGGTCGCCCGGCTGCATGCCCGCCGTCATGCGGTCCATGTCGTAGAAGCCGGTGCGCACGCCGGTCACTTCTTCGGCGCCGTTTTCGTGCAGCTCGTTGACACGGTCGATCAGTTGCACCGCCAGCGAGTCCATGGTCTGGAAACCCTGGCGCGAGCGCGAACCCTCTTCGCCGATGCGGAAGATCTTGGCCTCGGCTTCGTCGAGAATTTGCGAGACCGGCTGGCCCTGGGGGTTGAATGCCGTGGTCGCGATCTCGTCGCTGGCCGCGACGAGTTTGCGCAACACGGCACGCTCACGCACGATCTCGGCGTAGCGCCGGATGTTGGCGGCACTGATCACGCTTTGCGCGAGCGAGTTCAGGTACGCCAGCCCGCCGCACTCTTCGCCCTTGCCCAGGCTTTGCAGCTGCTCGAAGACGGTGATCACGTCGGCCGGCTTGGTCGCGTTCACGAGCGCGCCGATCGCGGCGTAGATGTGGCGATGCTCGAAGCGGTAGAAGTCGCTGTCGCTCAGCAAATCGCCGGCACGGTCCCAGGCGCTGTTGTCCAGCAACAGCCCCCCCAGCACGCTTTGTTCGGCCTCGACGGAATGGGGTGGGATGCGCAGCCGCGAAACCTCTTCGTCGGCGCCTTTGGCCGGGACGGATGTCGCGGGGTCGCTCAGCACTGAAACCATGGCGCCATCTTACGTGCGATTGCGACCTTCGCAACGCGGCAAAGCTGTGGACAAGCGGGGCAAATGCTGTGGGCAGAAAAGGAATGGGCTGGAGTCGACGCCAGCCCATCTTCGATGCAAGGCCCGCCCGGGTGCACCCGGGCGGCGGAGTTCACTCGGCCTCGGCGACGACAACCACTTTGACTTCCACCGTCACGTCGGTGTGCGGTGTCACCTTGACGATGTGCTCACCCACCGTCTTCAACGGCCCGGTGGGCATGCGAATCTGCGCCTTCAGCACCTTGAAATCGATCCGGTTCAGGGCTTCGGCGATGTCGTGGTTCGTCACCGAACCGAACAGGCGGCCATCGACCCCCGCCTTCTGAATGATGTGCACCGAACGGCCGTTCATTTTTTCGCCCAAGGCAATCGCGGCGCCGAGCTTGTCTGCCGATGTCTTCTCGAGCTCGGCACGCTTGCCCGCAAACTCCTTGATCGCGGCCTCGGTCGCACGGCGCGCGATGCGCGAAGGAATCAGGTAGTTGCGGGCGAAGCCGTCTTTGACTTTGACGACGTCGCCCAGGTTGCCCAGATTCGCCACTTTGTCGAGCAGGATCACTTGCATGTTGTGGCGCTCCTCAAACTCGGTGCTGGTCGCTGTACGGCAGCATCGCCAGGAAACGGGCACGCTTGATGCAGGTCGTCAACTGGCGCTGGAAGAACGCACGCGTGCCGGTCAGGCGCGCCGGCGTGATCTTGCCGTTCTCGCTGATGAAGTCGCGCAGCGTGTCGATGTCCTTGTAGTCGATCTGCTTCACACCGGTGACGGTGAAGCGGCAGAAGCGCTTGCGCCGAAACAGCAGCGACTGGGTGTTGCGTTTCGGTTTGCGGTCCTTCGAGAACCGGCCTTTACCACGGGGCGGGGGCATATCTGACCTCTTTCAGTTTCAATCTTCAGGGCAACCAACGCGAGCCGCTCAAGCCAGCTCGGTCACATGAAAAATAACGCCACGGCCATTGCGCTGAGAACCGAGGAAGCCGGCGAAACCATGCTCGCTTCCCATCTCCAGCAGGGCCATCTGCTTCGAAATCTCTCCGACCGCGCGCGCCTTGATCTCGACCGAGACTTTGCGCGGCAGGCCGTCTTGCGTGACCTGAGACTCGTGTTTCAAGCTCAGGTCCAGCGCGGGCAAGCCGGCCGGTGTGTAGCGCATTGCGCCTCGCTGCACGAGTTGGGCGCTCAGAACCAGACGGTTCATCGCGCGTCAGTTCCACAGTGGTTGGCAATACGCGGCAGTGGCGCCGGGCTCAGGCCGCCTGCGGCGTGCGACGCGACTCCTCGCGTTCCACGTTCTTCATCATCACCGACGGTGTGGTTTCGCCCGTGTCCTTGAGCACCGTCAAGTGGCGCAGCACAGCGTCGTTGAAGCGAAAACCGGTTTCGAGTTCAGCCAGCACTTCCTTGCCGCACTCGATGTTGAGGCACAGGTAATGCGCCTTGGCGAGCTTCTGGATCATGTAGGCCATCTGCCGACGGCCCCAATCTTCGACCCGATGCACCTTGCCGCCGCCGGCGGTGACGGTGCTCTTGTAGCGTTCCAGCATGGCGGGAACCTGTTCGCTCTGATCCGGATGGATCAAGAGCACGATTTCATAGTGACGCATGCAAACTCCTTATGGTTTCCGAAATTGGAAGCCACCCCGAGCGTCTACTGGGTGTGGCAAGGCGAGCCGGCGATTATAGGGGCAGGCGAGCGCATGGCGCCATGCCCTGGATCAATGGCGCGATGCCCGGGCTCGTCGCTGTGCGCTGCACAGGCCGGGATCGTGAGTGACGCCGGCACGGTGAATCAGAAATCGCGAGGGTGCAGCCCTGTCCGGACCGAGGCGCGGCGCTTGCGTTAAGGGTAAGTGGGGACGACGCCGGCGACTCGATTCGCTATCGTTGCGCGGTCTTCACCAACGGGGCAGTCGATGCAACTCACCAAAAGGCATAACGAGTACTGGCACAAGAATCTCATCATCACGGCAATCCTGCTGCTGGCCTGGTTTGTGGTGACGTTCGTCGAGGCCTGGTACGCGCGCGAACTGAACGGCATTACCTTCCTGGGCTTTCCGCTCGGCTTCTACATGTCGGCGCAAGGCTCGCTCGCCATCTACGTGGCGATCATCGGCATCTATGCCTACCTGATGCGCAAACTTGACAAGGAATACAACGTGGACGAGGGAGATCTGGAATGACCACGCAGTCGTTTTCGCACAAGACGTTCAATCAGTCGCTGAAGAAGTACTACACCTTCTATACCGGCGGCTTCCTTGCCTTCCTCATCGCGCTGGCGATCGCCGAGCAGGTGGGGATGTCGAAGCAGTGGATCGGCTATTGGTTCCTGTTCGCGACCATCGGTCTGTATGCCGGCATCGGCTACATGAGCCGTACCGCCGACGTTGCCGAGTACTACGTCGCAGGGCGGCGCGTGCCGGCGTTTTTCAACGGCATGGCCACCGGCGCCGACTGGATGAGCGCGGCGTCGTTCATCGGCATGGCCGGCACATTGTTTCTCGGTGGCTATGACGGCCTGGCCTGGGTCATGGGATGGACCGGAGGTTATTGCCTGGTGGCGCTGTTCCTCGCGCCTTACCTGCGCAAGTTCGGCCAGTTCACGATTCCGGACTTCCTTGCCGAACGCTACGGCGGCAACATCGTGCGCACCATCGGCATCGTGTCGGCAATCACCTGTTCGTTCGTCTACGTCGTCGCTCAAATCTACGGCGTCGGCCTGATCACGAGCCGGTTCACGGGACTCGAGTTCCAATACGGCGTGTTCGTCGGCCTGTCGGGAATCCTGGTGTGTTCGATGCTGGGCGGCATGAAGGCGGTGACCTGGACCCAGGTCGCCCAGTACATCATCTTGATCATCGCCTACATGACTCCCGTCGTCTGGCTTGGAATCAAGCACACCGGCATCCCGATACCCCAACTTGCCTACGGCTATACGCTGCAGAAAGTGGGCGACCTCGAGAAAAAGATTACCGCCGACCCGAAGGAGCAGGAGGTCCGCAAGATCTTCGCCGACCGGTCCGCCGCCGGCAAAGCCGCGCTTGCCGCGCCTGACAAGGCTTACGCCGACGGCAAGGCCAAGGTCGATGCCGCCCTGACCGACGCGAAGGCGGCGAACGCCCCGGCCGATCAGGTCGCTGCCGCGGAGAAAGCGGTTGCCGCTTATCCAAAGGACGTGACCGCCGCGAAAGCCCAGTGGACCAAGGAGGCAGGTCTTGCCGCGCGTGCGGGTCCACCGCGGCCGCATGCCCAGGCCTTCCCGGGCAAGGACGAGGCGGCGCAGAATACGGCACGGCTGAACTTCATCGGCATCGTGTTCTGCATGATGTTCGGCACCGCGGCACTGCCACACATCCTGATGCGCTACTACACCACACCCAGCGTGCAGCAGGCACGCGTGTCGGTGTTCTGGTCACTGTTCTTCATCTTCTTGCTGTACTTCACCGCGCCGTGCCTGGCGGTACTTGCCAAGTACGACATGTACTCGAATCTGGTGGGCAGTTCGTTCGCCTCGCTGCCGGCTTGGGCGGCAGCCTGGGCCAAGGTGGATCCGGGCTTGCTGAATATCACCGATGTCAACCTGGACGGCATCGTGCAATGGGCTGAGGTGGTGATCGGCGGCGATCTGATCGTGCTCGCGACGCCGGAAATTGCGGGCCTGCCCTATGTCGTTTCGGGGCTGGTCGCTGCGGGCGGGTTGGCTGCGGCACTGTCCACCGCCGATGGCTTGTTGCTGACGATCGCCAACGCCTTGTCGCACGACCTCTACTACAAGATGATCGACCCGACCGCTTCGACGACGAAGCGCGTCACGATCTCCAAGGTGCTGCTGGTGGTGGTCGCGATCGTCGCGGCGTATGTCACGTCATTGAAACCGGGCGACATCCTGTTCCTGGTCGGTGCGGCGTTCTCCCTCGCGGCCTCGGCGTTCTTCCCGCCCCTGGTATTGGGCGTGTTCTGGAAGCGCGCCAACAAGTGGGGCGCGATCATCGGCATGGCGGCCGGCCTGGCCGTGTGCATCTACTACATGATGCGCACCTACCCGTTCTTCACCAACATGGGTGTACCCAAGATGGACCTGTGGTTCGGCCTGAGCCCGGTGTCGGCGGGCATGTTCGGCCTGCCGGTGGGGTTGCTCACGATCGTCGTCGTCAGCCTGTTCACCTCGCCCCCGCCCAAGGCAGTGCAGGAGCTGGTCGAGCATGTGCGCTACCCGAATCTTTCGGGCGACACCCTGGTGAGCGAAGCCCGATAAGCGTGCCGACCTGAACCCGACAAGGCCCGCTTCGGCGGGCTTTGTTTCGATCTCGATCGGTTAAACCACAAGGTCCTTGACGAGGTAGCCCAGATCGCTGCGGCCTGTGTCGAGGATCAGCCGGCGCGTTGCGCGCGGGTCGAAGCGCAGCAGGTGCATGGCCACCTCGGTCACTTTTTCGGCGTGGTGCAGCGTGTGATGCGCCATGCCAAGCTGGTACCACGCATGCGGGTTCATCGGCTGCAGTGTCGCCGCATGCTGCAGCGCATTCGCCGCTTCGTCGTGCTGGTGCAGCGCCGCGTGCGCCAGACCCAGGCCATACCAGGCGCGGTCGATCTTCGGATTCAGGCGCGTCGCCTCGCGAAACGCGCAGACTGCGTCTTCGAACCGGCCCAGTTTGTCGAAGACGAAGCCCAGATTGAAATGCGCCACGGCATTGCCAGGCTCGGCTTGCAGCACTGATTGAAAACGCTCGCGTGCCGTGTCGAATTCCCCCGCCGCGGCGAACAGGTAGGCGATCCGGTTTTGGGCGCGAACGAATTTCGGCTGGTGCCTGAGCGCCAGCTCATACAGGTCGATTGCGGCCTGCCTGCGATTGAACATCTCGAGCAGCCTGCCGCCCAGGTAATATTGCCAATGGTTCATGGAGTGACTTCTTCGGTGTCGAATCGATGTACGAGATTATCGTGATCCTCAAGGCGCTCACCGAAGTTGCCGGCGTGGCCATGCTGGGCCAGGGCGTGCTGTGGGTGATCGCGGGTTCCCGGCGCAACCAGAACGTGGTGTACGGCCTGTTCAAGACGCTCACGTCGCCGGTGATGAAGGTCACACGCTGGGTCACGCCACGCATCGTTCTCGATCGGCATCTGGGATTGGTCGCGTTTTTTCTGCTGATGGTGTTGTGGGTTTTCCTCACCGTCATGAAAATCCGGATCGTGCTCGGCGTCACGCCACCGGTGTCGTGAGGCGGCGCGGCGCGCCACGGGCCACTGCATTGCACCGACTCGGCTGCGCCGCCCCGTCGTGAACTCATTCGTCCCCAACTTCACGCCCACCTTCGCCCAGGCCTGGTGGCTGCTGTCGATCGCGATCTTTTTCGAGATTTGCGGCACGGTGTGCATGCGCCTGTCCGAAGGCTTCACCCGTCCCACGCCGTCGGTGTTGATCTTTCTCTTCTACGCCATTTCGTTCGCACTGAACACATTCGTCATCAAGGTGCTCGGCTTGAGCGTCGTCTACGCGGTGTGGTCCGGCGCCGGGACGGTGGTCACGGCAGCGATCGGCATCCTGTATTTCAAAGAGCCGGCAACGGCCGTCAAACTCGCCAGCATCGGTCTGGTCGTGATTGGCGTGATGGGCGTGCACGCGAGCGCACGCGCTTGATGGCGAAAACCCCACCGGCATCGTCCTCAATTTACGGGTTTACACTATGCCGATGACGATGTCGAGCAGCGGCGCATCCCATTGGACCAGTTCCAACGGCGGCGGCACGGCGTTGGCCGCTCCAGAGACGTCGCACGCCACGCGAGCGAAAGCTCCGCTCGTGACGCCGACGCAGCGCGACAAGAACGAGTACCTGTCGCAGCAGCGGGCCGAGATCGGCCGGGTCACGGGTCCGAATGAGCTCGAATTGTTCGTCTCGAGCGACGCGGCGCTGGCGCTGCGTCAGCAGTTCGAGCGTGTTCACCCCGAATTCATTGTGGTGCACGACATCGGTACCACCTCGTCGCGCAAGTTGCTGAGGGGTCTGGCCGCGGCAAGCGGGCGTTCGCTGCAGAAACTCGCGATCCGGCGCCAAGGTTATGGTCAGGCGTTGGCAACCCTGTTCTTCCTCGAACTGCCCGCCACCCACGGCCAGACACTGCGCATGTACACCACGCAGGCCGAGACCGACGCGGCAACGCGCAAGGGCATAGCGCGCGTCCTGCTGGCCTTCAGCCGCCTCGGAGTCGTGATGGTGGGCAACGTCACCCCTGAGACGCTGCAGCCTGAGCTGGATTCGATGGGCGACGACATTGCCGCCGGCCTGTGGCAAAACCGTCACCTGCTGATGCTGCCGTTGGCGTCGGCCTCGAATCTGGCGGCGCATGCTTCGGCCCTGGCACAGCGCACCGGCGTGCGAGTGCGCACCACGCCCGTCGTGTCCCGGCCTGCGGAAGCCTGGGGCTATATCAGCGACACCTGGAAACGGCTCAACGGCCACGATACCCAAGGGCCGACGTCGAGCTCGCCCCCGGCAGCGGCATTGATTCCAGAGCTGCCGGTGGAGCGTCCATCGTCGGCCCAGCCATGGGCGGGTTCGACGTTTTCGACGGCACCCTCGCGCCAGCCTTCGGTCGCGCCGTCGTCCAACGGCCCTCTTCAAGATCTGCCTGCACGAGCTTCGGCAACGCCCCAGGCGCCCACGATCGGCGTGCCACGCAGCCCCGACCGTCCTGCCAGCGCTCCGATGCCGGCAGCATCGGCCCGCGCCCCGATCAGGCCACCCGAAACACGAGCTTCAGCGTCGGCCAGGATGGGCCTGTCGGAGCCGGTGCGCCCGCAACACGTGCCGCAATCGACGCTACCGACGCTGCCGACGCAGTCCGCCGAACACGGCATGCTGCAGCGCTATGTGCGCTTGCTCAGCGGGCTCAACGGCTTGCGCAGCTGCTGCGTTTTCGACATCGCGAGCGGGGTGCGCTTGGCGCACAGTGGAAACTCGCACAGCGCCGCCGAGTTGGGGCGCCAGGGGCAATTGCTTCTGTCCACGATGCTGGCTGCGGGCAAGGCTTTGGGCAGCGGCGCGGCCATCCCGGAGGCCGCCGTCACCCTGGGAGCGCATCACCTGTTGCTTCGAGGCGTTCCCAGGCATCCCGACGCAGTGCTGCATGCAGTGTTCGACAAAGCCACGGCGAACCTGACCTTGGCCCGACTCCAGGTATTGCGCCTGGACGCCCTGTTCGAGGAAGCGCCGCACGGGGCTTGAGCCGCACGAACGCGGGCGACTGCTCTGGGCCCTCCCGCACTCAGCCCGGAAACCGCGGTTGACCGCTTCCCGGTGCTGGCTACACCGCAGGAAGCTCAGTGCACGACGCGCTCGAAGCTGAACACCCCTGCGTTCACGTCCACCGGAATCACGTCCTTGGGCCCGAAACGGCCTTCGAGAATGAGCTTGGACACCGGGTTCTCGATGCGTTGCTGGATCGCACGCTTGAGTGGCCGGGCACCGAACACGGGGTCGAACCCGGCCTTCGCGAGCTCGGCCAGCGCAGCCTGCGAGACATCCAGGCGCATCTCCAGCTTTTCCAGGCGTGCCGCCAACACCGCGAGCTGAATCTTCGCAATGGCTTCGATGTTCTTCATGTCCAGCGCGTGGAACACCACAGCCTCGTCGATGCGATTCAGGAACTCGGGGCGGAAATGCTGCTTGACCTCGACCCAGACTGCATCGCGAATCGCCTCGCTGCTCTGACCGGCCATCTGCATGATCTGGTGCGAGCCAAGGTTGCTCGTCATCACGATCACCGTGTTCTTGAAGTCGATCGTGCGGCCCTGACCGTCCGTCAAGCGCCCGTCGTCGAGCACCTGCAGCAGCACGTTGAACACGTCCGGGTGCGCCTTCTCCACTTCGTCCAGCAGCAGCACGCTATAGGGCTTGCGGCGCACCGCTTCCGTCAGGTAACCCCCTTCGTCGTAGCCGACATAGCCTGGCGGCGCACCGATCAGGCGCGCGACGGAGTGTTTCTCCATGAACTCACTCATGTCCAGGCGCACCATGTGCTCGTCGCTGTCGAACAGGAAGCTCGCCAGCGCCTTGCACAACTCGGTCTTGCCGACGCCGGTGGGGCCAAGGAAGAGGAACGACCCCGTCGGGCGATTCGGGTCCGACAGGCCGGCGCGCGAGCGCCGGATCGCGTTCGCCACGGCGCTGATCGCCTCATCCTGCCCCACCACGCGCTGGTGCAGCCTGGCTTCCATCAGCAACAGTTTCTCGCGCTCGCCCTGCATCAGTTTTGACACCGGAATGCCGGTGGCGCGAGCCACGACTTCGGCGATTTCTTCGGCCCCGACCAGCGTGCGCAGCAACTGCGGTTTGCTCTTGTCGGCACTGCGCTTTGCCTCTCCCGCCTGCGCCTCCTTGAGTTTCTTCTCGAGCTCGGGCAGCTTGCCATATTGCAACTCGGCGACACGGTTGAAGTCGCCCTTGCGCTTCCACTCCTCGATCTGGAAGCGAACCCGGTCGATCTCTTCCTTGAGGTGTGCCGAGCCCTGCGCCGCTGCCTTTTCCGCCTTCCAGATTTCGTCCAGGTCGGCCGCCTCACGCTGCAGCTTGGTGATTTCCTCTTCGATCAGGCCGAGTCGCTTGCGCGACGCTTCGTCCTTTTCGCGCTTCACCGCCTCGCGTTCGATCTGTAGCTGGATCAGGCGCCGATCCAGCTTGTCCATCGCCTCGGGCTTGGAGTCGATTTCGATCTTGACCTTGGCCGCCGCCTCGTCGATCAAGTCGATCGCCTTGTCCGGCAGGAAGCGGTCGGTGATGTAGCGGTGGCTCAGTTCGGCGGCAGCAACGATTGCCGGGTCGGTGATCTCCACGCCATGGTGCACTTCGTACTTCTCCTGCAGGCCGCGCAGGATCGCGATCGTCGCTTCGACGCTGGGCTCACCGACGAGGATCTTCTGAAAGCGCCGCTCCAGCGCAGCGTCTTTCTCGACGTACTTGCGATATTCGTTGAGCGTGGTCGCGCCGATGCAGTGCAGCTCGCCGCGCGCCAGTGCCGGCTTGAGCATGTTGCCCGCGTCGATGGCGCCCTCGGCCTTGCCGGCACCGACCATGGTGTGGATTTCGTCGATGAAGACGATCGTGCGGCCTTCGTCCTGCGCCACCTCTTTCAGCACGGACTTGAGGCGCTCTTCGAACTCGCCGCGAAACTTCGCCCCCGCCAGCAGCAACGCCATGTCAAGCACCAGCACCCGCTTGTTCTTCAGCGTATCGGGCACCTCACCGGCCACGATGCGTTGCGCCAGGCCTTCGACGATGGCCGTCTTGCCCACACCCGGTTCGCCGATCAGCACCGGATTGTTCTTCGTGCGCCGCTGCAGCACCTGGATCGCGCGCCGGATTTCGTCGTCGCGGCCGATCACGGGGTCGAGCTTGCCCAGGCGCGCGCGTTCCGTGAGATCGAGCGTGTACTTCTTCAGGGCTTCGCGTTGGCCTTCGGCGTCGGCGCTGTCCACGCCCTGACCGCCGCGCACAGCGTCCACGGCCGCTTCGAGCGACTTGCGCGTCAGCCCATGCTCCTTCAGCAGTGCACCGAGGGCTGCCTTGGCGTCGGCTGCCGCGAGCAGGAACATTTCGCTCGCAATGAACTGGTCGCCGCGTTTGCTCGCCTCCTTCTCCGTGGCGTTGAGCAGCGCCTGGAGATCGCGCCCGGGCTGAACCGCCTCGCCACCCTGCACCTGGGGCAGTTTGCCGATTTCGGCTTCGAGGGCCGCGTGCAGCCGGCCGGTGTTCACTCCGGCGCGTGCGAGCAGGGCCTTGGGCCCATCTTCCTGCGCCAGCATCGCCGCCAGCACATGAACCGGCTCAAGGTACGGGTTGTCGCGCGCCGAGGCCAGGCTTTGGGCGTCGGCCAGGGCCTGCTGGAACTGGGTCGTGAGCTTGTCGAGTCGCATGGATAACCCTCTGTTGGCCATGGAGGTTGGGGAGGCACGGAAAAATTCAAGTCGTGATTGCCGCACGCCGCCGTGCATGCGTTGATTCTGCTCAATTCGTCACGGCGGCAAGGCAGCGCTTCACGGCGCTTCACGCCAGCAACGACTGGGCTGCGCGATACCCCAGCGCTGCGCACGCGAGCGCCCCCAGCACATGGGCCAGGCTGTGTGTCGCCGCCATTGCCCATAGCCCGCGCTGCAGCAACTGCAACGATTCGACCGAGAACGCGGAAAAGGTGGTGAAGCCACCAAGCACGCCAGTGACCCACAGAGCGCGCCACAGTTCGTCGGGCCGGCGCTCGAACCAGGCGAAGGCGACACCGATGCAGGCGCCGCCGACACAATTCACGGCCAGCGTTCCCAATGGAAAGCCGGCCCAGCGGGCATTCAGCCACAGCCCCGCGCCCCAGCGCAGCAGGCCGCCGATGGCCGCACCCGCGCCGACCGCGATCGCCTGCGCCAGTGGCCCCGAGGCGCTCATCGGGTAACCTCCGTGCTTCGCACTGCGGTGCGAGCCCCCTTCGGAACGGCCGGGCGTGGGCTCATGATTCGTTCATCGCGGTGCAGCGTTGCTCGCCGGAATGCCCCAGCGCTGCAAGGCCGCGTCATCGCTGACCCGCGCGTCGACCCAGCGCGCACCCTGCGGCGTGGTTTCCTTCTTCCAGAACGGCGCCTGGGTCTTCAGGTAGTCGATCAGGAATTCGCAGGCCTGGAAGGCCTGCCTGCGGTGGCCCGAGGTCACGGCCACGAGCACGATCTGGTCCAGCGGCTGCAGCCTGCCGACGCGGTGAATGACCCGTGCCGCACGAATCTCGAAGCGACTGAAGGCGACATCGATCATGGCCTCGATGGCGCGCTCGGTCATGCCCGGGTAGTGCTCGAGCTCCATCGCGCTGACGACGTTGCGGCCGCTGCTGTCATTGCGGTCACGCACCGTGCCGACGAAGCTGACCACCGCGCCGACGCCGGCGTCATTCACGCGCAGCCGGGCCACGACTTCGCTCAAGTCAAAGTCGGCCTGCTGGATCACGACGCGCGGCTCGCCCGCCATCTCAGCCTCCCGTCACCGGCGGAAAGAACGCCACTTCGCAGGCGTCGGGCAATGGCGTCGACTCATTGCACAGATCCTGGTTCAGCGCGCAGCGCAGCGCGCGATCGCGGCCCAACGCGTCGGCGTGCCCGGCACTGCGCTGCATCAATACATCGCGCAGGTCGCCCACGGTCGCGCCTGCGGCAAGGTCGAGCGTTTCACCCGATCCCAGCGCTTCGCGCAGCGAGGCGAA
>Ga0315280_10007083_pt1 | contig 15206 bp, 11 predicted proteins | sample YL17G06_40_MG_FD_203697 | JGI IMG/M metagenome (GOLD analysis project Ga0315280, IMG submission 203697) | Sediment microbial communities from Yellowstone Lake, YNP, Wyoming, USA - YL17G06_40 | ecosystem: Environmental > Aquatic > Freshwater > Lake > Sediment | place: USA: Wyoming | collected... | reverse complement strand
TGCAATACTTTCGTGATCGCCGACGTCAGCGTCGTCTTCCCGTGGTCCACATGCCCAATCGTCCCAATGTTTAAATGCGGCTTCGTCCTCTCAAACTTTGCCTTGGCCATTCCTTACCTCCTTGCGGCCGAATAATTCATCCAGGCCTCTTCTATTTCACCTGTGAACAGGGATTCTCCCCTCGATCCGAGCGATGATTTCCTCGGCGACTTGAGGGGGGGTCTGTTCATAGCGCAAGAATTCCATCGAAAAGACTCCCCGGCCTTGAGTGATCGTCCGGAGCACTGTGGCATACCCGAACATCTCGGCAAGAGGAACCAGGCTCTTAATGACCCTCGAGCCTCCTCTCATCTCCATGCCTTCTATTTTTCCCCTCCGCGAGTTAAGGTCTCCGACGATATTGCCGAGATATTCATCGGGAGTGACGATTTCGAGCTCCATCAGGGGTTCGAGGAGAACCGGCTTGGCCTTGGCGGCGGCATCCCTGAAGGCGAGGGAGCCGGCAATCTTGAATGCGATGGGCGTGGAATCCACCTCATGCCAGGAGCCGTCGATGAGCGTCGTCTTGACATCGACCACAGGAAACCCGGCCAGGATTCCGGCTTCCATCGCCTCTCCGACGCCGCCCTCGATGCTGGAAATGAACTCTCTGGGGATGATCCCGCCTCTCGTCCCATCGGCAAAAACAAACCCCTTGCCTCTTTCCAAAGGCTCAACCGCAACCTTGCAGTGGCCGTATTGTCCCCTTCCCCCTGTCTGGCGGATATATTTTCCTTCTCCTTCAGCAGGTTGGAGGACGGTCTCTTTGTAGGCTACTTGAGGCTTCCCCAAATGGGCCTGGACACCGAACTCCCGAGCCAAGCGGTCCATGATGACCTCCAGATGAAGCTCACCCATGCCGAAAACCAGGGTCTGTCCCGTCTGGGGGTCCTGGGCCACCTTAAAGGTGGGGTCTTCCCGAACAAGTTTATGGAGAGCACCGGCTAATTTGGAATGCTCCACCTTGGTTTTAGGCTCAATCGTCGCGGAAATGACAGGCTCAGGGAATTTTATGGATTCCAGAATGATCGGCTGGCTCCTCAGGCAGAGCGTGTCTCCCGTGGAAAGGTTCTTCATCGAGGCGAGGGCGGCGATATCTCCGGCATAGACCTCTTTCAGTTCTTTCCTCTTATTGGCATGCATCTCCAGAAGCCGGGAAATGCGCTCCTCCTCATCCTTGACGGAATTATACAGGACAGACCCGACTTTGGCTTTCCCCGAGTAAACTCGGAAGTAAGCCAAGGAGCCAACAAAAGGGTCAGTCATGATCTTGAACACGAGAGCGGAAAAAGGCTCGGCATCGGAAGGTTTTCTCCTCTCGACAGCCAGCGTCTTGGGATGGTGTCCGACGACGGGGGGCACATCCACCGGAGAGGGAAGATAATCCACGATCGCGTCCAGGAGAGGATGGACACCTTTGTTCCTGAACGAAGCGCCCAAGAGAACAGGGACGAACTGGAGAGAGAGAGTTCCTTTCCTGATCGCCCGCTTTATTTCGGCGGCAGAGATTTCGGCACCGCCCAGGTATTTTTCCATGACGGCATCGTCCGTATCGCTTAAGATTTCAATCATTTCGCTTCTTTTTACTGCGGCCTCTTCCTTGTTCTCCGCCGAAATCTCTTTGACCTCAAAATGGGTCCCGACGAGGTCGCCTCCCCAGTCGATTTCCTTCATCCCGACAAGATCGATGACTCCACGGAAATTCTCTTCCCGGCCCAAAGGCAGATGAATGACCAGAGGCCTGGCATTCAGCCTCGTCTTGATCTCGTTGACGGCAACCTCCGGGTCCGCCCCGACGCGGTCCATCTTGTTGATATAGACAATCCTCGGAACGCGGTACCTGTCGGCCTGTCGCCAGACGGTCTCTGTTTGGGGTTCGACGCAGCCGACCCCGCAGAGAATAATAATCGCTCCGTCGAGGACTCTTAGAGATCTCTCGACTTCAGCAGTAAAATCGACATGCCCGGGGGTGTCGATGATATCGATGCGGTGATTATTCCAATAGCACGTGGTGGCTGCGGAGGTGATCGTTATGCCACGTTCTTGCTCCTGCACCATCCAATCCATAACCGCCGTACCCTCATCCACCTCACCTATCTTGTAGGTAATGCCCGTATAGAAAAGGATTCTTTCCGTCGTGGTAGTCTTCCCCGCATCGATATGAGCCATAATGCCGATGTTTCTGACTTTCTCGATCGGGTCCAACCGCATGTATTCTTCTCTCCATTTCGATTTTTAAGCAAAGGCGTCTTTTTAATGGAGACTACCATCTATAATGAGCAAAAGCCCTGTTGGCTTCGGCCATTTTATGCGTATCTTCTCTCTTTTTGATCGCTCCTCCCCGCTTGTTCAGGGCGTCGATGATCTCCGCGGCGAGCTTCTCCTCCATGCTTTTGCCGCTCCTCTCTCGCGCATAGTTAAGCAGCCATCTTACGGCCACCGACGTTGAACGCTCGATCGAAACTTCAACAGGAACTTGGTAGGTCGCGCCTCCAACACGGCGCGATTTCGTCTCGAGCACAGGCCTGGCGTTCTCGATAGCCTTCTCGAACGCCCTGAGGGGGTCTTCTTTGGTCTTTTGTTTGACGAGCTCCATAGCGTTGTAAATGACTCTTTCCGCCGTGCTTTTCTTGCCTCGCTTCAGATACAGGTTGATGAATTTCGCTATCAGTGTGCTGTTATAAAAAGAGTCAGGCTGTATCTTTCTCTTTTTGACTATTCCTCTTCGCGGCATCTGTGCCTCTCCTTGATCAGCCAGCCACTCTCTTCTCTTTGGGCTTCTTGGCTCCGTAGCGAGACCTTCCCTGAAACCGGCTTTGCACTCCCTCAGCGTCAAGGGTGCCCCGGATGACATGATAGCGGACGCCGGGCAAGTCTTTGACCCGGCCTCCCCGGATAAGAACAATCGAGTGCTCCTGAAGATTGTGCCCGACTCCGGGAATATAACCTGTCACCTCGATGTTATTGGTCAATCTAATCCTGGCCACTTTTCTCAGGGCGGAGTTCGGCTTCTTGGGCGTCGTCGTGAAAACGCGCGTGCAAACGCCTCTTTTCTGGGGGCAATCCTCGAGCGCCGGAGACTTGCTCTTGGGCTTTTTCTGCGTTCTGCCTTTTCTCACTAACTGGTTAAAAGTTGGCAATAAACCTACTCCTCAATAAAAAGATTATTGGCTTCATCCCGAAAGGAATTAATCCCGGAACGAATGCGCCGATAATAACAAAAATATCTTTCTATGTCAAGGATATTGAGGAAGTTAGCGGGTTCTTTCAGTTCCGCGCGGGAACCTCGATTTCCTGCTCCTCTTCTTTCCCGGTCGGCTCCTTCAACTCAACGTCACGATAATATCTGTAGCCTGTCCCCGCGGGTATGAGCCTGCCCATGATAATGTTTTCCTTGAGCCTCCTCAAATAATCCACTTTTCCGTAAAGGCTAGCCTCGGTCAAGATTCGCGTGGTCTCCTGGAAAGAAGCCGCAGCGATGAAGCTATCCGTGCTCAAAGCGCTCTTGGTGATACCCAAAAGAAGCGGCCTGGCCTTGGCCGGCTTGCCGCCTTTCTTCATCACCTTCTCATTTTCCTCCTGGAAGATATACTTATCCACCTGTTCATCAACGAGAGATTCTGTATCCCCGACTTCCTCGACTTTAACCCAGCGGAGCATCTGCCTGATGATGATCTCGATATGCTTGTCGTTGATAGTCACTCCCTGGAGTCTATAAACCTCCTGGACTTCACGCAAAAGGTATTCAGCCAGCTCTTTTTCTCCCAGGACGCGGAGAATGTCATGAGGGTTCACCGGCCCGTCCATGAGGGCCGTCCCGGCTTTGACCTTCTCTCCCTCGCCTACGCTCAGATGAGCCCCTTTAGGAATGAGGTACTCCTTTTCCCCGCCTTTTTCATTGGTGACAATGAGCTTGCGGTAGCCTCTCACCAGGCCTCCGTACTGGACGATGCCGTCGATTTCAGAGATGACAGCCGGATTTTTCGGCCGGCGCGCCTCGAAGAGTTCTTCGGCCCGGGGCAGGCCGCCGGTGATATCCTTAGTCCGAGCGACCTCGCGAGGGATCTTGGCCAGGACGTCTCCGGCAAAGACCTTATCCTTGTCTTCGACTTCAAGATTGGCTCCGGAGGGGAGATAATACCTCCTGAGCATAAGAGGCTTGCCGTTTTTGTCTTTCTTGGAAGAATGGACGATTTCCACCCGGGGCTGCATTTTTTCGTCTTTGGGCTCGATGACGACCTGGGTAATCAACCCGGTGAATTCATCTTGAATCTCTTCCATGGTCACGCCCAGGACGACATCACGGAATTCCGCAATGCCGGCGTCCTCCGTCAGAATGAAGGTGTTGAAGGGATCCCATTCGACGAACGGCTGCCGGGCCTTGATCGGATCTGCGTCCTTGATAAAAACCCTCGCTCCGTAAGGGACTTGATAATGCTCGACCTCGCGGCGGCGATGATCGAGGATGGCAATATTGGCGTTCCGGTTGAGGACCACGAGCACGCCCTCTTTGTTCTGGACGCCTTTCAAGTTATTGAACATTACCACGCCGTCGTTCTTCGCCTCAAGCTTCGACCTTTCCGCCCCGCGCATGGCGATGCCGCCCACGTGGAAGGTTCTCATGGTCAGCTGGGTGCCCGGTTCTCCGATCGACTGGGCCGCGATGATGCCCACGGCTTCACCCAGTTCGGTCAATCTGCCGCTGGACAAGTTGCGTCCATAGCAGAGCTGGCAAACGCCTTTCTTGGCTTCGCAGGTCAGGACAGAACGGATCTTGACTTTCTCAATACCCAGGTTTTGGAACTGCTGGCCGACTTCCTCCGTAATCTCCTGATTGGGCTCGACAACCACCTCGTTGGTATCCGGATTAACAACTCTTTCCAGGGCGATCCGGCCGACGATCCTGTCGATAAAAGGCTCGATAATCTCGCCGTTTTCGACAATGGCGGTCACATTGACTCCTTTAAGAGTTCCGCAATCGTATTCATCGACGATCGCTTCCTGGGCCACATCAACGAGCTTGCGGGTTAGGTAGCCGGAATTGGCTGTTTTCAAAGCCGTGTCGGCCAACCCTTTTCTGGCGCCATGGGTCGAGATGAAGTACTGCATGACATTCAACCCTTCGCGCAGGTTGGAGACAATGGGGGTTTCGATGATTTCACCGGAAGGCTTGCTCATCAAACCGCGCATGCCCGCCAGCTGACGGATCTGCTGCTTGTTCCCCCTGGAGCCGGAGTCAGCCATGATGAAAAGCGGGTTGAGCTCGTTCCCTTCGAAACTGACCTTTTTCATCTCCTCGATCATGGCGCTGGAAACCTTCTCGGTGACCGATCCCCAGATCTCGACCACGCGGTTAAACCGCTCCCCAGCGGAGATGGTCCCATCGCGATAAAGCTTTTCGATATCCTGAACTTCTTTCTGCGCTTTTTCCACGATCTCGGTTTTCTCCTTAGGAATGATGAAATCATCTATCCCCAAGGAAAACCCGGCCATGGTGGCCTGATTGAAACCGATTTCTTTCAGTTTGTCGAGCATTTGAATCGTGGGGCCCAGTCCGGCCTTGAGATAAGTATAATAAACCAGGTTCTCGAGCCCCTTCTTCCTCACCATGCCGTTTATATAGGGGATTTCCGCAGGAAGGATGCTGTTGAAGATGATTCTTCCGGGTGTCGTTTCGACTAACTTGTTCTGAATTTGCGTCACCGGGCAAGTCATCAGCGCCTGATCATCATAGAACGTCGCCAAATTCATGAACAGCCCCGAAAACCTCAATTTCACGCGGGCCTGGAGGCTTATTTCCTTATTCTCACAACCTAAAAGGACTTCTTCAGGAGAATAGAAAATCCGGCCTTCTCCCTTCTGCCCCTTTTTCTCCATGGTGAGATAATAGCAGCCCAAGACCATGTCCTGGCTCGGGATCGTCAGGGGCCGGCCATGGGCGGGGGAAAGGATGTTGTTCGTCGACAGCATCAGAGTTTGGGCCTCGACCTGTGATTCGACGGAGAGCGGGATATGAACAGCCATCTGGTCTCCGTCAAAATCAGCGTTAAAGGCCGCGCAGACCAGAGGATGAATCTGGATCGCTTTTCCTTCGATCAAGATCGGTTCAAAAGCTTGGATGCCGAGCCGATGAAGAGTGGGAGCTCGGTTAAGCAGAATAGGATGCTCGCTGACCACCTCTTCTAAATAATCCCAGACCTCGGGCCGCTCCTGCTCATGCCATTCCCGGGCGATCTTGACGCTCGGGACCAGTCCCTCTTTTTCCAATTTATGGAAAATGAACGGCTTAAAAAGCTCTAGGGCCATTTTCTTGGGCAGGCCGCACTGGTTGAGTTTTAGCTCGGGCCCGACCACAATCACGGACCGCCCGGAATAATCCACACGCTTCCCCAGCAGATTCTGTCGGAAACGTCCCTGCTTTCCTCTCAAGGCTTCGCTCAAGGATTTGAGCGGCCTGCGGTTAGCTCCCAGATGGACGCGGCCTCTTTTGCCGTTATCAAAGAGGGCGTCGACCGCCTCCTGGAGCATCCTCTTCTCGTTGCGGATGATGAGTTCCGGCGCCTTGAGCTCGATAAGCTTTTTCAGGCGGTTATTCCGGTTGATCACTCTGCGGTAAAGGTCGTTCAGGTCAGAGGTGGCAAACCGGCCGCCATCCAGCCTGACCAAGGGTCGCAGGTCAGGAGGAATGACAGGGACGACTTTGAGGATCATCCAGTCCGGACGGTTTCCCGACTTCTTCAGGGCTTTGAAGACTCTCAGCCGTTTGGCATAGCGCAATCTTCTCTGTTGGGATGTCTCTTTCTTCATCAATCTTCGCAGACGTTCGGCCTCTTTGGAGGTGTCGATCCGCGTAAGCAGAGTGTCAATCGCCTCGGCCCCGATAGAGACATCGAATTTGTTCTCGTATTTCTCCTGCGCCTCTTTATATTCTTCCTCGTTGAGGAGCTGTTTTTCCTTTAACGGCGTATCTCCCGGGTCGGTGACGATATAGGATTCGAAATAGAGGACTTTCTCGAGGTCCTTGATCGAGAGGTCCAGGACCAGTCCGATGCGGCTGGGCGGGCTCTTGAAAAACCAGATGTGCGCCACCGGAGACGCTAACTGGATGTGTCCCATTCGTTCCCGCCGCACTTTGGATTTGGTCACCTCGACGCCGCACCGTTCACAAATGATGCCTCTGTATTTCATCCTCTTGTACTTGCCGCAGAGACATTCATAGTCATTGATCGGTCCGAAGATTTTGGCGCAGAAAAGTCCGTCTTTCTCGGGCTTGAACGTTCTGTAGTTGATGGTCTCGGGTTTGGTCACTTCACCCCAAGACCAGCTTTTGATCTTCTCCGGAGAAGCTATGCTGATCCTGACGCGGTCAAAATCGACTTTCGCTTTGGCTGATATCGTAGCGGTCGGTCTCGGTTCCATTAGCGTTCTCCTTTCATGGCCGGGGGAACCTCGATTCCCCAGGGCAAGATTTCGTCTCTCTCGGCCTTTTCCAGTTCCACATTCAGACAAAGGCTCCGCAGCTCGCGGATAAGGACATTGACTGATTCAGGAAGCCCGGGGGTGAAATCCAAATCGCCTTTGACGATAGCTTCATAGATTTTTGCCCTTCCTTCCACATCGTCCGATTTGACGGTCATAAGTTCTTGGAGAGTGAAGGCCGCCCCGTAAGCTTCCAGGGCCCAGACTTCCATTTCTCCAAAACGCTGCCCGCCGAACTGGGCTTTTCCGCCCAACGGCTGCTGGGTAATCAAAGAATAGGGACCGGTGGACCGGGCATGGATCTTGTCATCCACAAGGTGATAAAGCTTCATCATGTAAATATACCCGACGGTGACTTCTTGGTACAACAGTTCTCCGGTCACGCCGTCGTAAAGAGGCGTCTTGCCGCTTTCCGGCAGCCCGGCTTTCTTCAAGAGTTCCTTGATCTCCGCCTCCAAGATCCCGTCAAAAACGGGCGTGGAGACCCAAAGATTGAGGATTTTCGAGGCCCATCCCAGATGGGTTTCTAGAATCTGACCCACGTTCATGCGGGACGGAACGCCCAGAGGATTGAGGACAATCTCCACGGGGGTGCCATCCGGCAGCCGCGGCATATCTTCTTCAGGCACGATCTTGGCAACAATCCCTTTGTTGCCGTGCCGGCCGGAAATCTTATCGCCGACCGAAAGCTTCCTCTTCATGGCGACGTAAACTTTAATAGCCTGGATGACTCCCGGCGCCAGCTCATCGCCTTTTCTCAATGTATCGACTTTCTCTTTGAACTCGGCCCTGAGGGCATCAATCTGACGCCGCACCTTTTTGTCGATATCCTTGATTTTCCAGTCGCGTTCCTCATTCTGCTCCAACTTCAGCTTGGAATAATCATCAAGGTCGATACCATCAAGAATCTTTTCTGTCAGTTTCGTGCCTTTGGTGAGGGTTTGACCGGAAATTTTTTGATCTCTGTCCAGAATCTCTCCCTTAATATAAGACTTGATCCGCCGTCCTTTTTCGCCCTCAAGAATGGTGATCTCGTCCTCGAGGTTCCGCTTCATCTTGGCGATTTCTTCTTTCTCGATCACCTTGGCGCGCGGCCCTTTCTCACTTCCCCGGCGGGAGAAGATCCGGACATCGATGACGGTGCCTTCGATACCGGGAGAGCAGTAGAGAGAGGCATCCTTCACATCCAGGGCTTTTTCCCCAAAGATCGCTTTGAGCAGCTTTTCTTCCGGAGACAACTGCGTCTCACCCTTGGGGGCGACCTTGCCGACCAAGATATCGCCTGATTTCACATAGGCCCCGATTCTGACGATGCCGTTTTCATCAAGGTTGCGCAACAAGTTTTCGGGCACGTTGGGAATATCCCTGGTGATCTCTTCCGGGCCGAGCTTCGTATCTCGCGCTTCGATGGTCTCTTCGACAATATGAATCGAGCTGAAGATATCTTCTTTAATAAGCTTCTCGCTGACGATGATAGCGTCCTCAAAATTGTATCCGCGCCAGGGCATAAAAGCGCAGAGGACATTCCGGCCGAGGGCCAATTCTCCCCTGTCGGTGCAGGAGCTGTCGGCTAAAATTTGCCCTTTTTCGACCCGGTCGCCTTTGCGGACAATGGGTCGATGGTTGATGCAGGTGTTCTGGTTGGTCCGAAGGAATTTAATCAAGAGATAAAGGTCGGTGCCGACATCGTGCTCTTTGGTTTTTTCCTTCTCGTCCACCCGGATCAAAATTCTCTCGGCGTCAACAAATTCGACGACCCCGGGTCTCTGGCAGATGATGACATCCCCTGAACCTTTGGCTACGAGGTATTCAATTCCCGTCCCGACCAGGGGGGCTTCAGGACGGAGCAAGGGCACCGCCTGCCTCTGCATGTTTGAGCCCATCAGAGCGCGGTTAGCGTCGTCATGCTCGAGGAAAGGAATGAGAGCAGCCGATAGGGACACGAGCTGCTTGGGCGAAACATCGATGTAATCCACTTGGTTCCGCTGGACGACCTTGAAGTTTCCGGCCTGGCGGGCGCTGACAAGTTCGTTGACGAAAGAACCGTCTTCACCAACAGGGGCATTGGCCTGAGCGATAATGTACTTTTCTTCTTCCCAGGCGGTAAGATAGAAGCTGTGGGGCTCGACAACGGGAACCTGTCTGACCTTCCCTTTTTTGAGCTGTTCGACGGTCTTCAAAAAAGCATTTTTCTCGACGATCCCGCCGACTTTATAAGAGCTGTCCCCGGGATGGACGATCTTGACGTAATCGATGATCCTCCCGTTTTGCACTTTCCGGTAAGGTGTCTCGATAAAACCATAATCATTGACCCGGGCGTAACAGCTTAGGGAAGAAATGAGGCCGATATTCGGGCCTTCTGGAGTTTCAACGGGACAGATCCGGCCGTAATGTGAAGATTGAATATCCCTGACTTCAAACCCGGCTCTCTCGCGGCTTAAGCCGCCCGGCCCCAGGGCGCTCAACCGTCTCTTGTGGGTGATTTCGGCGAGGCTGTTGATCTGGTCCATAAACTGGGACAGCTGCGAGCTTCCGAAAAACTCCTTGAGCGCGGCGATAACGGGCTTTGAGTTGATCAGGTCCTGAGGCATGGCCGAGGTCAGGTCGGCGCTGACGGTCATTTTCTCCTTGACCGTTCTCTCCATCCGGGTCAGGCCGATGCGGAAGGCATTCTCGACCAGCTCGCCCACGGAACGGACGCGGCGATTTCCGAGGTGGTCAATGTTATCGACCATCCCTTCACCAAGGCGCAGACGCAGAAGATATTTGATGACCTCCACATAATCGAGGGGCGAGAGGATCTTCTCTTCCATGGAAGTGTTTAAGCTGAGCTTGATATTCATCTTCAGCCGGCCGATCCTGGAGAAATTGTATTTTTGGGGGTTGAAAAAGAGGTTATGGAAGAGATTGTGCGCGCTCTCCATCGTATGGGGTTCGCCGGGCCTCAGCTTTCTGTAGATCTCTGCCAGGGCCTGGCTTGTATCCTTACGCAGGTCTTTCTTAAGGGTGTTGCTGATGATTATCCCGATCCTGTCTAGTTCGGGATAAAAGACTTCGAAGGGTTCGGCCCGGCTGCTCAGAAGCTCAAGCTGGACATCACCCAGTTCTTCATTTGGCTTGACCTTTCCCTTGATCGAGGAAAGGGAGAAGGCACCCTGAAGTTCTTTCTTGACGAGGGGGACTTTGGTCACTCCCTTCTCCATCAGCTCTTGAATGATCTTCGGCGTGAGCTTTTTTTTGGCCGGAACGAGAACCTTCCTGGAAGAGGGGGCGGTGATATCGTCGGCCGCTGTTTTTCCTGACAGATTTTCCGAGAGTTCCCAATACAATTTGCCGTCTTCAGGCAAAACTTTGTAAATCTTATAAAACAGTCGGATAATTTCTTCATCCGAGCCAAATCCAAGAGCTCTTAAAAAGACGGAAGCCAGGAATTTCTTTTTCCTGTCCAGCCGGACAAAAAGGGAGTTTTTGTTATCGTATTCGAACTCAACCCATGCTCCCCGGTAAGGAATGATTTTACCGATGAAGAAACCCTTGACGTCTCCGGGCCGGAAGAAAACCCCGGGAGACCGCTGCAGCTGGCTGACCACAACCCTTTCGATTCCGTTAAAAATGAACGTCCCCTTTTCGGACATCAAGGGGATATCACCGAAATAGACTTCCTGTTCTTTGATATGCTTCAGCCTCTTCGATTTGCTGGCGGCATCTTTCTCCCAGGAGATCAAGCGGACTTTCAGCCTCAGGGGGACAGAAAAAGTGTAGCCTTTCTGGAGGCACTCGTTGGGGCTGTATTTGAGCTTCAGTCTGACTCTGTCCCCGCAGTGCTCGCAAACGGGAATTTCAATTTTCCTCATAGCACTACAATAGGGACAGATTTCCTTCTCCGTAAGCTCCACGTCCGCCGGCAGAAGCGTATCGCAGCCCTTGCAGCGGGCGCGTGAATTTTCCACGCCTTTCAGACGTCCACACTTGCATTCCCAGTTTCCGATCGAGTAGCTGATAAAATCGAGCTGGGTTGTTTCCTTAAAATCGGAGATAGGAAAAATGTCTTTAAAAGCGGATTGCAGACCCGCATCCTTCCGCTCCTCCGGCAAGAGGTCCATCTGCAGAAATTCGGCATAGGATTGCCTTTGGATGGCCAGAAGGTCGGGCATAGGAAATTGCGGACTGATTTTGGAAAAATCAGTCCGCTGGATTCGGTGATTTAAGTTTTCTGATTCCTTTTGCATGTTAACTCACGGAAAAAAGTTTTTTTATCATGACCTATTTAAAAAGAACAATGACACTCCTAAAAGACCGGGACTATTGCAGTTCGACGGCAGCTCCGGCCTCCTCAAACTTGGCCTTGATGGTTTCAGCTTCTTCTTTGGAGATTTTCTCTTTGACCGGCTTCGGGACGGAGTCGACCAAATCCTTGGCCTCTTTCAAACCCAGGTTGGTGATTTCCCTGACAATCTTGATGACGTTGATCTTCTTGTCCCCGGCGTTCTTGAGAACAACGGTGAATTCTGTCTTGGCCTCCTCCACCTTGGCCTCGGCTCCCGGAGCGGCAGCGGCTCCAGCGACGGCCACAGGAACAGCGGCGCTGATGCCGTATCTCTGCTCGAATTCTTTGATGTAATCAGCCAGTTCCAAGACGGTCAGACTGTCCAGGTGCTCGAAGAACTGACCCTTGGTTAATTTTGTTGCCTCATCTTTTGTTTGTGCTTTGGGCATTTTTACCTCCAACTCTATTTTTTATCTTTTAATTGACTCAACAATCGGCCTATATTTGTTAAGGGGGCCTGCCAAGTCCTTAAAAGTTGCGTTAGCGGATAAGCCATGAAGTAGGCGATCTTCCCCAGCAATTCCTCTCGGGAGACCAGCCTGCAGACTTCCTCAAATCTCTCCGGAGGGACCAACTGCCCGTCGAGGAGACCGCCCTTGAAGGTCAAAACTTTATTCTGAACGGAAAAATCCTTCAGCAGTCGAGCCAGCTTCACCGGCTCCTCGGAGGCAAAAGCGACGGCGGTCGGCTTCTGGAAATAATTCCTGAGCTGCTCAGGCAGGTCATCTTTGAGAGCTCGGAGAGCCAGGCGGTTTTTCACCACCCTGAAGGAGTAGGCATTCCTGCGCAGGAGTTTCCTCAGCTCAACCGCCTGAGACACGGTCATTTTGGTATAATCCAGGAGATACACGGTCTTCTGGCGCTCGAAATTCTCCTCTAATTCTCTGACCTGGTTTCCCTTCGCTTCTCGCTTCACTTTTTTTCTCCTATTTCTCTAAAATCGCCTCAGAGATCTTCAAGGAAGGCCCCATCGTTGAAGAAAGGGCAATACTGCGGACATATTTTCCCTTGGCGGCCGGGGGTTTGGCGTGCATGACGGCCTGGAGAAAAACTTTGATATTATCGGCCAGCTTTTCCTCGGGAAAGGAAGTTTTCCCGATGGACGTGTGCAGAATTCCTGATTTATCAACCCTGAATTCGACCTTGCCGGCCTTTGTCTCCTCGACGGCCTTCTTGATATCGAATGTCACCGTCCCTGACTTGGGGTTCGGCATAAGTCCTTTGGTCCCGAGAATCCGGCCCAATTTGCCCACACCTCTCATCACATCAGGAGTGGCGATAACGATATCAAAATCAATCCAGCCTGAGGCAATTTTCCCGATCAACTCTTCACCTCCGGCAAAATCCGCTCCCGCTTCTTCGGCCTCTTTGACTTTTTCTCCTGAGGCGATGACACAAATCTTCTTGCTTTTTCCTGTCCCGTGAGGCAGGACGACTATCCCTCGAACCATCTGGTCGGAATGCTTCGGGTTGACTCCCAAACGCATGGCGATGTCGACCGATTCATCAAATTTGGCATAACTCGTTTTCTTCAAGAGATTCACCGCCTCTTCCACGGTGTATTCCTGTTTCGTAAGGAGCTCTATAGCCTTGACGTATTTTTTTCCTCTTTTACTCACTGATGATCTCCAATCCCATATTCTTGGCCGTGCCCTCGATGATTTTTTTGGCCATGGCCAAATCACCGGCGTTGAGGTCAGGCATCTTGAGGCGGGCGATATCCTCGATCTGCTTCACGGTGACTTTGCCGACCTTTTCTTTGTTCGGGGCTCCCGAGCCCTTGGCGATGCCTGCGGCCTTTTTCAGCAGATAAGAAGCCGGAGGCGTTTTCAGGTCGAAAGTAAAGCTCTTGTCTTTATAAACCGTAATCAGGACAGGAACGATGGTTCCTTCCTCCATCCGGCTTGTCTTCTCGTTGAATTGGCGGACAAAATCCATGATATTGACGCTGTGCTGCCCGAGCGCTGGACCGACGGGCGGCGCTGGACTGGCTTGCCCGGCAACGATCTGAAGCTTGATTCTGGCGACGACTTCTTTTGACATCCTCCCCTCCTAAATCTTCTCCACCTGCAGAAACTCTAATTCTACAGGAGTTGACCGGCCAAAAATCGTGACCAGGACTTTGAGGGTATTTTTTTCGTGATTAACCTCTTCCACGATTCCGTTGAAATTGAAAAAGGGGCCATCGATAATCTGGACAGCCTCTCCTTTCTCAAAGGAGTGTTTGGGTTTGGGCTTTTCCGAGGTCGTCTCCATATGTTCGACAATCTGGCCGACTTCTTCGCGCTCCAGGGGCGAGGGCTTTTTCCCGGAGCCGACAAATCCCGTCACCTTGGGCGTCTCCCGCACAAGATGCCAGTTCTCATCGCTCATTTCCATCTCGACCAGAATATATCCCGGATAGGACCTCTTGGTGGAGACGACTTTTCTCCCACCCTTGATCTCGATGACATCCTCAGTGGGAATAATGATCTGTCCAAACTGGTCCTGAAGATTCAATTCTAAGGCCCTCTGGCGGATTGACTCGGCTACAAATTTCTCAAACCCAGAATACGTGTGGACAACATACCAATTTCTTGCCATTTTCTAAACCTGTTCAGCCAAATAAAGACTTGATCTGCGAGATCACCCAGGAAAAGATGACGTCCATGAAAAAGAGATAAAACCCGAAGAAAAGGGTGGCGGCGATGACAACAAGAGTTGTGTTGTAAACCTCGTTGCGCGAGGGCCAGGTCACCTTTTTGATTTCTGTACGCACTTCCTTTAAGAAGGGGATGAAGCGCTTATACCATCTTACTTTTTGTTCCATGGGCAATCTCTCTCCATAAGGGCGGTCCTTATTGTGCTCAATCCTCCTTTATCTCCCGGGAAGGAGTGTCTCTTCTATCTTTCCAAGCGGAACCAAGGGCAGGTGAGGCAGGACTCGAACCCGCAACCTGCGGTTTTGGAGACCGCTGCTCTAACCAGTTGAGCTACTCACCTCCCTGACGTTCGTTCCTCTCGTCAAATCTTACCGAAGCTGGCCTCTTTTACTTCACTTCTTTATGCTTGGTGTGTTTACGGCAAAAGGGGCAATATTTCTTTACTTCCAGCCTTTCTGTCTGCTTTTTCTTATTTCTGGTGGACGTGTAGTTACGGCGCTTACAATCAGAACACTGAAGGGTGATAATTTCTCTCATTCTGTTCTCTCAGGGCGTCTCATCACGAGGAGCATCTCTCTCCTATTCCAGGACTTCCGTGACCGTGCCGGCCCCCACCGTCCGGCCTCCCTCTCGAATGGCAAACCGCAACCCCTTCTCCATCGCCACGTCCGTGATCAACCCGATCTCCAAATTCACGTTGTCCCCAGGCATCACCATTT
>Ga0315280_10007082_pt1 | contig 15209 bp, 11 predicted proteins | sample YL17G06_40_MG_FD_203697 | JGI IMG/M metagenome (GOLD analysis project Ga0315280, IMG submission 203697) | Sediment microbial communities from Yellowstone Lake, YNP, Wyoming, USA - YL17G06_40 | ecosystem: Environmental > Aquatic > Freshwater > Lake > Sediment | place: USA: Wyoming | collected... | reverse complement strand
GAGGCGTACGTGGAGCTCGTCCGCAAGAAGGGCCTGATCTAGCCCGCGAGCGGCCCAGTGCCGGTCCGGAAGGATGCAACGAGGGGACTCGACATCCAGTCCCGCAACGTCTGGTTCACTTACGGTTTGGCTCCGGCCCCCGGCCGCTGCCCGGGGACCTCCATGGCTACGGCCTTGCCGTCCCGCACAAGGCTCAGCCCACCGTCGGCACGCTCCACGATCGCGAGTTCGCCCGAGAACGAGAGAGCCAGCAGCGACTGCCACTGTCCCGCCGGGAGGATCTGAGTCGTGGTGGCCGGCTCCCAGGCGACGCGCACCAGCTCGGCGTTCGGTCCGCACCCGATGATGGCCCGCGCCTCGGGAGCTGTCATGGCACCAGCGGCCGACGACGACGTAAGCCCCTCGCCGTTCCACACGCCTACCGCCGAGCCCGCAGTCACATCGAGAACGGAGTACGGTGTTGTGGGCTGGGCACCCGGCAACCCCCCAACGCCCGGGCCAACGGGCAGGTCCAACCCGATGCCGCCATCAGCCGGAGCGTGCCGCACCCACAGGAGCTGCGCGTCTCCCAGCCAGCCTAGCGCCTCGGCGTCGTCCACCGCCCGCAACAGCGTGCCCCTCGGCGTCTCTCCTGGCTGCCACACCTGGAAGCCCAGCATCGACTCGTTGGCGGCGGGATCGGCTGGGAAGCGAAGGCCCTGGGTGTTGATGCACACCAGACGTTGGTCGGGGGACAGGAAGATGCGCCTGGGGAGAGTCGAGCCCTCCCAGTTGAGGATCCGCGCCGGCGGCGCGCCCGAGGCGTCCCATCGCAGGATGCTCGCCGACAAGGACACCTTCGGCGGGCTCGTGTGGCTGGTTATGCGGACGAGGTTGCCCGGGGGCGCCGGCCCGGCGTTCATGCTCGCCTTGAGCGACTCCTCGTAGCCCCGCGTCCATGCCGCCTCCGCAGCCGCGCGTAGCTCGTCGGAAGACAGAGGCGCGCTGGTCGCCCCTTGGGCGCCCTGTGCGTTGATGTGAGCCAGGGCGGGTGCGAGATCGCGCTCAATTCCAGGGGTGCCACCGGTGAACTCCCCGCCCGGCTGGGGCGCGGTTCCCCCATGGGCGATCACCTTCATCATCTCAGTGAGGCCGTCTTGCTGGGCTTTCTGCAGCGCGCCCCAGTACTGCGGGCTCACAGCGAGGCGCTGCGCCTCATCGGGCGGCTGGCGAAGAACCGTCACGGTTGTCACGTCTTGATCGCTGTTGACGCAGTACTGCACAATGGCGAACACCGGCTCCGCGGCGCCTTGGAGCAGCACGAGCTCGACATCGGGGAGCGAAGTGTACTGATGCTCCTCAGTGGTGACGTAGGTAAGGCCCTCGACAGTCTCGACCCCGGCGGGAGGGTGGGTCGTCTCGGTGCCAGCGTGCTCTTCGCCGAGGGGCAGCATCGTCTTCGACACTGGCTTGCCGTCCAGCCCCAGGACGACCCCAGCGCGTTGCTTGTCCGTTCCAGCACCTTGCTGGATCACGAGGGAGCGGTCATCCTGCCACCCTATCCACTGGCTGTCCGGAGGCAGCGGCACGGTGCAGGCAAGGCGCGCTGTGGTTGTGTCGTACACGTAGACGGCCGGCGACTGCGCACCGCCCGGGCAGACGCCGACAAGCCCATCGTGCGGCGCGAACTGCACCGCCGGGGCCATGAGCAACGCGAGGGGCAGCAGCACCACCATAGATCCACGGCTCCGATCTTCGGACACACTCACAGGCCCGTAGCCGACCGGCCGTCCCTAGGTATCGACGGTCCCGACTCGGGGCCACGGGGCAGTGGCCAGCCGCACTCGACGCGCACCCAGGGCACCTCACACGGAACACAGCCCTGAAGTAGCCACACTTCGGGCACGTCATCGCCGACCCGTTTCCCCCCGAGCGTTGCGCAACGGCGAGGGCATTCGACGCGGGAGGGGCGGGCACCTGCGGCGCCTGCGCGTCCGGGACGGCACGGTAGCCTCGCGGAGTCGCGAAGCGACGGCATTACATAGCCTGGCGCGCAAGCGCCAGGTGGGCGGCCCCATACCTTCTCCGCTCATCCCGAGTAGGGGCGAGCGCAGTGTGCGAGTGACGTAACGAGGGACGCATCCGGTTGCAGGTCTAGCGCACCCAGCGGTCCCTCGTTACGCCGCACAGAGCGCGGCTACTCGGGATGGGCGGGTTGATGGGGCCGCTCAAGGGACTGGTTGCGGGCGGCGCGTTTGCCCCCTGGGCGACGACATGCCGCCGCTTCGCGTCTCAACCCCTCCCCTCCCTCCTCCCAAACGGGGCGGGAGCATCGCTCAACGCCTGGCGAGGGCTTGCGCCCTGGCCCGGGGAATGAGGCAGCTACGCGGTCACGCACGCAGTGCGGAGGGGCACCAGTGGCTCGGGTGGGCGGCGTACGTCTCTCGGGGTCGAGTCGGGGTGGGAGCCGGCCACGCCCCTCTCACAGGGCCGAGCGCGCAACGCCGGTCTGGAGAGGCCGGGGGAGGACCACGGAGACGCTTGATGAGCCTCCGCTCTTCGACATTCTCTTTGAGACGAGGCCGGCCCCATGGTGAGTGCGCAGACGCTGCCCGAGTTTGTCCGTGAGGTGGTAGACGCCCACGGCGACAAACTGGCGTACATCCAGCGGATTGGCTTCCGCGCCAAGCGATTCACGTTCGGGGATGTCCATCGGATGGCGTGCCACGCCGCCTCGCTCATCGAGGAGGCGGGCGTTGCCCCGGGCGACCGGGTGCTGATCTGGGCGCCGAATTCGCCGATGTGGGTCGGGGCCTTCCTGGGCTGTCAGCTCAGGGGGGCCGTCGCCGTGCCTCTCATGGTCCAGAACACGGCGGAGTTCGTGGTGAAGATCGCCGAGGTCACCGAAGCGTCCGTCCTGTTCGGGGCTCCGGGGCGGGAGACCGCCTCCCGGAGTGTGCGGGGCATTGCCGTGGACCGGGTGATCCCGCCGCCCGAGGGTCCCGGAGAGTTCACCCCCGGGTCGCCGCTGCCGAGCGACCTGTGCCAGATCCTCTTCACCTCCGGCACCACGGGCACCCCCAAGGGGGTCCCCCAGACCCACGCGAACATCCTTGCGAACCTCAGGGACATTCTCTCCCTGGGCATGCTCCGGCCGACTGACCACTTGATGTCCATCCTCCCGCTGGCCCACGCCTTCGAGCAGATGGCGGACTTCCTCGCGGCCTGGGCGATCGGCGTGCCTGTCACCCAGGCAACGTCCCTGGCCGGGCCACACGTTCGGATGAACATGTTCGAGGACAGGCCCACCATGCTCGCTTGCGTGCCCGAGTTCCTGAAGGCGGCCATGACCCAGATCGAGGCAAAGGCGAGGGAGGCCGGTCGGGAGGCGAAGCTTGCGTGGCTCTTCCGCCATGGCCGGAAGCTCCCCGTCTTGATCCGGCGGCGGCTGGCCCGGCCGGTGCTGGCGCGTTTCGGTGGCAGGCTCCGGGCGATCATCAGCGCGGGCGCGGCGCTCGACTTGGAGGTCGGCGGCAAGTGGGAGGCGTTCGGCGTTCCAGTGTACCAGGCCTACGGGGCGACAGAGTGCTCCCCGACGCTCTCGCTTGACACCCCCGACGGTCACCTGATGTCGTCGGTCGGCCGGCCGCTGCCATCGGTAGAGGTGACCGTGGCCGACGATGGCGAGCTCCGCGCGCGCGGGCCGAGCGTGGTCTCCGGCTACTACAAGCGACCGGACGCCACGGCGGAGAGCTTCCGGGACGGGTGGTACTACACCGATGACCTTGGGGAGATCGATGCCGCGGGCCGGATCCATGTCCGTGGCAGGAAGAGCTTCGTGATCGTCACGCCGTCCGGGGAGAAGGTCTACCCGGAGGATGTCGAGGCCGAGCTGAGCAAGCAACCGGGCGTGCGCGACGCCGTGGTGCTGGGGCTGAGGAAGGGCTCGTCCTTCGAGATCCACGCCGTGCTTCTCCCACAGCGCGGCGTGACCCTCGAGACGAGGGCCGCGGTGGATGGGGCGAACAGCAAGCTCCAGCCACATCAGCGCATCCAGGGCGTCACAGTGTGGACGGACGAGGACTTCCCCAGAACGCCCACCCACAAGGCGAAGCGCAAGGACGTTCTCGCATGGCTCGAGTCGCAATCGAGTGACGGGCCGCCGGTTGACCTCCGCGTGGCGGTGGGAGCTTTGGAGCGGGCGATCGCCGAGATGGCGCGTGTGCCGGCGAGCACGATCGTGCCCGCGATGAGGCTTGAGGGCGACCTAAGGCTCGACTCCCTTGGCCGGATAACCCTTCTTGGCGTCCTCGAGGAGGATCTCGGGGTGATCCTCGATGAGACGCTCATCGGTCCGAAGACGACGGTCGCCGAGATCCGGGACATGATCGACCGGCATCAGCAGAAGGAGGAGCGTTACGACTTTAGGCCCGGGCCGCTCAGCACTCGCAGCGTCGTCCTTCGCCGCGTGCTGCAGTCCTGCGTGGTGTTCCCGCTGCTTCAGCTCTACACGCGGACGCGCGTGGCGGGGCTGGAGAACCTGCGAGGCCTGACTACGCCGGCGCTCTTCATGCCGAATCACATCTCGCCCATCGATGGAGCGCTCGTGCTTCAGGTGCTGCCCTCGCCGATCCGCCTGAGGACGGCCATCGCGGGGGCGACGGACGTGCTCTACGAGCACCCAGCCGTGGCGCGGTACGCCGGCCTTGTGGACCTGCTGTGCAACACGTTCCCTTTCTCGCGAACGGACCAGGTGAAGTCGTCGCTTCAGTACACCGGCCGCGTGCTCGACAGAGGGTTCTCGGTGATGGTCTTCCCGGAAGGGAAGATGGCGACGGACGGCCGTCTCCAGGAGGTGAAGGCCGGCTCCGGCGTCATCGCGGTGGAGATGGGCGTGCCTGTGGTCCCGGTTGGGATCGTCGGTGCGGACCACGTGGTGCCCGCGAGCGCTGGTCGGCCGGTGTGGCCCAAGCGTGGACGAGTCACCGTTACCTTTGGCGAGCCGCTGACGTTCGACCGGTCCATGAGCTACGACGACGCGGCGTCCATGATCCACGGAGCGCTTGCCGACCTGGCGGCCCCTGGAGCGCAGGCTCAGCCCTGAGCACCCCTTCGCAGGACACGCCTGCCCGCCTCCGAACCTTCCGACCTCAAGGAGGAGTCGGGCATGAGCATCATCGGCACAGGCACGCTCGCCGGCCTTGCGCGCATTCGCAACTACAAGTCGAAGAGGGTCAGCTCCTGGGACCGAAAGGGAGCGAACGACGACTCTGAGCCCTTCAGGCCGGGCGAGCGCAGGGACATCGCGCTGATCGACGGGCCGGGGTGCGTGAAGCACATCTGGATGACCATCGGCTGCAGGGAGCCCGCCTACCCGCGGCGGGCCGTGATCCGCATGTATTGGGACGGCGCGGATCGACCCGCCGTCGAGGTGCCTATCGGCGACTTCTTCGGGGTCGGCCACGGCGTGCTCGTGAACTACCACTCTCTCCCCCTCTCGATGTCCCCGCAGAGCGGCAAGGGCATGAACTGCTTCTTCCCGATGCCCTTCAGCACCGGCGCGCGCATCGAGATAGCCGCCGAGACCGGAGCCGAGGACTTCCACCTCTACTACTACGTCGACTACGAGGCCTACGACTCGCCCGACGTCCTCGGGCCAGTCGAAGACCTTGGCTACTTCCACGCCCAGTGGAGGCGCGAGAACCTCACGAAGGGGTGGGGCGAGGATATCGCAAGGAGCGAGCTGTCCAGCCGGGTCTGGAATGTGCCGAACCTTACTGGTGACGAGAACTACGTCATCCTGGAGGCGCAAGGGCGCGGACACTACGTCGGCTGCAACCTCAACATCGACTGCGTGAGCCGCGAGAAGAACGACTGGTACGGCGAGGGCGACGACATGATCTTCATCGACGGAGAGCCATTCCCGCCGTCGCTTCACGGCACAGGCACCGAGGACTACTTCTGCATGGCCTACTGCCCGTGGGATGCGTTCTCGGGCCCCTACTACGGCCTGCCACTCTACTCGGGCAACCCCGACTGGCCGTGGAAGGGGAAGAACTCGATGTACCGCTACCACATCGAGGATCCCATCCACTTCGAGAAGTCGATCCGCGTGACAATCGAGCACGGCCACGCGAACTCGCTCTCGAACGACTACTCGTCGACGGCCTACTGGTACCAGACACTCCCGACCGGCCCGTTCCCGGAGCTCCTGCCGGTTGAGCAGCGCCTGCCGCTGCCGAACGAACCGCAGTGGGTGCCGAAGTAGGAGATGCGGCATGGACAACGTCGACGTGCTCTGCGTCGGGATCGCGGTCGCCGATGTAATGGCGAAACCTATCGACACCGTCCCGGACTGGGACAGGCTGGGGACGTTCGATCACATCGAGCACCACATCGGCGGCTGCGCGGTCAACACGGGAGTGGACCTCGTCCGGCTCGGGGCGTCGGTCGTGGTCAGCGCCTGCATCGGTCGGGACGGCGCGGGGCTCTTCGTCAGGAACGCCATCAGCGAGGCCGGTGTGGACACCTCCGGCCTCGTCGAGACCAATGCGGCCGCGACGTCCTACACATTCGTGATGATCGGCTCGGACGGTCGCAGGCGTTACCTTCACCACATCGGCGCTAACGCCCACTTCACGGACACCGACGTGCCGACCGACCTCCTCGCGCGTGCGAGGATCGTGCACATCGGCGGGGCACTCCTCATGCCCGCGATGGACGGGGAGCCGACCGCGCGTCTACTCGCGCGTGCGCGGGAGCTGGGCGTCGTCACGAGCATGGACACCGCCTACAACCCGAGCGTCGACAGCCGCGCGCTCCTCGAACCGTGCGCCCCGCACCTCGATTGCTTCCTGCCGAGCATCGAGGAAGCCCGTGCGATCACCGGCGAGGAGGATCCCGAGCCCGCACTCCGTCGGCTCGGCCATCACGGCATCCCGACCGTCGGGATCAAGCTCGGGGCTGACGGGTGCGTGCTCCTCCAGGGTGGCGAGGTGCGCCACTACCCGGCGTTCAGCGTGCCCGTTGTTGACGGTTCGGGCGCGGGCGACGCGTTCGTGGCGGGGTTCCTGTACGGGATCCTCCGCGACTGGGATCCGGGCCGCACGGCGACCTTCGCGAACGCCGTAGCAGCGCACTGCATTCAGGCCATCGGATGCAGCGCCGGCGTGCCGTCGGCGGACACCGTTCTGCGGTTCATGGATGGCAAAGGGAGGTGACAGGTGGAGCTCAGGTCGCGCGATGACATGGTCCGCATGTACCGCCAGATGCAGCGGATCCGCCAGTTCGAGGAGAAGGTGAACCAGCTCTTCCTCGAGGGCCGAATGCCCGGGACGCTGCACCTGTACGTCGGCCAGGAGGCCTGCGCGGTGGGCGTCTGCGAAGCCCTTCAGCCCGACGACTGGATCACCAGCACCCATCGCCCGCACGGCCACGCCATCGCCAAGGGCGTGTCGCTCAACTCGATGATGGCGGAGCTGTTCGCGAAGACCACCGGCTGCTGCGGAGGCTACGGCGGCTCCATGCACGTTGGGGACCCCGACGTCGGGTCGCTGACGGCGATCGCCATCGTCGGCGGCAGCATCCCCGTCGCGTCCGGGATGGCGCTCGGGTTCAAGATGCGGCGGACCGACCAGGTCGTGGCGTGCTTCATGGGCGACGGGGCGGTCAACGAGGGCGCCTTCCACGAGGGCGTGAACATGGCCGCGATCTGGGACCTGCCGGTTGTGTTCGTCTGCGAGAACAACCGCTACGGCGCCTCGACACCAGTCGAGCAGGTCGTGCGACTGGAGAAGCTGTCCGAGCGGGCGAAGGGCTACGGGATCCCCGGCATCACCGTGGACGGGATGGACGTTCTTGCGGTCCACGACGCCGTCGCCGCCGCTGTCGAGCGGGCACGCTTTGGCGGCGGACCCACCTTCGTCGAGTGTGAGACCTATCGGTATGTCGGACACTCGCGGACCGACACGCGCGGCTACCGCTCTCGCGAGGAGGAGCAGGAGTGGAAGCTCCGCGACCCCATTCCGCGCCTCGCGGCGCACCTGCGAGACCTCGGCGAGGCGACCGAGGATGAGTTGCGCGCCATCGCCGACGAGGTGGCCGCCGAGCTGGGTGAAGCCCTGCGCTTCGCTGAGGACAGCCCGTCGCCGGCACCGGAGGACTGCCTCCGCAACGTGTTCGCCGAAGAGGTGGCCCTCCGATGAGCGCTCCCACCATCGAGACGCGGAGCATGACCATCGCGGAAGCGCTACGGGAGGCCATCCGGGAGGAGATGCGGCGCGACGAGCGCGTCTTCTGCATCGGCGAGGATATCGGCATCCCCGGCGGGTTCGGAGGCGCCTTCACCGTGACGCTCGGGCTTGCCGAGGAGTTCGGCCGGGACCGCGTGCTCGACACGCCGATCTCCGAGGCCGGTATCGCGGGTGCGGCCGTTGGGGCGGCCCTCGCGGGCATGAGGCCGATCGCGGATGTCCAGTACGCGGACTTCCTCTTCTGCGCGATGGACCAGCTTGTGAACATGGCGGCGAAGATGCGCTACATGTCGGGCGGCAGGCTCTCCGTGCCGATGGTGATGCGCGCGCCGTGCGGCGCGACGACGCGAGCCGCGCAGCACGGGCAGAGCCCGGAGTCCTTCTTCATCCACGTTCCGGGGCTCAAGGTCGCCTGCCCCTCGACAGCCTATGACGCGAAGGGGCTCCTTAAGACCGCCATTCGCGACGACAACCCCGTGCTGTTGTTCGAGCACAAGCTGCTCTACGGCAGCAAGGGCATGCGGGCGGAGAAGGGCGCCCTCTCGCCGGTCGGCGAGGTGCCAGTCGCGGAGTACACAGTTCCCTTCGGCCAGGCCGCCGTTCGTCGCGAGGGGTGCGACGTGACGATCGTGGCGAAGCTGCTCATGGTCTACCGCGCGCTCGCAGCGGCGAAGCGCCTAGCGGAGGAGGGCATCTCCTGCGAGGTCATCGACCCGAGGACGCTCGTGCCGTTCGATGTGGAGACGGTTGCCCACTCGGTCCGCAAGACCGAGCGCCTCGTGATCGTCGACGAATGCCCGCGCACCGGGGGCTGGGCCGGCGAGGTCGCGGCGGAGATCCAGGAGAAGGCGTTTGGCTGCCTCGACGCGCCCATCGTGCGCGTGACCGCGCCCGATACGCCGGTGCCATTCGCGCCCGTGATGGAGAGGTACTACGTGCCCGACGAGGACGACATTGTCCGAGGGGTGCGGGAGGTGCTCCGTTGGCGTTAGTGCCGCTCTCCAAGCTGCTGGCGGACGCCAGGGCCGACGGGTACGCGGTCGGGTACTTCGAGGCTTGGGACATGTACAGCCTCGAAGCCGTTGTCAGAGCTGCCGAGGCGGAGCGCTCGCCGGTGGTCCTCGGCTTCGGCGGGATGACGGTCGATCAAGACTGGATCGACCAGAGCGGCATCGAGCTGCTCGGCGCATACGGCAGGTGCGCGGCCCAGCGCGCCGCGGTGCCGGCGGCGTTCATCCTCAACGAGGTGCGGGAGCTCGTGCATGCGCTTCGCGGCATCGACGCCGGCTACAACACAGTGATGCTCGATACGTCCGAGCTGCCTTACCAGCGGAACGTGGAGCTGACGCGCGCGGTGGTGGTGGCCGCTCACCCCAAGGGCGTCGAGGTGCAGGCCGAGCTGGGTCGGCTTCCGAGCGCCGGCAGCGACGACCCCGGCGAGCTGACCGATCCCCACGAGGCCCGCGACTTCGTGACCGAAACGGGCGTGGGCTTCCTCGCCGTCTCGATCGGCAATGTGCACCTTCGCACCGACGGCGCCGCGGGTGTGGACATCGAGCGGCTGCGCGCCATCCGAGATCGGGTCCACGTTCCGCTCGTCATCCACGGGGGAAGCGGCCTCTCTGAGGAGGCCGTCGCGGCGCTCGTGCGGGAGGGCGTCGCGCTCTTTCACGTGGGGACCGTTCTCAAGAGGCGCTTCCTCGAGCGCACTCGCGAGACGTTGGGCACCCTGGAAGAGGCGCCGGACTACCAGGCCACGGTCGGGTCGCGGAAGCCGAGCGACTTCCTCATGCCGGGCGCGGCCGCCGTGGCTGAGACCGTGCGCGCGATGATGCGGCTGTACGGATCGTCCGGGAGGGCGGGCTGAGATGGCCACCAGAGTCGTCGTCCCCGATGTCGGCCAGACCACGGACGAGATGCTGCTCGGCAAGTGGCGCGTGGCCCCGGGCGACACGGTCGCTGTCGGCGACGTGCTCGCTGAGATCGAGACCGACAAGGCGGTCGCGGAGCTGGAATCGTGCGCAGCCGGGCAGGTCCTCACTCTCCTTGCGAAGGAGGGCGACACGGTCTGCACCGGGGACACGCTGCTGTGGATCGGCGAGCCCGGCGAGGAGCCCTCACCCCCGGCCCCTCTCCTCAGGGAGAGGGGTGCCCGCGCGCAGCAAGGGCGGGGTGAGGGCATAGGCGGCCGATCAGGGCCCAGAGTGTCGACGGGTGTAGGGGCCGGGGGTGAGGGCGAAAGCCGCCTGCTGCTCGCAACGCCGGCAGCTCGCACGTTGGCGCGGGAGCGGGGCGTGGATGTCGGCACGGTCGCGGGCAGCGGGGCGGACGGGTGCGTCGTGAAGCGCGATGTCCTGTCACAGCTCGCGCCCGGGGATTCCGACTCCGTGAGCGGCACATCGGTGCCGCTGAGCCCGATGCGCCGGGCGATCGCCGTACGGCTGCAGCAGAGCGTGCGCGAGGCTCCGCACTTCTACGTGGCCATTGACGTCGACATGTCGCGCGCGCTCGAGCTGCGCGAGTCGCTCGAGGCGACCGTCTCGGTGAACGACATCATCGTGAAGGCCTGCGGGGGAGCGCTGCGTGACTTCCCGCGGATGAACTGCCGGCTCGAGGGCGACACGGCCCACTACCTGCGAGACGTGAACCTCGGCATCGCGGTCAGCGTCGACGACGGCCTGATCGTGCCGGTCCTCGAGCGGGTCGACACGCTGAGCCTCGCGGAGGTGGCTGAGCGGTCGCGGCTTCTCATCGAGAACGCGCGCACTGGGCGGCTCCGCGTCGGCCCTCGTGCCGCATTCACGGTCTCGAATCTCGGCATGTACGGGGTGAGGTGGTTCAGCGCGATCGTCAACCCGCCGGAGGCGGCCATCCTCGCGGTGGGGGCCATCGAGGATCGGGTCGTCCTCACTCCCTCGGGCATCGCCGCGCGTCCGACACTCACGCTGACGCTATCCTCCGACCACCGCATCGTGGACGGAGCGCTTGCGGCGCGGTTCCTTGGCGCTGTGAAGAGCCGCCTGGAAGAGGGATCAGACGCAGCCCGCCCGTCGCCGGGCGACGACCGCGGCGCAACTCCCGAGACCGGCTGAGCACGGCCCTCGGGGCCCACCCGGCAGCGTGCCGGCTCAGGGGACGGGGCGGAAGGTGAGACCCTTCAGGCTGACAGCCTTCCAGGGCGTTTCAGTGCATGGCCGGACGGTCACACAGCACTGGCCGGCCTCGGCCACCCGCACCCGGCCCAGACGAGTTTGGCGGTAGTCGCGCCAGCCACCCGTCTCCTCCGACACGAGCCGCAGGCTCTCCTTGCCCACCACCACGTCGAGCGTACTTCCACCGCATCCCGGGGCGCAGGCGTACTCCATCTCGACCTCGAATGTGCCCGGCTTCTCGACGTTCACAAGCCAGGTGACACAGTCGCTCGGGTTGGCCCAGTTGCCGATCTGACCCTCGGTCAGGAATGGACTGGTGCCGCGCGCATTGGCGCTCTCAGGCGCCAGCACGATCTCGCCGCCAGGGCCCTGCGGGGCGGTGACATCAATCAGCTCACCCCGGTAGTAGCGCGCAAGCACCGCGATGTTGCGGTCGTTGCCCTGGAAGCCGATGATCGGGCGATTGCGGTACTCGGCGATCGGCAGCGGGAGCGACGTCGCGCGGGGGGCGGAGAACCCGTAGATCCCCATGCCCCCAGCATCGGCTCCGGACACGATCGCGCGCGCGTCGTGGCTGTCTCCCCAGCCGACAACGCACTGCACGAGCCTGGTCTGCTCGCCCTTCATGCGCTCGACTCCGCGCAGGGCGGCCGGGTCTGTGGCCTCGTTCATCAGCCAGTCGACCTCGCGGAACATCCGCGAGTCCACCACGCTCGGATTCGTGACATTGTTGCAGGAAAGCCAGATGACGCAGTCGGGATTGGCGCCCTTCGCGGCCTCGCGAATCCGCCCCCAGCAGCGGTCGACGGCTCGCCTGCTGAACTCGAGCAGCTTCCCGTCATCCACGCCCCCCGGCCCGGGGAACGGCTCGTCCATCAGCTCCTCGTACATGCCTTTCTCACAGTCAAGCCACTTGCCGCTCGCGTTCCAGACCCAGTCGATCATGAAGCCGTCCATGCCGGTTAGCTGCAGGCCATCCGTGATCGAGGCGCAGAGGTAGTCGAGGTACTCGGCCGTGAACGGGATGTGGGGGGCGCTGGGCGCGCCGTAGCTGAGATCGGGATGCTCGTTCGCCCAGAGCGTGTTGGCGCCGACACAGAAGTAGCCCATGACCTTCATGCCGCGCTCGTGCCCGAGCCTGACGACCTCGGTGAGGAAGTCGTGCCGAAGGCCGGGCTGCTCCGGGACTACGCCTCCCTTGTACCACGCGTAGCCGTTACATGACACGGCGAAGGTCTGGATAACGTTCGCGCCCAAGCCCCCATACCAGGCCACGTGCTCCTCGGGCGACGCATCCGCCCACAGGCCGGGCGGGGCGAAACCGTTCGGACCGCCCGGACCCCAGTTGAAGTCGATGCAGAAGGCGCGGATCGGTTGCACCTCCGGCTCAGCCCCTCCCGCGCTCACGGCTGGCAGCAGCCCGACGAACACCAAGACCGCGCACCACAGCCGCCAGGTCTGGCAGGGGCGTGGGCCGGCGGGCGGTGTCCGCCTCGTCGAGGCCCTGGCCCCGCTCATCCGCATGCCCCTTCGATGATGCGCACCAGCGCGTCCTCTACCTCCTGAGCCACCGGCTCGAGTCCCGGGCACTGGAGCACCTTGAGGAGCTCGGTGGGCCGCAGGGTGGAGACCTTCACGCTACCGGCTTCCTCGTAGACGGATATCCGGCAGGGCAGGACGTTCGAGAGCGACATGTCGGCCTCCAGGACGATCTTTGCCTTGGCCGGATTGCATACTTCGTACACTCGGCATTCGGGCCCGAAGTCCACTCCCTTTGCGAGCATCTTCGCCTTGAGATCGTGCACGCCCAGGATGCCGAAGCCGTTCTGAGCAACCGCCTTCTCGAGCCTGTCGACGACCTGCCCAAGCGAACCCTGCGCTTCGCGTACGTAAAGCATGGTGGGCCTCCTTCACAGCGGTTGCGGCGCTCCCGCCGGACTCACTCAGAGCTTGGCCAGCACGCTCTCGCTCGCGAAGACCCGGATGCGGCTCCGCAGAGCCGGGTCGACGGTCTCGTCCGCCAGAAGCTCGTTGATGATCTGCACTGCCTGCCCGGCGTTGCCGCCCTTGGCCAACGCAGCCGCCTTCACGACCTTCAGCGCGTGTGCGGTCGAGGGCGGGAGGCCTTGCTCCGCCAGGAGGGCCTCCACCTGTGGCACGGCCTCCGCTGTAGCGCCCGTCGCGACCTTGGCCGCCAGCAGGTCCACCTGTGCCTTGTCACCCAGCGCTTCCAGGTAGGGCAGAGCCTGATCGAAAAGCCCGACCGACAACAGAGTCGCCGCGGCCCGCTCGACCTCCTCGGCCGCGAGACCGCCGGGAGCCGGCAGTGCGTTCAGGTTCTTGGCGAGCTTGGCCGCGGTAACGAGCCGGAACAGCCCCTCCTCGTCCGACGGAGTCGCGATAACCATGGCCACGCCGCCGGGCAGTGTCAGTGCCAGCGGCTCGCCTGAGGGCATTGCCGTCCATCCGAAGAGAAGGGCGGAGAGGAACTGCCCAAGAGCGTCCCCTTCGCCCAGGTCCTGGACTGACTCGGCGCCGAACGCCGCCTTAAGCTCCTCGTCTCGCGCGGACTTGTCGTCCTCGCTTGTCATCAATGCATGCGCGAGGCCCACCGCGACGGCCTGGTCCGCGGTGATGTTGCTGCGGAGCATCAGCGCGGTGAGTATCTCCTTGGCCTTGTCCGCCTTGTTGAACGAGGTCCACAAGAGGGCCGCCCGGAGGGCGCGGTCCGGGTCCCCCTTGGCTGCGTCCACGTCACCAAGGGCCAGGAGCGCCTTCGCCGTGGACATGACCTTCAGGTACTCACCGGCCGGCATGTAGCCCGCGACGGCGCCGAGCACCTCGCCGTCGGGCTTCAGGAATCCAGTAGTCGGCAACCCGTCGGTGCCGAACTTGTCCAGGTACCCCTCGTTCTTGTCGCTGTCGATCTTCAGCAGCACGAAGTCCTTCGCGGCCCCCGCGAACTCGGGCGTGCTGAAGACGTCCTCATCGAGCTTCGTGCACCAGTGGCACGACGTGGCCCACACATCGACGAGGACCAGCTTGCCGTCCCTCTTGGCTTGGGCGACCGCTCCGGCCTCGTCCTCCCGCAGCCACGTCGGACCGTCGGCGGCCGGCTTGTCGCCCGCCGGCTGGGCCAAGGCAAGACACGGGAGGGCCATCATGAGGAGCAACACCGAGACAGCAACAGTGCGCTGCATCACACTACCACCTTGCCTTCCGACTGTCACAAGCGACCGCGTGGCCGCCTGCGTCGATCCGCGCCTACAGTGCCGCTATTCGCCGCAGCGATGTGGTCCGCCTCGCGATCAACGCGGCGCGGCCTATGGTGAGCGCGAGGACCGCGCTGGCTCACGCCACCCAGACCGTCTTGATGTTCACGAACTCACGAATCCCGAAACACCCGAGCTCCCGGCCGTAGCCGCTGTCCTTGATCCCCCCGAATGGCAGCCGTGGATCGGACTTCACCGCCCCGTTGACGAAACAACAGCCGGCCTCGAACGCCTCGACCGCGAGGCGTCGTCCCCGGGCCCTGTCCCTCGTGAAGACCGCCGCCCCCAGGCCGAAGGACGTATCGTTCGCGACCCGGACCGCCTCGCCCTCGTCGGGCACCCGTATGACGGCCGCTACCGGGCCGAACAACTCCTCCTGGTAGGCCGGCATCCCCGGCGCCACCTCGGTGAGCACGGTCGGCGGGTAGTAGGCCCCGGGCCCGGGTGGGATGGCGCCCCCGAGGACGCACCGAGCCCCGGCCGCGACGCTGCGGGTCACCTGGTCATGGAGCTCATCGCGCAGATCGTGGCGCGCGAGAGGGCCCACCCGAGTG
>Ga0315280_10007081_pt1 | contig 15212 bp, 12 predicted proteins | sample YL17G06_40_MG_FD_203697 | JGI IMG/M metagenome (GOLD analysis project Ga0315280, IMG submission 203697) | Sediment microbial communities from Yellowstone Lake, YNP, Wyoming, USA - YL17G06_40 | ecosystem: Environmental > Aquatic > Freshwater > Lake > Sediment | place: USA: Wyoming | collected... | reverse complement strand
CGAAGAATGGGTCGACCTGCCCTCCGTCGCGGTGACCGCCGACGTACTCGAGCGCACGGCGCGACTGTACTGCGCCTGAGAGCTCGCAAACGTAGCTTCTGTTGACCCCCCGCGCAGCGCGCCGTAGACTATGACGTGTCGTCCTCGTACGAGGACGACCGGTGACGGGCCGCGACCCGTCGTGGGGTGCGCATCAAGGGGGGTACCATCATGCGTAAGCTCGCCGTCCTGTCCGTCCTTCTTTGCCTGCTGCTGACGCTGCTGGCGCTGGCCCCCGGCCCGGGCGCCGCGCTGGCGGCCGACGAGAGCGCGGCGACCGGCCAGATCGACCCGTACTCCTGGACGGCCACCTACTCGGGCTTCACGCCTTACGGGCAGATCAAGGGCATCCTCGACCAAACGGTGGCGACCAGCGATCGCGTGCGCTATGAGGTCATGGGCCGGTCGGCCGGTGGGCACGACCTCTACCTCGTGATCGTCGCCCGACCCGACGTGCTGGCCCGCCTCGACGAACAGGCCGCCTTCCGCGACCTCATGCTGAGCGACCCGGCCAAGGCGCAGCAGGAGCTGCAAGACGGCCTCGACGTGAAGGCGCCCGTCTTCATCAACTGCTCGATCCACGGCAACGAGCCGAACGGCGTCGACGCCGGTCTGCGCCTGATCGAGCGGCTGGCCTACGACAACGACGCCGAGACGCAGGCCATCCTCGACAACTGCATCGTGCTGCTGAACATCTGCCAGAACCCCGACGGACGCATCGCCGACACGCGCACCAACGCCAACGGGTTCGACATGAACCGCGACTTCCTCACGGCGAGCCAGCCCGAGGTGCGCGCCACCACGGCGCAGATCGTGCGCTGGTTGCCCATGCTCTTCTTCGACCTGCACGGCTACTACAACCCGATGCGCATCGAGCCCTGCACGCCGCCGCACAACCCCAACTACGAGTACGACCTCTTCATCAAGTGGGCGCTGCCCGACACGCTGGCGATGGCCGATGCGGTCAAGGCGCACACGAACCATCGGGTCCTCATCCCCTACCTCGACTTGCAGCAGGGTTTCGACGACTACAGTCCGATCTACACGCCGACGTTCGCCATGTACTACGGCGCCGCCGGCATGACCCTCGAGACGTTCGCCGAGAACGACGCCGGCACCGACGGCCACTTCTGGGCGTGCTGGGCGGGCGTGCTCTACGCCGCCCAGCACAAGAACGCGATGCTCTTCGACCAGATCGAGCGCTTCCGGCGCGGGGTCGTGGGTTACCGGCAACCCGACATCACCTTCCCCTACGCGTACGTCATCCCCGCAACCCAGCCGCTGCAGAAGTCGCCCCTGCAAGCGGCGCGCATGATCGATCAACTCCTGTTCGCCGGCATCGAGGTCGACCAGACCAAGGCGGCCTTCGTCGCCGGCGCGCAGCTCTACCCCGCCGGCACCTATGTGGTGCCGATGCGCCAGCCGCTGCGCGCGCTGGCCAACACCTGGCTGTGGAACGGCCAAGACGTCTCGTACATGACCAACAGCATGTACAGCGTCTGCGCGACGAGCCTGCCGCAACTGCTCGGTTTCGACCGAACCACCGTCGACCGGGCCTTCGCAGCGCCGCTGACGCGCATCGTCGCACCGACGTGGCCTAAGGAGGCGGTCACCGGTGCGGGCACTGCGTTCACCCTGGCGAACGACTCGAACAACGCCGTCAAGGCGGTCAACGAGCTGATGGCCGGGGGCGCCGGCGTAGCGATCACCACGGCGTCGTCGAGCTCGTCCACCTTCCCCACCGGCACATTCCTCGTGAGGAACACGCCGACCACGACCCTGACCGGCGTGGCGCAGAAGTACCACCTGACGTTCACGGCCTGCAAGACCGCGCCGGCGGCGGCAAAGGCACTGCACCCTGCGAAGGTGGCCGTGGCCGGCGGCAGCGACCTGCGCTTCGTCATGAGGCAGCTCGGCTTCCCGTTCACGGCGATCAAGGCGACCTCCTCGCTCGCCGGCTACGACGTGGTGGTCAACGCGAACACCTCGCTGTCGGCGAGTACCGTCAAGAGCTACGTGAGCGGCGGCGGCGCGTACGTCGGCCTCGGGTCCGGTGGTGTCAGCGGCCCGCTGGGCAACATGCTGCCCGTCACGGTCAACGTGACGAACGCCTACGACAACAACGCCCTCGTGCACGCCGCCTTCAAGACCGACGGGCTGGTGGGCGCCTACTTCAAGCCCGACGACTACGCGTTCGTCTACGGGCCGCTGTGGTTCACCGGCCTCGGCAGCGGCGTGACGATCGACGCCGCGTACGGCAGCCGCCCCGACTGGTACGTCTGCGGGTACTGGCGCGACCGCGCCGAGGCGCAGGGCAAGCCGGCCGTGGTGAGCGGCGCCTACGGCGCCGGGCGCGTGGTCTACATCGGCTTCGCGCCGATGTTCCGCGCCTACCCCGAGGGCACCTACCGTCTGGTCGCCAACGCCATCTGGTACGCCATGAAATGAGCCCGGCAAGCGCCCGCCGCCCAGTCCCCGCTCATGAGGCCGACGTCTGCGACGGCCGCACGAGTGAGACGGCTGCTCCGATCAAGGCGAGTACGGCGCCCACGAGCATCGCCCAGCGATAGCCGTCGGCATAGTCGGCGGCGGCGATAGCGGCTGCCGCACGGGCGGCGCCACCGGTAGCCGCCACGGGCCCGCCCAACAGAAGCACTTTCGAGCCGGCGCTGCCGAGCTGCGACGCGGCGATGCCGCCGAGCACCGCCACCGAGAGCGCTTGGCCGGTGAAACGCATCGTCCCCACGAAGGCCGAGGCAACACCGAGCCGCGACCGGTCGACCGAGCCCATCACAGCCGATGTGTTCGGCGTGCTGAAGGCGGCCATGCCCACACCGACAACGGCCAGCGAGAGCATGACCCGCGCCGTCGAGGCGTGACTCGGCATGAACGCGAGGAGGCTCATCCCGGCGGCGACGATCGCCATGCCCGCCGTGGCGGGAGCCCGGGAGCCGATGCGGTCGGAGAGACGACCGGCCCACGACGACAGCGCCGCCATCAGCGCGGGCTGGGCGAGCAGCAGTAGGCCGGCGTCTTGAGCGGGGCGGTGCTGGACGACCTCCAAGAAGACCGCCGTGAGAACGGTGACGCCGTGCATCGCCATGTAGTTGAGGAGAGCGGCCAGGTTGGCGGCCGCGAACAAGCGGTTACGGCGCAACAGGTCCAAGTCGAGCATCGGCTCGCTGACCCGCCCTTCGACGATCACGAACGCGACAAGGGCAACGGCCGATAGCGCCAGCAGACCGATCGTGGCGACCGACGACCACCCCCAGAGCGGCGCCAACGTGAGGGGCACGAGCAACGCGGCGAGCATGAGGCCGAGGAGCCCGGCCCCGGGCAGATCGACGGCACGGCTCGCGCCGATGCGACGCGCAGACGGCGACTGCGCCCGCAAGGCCGATACGGCAGACAGCGCGACCGATAAGGCAGACGGCGAGCCTGATATGGCGGAGATCTCCGCCGCAAACGAGGCGTCGAGCCGTCGGCCTCCGGCAGCCTTCAGTAGCCTCCATCCCATGATGAAGGTGGCGATGCCGATGGGGATGTTGACGAGGAAGATCCAGCGCCAGCCGAGCTGGTCGACGAGCACGCCTCCCAGGGGAGGCCCGACCGCCAGGCCGAGATAGACGGCGGTGACGTTGATGCCCAGCACGCGGCCGCGCTCCGACGGCGGGAAAGCCGCCGTGACGAGCGCGGCCGACGTCGCCCCCAGCAACGCGCCGCCGGCGCCCTGCAGGCAGCGAGCCGCGATCAGCCACAGGGCATCGACCGACAGCGCCGCCGCCGTCGAGCCGATCGTGAACACGACGACCCCCGCAAGATAGAACCGCAAGCGACCGTGTGCGTCGGCGAGGCGCCCGAAGGGGATGAGCAGGATGCTGATGGCCAGGAGGTAGGAGGCCTGGACCCAGATGGCGTCGGTGAAACGCAGCCGCAAGGCGGGTCCGATGGCCGGCAGAGCGACGGAGACGATGCTGCCGTCGAGCGGCGTCATGAAGGCGCCGACCGACGTCAGCAGGAGCACTCTCCAGCGTCGCTCGTGCAGCAGCTCAGCTCTCCCTTCCCAGGTCGCAGCGACAAGGAGGAACGTATCACACGACCGGCCGGCGGCGCTTGCACTCGCTCGCCGGCCCGGCGGCGACGCCTGCGGCGACGCGACCGAGACCCCGGCCGAGCGACTCGTCAGGCGAGGATGAGCAGGTCGGCCGGGGAGTAGACGATGTGGTCGGGCAAGGTCTCGCGCAGCCGCTCGACGCCGTGCCAGCCCCACGCGACGCCGATCGTGCCCACGCCGGCGGCCTTGCCTTCGCGCATGTTGGTCTCGGTGTCGCCGATATACCAGTAGCTGCGCTCGCCGTAGGCGGCCTTGACGCGCCTGATCTTGCTCACGTTGCTCGGGTCGACCTCGGAGCCGATGACGTCGCTCAGCCCCTCGATGCCGTGTGCCGCACAGAAGTCGCGCGCGACCCGCGAGTCGACCCAGCTGATGACGACCACGGTGTTGCGGCGCGCGAGCGTGGCGACGGCTTCACGGATACCCGGGAACGGACGCGCCACAGCAGCGTCGCGGCAGAGCTCCGCGAAGCGTGCCTCGATGGCGCGCTGCGTCGCTGCGCAGACGCCCTCTTCAAGCAACGCCGCGTACCAGTCGAGGTCGTTGAGCTGCAGGATCTTCTCCCTCGTGGCCAGCCCGGTGTGGCCGCCGGCGCGCAACTGCTCGATGCAGGCGCGGCAGAAGAGGTCGAGCGAGTCCACCAGGACGCCCTCGAATTCGACCACGATCACTTTGTTCAAGGGCGTGTAGCTCCTCGCATCGCCGTGCCCGTTCCACCGATCGCAGACGCTCGGGCCACCGGAGCGCTCTCCGGGGCGCCGCCGCTCCACCGTCATCGGCCGGCGACGCACAGTATGCGACAGCGACTCGCTGCGATGCAATCGACGCCATGTCCGCAGCACCGCCTCGACACCCGGCAGGCGTTGGTTTTGCACCCCGCCCGACAGGGGAAGGAGAAGCGTGGTGGAGCTGAACGTCGACACGCTGCTCGCGATCGCGCGCATGCGGGACCCATTCGGCGTCCTGTCGATCTACGTGGACGCCGATCCTTCCGAGAAGACGAGGGAGCGGCCCACATGGCAGCTCGTCATCAAGAACGAGCTCGATGCGCTCCGCGAGCGCATCAATACTGAGGCGTCGCGCGAGCGGCGCACGGCCTTCTTCGCCAGGCTCGACGACCTCGCACCCGATTTTGCCTGGCTGCTCGATCCCAAGACCAAGGGCCGCGGGCGGGCGCTCTGGGCCGCCATCGGCAACGCTTCCGTAGAGCGCCTCAGCGTGCAGCTCCCCTTCCCCAACCGGGTGACGCTCGAAGAGACGGCCCACGTCCGCCCGCTCCTGACCATGCTCGACGATGCTCAACCCGTCGGGGTGCTGCTCGTCTCCAAGTCGGGCGCGCGTCTCGCCGAGTGGAAGCTGGGCCGCGTCGAGGAGCTCGCACGCTGGGCTTTCGCCGCCGACGCCGACGAGTGGCGCATGATGAAGTACGTCTCGGGCGCCACGCCGGCGCAGGTCACCACGTCGCTGACCGACAAGCTCAAGAAGCGCCTCGGCGTGCATCGCCGCCGTTTCTTCGAGCCGGTGGCCGAGGCGGTCGAAGACCTGGCGCACGCGCGTCACTGGGGCCGGCTTCTGCTGGCCGGCGACCCGCGCATCACCGAGGAGTTCGCCCAGGCCCTGCCGGTCGCCGACAGCCGCCGCCAGTTGCTCTTCACCGAGCGACTCCTCGACGATCTCGACGGGCCTGCCCTGAGCGAAGCCATCATCGGAGAGATCGCGAAGGCCAAACGGCAGGCCGAGCTCGATCTCGTGCTGCGCGCGCGCGACGCGGCGCTCGCCGGCGGAGCCGGGTCCCTGGGCCTGGCCGACACGCTGGCGGCCCTGATGGAGGGCCGAGTGTACCGGCTCCTGCTCGACAGCGGCCGTGAGTGGAGCGGCGCGGTGGCGCCAGACGGGCGGCTTCTCGACTCAGGCGAGAAGCCGCCCGACGTGCGCGCCGATCAGCTCACGCCCGAGCCGTTCTTGGCCGAGCGCATGATCGAACAAGCCATCCGCACCTCGGCCTCGGTCGTGCCGGTCGAGGGCAAGGCCGCTGCGGCGCTCGCCGACGCCGACGGCGTGGCGGCCATCCTGCGCTGGTAGCGCGGCCCCAGGCGACGCGGGAGGCAGGGGTCAGGCGTCAGCGCGAGAATGCGTAGGAGTACGTGCTGGGCCACCAGCCGGGCCCATACCCGAGGCGTAGGGCGAGAGCAGTGGCCTTGATTTGCGCCGCGCCGCCGAAGATGCCGGCCGACCGCCAGGGGTTCCACGAGCCCTTCCACGTGCTCAGGGTGTACTGGAAGAGGCCGCAGTGGCTGCCGTTGCGCGCGTAGGCGTCGCCGCCCGATTCGACCATCATGAGCCGGTACAGGCCGCCCGCGTCGATGCCGTTGGCCCGCGCCGCGGCCTTGATCAGGCCCCACCACACGCCCTGCCCGCCATCGGGCGTCGGGCTGGCCGAGGCCACCGGCCTGGGCGACGGCGCCGCCAGCAAGTCGCGGATGCCGGCCTGAGCACCGCGCAGCGCTGCCCGGCGTTGCGTGAGAGTCGCCGCGATCGACGCCTTCTGGGCAGACAAGTGCGTGACCAGGCGCTTCGCGTCGGCGAGCTTCTGGTCGAGCGCGCCGCGCTCACTGGCGACCTGCCGCTCGTAGACCTCGACGCTCTTGATGAGTCTGGCGTCGCCGGCCGTCAGGTGGTTCATCATCGCCAGCTTGCTCAAGAGCTCGTCGAAGCTGCCGGCGCCGACCAGGACGTCGAGCATGTCGACCGGACGCTCCTTGTAGATGGCGACCACGCGCCGCTGCAGGGCATCCTTGGCCGACGCGACGTTGAACCTGGCCAGCTTGAGCTGCCGCCTGTTGTGGCGGATGTCGGCTTTGACCGCGAGGAGCGCCTGCGTCGCCTCGGCATAGCGCGCCACGGCAAGGTCGAGGCGCGTGTCGAGGCGCGAGATCTGCTGCTTGACGTCGCGCACGCGCTGCTGCGCGTCGGTGAGCGGTGTGGCGGCGGCCGGCTGGGCGGCGAAGAGGCCGAACGAGGATACGAGGAGGACGCTTGCGAGGATGCCGAACAGGGCGAAGACGGGATGCAGAATGACGTGACCGCTGGGTTCTCTTCTCATTGCATCGCCCCTTTCGGGAGGCCGCCGGCTCGCACAGCGACCCCTCAAGGCAGCGCGTAGACGCATGCACCGTCGCGTGGCGACGGACGCTACCACAGGGTTCGGAGCATTGCAATCCGGAGAACAGCTTGCACCATGACCCTCAACGACACCGTGAGACTCGCCAACGGCGCCCCCATGCCACGTCTCGGCCCGGGCGTCTACAAGGCCAAACCGGGACCCGAGGTGCGCGACGCGGTGCGGTGGGCGCTCGAGGCCGGCTAGCGCCACCTCGACGAGCTGCTCGCGCACGCCGGCGTGGCGCCGGCCGTCGACCAGGTGGAGTACAGCCCGTACCTGCCCCAGCGCGAGCTGCTCGCCTGCTGTCGCGAGCGCGGCATCCAGCTCGAGAGCTACAGCCCGCTGAAGGGGCGTCGGCTCGGCGACGCGCGCCTGCGCGCGATCGCCGAGCGCCACGGCAAGACCGCCGCTTCAGACGGCGCTTCACACGGCGTCTCACACGGCGCTTCACACGGCACCGGCGGCGGCAGCGTGGGCCGCACGGGTGGCATCCGGCTAGATGAGTGCCTGTCGGTTCGCTGACCCCGGGCGCGAGCCGGAGGACGACCCCGAGCGCGTATCGCGGTAAGATATCACCCGTTCGGGAGGAGACGATGAGCCGACCGGTGATCGTCTGCGACGCGCTCCAGAAGCGCTACGATGGCGTCCCGGCGGTGAAGAACGCCTCGTTCGAGGTCGCCCCCGGCGAGATCTTCGGTCTGCTCGGGCCCAACGGGACCGGCAAGACGAGCACCGTCGAGTGTCTCCAGGGCCTGCGCCACGCCGACGGCGGCCACGTGCACGTGCTCGGCCTCGATCCGCAGCGCCAGGCTCGGGAGCTTCGCCGCCGCATCGGCTGCCAGCTCCAACAGTCCGCCCTTCCCGATCGCATCCGCTGCGGGGAGGCCCTCGATCTCTTCGCCTCACTCACGCCGGGCGCCGCCGACTGGCGCCTGCTCCTCGAGCAATGGGGCCTGGCCGAGAAGCGCCAGGCCTCGTTCCACAGCCTCTCGGGTGGGCAGCGCCAGCGCCTCTTCGTGGCGCTGGCGCTGGTGAACGACCCCGAGATCGTCTTCCTCGACGAGATGACCACCGGCCTCGACCCCGCCGCACGCCGCGTGGCCTGGGACCTCATCCGCGAGATCCGTGAGCGCGGCGCCACCGTCGTCCTCGTGACCCATTTCATGGACGAGGCGGAACGCCTGTGCGACCGTGTCGCGATCATGGACAACGGGCGCATCGTCGCCATCGACACGCCGCGCGGCCTCGTGGAGGCGCACGCCGGGGGCGTCAGGGTCACCTTCACCACAGATCTGCCCGACGTGAGCCGGCTGCGCCGGCTCCCGGAGGTCGACGAGATCGTCCACGAGGGCGCCTGCGTACTGGTGCGCGGCAGCGGCGCGGTGCTCGCGCGCGTCGCTCACGCCCTCGTCGAGCGCGGCGTGACACCGTGCGACCTCGGCCTCGATCAGCCCACACTCGAGGACGTCTTCCTGCGCCTCACCGGCCACGAGATGGAGGAGTAGCGCGTGCACGGCCTGCTGAAACTGGCCTGGGTAGAGATCAAGCTGCTCACGCGCGAACCGCTCACGCTGATGTTCTCGTTCGCCCTTCCACTCCTCGTGCTGCTCGTGCTGGGCGGCATCTTCGGCAACCAACGCATCGCGCACGGGCAGTTCCACCAGGTGCTCACGATGCAGTTCTACGTGCCGGGCTACATCGGTCTCGTCGTGGCGCCGATCGGCACCATCTCGCTGCCCGTGCACCTGGCCTCGTACCGCGAGCACGGCGTGCTGCGCCGCTTCCGCGCCTCGGGAGTGCCGGAATGGATGGTCCTGGGCGCGCAGTTCGTGGTGAGCGTCGGCATCGCCACCATCGGCGGCCTGCTGATTTACGCGCTCGGCGCGCTGGTGTACGGCGTCGGTCCGCCCAAGCACGTGGGCCCGCTCCTGCTGGCCTTCATCGTGGGCGTCTTCGCTTTCTCGGCCATCGGCGTGCTCCTGGCCGGCGTGCTGCCCACGGCGCGCGCAGCGCAGGCCGCCGGCCTGCTGCTCTGGTTCACGATGATGTTCGTCTCGGGGACCGCCGGACCGCTTGACCTGCTTCCCGGCTGGCTGCTGCTCATCGGCAAAGCGCTACCGCTCTACCACCTCGTGTTCGCCCTCGAAGGCCCCTGGAACCAGACCGGCACGAACGCGCAGCAGCTCCTGACGGCCGTGGTCGTCGGGCTGGTGGCCACGCTGCTCGCGCTGCGCGTGTTCCGCTGGGAGTGAGTCTCCGCCGCGCGCATGCGAGACCACGACGGCGGCGACATCCTCGCACAAGGCCTCTCCCTTGGCGCGTCTCACCTCGTCGAGCACGCGTCTCTCCCGTCTTCGGTCGGCAGCCGAGCAAGCGCGATCAGCGCAGCGGCGATGCTGAGGTGCCTGCTGCGCGGCACCGCTCCTGTGATGGTCTTGGCCGAACCCACGGGCTGCGCCCTCGTCTACGCCTTCCGTCCAGTGGCGGGAGCGCACCATCCGGCGCCGTACGCCCACTGTAGCACGGCCCTGAACCGGCTACGCCAAGCAGGCCGCAAGCCGTCCCTACGACACCTCTGCGATGGCCTCGACGAACTGGCTGGTGTACAGGTCGTGGTAGAAGCCCCGGCGAGCCAGCAGCTCCTCGTGGGTGCCCTGCTCGACGATGCGGCCGCGGTCCATCACGAGGATCGTGTCGGCGCTGCGGATCGTCGAGAGCCGGTGGGCGATGACGAAGCTGGTCCGACCCTGCATCAGCTCGGCCATGGCCTCTTGGATCAGCACCTCGGTGCGCGTGTCCACAGAGCTGGTGGCCTCGTCGAGGATGAGCACATCCGGGTCGGTGACGAAGGCCCTGGCGATGGTGAGCAGCTGCTTCTCGCCCGCCGACACGTTGGTGGCGTCGTCGTCGAGCACGGTGTCGTAGCCGTCGGGCAGCGTGCGGGCGAAGTGGTCCACGCGGGCGGCGCGGGCGGCGACGCAGATCTCGTCGTCGCTCGCGCCTTCGCGCCCGTAGGCGATGTTCTCGCGGATCGTCCCGCTGAACAGCCAGGCGTCCTGCAGGACCATGCCGAACAGGCGCCGCAGGTCGCCGCGCGTCATCCGGCGGGCGTCCACGCCGTCGATGAGGATGCGCCCGTGGTCGATCTCGTAGAAACGCAGCAGCAGGTTCACCAGTGTGGTCTTGCCGGCGCCGGTGGGGCCGACGATGGCGACCGTCTCGCCGGGCCGCACGTCGAGATCGAGATCCTCGATGAGCGGCGCGTCGGGCAGATAACGGAACGACACGTCCTCGAAGGTGATGCGGCCGCGCGTGTGCCCGAGGGCGACCGGCGCGACCGCGTCGGGCTCTTCTTCGACCTCGTCCAACAGCTCGAAGACCCGCTCGGCCGACGCGGCCGTGCTCTGCAACACGTTCATGATGCTGGCCGTCTGCGTGATCGGCATGGTGAACTGGCGCGAGTACTGGATGAAGGCCTGCACGTCGCCGAGCGAGATGCGGCCGCTGGCCACCATGAGCCCGCCGACCACGGCGATGGCCACGTAGTTCAGGTTGGTCACGAAGGTCATCACCGGCTGGATCATCCCCGAGATGAACTGCGCCTTGAAGCTCGCCTCGTAGAGCTTCTCGTTCTGCTCGTCGAAGGTCGCGATGGCTTGCTTCTGACGACCGAAGACCTTGACCACGTTGTGGCCGGTGAACATCTCCTCCACGTGCCCGTTGATCTCGCCGGTGCGCTCCCACTGGGCCGCGAACTGCTTCTGCGAACGCTTGGCGATGAGCACCGTGAGCAGCACCGAGAGCGGCACCGCGATCAGCGAGATCAGCGCCAGGATCCAGCTGATCGACAGCATCATGATGAGCACGCCGACGATGGTGAGCAGCGCGGTGATGAGCTGCGTGAGGCTCTGCTGCAGCGACTGCGAGATGTTGTCGATGTCGTTGGTCACGCGGCTCAGGACGTCGCCGCGCGGGTGATCGTCGAAGTACCGCAGCGGCAGGCGGGTAAGCTTCTCGTCCGCCGCCTGCCGCAGACGGTAGACCGTGCGCTGCGCGACGCCCGCCATGATGTACTGCTGTAACCAGGCGAAGGCGGCGCTCAGCAGGTACACGGCGACGAGCAGCAGCAGCGTGCGCCCGAGGGCGCCGAAATCGACGCCGTGGCCGGGATGGAGGGTCATGCTGGAAAGCATGTCGGCCAGCCTGCCCTGCCCCCGGGCCCTGAGCTCGGCGACGGCATGGGCCTGCGTCGTGCCGGGCGGGATCTGTTTGCTGACGACGCCGTCGAAGAGGATGTTGGTGGCGTTGCCCAGGATCTTGGGGCCCATGACCATGAACGTCACGCTGACGACGGCCAGCACGAGGACGACGGCGATGCGCAGGCGCTCCACCCTGAGCCGGCCGCCGAGGCGCCGCAGGGCCCCCATCAGATCCTTGGGTTTCGCCGTCGGCATGACGAGCGCGTGGCCGCCGGGTCCCCCACCCCCGGGGCCGCCGCCGGGGCCGCCGCCGGGGCCGCGGACCCCAGCGGGCGAGCGCGGCGGCTGACCGCCCTGCGGCGAGGAGCTCTGCGGGCTACTCATGCCACGGTCTCCTCGCCGAGCTGCGAGGCCACGATCTCGCGGTAAGTCTCGCTGGTCTGCATGAGCTCTTCGTGCGTACCCATGCCGGCTATGGCGCCATCTTCGAGCACGATGATGCGGTCGGCGTGCATGATCGTGCCCACCCGCTGGGCGACGATGATCACCGTGGCGTCGGCCGTCTCGCGCTTGAGCGCGGCGCGCAGGCGCGCGTCGGTGGCGAAGTCCAAGGCCGAGAAGCTGTCGTCGAAGATGTGGATCTTGGCCCGCTTGGCCAGCGCCCGGGCGATGGCGAGGCGCTGCCGCTGACCGCCGGAGACGCTGGCGCCGCCCTGAGAGACCGGCGCCTCGAGCTCGTCGGGCATCTCGGCCACGAACTCCCGGCCCTGGGCGATCTCCAGATAGCGCCAGAGTTGCTCGTCCGTGGCCTGGTCGTCGCCGTGGCGCAGGTTGCTCGCCACGGTGCCGCTGAACAGAAAGGCCTTCTGCGGCACGAGACCGATGCGACTCCACAGGTCCTGCAGCGCCATGTCGCGGACGTCGACACCGTCGACAAGGACGCGGCCGCCGGTGACGTCGTAGAACCGCGGGATGAGACTGATGAGCGTGGTCTTGCCGCTGCCGGTGCTGCCGACGATGGCCGTGACCTCGCCCGGGCTTGCCGTGAAGGTGATGCCGCTCAGCACCGGCTCTTCGGCGCCGGGGTAGCGGAACTCGACGTCCTGGAACTCGACGCGGCCGAGCGCGGGCACGCCGACGACGGGCTCCGCCGGGTCGGCCACGGTCGCCTCGGTCTCGAGCACTTCCTGGATGCGCGCGGCCGACGCGGCCGCGCGCGGCACCATGACGAACATGATGGTCGCCATGAGCACGGCCAGCAGGATCTGCACGATGTACGTGAGGAAGGCGGTGAGGTCGCCGATAGGCATGCCGCGGTCGGCGACCTGGATGCCGCCGAACCACATGATGGCGACGGTGGACAGGTTGAGGATGGCCGTCAGCGTCGGCATCATCAGCGCGAACAGCCGGTTGACCCTGAGCGTCGTCATGGTGAGGTCGCCGTTGGCGGCGTCGAAGCGCTCCTCTTCGTAGCGCGTGCGGTTGAAGGCGCGGATCACGCGCACTCCGCTCAGCATCTCGCGCGTGACCTGGTTGATGCGGTCGATCTTCTTCTGCATCGACATGAAGAGCGGGATGGCGCGGCTCAGTACGAGGCCGATGAACACCGCCATCACGGGGATGGCGACGAGGATCACGGCGCTGAGCGGCACGTTGAGCCGCAGCGCCATGACGATGCCGCCGATGCTCATGATCGGCGCCGAGATCACGACGTTGAGCATCATCAGCACCACCATCTGCACCTGCTGCACGTCGTTGGTGGTGCGGGTGATCAGCGACGGCGTGCCGAAGTGGTTGACCTCGGCCTGCGAGAAACCCTCGACGCGGCGGAACAGGGCGCCGCGCACGTCGCGCCCGAAGGCCATCGCGGTCTTGGACCCCCAGTACACCGCGACGACGGCGGCGAGCACGAACACGAGGGTCACGCCGAGCATGAGGCCGCCGGTGCGCAGGATGTAGGCGGTATCGCCGGTCACGACACCGTTGTTGATGATGTCGGCGTTCAGCGTCGGCAGATAGAGGTTGGCGATAGCCTGTACGAGCAAGAGCGCGAGCACGACGACGATCCGGCGCCAGTACGGCCTGAGGCGCTCGCGAAGCAGACGGATCATGAGGCGGGATGCCGGACTGTGGCCGCCGCTCCCGCCTCGGCGTCTCTCGCGGCGAGGGCTCTCGAGATGCCGGCGCTCAGATCGTCGAGCAGCCTCCCGAGCTCGCGACGGTCCTGCTCCGGCAGCGTACCGATGGTCTCCATGATGTAGCCCGCCGAGACGGCGCGCAGCTTCTTCTCGAGCCTGCGACCAACGTCCGTCACGTAGACGCGGGTCAGACGCTGGTCGTTCTCGTCGGGGCGACGCTCGACCGCCCCCGCCTTCTCCATCGCTTGCAGCATCTTGCTCACGGTGGGTCGCGACAGGTGGAGCTCATCGGCGATGTCACGCTGGGTGATGCCGTCGTTCGCAGAGAGGAGACGCAGGCAGAACGCCTGGCCCGGGTGGGCGCCCTGCCCGCCGAGAGTCCTGACCATCACCCGACGGTGCAGACGCAACGTGTTCAGAAAGGAGCGGAAGACGCGGGAGGACAGCTCGTCTACCCCTTCAAGCTGCACCTGCGATACGCCGCATCCCCCGGCGGTCTGCGACACCACCCACCTCCTCCGCCGTTTCCAGGACCGCGCCGACGAAAAACGTTAGCGGACGAACTGTTAGCCCGCAAACCATGCCGCGTGTGTGCCGTGTGCGCGGCGGGCTGAACAGTCAGCGGTCGTGGTCCATGCGGCGCCGCGAGATCGGCAGGCCGTACCAGAACCAGACGAACCAGGCAGCAACGGCGAGCGCGACGATAAGCGAGACGATGTGCCCGAACAGGTAGTCGGTGACCACGAACACGACGCCGACCATCGCTGCCGCAAGGCAGGCCGCTCCGGCGATGAAGAGCCGGTTCGACGTGAAGAGCATCCGCTCCTTGTCGTGCTCGCGGAAGTGCAGCCGGTGATAGGAGGAGGGCGCGATGAGCAGCGCGGAAGAGGCCGCGGTGAGCAAGAAGGAGAGGAAGTAGACGTCGCGCTCCATGTCCGTGATACGCTGGAACTGCGGCATGAACGGCAGCGTGAGCAGGAAAGCGAAGAGCACCTGCACGCCGGGCAGCGCCACCCTCAACTCGTTCAGCAGCTCGATGAGCTCGCGGTTGACCCGTTCGCGCTTGTCCTCAGGCATCGGCCGTCTCCTCTCGTCGACAACTGATTCAGTGCGCGGGCTCGGCTACCTCCCACGACCCGCCTTCACGGCCCGTACGGCGTGACTGAACGGTCGCGGCCCGGGAGCCTCCTGCGTGATCATGAACGAGGTGGGCGTTCCCGGCAGGCGAGGCACATCGGTGTTCACCCAAGCGCAGGGCCGGTTATAAGGCGACGCAGCGCAAGCGGGCGGGGGCGGGTGGCGCCGTTCCGGCGCCACCCGCCCCCGCCCGCTGATCTCCCCGGCTCTCGCCCGTTCTCCGCGGCGCTTGCTGCTCCGCGGGCGCGGACCGCCGCGGGCACCCGCCCAGCTCTACGCCGTGGCGCCCGCGCCGACCAGCTCCTTGGCCACCTCCACCGCCGCCGCCGCATTGGGCCCGTAGGCGTCGGCGCCGATCTCGTCGGCGAAGCGCTGCGTCACCGGGGCGCCGCCGACGATCACCTTGACCGCGTCGCGCAGGC
>Ga0315280_10007080_pt1 | contig 15216 bp, 13 predicted proteins | sample YL17G06_40_MG_FD_203697 | JGI IMG/M metagenome (GOLD analysis project Ga0315280, IMG submission 203697) | Sediment microbial communities from Yellowstone Lake, YNP, Wyoming, USA - YL17G06_40 | ecosystem: Environmental > Aquatic > Freshwater > Lake > Sediment | place: USA: Wyoming | collected... | reverse complement strand
CACTCTATTGAAATCGTCAGCGCAAAAATTTTCGTTGAAGAAGTCAACCGCTTTCTGGATTTCGTTGGAGAATCCGCGTTCAACAGCCCTGAATCCCGTCACAATAAAGTCCAAGAAATCCCGAGAAGCAACCGTCCTCCCCTTGCCTATGCCTTGATAAGCGAATGATTTTCCTGAAAAATCAGATCGCTCGAAAAGGTTACAGCCGTCAAAGACGCCCTGAAGATGATGGGGGAAGGATTGGAGAATGGCTTCTATATCCTCCTTATAAGCCCAATGAGCTGCGCAAAAGACAACATATTCTACCCCGCTCAGCGCTGAAATTATATCTCTGGTAAAATGTTTTTGCAAGCCCGACTTTATGAGATTTTGATCACTGGGTCTAACATAGGGATCATGGAGCATGACCCTGACTTCCTTCCTCAAGAGCTCAAGGGCCAGCTGAAGGGTCGGTGAATTCCTGGTGTCTTCAGAATTGGAACGATAGGCGGTGCCCAGCAGAGCTACTGATTTCCCGGCAAGGTTGCCAAAATATTTTTCTAACGATCGGGCAACTTGTGAGGGGGACTCATCATTAATTTTTCTGGCTTCGAGAATCAAGCTTCCTGAGAAGTCCTTTTTTGATTCAATCAATCTCCAGAGCAATAAAATGCCGTCCTTGGGAAGACAATGCCCTCCTACACCGATGGTCGGGATTAAAAGGCCGCCTGTGGGGATTGCATTGGGATCTTGTGATGCTTTATCTTCGCAAGAGAGCCGGCCGTTAACTTTATCCCTGACGTAATAGAAATCCAAGTCATTCGCGTCGCAGAAGCGGGCAATTTCTGTTGAATAAGCAATTCGAACATCCCGGTAAGCATTCTCCAGAGTTTTAACAATCTCTGCGGTCAGGCTGTTGGTCATATGAAGAGTGCCCTGAGTGACGATTTGAGAGTAAATCGCCTGGACCAGCTTTGGTCCCAGCGGCGTTAAACCTCCGATAATCTTGTCCGAATTCCTGATACGTTCAACAAGCCTTCCTGGCATGACTCGATTCGGGCTGTTTGCTAATATAATATCTCGCCCATCATGGAGTCCATACCCGGCTAACTTCACCTTGATCACAGTGGCCATAGAGGAAGGCGCAAGTGTTGACTCGAAGATAATTAACGGGGCTGTCTTTTTTCTTCTTCTCTGAAGCTGGCCAGCGATATCGTCAATCGCCTCGAAAAGTGGTCGGTAATCCGGCTGAAATTCATCCGCGTCCGTCTGAACACATAACAGGATGATGTCCGCATCCCTCAACTCACCGAAATCATGGCTCGCGCTGAGCAATTGATCGGAAACGGCCTCGGAGATGATCTGATAAAGTTCAGGTTCGATTCCGCCGATTGGCGACCGCCCGGAGTTGATTGCTTCGACTTTCCAGCCGGAGGTTGTAGAATTGCGCTGAATAACACAGACGTGGGCGGGGTCATCTTGCCCCTGACGAACCCGGGCCTGAGCGAGTAATGCGGCCATGGGAATGCCAACAATCCCAGCGCCGACCACAGCGATTTTTTCCACTGTCCATCTATCCGCACTTAACACCTGATTCATCTCCACGAGCTTATCCCTCAAACCTTAGCTTCAATCGGCTGCTCATCTATAAAACATCTGAACCAGAGCTCGAGATTCACAGCGCCCCAGAGTTTCCGGCTGAAGGCGTCCTCGTTTTCGATGAGTCTTTCGATCTCGCATTGGTTAAAAATCCCACGCTCCCGGCAGGACGAAGACAGGAGAATGTCCCTGAAAAACCCGCGAACTCGATTCCGCGCCCAGATATGAAGCGGCACCGGGAAACCCATTTTGTCTTTTCTTTCCAGAATTTTCTGAGGAAGCAAGTCCTTTGTGGCCTTTTTAAGGATATATTTCATTTCTGCGCCTTTAAATTTCATTCGCGGCGGCATGCTGGCCACAAGCTCGACTATCCGGCGGTCCAGAAGAGGAACTCTCGATTCGAGGGAAACAGCCATGCTGACGCGGTCTTCCACCTGGAGAAGAGCCGGTAAATTTGAAACCATGTCATAGTGAACCATTTTATTATAATAAGAAAGCGTGTTCGGATGATTGAATGTTTTTTGAAAACGTGAAAAGATTCTATTCTCATTGAGAGCGGCTCGGAAGTCATCGCTCAGAAGATATCGGTCTCCTTGCGTCCGGTCGATCAGGCGAAAATACCTTTGATCCATAGGTTCGAACAAGCCCGTCTGCCAGAAGCGACGGAGCATGGGAGTGTATTCCCTGATAAAAGGCAAGTTCGGCAGGATCGACCTCAATGAAACGATATGCTCCCCCTCATCCGCCGTTTCATAAATGGCTCCCTTCAGCGCCTGTTCAAGATAGGCAATCACATAACGCGTATAGCCTCCAAAGACTTCATCTCCTCCTTGTCCTCCCAGAACAACTTTGACTTCTTCCGCCGCCAGCTTTGAGATCATATACTGGGGAAAGAGCCCCGGGCCAGCCGCCGGCTCGTCCATGTGATAGATTAATTTGTGCAAAAGGTCAATGAAGTCTTTCTCTGTAGGGTAAATTTCGTGCATTTGAGCTCCACAGGCTGCAGCAACTTCTCTGGCATATGCAGTCTCATCGAACCGGGGCCCCTCCCGGAAAGCCCCGGTGAAGGTTTTGAACTGGCCAGAATATCTTTTTGAAGCAAGAATCGTCACAACGCTCGAATCTATGCCGCCGCTCAAATAGGCGCCGACCGGGACATCGCTCCTCATTTGAATCGTTATCGTGTCCTCCAAATACTCGCGCAGTTTCCAAACGAAGTATTCTTCCGTGTGATGGGTGTCTAATGTAAAATCGGGCTCCCAGTATTTAACAGTTTTTCTTTGAAATGTTCCGAGATCAATCAAACAGTAGTGCCCTGGAAGGAGTTTATATATCCCGCTGAAGAGCGTATCTTCATCCAGAACATACTGAAAAATCAGATATTCCTGGATCGATTCGAAATTGGGCGAGGCTTTGACCGCCGGATGTGCTAATATAGCTTTTATCTCAGACGCGAAAAGAAGAAGATTTTTATCCGAATAATAATAGAGTGGTTTAATGCCGAAATGATCCCTGGCAACCATCAGCCGGTTTTTCTGGCGGTCATAAATAATAAACGCAAACATCCCGTTGAGCTGGGAAACAAGTTCCGGCCCGAATTCCTGATACATGTGGAGAATTACTTCAGTATCAGAGGTTGTGCGAAAGGTGTGTCCCAACTTTTTTAATGACTCTCTAAGTTCAACATAATTATAAATTTCTCCGTTATAGACTATGCTGAAAGGACCATGAGTCATGGGCTGCCGGCCGGTGACCAGGTCAATGATAGACAGGCGCTTGTGATAGAACCCGACAGGGCCTTCAATCAAATATCCTTCGTCATCGGGTCCCCGGTGCTTGATTCTATCGGCCATGCGAACGAGAACTTCAAATGGAACCGGTTTGCCATCTTGATGAATGACTCCGACAAACCCGCACATCTACGTTATCCTTGTTTACGATTCTTAAAGTTGGCTTTGTTCATCCGATAGAAGACCGATGGACGGCCGCCCTCGCTTGGCAATTCAAAAGGAGAATGTGCCAGGAGTAGGTCAATAATATGCTCACTTGCTTTCCCGTCGCCGAAAAGGCGATATGGACTCGGAGAATCGGGCGTTTTCGCTGCGTGGAAAGCTTGTATTATCGTTTCGGGTTGAGCTCCGGAAAGACGGTTCCACCCCGCCTGAACTGTCTCAACCCATTCCGTCTCATTTCTCAGCGTGACGCAGGGAACCCGGGTAAAGAATGCCTCTTTCTGCAATCCCCCGGAGTCTGTGAGTACAATTCTCGCTTGGCTTAAGAGCGCAAGCATATCAATATAGTGCAGAGGCGGAATCAATCGGATATGGGAGTTCCGGGAAAGGTTAAGTCTCTCCTCTTTGATTGCCTTCAGGGTTCGGGGATGAAGCGGGATAATAATAGGGCATTCTTTTTGTGCTATCTTGCGAAATGCTTTGAAAATGCTGGTTAGTCTGGCTCGATCATCGGTGTTTTCCTGGCGGTGGACGGTCGCCAGTGAATAATTTCCGGGCAGAAGCCCGTATTGGGAAAGGATTTTCGATTGCCGCAGGGCCTTTCCGCAGTAAGCCAGGAAAGCATCAAACATCACATCGCCGGTATTATGAACCCCGCGTTCGATTCCCTCTTTTCTCAAGCTTTCGACCGAATTCCTGGTTGGGCAAAAAAGAAGGTTGGATATGTGATCTGTCAGGACCCTGTTAATTTCCTCCGGCATTCGGCGATTATAACTCCTGAGGCCGGATTCCACATGAGCAAGGGGAAGCGTTAATTTTGCCGCCGTCAGAGCGCCGGCTAAAGTGGAGTTTGTGTCCCCATACACCAGCACCCAATCAGGCCTAGCTTCCATCAACACAGCCTCGATTCTGGGTAGCATCGTCCCAGTCATCCAGCCGTGGGGACCAGATCCGACTCCAAGATGATAATGGGGAGCTGGAAGTGTCAGTTGGTCAAAGAATGCCTGGCTCATAGCATAGTCGTAGTGCTGTCCCGTATGAACCAGGATATGCACGATCCTGCCCTTTTTCTTCTTTTGATTGTAGGATTGGATGGCCCGGCTGACCATGGCCGCCTTGACGAACTGCGGACGGGCACCGACAATAGATACGATTTGCAGGTTCTTGGAAATCACAGCCTAAATCCTAATTCTATGGAATCCGATCAGCGCCCTGGGCCTTCAGGCCACATATTCTATCATGGACATCCGAAACAATAAAACAACCGCCTGCAGAGGTGAACCGGGGGGTGATTTTGCCTTTGGGCCCTTCATCGCAGGAGGTGATTTACCAACGCTGGCCAAAAATTGACCTCTGCTCTTCGATGGAGTAAATTATGTAGGTGCGTATGAACTTTTTTCGCTTGAAAGAGGAAACCCGCCCTGGTTTCGAGCCCAAGCCGATGTGACCATGCCCGACTTCCCAACATTATTTTTATCGTCATGGATACTGCCAGAGCCGATCATCTTTCTGTTTACGGATATCACCGAAAAACCACTCCTTACTTAGAAAAATTGGCCGGGAACGCCTCAGTATATGAAATGGCCATGTCTCCTGCTCCAAGGCGATTGGAACGCAGCTTCGGATGGGAGATGGAAGCTTTACAGGCCCAATACAGGCGGGATTCGCTTTTATAATTTGCTATCCGACCCGGCAGAAGTGAACGATCTTAGTGAAAAATTCCGCCCGGATGCAAGCAAGCTGTTGGCTGCAGTGAATGAATTGCCGGAATTCGGTAGCGGTAAAAAAGCGAGGAATATTCCCGAGGACCTGGTTGAATTGCTCAAAAGCCTGGGCTATGTTCACAAATAACTCTTAAGATTGTATAAGGTATACGATTTGTTTTCATATAATCGAGTAAAAGAATAGTCCATGTTTGACTTGGCCAAGTAATAATCAACCCCATAGTCTTTTGTCAGCTTTCGGATGAAATTCTCTTCCATGCTGTAGAAATTATTGTCCATTATCTCTTTTAATCCGCGTTCAAAGATTTTTAAGTCTTGATTGTTGTTGCAAAGCTTGATTCTCCTGAACCATTCTGGCACGAACTCCCCAAGTACAGGATACAGCTTAAAGGAGACAAATTGAGCTCTCTCCGTAGCGACCCGAAATTTATCGATCATAGGACTAGTCAGAAAAATACTCTCTTTAGGAGTGTTTGTTCTTATCCAAATAAGAGCTTCTTTCAGATCTGGTTCCACATCGCTCAGGTAAAAAAACTCTCCCTGTCGGGCCAGAAGCACATAAGACTTGACAAATTTCATCCCCCCCTGAATCAACAAAAGTCCGCTCAGTATAATAAACATTGCTTCGATAACGATCACTTTTATATACAGACGTTTTGTTCTGAAGACATTTTGTGAGGCCAAGAAATCGGCTGCTCGGCTCATGAAAACGAAAAAAAGCATGAAGCTGAATAATGGCAGTATGACGTCCGGGAATCTAAACCAAAAATATTTGAGATATGCGATTTGATCGAACTTAAATAGCACTAATCCGATTCCAAAAAAAAGGATACTGCTGAACCCAAAAAAAGAGCATATTTTAATCTTTTTTTCTCTGCTAATTAAGAAGACGGCGAGCAAAAAGCTGACGGTTAACACCAGCCGAAGAATCCATTTCCCTTGCCAGAATAAAGGCGTGGTGATACTAGGATTTCTGAAAACGACTGTATAATCAGTCTCTTTCAATCCATGGGTTAAAGAAGAAGCGGCATTTTGTATTATTGAATAAATTCCGAAAGACGCTGTCACCGGCAAAACATACGCGTTTCGAAAAAACATCCTCAAATCTGTTTTAAATGAGACGAGGTTTATTGTGATTGCCATAAGGAAACATAAGACGCCATAGATGCCTATCAATACATGAAAAGAGATTCCTAGTCCTAAGAATAGGAAGAATCGAAAATATTTTTTTTCCATTAAAAAAAGAAGAGAAAGAAGCACAAAAAAATATGAAAAAACCTTGGTTTCCAGACCGCCTAATATCCATTCTCCGGCGATGATATTGTTGTATCTCAGGTAAAGAAACAGAAACGGCAGGACGAGATAATATTTCAATTTGAAGACACGCGCGTATTCTTTAAAAAGATATCCAAATAAGAAAAATATAATCAATCGTCCGATAATAGAGACAACTGGGAGAGACAAAAACCTTGCTAATAATCCGAAAAGGATATTGAATAACCGGCGGTATCCGGAACCGAGATTAAGTGTCCAATCGTTCTTGATCCAGGCTTTATCCATGGCCTGCTTAGCGAGAGGAAGGATGTCCTGTTCGTTTCCACTAAGGATATTAGCAAAAAGGAAATTAAAGCAAAGATATACAAAGACAACGAAAAGAATCAAATTCTCACTTGATTTTCCCTTTTTTATCCATTCGGCACCCATCTTCGTTATCTTGAAAAAGCTAAGCCTGAAAATAGACATAATTCAAATCCGTTGATAAGGAGCCTAATCAGAAAGTCAATTATATTCACGAAACTGACTATTTTCAAATCTTTATTATGCCGACAAATTTCGGCAAACTCTGGAGAGGTTCAGTTTGAAGGTTTTTCCCTAATCTGAGGACTTTAAAACAAACAAATTGGCGCTTTCGCATTCTTTCACAAGCGTGAATTCATTTAACACTCGCTCAAAGAATCGATGAGTTTCTGGAAGATAGCGTTTTTCATATACGAAATATTCAGCGCCAAGATCACTAAAGTTCATTAAGAGATTTATAGTCTGATTATCGGAAGGGATATTGAATCCCTTGCGATCAAGCCAAAAAAACATGTAGGAAGCATTATAAGCTACAGGGCGTCGTGTCTCATCTTTAGATTTGCCGCCAAAGGCTATTATCAAAGAACCTTCTGGAATTAGCGGTCTTAATATAAGTGCGCATTCAAAGAGTTCTTTATCAAAGACCGGATGCAGGTCTTTGCCGATTTGAAAACTCTGAAAAGGAAAAACTGAGAGCATGCTAAAAAATAGAAAAGAACTGACAAGGAAATTAAATTCCGGCACAAGTCGGCGTTTTGAGGTAATATTACTAATCACGGGAAATAAAAGACCTATTGCTGAAGTCAACAGGATGCCTACAAAGATAATCCTATATCTTAGATATTTAAAATGCAGAAAGGCTTTTGCTGCTAACAGAGATAGGCCTATATCGAGCGAATAAAATAGTGAATAAATAACAGCATTATTCTTCTTAAACTGCCTGATTATAAAACCTATCGTCAGTCCCATGATCAAGGCAGCAACAGGCACACCCACTATATGATAATACGAGGCCCAATCATCGCCGCTAGTGCTGATTATCACCATTAAATAAAAAAACACTGTGGCCAGCCAATATAAGCTAGGTTTTTTGCGCGAATAGGTATTTTTAATGAAAAAACGAACAAGGCAATCACTACCCCAAATGGCGTCCAGACAAAGAAAATTTCAGTTTTCGCCAACCCGATCAGGAGATTACCAAGAGCCTTCGGCTCTTTGAAGAGATCCAATCCGATCCAGTGGTATTCATTCGATAATCCTAATGAGTTGCCGTAAATTAACCAGAATGGATGAGAGTGCCAATACCAAAGCAAAGTCGGGATACATGCAAAGACTGCAAAAGCCGAGACTCTTGCTTTCCGGAGAACTTTAAAGCCTTGCTGACTGATCATCATGCTTAAGAAAAAAAGACCGATATGGATCGTTGTGACCTTTAGGAGGAGCGTCAGTACAGTCGAAAATAAAGCAGTCAAGTGCCAATACCACTCATCAGTGTCAAGCTATTTTAGGAAGGAATAAGTCGCATAGAGATAGAAAAAGAACATCAGCCCTTCCGGCTAAATGAAGTTTGAGATCCGAATAGCCAATGGGCTTAGGACAAAAAAAAGCGAAGCTATTATCGCGCTCAATGACTCGAGAAGATAGCTGGCCAATCGAAAAAAGATAAACAGGGTCAGAGAAATCAAATATGAGAACAACTTCCCCCAGAGCTCATTATAGCCGAACACTTTATACATAACAGCGACAACCCATGGAAAAAGTGGAAACTCCATTTCGGCATAGCCTGGACCATCTCCCCGCCAGTCAATCCTGGGGGACAAGATATTCATTCCCTCCCGCCAATAATTCCTGGCGATAGAGGCATAATCACACTCCCGCCAGACAGGTCGTATCCGATAATCGACAGGACGCCCCTCATCAAGCGATCTGAGCCCTGCTCCCAATAGAAACAAGCCGAAGAAAATGATCCAAGCTTTAGGAATTTTTGGAGTCAAGCATGATTCTTGATTCAGATCTTCACCTAACATCACGCTCTATCCACTTGAAGAAAACACTTATTCCAAAAGTATTCTCAAAATTTCTGCTATTGTCAATCTTATAGAGATGAAAAAATCTGTTTAAAAATAGGCTTGACAAGCTGCAATTAAAAGGCTATTTTTTTATTCGATCAGGGCTAAGGAGTTTACAGGGACCATTGGCTCTTGAATTTGTAATATTATATTTTTTTCCTTGGAAATGATGATGGAAACGAATTTTATAATGGTGTCTTCCTTGACACCATATACAAATCTCTAAAATGACTGGTATTTAAGCAGAAAGATATATCGAATTCAGAATAGAGGTAGTTAGATGGAAAGAACCGATATCCTTGAGATCGTTATCTCCAGCTTGAAGGAAATCGTTTCCAACCAAGACCATGAATTTCCTGTGGGGGATCTCAACGAAGCCACCCGATTGTTCGGGCCTAGTTCGGTATTAGATTCTCTGACATTAGTCTCGCTGATCGTCGATGTTGAACAGAAATTAGCGGAAGAATACGGCATTAATGTCGCTATCGCCGATGAACGGGCGATGTCTCAGGATAAAAGCCCTTTCAGGACTATAGGCACCTTGGCTGGGTATATCCAGCTTCTTCTTGAGGAGAAAAGCCAGAATGGCTGAACATCAGGTGATGCTGATCACCGGAACCCGCAAAGGAATCGGCCGGTATTTAGCCGAGTATTATGCCGGCTGCGGTTATTTAGTCGAGGGATGCAGCCGCCGAAGCCCAGATTGGGAAACGCAGAATTATTTTCATCACCTGGCTGACGTTTCAGACGAAGCCCAGGTCATAAAAATGTTCGGCGAAATCCGGAAAAGACGCGGCAGGCTGGATATCGCCATCAACAACGCCGGCATTGCATCCATGAACCATTTGCTCCTCACCCCCGCATCTACCGTAGATTCTATCTTCTCGGTCAACTTCAAGGCCACCTTCCTGGTCTGCCGGGAGAGCGCTAAACTTATGAAAAAGAACAACTTTGGGAGAATCATAAACATGTCGACTGTGGCGGTTCCGATGCTTCTGGCGGGCGAGGCCGTCTATGCCGCCTCCAAGAGCGCTGTTGAGACTCTAACCAGGATAATCGCCCGTGAACTGGCTGAGTTCGGGATCACCTGCAACGCCATCGGGCCATCTCCGATCGGTACTGATTTAATCCGCGGAGTTCCCGCGGAAAAGATAGGACAAATTATCGAAAGGCTTCCCCTAAAAACAAAGGGCAAATTCGAAGATGTGGCGAACATAATCGACTTTTTCATAAGACCGGAAAGCCAAAACATCACCGGCCAGGTGATTTACATGGGCGGCGTGAGTTGAATGGGAATTAATGTGGGCTATTAAATCTAAATCGAAAAACGAGCGGGGATTTACCAGGTGATTGATTTTCTTCTGAACAAATTCGAAGAGAATAAAAGCCAAGACGCCATCATATGGAAAGGAAGCTCCTATGACTATGCCTGGCTTATTGACCGCATCTCCTTTTGGCGTCAGACAATCGCATCCAAAGAAATAAGGGCGGGCTCGGTCGCGATCCTCGAAGCCGATTTCTCGCCTGATGCAATCGCTCTCTTTCTGGCTCTCCTCGAACATACGTGCGTTATCGTCCCTCTGACCAAATCCGTAGAAAACAAAAAAAGAGAATTCATCGAGATCGCCCAGGGAGAGGTAGCTTTTAAAACCGTCGATAACGACAATATTGAGATTTCAGAAATCGGAAGACGCGCTGACCACGAACATTATCTCTCATTGAGAGCCAAGAATCATCCAGGGCTTGTTCTGTTTTCTTCTGGTTCAACAGGAAAAAGTAAAGCCGCAGTCCATGATCTATCCAAGCTGCTGGAAAAATTCAAGGTTCCAAGGCACCGTTGGAGAACGATCGCCTTTCTGCTGTTTGATCATATCGGGGGAATCAATACGTTGTTATATACGCTTTCGAATGGAGGGTGCCTGATAATAGTCGATGACCGGACGCCGGACGGCATCCTCAGGTCGATCGAAGAATTCCGGGCGGAACTCCTCCCCACCTCACCGACATTCATCAACCTCATCATCCTAAGCGAAGCCCATAGAAGATATGACCTCAGCTCACTGAAAATCATCACCTATGGAACGGAGCCGATGCTGGAAACAACTCTCCGTCGAATTAACAAAATCCTTCCGTGTGTCAGCTTGCAGCAGACTTATGGTCTCACAGAGCTCGGTATCCTGAGATCCAAGTCAAAAAGCGCCGATTCTCTTTGGGTAAAGATCGGAGGCGATGGCTTTGACACTAAGATTATTGACGGCGTGTTGTGGATTCGGGCAAATTCAGCAATGCTTGGCTATCTGAATGCGCCGAGTCCTTTTGGCGAAGAAGGCTGGTTCAACACTGGCGATATGGTGGAACGTGAGGACGATTACGTGAGAATCCTGGGCCGTAAATCAGAGATGATCAATGTGGGCGGCGAAAAGGTCCATCCTACCGAAATTGAAAACGTCATCCAAATGATGGAAGGCGTTGAGGACGTCACCGTCAAGAGTGAGCCCAATCCCATAGTGGGCCAGATGGTGGTAGCCCAGGTCAAAATCAGCACAAATGAAACGGGCGCTGAATTCAAAAAGCGCTTGAGGGCCTTCTGCAAGGACAAATTAGCAAACTATAAAATCCCACAAAAGGTTACGATCATCAGTTCGCCAACTCATGGCGATCGTTATAAAAAAATGAGACAGTAATGAGCTCGAAAAACGCGCCTATTCATTGTTCACTCCGTCCCATTAACCCGGATGACAAGAAGGATGTGGCCGCAGTCGCCAATATGCATCTTGAACTTCTCGATTGGGGGGAGATGGCCGGACTGGGCAAGTTGTTTCTCGAACGGTTTTGCTATAAAACTCTGGTCAAGGATGACCTGATGCAGGTTTCTCTCTATGAAGTAAATGGGAGACCAGTGGGATTCATTGCGTATACCGCTCATTCGTTGAGTTTTCATCGAAGAGCTCTAAAAAAGCATTTTTCTTACATCGCGTTCCTGATCTTTCTCTCCGTTTTGAGGAAGCCGATTGTCATATTCCATTTGATCCGAGCTATACGGCTAATTCGCTCCAGGCGATCTGAAATTGACCATCGGAAAGATGCGGGGGGAGAAATACTAGCTATTGGGGTTTTGCCAGAGTACCGGAGTCTCAAATTTTATAACAGGACCGGCTTGCGAATATCAGAAGAACTATTCAGGTCGGCTGTTTTTTACCTCAAAAGAATCGGCATGAATAGGGTCGACGTTTTCGTTGACGCATTCAATACACAGGCTCTGCTTTTTTATAAAAGCCTTGGCGCGGCCCTTAAACCCTATAATCGGGCCGGTGTCTCCATGTATCAAGTATTTTTTGAATTGAATCATCCAAATTTCAGATAATGAAAGGCAAAGTCAAAATCAGACCTGGTCAGTACACCGTAATTCAATATCGGATGTTCGATCAATCCTCAGCTATCAGATTTTTCATTAGATTCATGAAGGTTCTACTGCTCCCCCTGGTGCTGCCTTTTATTCTGCTCGCCAAGTTATCAGCAGAGTCAACATTCAGAGCAATCTCGCAGCTTTTCAGCCTGGTGCCTTTCGGCATCGGAGAAATCATACGTTACGATTTCTATAAATATACGCTCTCAGAGCTGGGTCAAAATGTCTTCATCGGTTTCGGCACAGTCCTGAACTATCGCGACATCTGTATCGGCAGCAATGTCCAGATCGGCATGTACAACACCATTCATCACTGTAATTTTGGCGATAATATCATGACGGCGGAGGGATGTTGTTTTTTAAGCGGCTCGAAATATCATAATTATTCGCGCACCGATATCCCGATGATCAAGCAGGGTGGCCAATTGAAGCGCATTCGCATCGGCAACGACGTCTGGATTGGATCGAACTCTGTCATCATGGAGGACATTGGTACCGGTTCAATCGTCGGCGCCGGCTCTGTTGTGACAAAACCAGTTGATACTTATACTCTGGTGGCGGGTAATCCGGCCAAGGAATTAGGGAAAAGACTTTAGCCCGGCTTCGCTCCCTGGATTCATCTCCAGCTTTTGTCCTCAACAGATGATCATGAGAGCTCAAGAATAATCTTCAACAACCGCATTATCTGTGCGTCCTTGAGCATAGGGTCATGTCGCACTTTATTTTCCATCCTGATGTTACCTGCGGGGTCTTCTCTGGCAGGGATATCAGGAGGAATTTTGAGCGCTTTCCCTCCCGCTCCGTCAAGAATAGCGCTTTTATCTGGAACTATCCACTCATCATTGATTGTTCTCAGGGTCACATAAAAGATCGACCTGCGCTTATCAGCAGGGATAGACCTGACGCCAGAAGAATCTTTTCCCAGTCCATAAGGAGTCTCATCGACATCAGGGGCGTGGGGTAATCCATTAAGGATGAATTGAACTGGGCTTTTTTCTTCGCTCTCCGCAAACGCAGGGCACAGGTCATCTGCTCCGCCGTTGTCTCTGCCGACATAAGGGCAGAGAGCATCGCTCCCATGGTTGGCTCCGGCCAAGGAAATCCATGTCCTTGTCCTGTCGGGTCTGATCTTAGCGGCATACCATCGAGCGCTCACAGCACCCATGCTGTGGGAAACAATGTCTACCTTCGTCTTGGGCTGGACACTGGGTTGGGCGGAAGCTAAATATTTATTGACCTCAGAAAGAAACTCTTCGACGCAAGGAGCAATCTGATTTTCAGCAGCATCTATATTCTGGCCATCGTTAGGGGTAAGTTGAATTGCCTTGAGAAATTGATCTGGATATCCCGATTCACGAAGATAATTTATCAATGAACTCCAGCTCTTGGAACCCATGCCGTGGCCATGAATAAATAACACGGGTGTTTTCGCATAATCTATTTTGCCGTTCGCAGAAGTTGATCGGTTCGATGAGCAATAAGCAAACATGATCAGTAGGATTACCAAGACTTGCTTCATGAGTTTTATCATGGCGCTTGTTGAGAAAAACTTTATCCCATGGCGATTATTGTCTTTATTTATTTCAAAAAATTAACCCATATCAGGACTTTTCTTGAGAAATTCAAGGGTTTTGAATGCCACATACAAAACCATCGAGGCTTGTGCAATGTATCCCCTGAAAGGCAGCCATGTGAGAGAAAAACTCAGAAAAAAACTAATGATCACAAGCATCGAGGGAGGCTCAATAAATCCTCTGATGGCACCGGAGTTGACTATAATCATCCCCAACAAAAGGATCCAGATTACATCTTGATAACCATACCTCGGCCCAGGAAGAAAAAAATCGGCAATGAAAACAAAAACTAATCCAATTAGGAAAATAAGGGAGATAGAGGGCTGCTTTTTCCGGTTTTTCCATAGAAACAACGCAGCAAAAAGTGATATTATTATTACTACCGGCATAAGAACAGTTGAGATATTGACTTCAAAATATTTATTAAAAAGCCCTAACATCGAGGTATCAGGGCTACCGGACAAATGCTTTAACAAATTGGTCATTCCTTCAATTCGCTCTGGATAAACAGCTTTAGGAAGCATTTCCCATGAATATTCAATGAAACCATGAACTCGCATAGCAGAAAAATAGTTTTCCCATACTTCAGCGCCTCCCATAAAAATTGATCCACCAACGGCAACGAGAACTCCAATAAGAAATCCACTTAATATTCTCCAGCGCCGGAATATAAACATGGGAATTAGGACAATTAAGAGAGGCAATTTCATGCTTGCTGTTGTGCCCAACAAGGCTCCGCCAAGGATTTTCCCAGAGACATGAAATTTAAACATTAAAAAGTGTGCCAGAGCAATAAAGAATGAATAAATGATATAAATTTGACCAACTTCTACATGATTGCGCCACGAATAGCTCAGGCTGAATAAAAGACCCACGGACCACACAAGATAAGCTTTTTCTTTGCTTGTCGTACACTTCGATAGGAGAAATAATGTGCCTAACAAACATCCCCATTGAACTGCTAACCAGAGAAGACGAATATATCTATAGGGAAGGCTGGCGATAGGCGTTAGGGCTGCAAGGACACTCGGGGGAACACTCGTACGAGTGATCGGACTCTCTGGCTTGTCAAGTGGATCAAGCCATATCTCCGGCTCCCCCGGAGTCCATTTGAAATGATAAGGATCAAGCGCCGCCTGCATGAGACGAGCCCCCACAATTCTATTGCGCAGGTCAATTCCTCCCGAGGTGAGAGTTGCCTTCAGATCAACGACAAAACCTACCGTCGTCAAGATCGCTGCTGTGCCAATTAGAAGTCTCCAGGGATTGGAAAAGATTTTCCCCCATTCCTTCATTTTTGTCGCCTCAAATCTAAGTCGAGCGATATGAATTCAG
>Ga0315280_10007079_pt1 | contig 15217 bp, 11 predicted proteins | sample YL17G06_40_MG_FD_203697 | JGI IMG/M metagenome (GOLD analysis project Ga0315280, IMG submission 203697) | Sediment microbial communities from Yellowstone Lake, YNP, Wyoming, USA - YL17G06_40 | ecosystem: Environmental > Aquatic > Freshwater > Lake > Sediment | place: USA: Wyoming | collected... | reverse complement strand
GGCGACCGCGGGCGGACCGGGGTTCACACTGACAGTCAATGGGACGGGGTTCGACGCTGCCTCGGTGGTGAACTGGAACGGCAGCCCACTCACGACCACCTTCGTGAGCGTGACTCAACTGACGGCCCCGGTGACGGCGGCGCAGATCGCGACCGTAATTCCGGTGAACGTGACGGTAGTGAACCTCGGGCCAGTGACCTCCAACTCGGTGGCCTTCACGATCAACCCGCCCCCGACGATCACCAGTCTGAATCCGAGTTCGGCGACGGCAGGCGGACCGGCCTTCACACTGACCGTGAACGGGACGGGGATCGTCGCCGCCTCGGTGGTGAACTGGAACGGCAGCCCACTCACGACCACTTTTGTGAGCGCCACGCAGTTGACGGCCGCCGTGACGGCAGCGCAGATCGCAACCGTAATTCCCGTAAACGTGACGGTGGTGAACCCCGGACCCGTGATTTCCAACTCAGTGGCCTTCACCATCACTCCTCCCCTGACCATCACCTCCACGTCGCCGCTCGCCTCCGGCACAGTTGAGGTGCCCTACTCACAGACGCTGGTGGCGACCGGCGGCACGCTGCCGTACAACTGGTCGGTCACGACAGGCACCCTGCCGTCCAGCCTGACGTTGAATCCCACCACCGGGGCAATCACGGGGACGCCCACGGCGGCGGGGAGCTTCAGCTTCTTCGTCCAGGTGGCCGACAGCGGCTCGCAGACCGCCACGAAGTCATTCACCATCACCATTGCGGCCGGGCTGGTGGTGACCACCAGCTCCCTGCCTGGAGGCACGGTGGGCGTGGCTTACTCCCAGACCCTGGCCGCGGCAGGAGGAACGCCCCCGTACTCCTGGTCCATCACGGTTGGCGCGCCGCCCCCTGGCCTGACGCTGGACGGCCCGACCGGGGTGATCAGCGGCACGCCAACCACCAGCGCCGGGAGTCCCTTCAGCTTTACCGTCCAGGTGACCGACAGCCTCTCGGCCACCGCCAGCAAGGCCCTGTCCGTGAGTATCGCTCCGGCGCTCAGCATCACCACCTCCTCCTTGCCCGGCGGCAATGTGGGCACACCCTACTCGCAGACGCTGGTGGCGACCGGCGGCACACTGCCGTACAATTGGTCGGTCACGGCAGGCGCCCTGCCGGCCGGCCTGACGCTGGATGCCAGTACCGGAATCATCGGTGGGACACCTTCCGCGGCCGGGACCTCCAGCTTCACGGTCGGAGTGACCGACCGCCTGTTGGCCAGCACAGCCAAGGCGCTTTCGATCACGATTGCTCCGGCCCTCACGATCACCACCTCCAGCCCGTTGCCCGCCGGCATGATGGGGAAGGCCTATGCGGTGACGCTGGCAGTCAGCGGGGGAACGCCACCTTACGGGAGTTGGCAGATTCTCACCGGAGCTTTGCCGGGCGGCCTGACGCTCGATACCGCCAGCGGGACCATCAGTGGTACGCCTAACACCTCCGGGACCTTCGGCTTCATCGCACAGGTCTCTGACAGCCTGACGGTTACTACGACCAAGGCCTTCTCCCTGACGATCAACCCGGCGCTGACAATCACGACCGCGTCGCTGGCCACGGGGGTGGTGGGGACCAGCTATTCGCAACCGCTGGCCGCTTCGGGAGGGGCCTCACCGTACAGTTGGTCGGTGACGGCGGGCGCGCTGCCCGGCGGGATCACGCTGAACGCTTCGACCGGCCTGCTCAGCGGCGCGCCGGCGGCAGCGGGCAGCTTCCCGTTTACGGCGCAGGTCGCTGACAGCGCGGCCGCCACGGCGACCAAAGGTTTCGTTCTGACGGTAGTGGCGGCGGTGACCATCACCAACGCTTCGCCGCTGCCCAGCGGCGCCGTGTCCAACCCGTACGCGGTGACCCTGGTGGCCGCCGGAGGCACCGCCCCGTACACCTGGTCGATCACGGCGGGGGCGCTTCCGGCCGGGTTGACGCTCAACGCGACCACCGGGGTCATCAGCGGCATGCCGTACTCGGCGGGTTTTGCCAGCTTCACCGCCAGGGTCGCGGACAGTCTTGCGGCGGCTGCCACCAAGGCGCTGTCGATCACCATTGCCTCGGCACTGAGCATCACGACTGTGAGCCCGTTGCCTGCCGGCACGATGGGGAAGAACTACTCAGTGATGCTGGCGGCCACCGGGGGAACGCTACCGTACGGGAGCTGGCAGATCCTCACCGGCTCGCTGCCCGGCGGCCTGACGCTGGCGGCCTTCAGCGGCGTCATCAGCGGCATCCCTGTGGCGTCCGGAGTCTTTGGTTTCGTCGTGCAGGTGGTCGACAGCGCTGCGGTGACCGCCACAAGATTCTTCTCGCTCACGATCAATCCGGCTCTGTCGATCACGACGGCATCCCTGCCCCCAGCGGTGGCGGGAGTGAGCTACTCGCAGGCCCTGGCTGCGACGGGAGGCGTGCCGCCGTACGTCTGGTCTGTGGCGCTGGGCGCACTGCCTGCTGGGATCACGCTGAATCCATTGAGCGGGGTGCTCGGGGGCACGCCCTCGGTGGCTGGCAGCTTCTCGTTTACCATTCAGGTGGCAGACACCGCGGCCGCCACGGCGGTTAGGGAGTACACCTTGACGGTCGCTGCCGGGCTGACCATCACGACTCCGACGCAGTTGTCCTCCGGCGCGCTCAGCACTCCCTACCAGGCGACACTCGCGGCCAGTGGAGGGAAGGCCCCTTATACCTGGTCTCTGGCTTCCGGCTCGCTTCCGGCAGGCCTGACCATCAGCCCCGGCGCCGGAGTCATTTCCGGCACGCCCACCGCGGCCGGAAACTTCAGCTTCGTCGTGCAGGTGGCGGACAGCGCCGGTGTGACGGCCAGCCGGGCGATGACGCTGGCGATCTTGTCGAGCCTGACCATTGCTTCGACCTCCCAACTGGCCGCCGGCACAGTGGGCGCCGGGTATTCGCACACGCTCACGGTTACCGGAGGAGCGCCGCCATATGCCTGGACGATCACCTCCGGCCAGTTGCCGGCCAGCCTGACGCTGAATTCCTCCACGGGCGTGATCAGCGGTACGCTGTCTGCCGCCGGGTCGTTCAGCTTCACGGTGCGGGTCAGCGACAGCACCGGGCAATCGGCCACGCAGGCGCTGACTCTGACGGTCGCGGCCGTCCTGGCAGTCACGAGCGAGACGCCACTGCCCAACGGCGTGGTGGGTTCGAGCTACTCGTTCACGCTCGCGGCCTCAGGAGGCACGCCGCCTTACGTCACCTGGACGGTGACTGCGGGTTTCCCTCCGGCGGGCCTGTCGCTGGACCCCGCAACCGGGACGATCTCGGGTACGCCGACTTTGGCGGCGACTTTCAACTTTACGGTGCAGGTCCGGGACACCGCCGGGAAAACGGCGACCAAGGCGCTGGTCCTGACGATCGCCCCAGCCGCGCTGGTCATCGCCACAGCCTCCCCATTACCGAGAGGGGTCTACGGCACGGCCTACGCGCATACCCTCGAAGCCACCGGGGGCGCGCTGCCCTACGCCTGGTCGCTGAGCAGCGGCGCGCCGCCCGAAGGACTGACCCTGGAAGTTGGCGGGCGCATCACCGGGACCCCGGCTGCGGTCGGCGCCGCGACCTTCACAGTGCAGGTTGCCGACGGTACGCGGAAGACCGCCGCCAAGTCCTTCACGCTGGCCGTCGACCCGCCGCCGACGCCTCCGGTCCAGGTCACCGGCGCGGCGGATTTATCGGATCCGGCGGCGCAAGCCAGTTTGAAGCTATCCCTGGCCCAGGCTTTCCCGCTGGAGATCACGGGCCAGATGACTCTCAGCTTCCAGCCGGATGCGGTGAACCCCGCCGACGATCCGGCCATTCAGTTCTCCACCGGCGGCCGGACAGTAGCTTTCCGAATTCCAGCCGACAGTACGGATGCGGCCTTCAGCGCGGGCACGGTAGCCTTGCAGACCGGAACCGTGGCCGGGACCATCACCCTGCGGGTGAGCCTCCAGGCGGGCGGCCAGGATATCACGCCGGCGCCGGCGCCCACGCAGACGGTTCAGATCCGGCGCCTCGCCCCCGTCATCCGGAGTGTGCGGCTGACCAGAACTTCGAGCGGCTTCGACGTGCTGGTGACCGGCTTCTCGACGCCGCGCGAGGTGACCTCGGCCACCTTCCGCTTCAGCTCCGCGCCGGACGCCAACCTCCAGACCGCCGAAGTTACCTTGCCGATGACTGAACTGGCCGGCCCGTGGTATCAGAGCCAGGAGTCCTGGCAATTCGGCAGCCAGTTCACGTTGCGGCAGTCCTTTACGGTGCAGGGAGACATCAACGCGGTGGCTGCGGTGTCGGTGGTGCTGACCAACAGCGTGGGTTCCTCGCAAGCCGTGAGCGCCAGCTTCTGAGCCAGCCCCGGTCCCGTCGAACGCGTCTTGACGGCGACCGCGCGTTCTGCGAAAATGCTCAAAGTTGTTGGATTTGTGGTGTGGTTTTGCATGCGGTTTCGCAGTCGTAAGAGTTGGACAGGGCTACGGAGAGAGTCTCCGTAGCTGTTTGTGTTTTTAGGTCCCTCCAGGATCTACCTGCGCAGTCCGTGCGAGATCCACGAAAAATCAGGAGACACAGACAGTGAGAGAGAAAGGTTTTGTGAAGTGGTTTAACGCAGCCAAGGGCTATGGATTCATCCAGCGCGCCAGCGGCGAGGACGTCTTTGTGCACTATTCCGCAATTCAGGCGACGGGGTATCGTGCGCTCGACAACGGCACGGAAGTGGAATTCGAAGTCAAGGAGGGTCCCAAGGGTCTCCAGGCCGAAAACGTGGTGAAACTCTGACCGAGGGGCAGGCCAAACCGCTGACCAGGAGGTCAGAGGCTGCGCCGCAGCAGATCCAGGGCCGTTTGTGCGGCTAGGGCGCGAATGCGGGCGCGGTCGCCCAGGAAGCGGAAGCGGTGCGTCCGGCAGGCATCCGGGCCGGCCACTCCGATGAAAACGGTGCCTGCGGGCGTGGCTTCGGTCCCTCCGGCCGGCCCGGCGATTCCGGTGACCGAGAGGGCGTAGGTCGCGCCGGTGCGTTGCCGGGCGCCCAGCGCCATGGCCTGGGCAGCCGGTTCGCTCACCGCGGTGTGTTCTTGAAGAAGTTGCGGCTCCACTCCCAGCAACGTGCTCTTCATGCGGTCGGTGTAGACCAGGAACCCGCCCACAAAGTAGTCTGAGCTGCCCGCAATCGAGGTGATCTGTTCGGCCAGCAGCCCGCCGGTGCAGCTCTCCGCCACGCTCAGGGTTGCCGAGCGCGCGCGCAGCAGATCGCCGATCACCGCCTCCAGCGGCGCTCCGTCCTTCGAGTAGATCTTGTCGCCCAGCAGCGCCTCGATCTGAGAGGAGAGTTCGGCCAGCAACGATTCGGCCTCAGCCGCGCCCTGGCAGCGCGCCCGCAGATGGATCTGAATATCGCCCGGGGCCGCCAGGATGGTGGTGACGGGATTCTGGTACTTTGTGTACACCGGCGCAATGCGCTGGTCCAGATCCGACTCGGGCATGCCGGCCACCCGCAGCACACGTGTGCGAATCACCTGGGCGGGCAGCATCTTGCGAAGCCGTGGCAGGCACTCCGCGCTGAACATAAGCTTCATTTCGCCGGGCGGGCCGGGCAGCAGCACGACCACGCGCCCCTGCTCGACGATCCACTGGCCCGGCGCCGTTCCGTGATCGTTCCGCAGAGCTTCAGCGCCCTCGATGATGAAAGCTTGCCGGCGATTGATCTCAACCATCTGGCGATTCATGCGGCGAAAGCGGCGCTCGATGGCGTCACAGATTTCCTGCCGGAGGGCCTGGCCGCGGCCGAGCGCCGCGGCCACGGCGTCACGGGTGACGTCATCTTCGGTGGGCCCCAACCCTCCGGTGAGAATCACAATCTCAGAGCGCGATAAAGCAGCGCGCACCATGGCGGAGAGTCTTTCCCGGTCATCCCCCACCACGCTCTTGGCGACCACTTCCACACCCAGCGCGTTCAGTTCTTCGGTGAGGTGGAGAGAGTTCGTGTCGAGCCTCTCCGGGGTGAGCAGCTCGGAACCAACCGCAATGATTTCGGCGTTCATAGTGGCACCGGGCGGCAAGCCGCAAATACAAGAAAATCAAAAGGCAAAAGGCAAAAATCAAAAATCTCTGCGCCGGGCCGTGGGCCGGGCTGGAAAGGGATCTTCACGGCGCGCAAACCAACGAAGATTTGGCCGTACCAGCATTCCTGCCTGTGTTATGGCAGCGGCCTGCCCCGGATGCCCACGTCCACGCGAAACAGGCTGCTGGTGGTGGCCACGATCAGCGAGAGGGAGGGCGTGAAGGCCAGGCCCACGATGTTGGGGCCGGACAGAAACAGCTCCGGCTTGCGCTTCTCATCCAGGCGCACCACGCCGCGCCGCCCGCCCAGCGAGGCCGCGACGTACAGCCGGTTCTCGGCGTCAAAGGCCAGGCCCTGCGGGCGGCCCAGCCCGCGATAGAACACTTCCACTTCTCCGGCCGCCGAGATGCGGAACACCGAATCGAAACTCGAGGTGGTGGGGCCAGTGACGTACAGGTATTGGTCCGGGCCGAAGGCCAGATGGTAGGCCGAGATGGAAGGCTCCAGGGTGGCGAACACGTAGATCTGCCGCGAGCGGCTGATTTTGAAAATCGTGCCGCTGCGGTCCCCGACATAGAGGTTCTCCTCCGGATCAAAGGCCAGCCCGGTGGCCACCCCCATGCCCTCCACATAGACCGATACCTGCCCCTTGGGCGTGGCCTGGTAGACAATTCCGTCATGGCGGCTGGAGATGTGCAGCAGCCCTTCGCGATCGAAGGCCAGCCCGGTGGCGTTCATCACCTCGGAGAGGAACGGCTTCAGGTTGTAGTGCAGGTCCAGCTTGTACACCGACACCGGAGTCTTCTGCCCGCGCGATCCGCTGAACGTGGTGAAGGTATTGCCGGCCGCGTCCACGGCCGGGTTGGCCACCGGGTGAACGCTGTCGGCCACCTGCACGCCGATCTCGCAGGCCCGCGCGGAACTGACCTGCCCGCCGCTTTCCACCACCAGGTCGCCCACCGAGGCCCCTTCCGGCACGCGCGCGATCACGAACGAATCCGAGCCGATGATGACTGGGGCTTCCACGTCTCCCAGGGTCACGCGCGGCCGTTGCGATTTGGCGAAACCCGTCCCACGAATCTGGAGTTCGCCGCCCGCGATGGCTGCGGCCGGCGCCACTTCAGAGATCTGAGGTTTCGCGTCGGAGTTTTTCCGAATGAGCATAGTCGTCAATAAAGATTGAAACACCCTGCGGCGAATAACACAAGCGCCCCATAGATGCCGGCCGCCAGATCGTCGGCCACAATTCCGAAACCGCCGGGCAGCGCCTCCAGCCAGCGGATGGGGACCGGCTTGAAAATGTCGAAGAGCCGGAACAGCAGGAAGGCCGCCAGCCAGCTTTTCCAGTGGAGCGCGGTGGCGCCTGCCAGCGTGACCCACTGCCCAAGCACTTCATCGATCACAATCACTCTCGGGTCCTTCTGGCCGATCTGGAGGGCCTTGCGGTGAGCGGCCCAGATGGCCGGCGCCACGAGCACCAGCGCTAACACTGCGAAGTGCCCGGGGCACCATCCGCAGAACTTCACCAGCACCCAGGCCAGCCCCAGCGCGCAGGCGGAAGCCACGCTCCCCGGGGCGCCAGGCGCGTAGCCGCAGCCGAACCAGGTGGCCAGCCACCCCGCGGTCCTATTCTGCATCTCCAGCTTGCCCGTCTTCAACCTCCGCTTCCATCTGGCGCTCGACCGGCGTCGAGATCACGTACTTCTCCGCAGCCCAATGGCCCAGATCAATGGTCCGGCAGCGCTGGCTGCAAAACGGGAATTCCGGATTCCCGGCCGCAACCTGCTTCTTGCAGATGGGGCATCTCATGTCGCCAACAGCGTTCCCACCTCAAACCGGCCAAACTTTCTCACCGCAGAGGCGCGGAGACGCAGAGAAGAGACCATCTAGTGTTCTCCGCGTCTCGGCGTCTCTGCGGTTCAAAGAATTTCACCCTCTTGTTCAGATCTTCGTCAAATCAGACTGCCAGCAGGGTTCCCACCACATCATAATCGTGGGCCTCGGTGATGCGCAGGCCGCGTATGTCACCGGGGCGCGGCGCCGCCCCCTCAACGTCATTGATCAGACACACGCCGTCGATCTCGGGCGCCTGCCTGGCCAGCCGGGCTTCCCACAGCAGCTCGGTCTCTCGCGACGGCCCTTCCACCAGCACGGGAAATTCCTGTTTCACCAACTCTCGGTTCCGCGCCCGCGAGATCTTGCGCTGGATGGCCAGCAGCCGCCGCTTGCGGTCATAGATCGTGCGCGGATCCACCTTGCCGTCCAGCCGGTAGCTGGCGCTGGTCTCCTCATCGGAATAGGAGAACACGCCCAGGTGATCGAAGCGCGCGGCTTGGACGAACTGGCACAACTCCTCGAACTCGGCCGCGGTCTCGCCCGGAAACCCGGCAATCAGGCTGGTGCGGACCGCCACGCCTGGGAGGGTGCGGCGAATGCGCCCCAGCAGCCGCAAAAAGATCTCCCCGGAGCCGCCGCGTTTCATGCGTTTCAATACTCGGGGGCTGGAGTGCTGGAGCGGCACGTCGATGTAGGGAACCACAGCAGGATGCGCCGCCAGGGTCTCCAGCAACTTCTGCGTGAGCCGGTTGGGATAAGCGTACAGGAAGCGGATCCAGTTCTGGTGGCCGGTCTCGATCTGCGCCAGCCGCTGCAACAGCACCGCCAGGCCGTCCTTGATTCCCAGATCCTCGCCGTAGCCGGTGGTGTCCTGGCCTACCAGGTTGATCTCGCGCACGCCCTGCGCGAACAGGCGCGTCGCTTCCGCCACCACGGATTCCAGACGCCGGCTGCGGAAGCCTCCCCGCAACTGCGGAATGATACAGAACGTGCAGGGATGGCCGCAGCCCTCGGCGATCTTGAGATAGGCGTAATGGCCGGGCGTCGAGAGCAGGCGCGGGGTCAGGTCGTGGTACAGGTAGGGTCCGCAAGCATCCGGGCGAGCCGGCAGCCCCTCGCAGATGTCCCCAATGCTCTCGATCTCATTGGCGCCGAGGACCGCGTCCACTTCCGGCAGGCTCTTCCGGATCTCCTCCCGGAAGCGCTCGACCAGGCAACCTGCCACGACCAGTCTCTTCACCCCGCCGGGTTTCTTGTACTGGGCCATCTCCAGGATGGTGTCCACCGATTCCTGCTGGGCGGGGTGGATGAAGCTGCAAGTGTTGACCACAATCACTTCGGCTTGCTTGGGATCCCTCGTCAGCTCATGCCCCCGCGCTCGAAGCTGCCCCATCATGACTTCTGTGTCTACCAGGTTTTTGGGACAGCCCAGACTGACGAATCCGACCTTCAAGGTGTCTTCCAGTGAAAAGAGAGGGGACTAGACCCTTAGAATAGCACGGAGCCTGTGGCCGCCAGCCGCAACGCTTCGCGGGTGAAAAACTGTTTCACCTCATCCCAGGAAAGCGGCGTCAGCATCTCGGGCATGGGGTCTTTCTCTGCGTCCTCGAAATAGGTCAGGGACTTCAGGACATGCACCCGGCTGTAGGACACCTGGGCAAACTTGCGCTGGAACCACGCCAGGCATTGCTCCAGCCCGTGGCGCCTCGACACCGCGTACAGATCGACAAAATCACGCTTGGTCCCCCGGCTGGCAAGGGCGCTGATCTTCATCGCCGCGATGTCTCGGAGGTCAGCCACCTGGGCGCCCAAAAACGTCGTGAAGGGAAACAGCACCGGATACGAGTAAGCCAGAAAACTGATCTTCGTCCCGGCGATTGCGCCGTGCAAGGTGTGAGGCGCCTTAGCGGCCAGTGAGAACCCGCTCAAGCTCTGCATTTCCTGGAGGAGCGTTTCCTCGTCGAATCTTTCGCCGCTGAAAAAATCGAGGTCATGAGAGCGCCGATGCCCCAGGTGCAACGCCAGACCTGTTCCGCCCGCGAGATAGAAGCGCCTCAGAAGTGCCTTTTGCTGCAACTCGGCCAGCGTGCGCTCCATCTCGCGCGAAATGACTTCAGGATGCCGCATCTCGGTCGCCCGGCCTCAACGCCGCCACCTGTTCGGCTGGAATCTGGTAGACCAGCGCCCAGAAATTCGCGGATTTGCGGGAGAGTCGCCGCTCGGAACGGATGACCTGTTTGATCTGCGCTTCCGAGAAAGCCCCTCGCAGCCAGGCCGCCGCCTTCTCATCGCCGTATTCCAGGATGCGCCCGATGGTGTATTCCCCAAAGGCGGCAGGGTTGAAATCCTCCCGTTTGACGTCCCAGAACAGCGGGGCTAACTCTTGTGGAATCATCTGCTTGTGCCGAGTATAGCAACTTAGTGAGAATCCCGGCGCCCGCCAGACACCAACTTCAGATGAGGAAAACCGCGCATGCCGGCACCCCAAATCGCACGCGATGAGGAACTGCACTGGCTGGCGTTGCGGCTGGTCCCGGGCCTGGGCGCCCGGACCGCCAATAAGCTGCTGGAACGATTTCGTACGCCGGAAGCGATCTTTCGCGCCGCCCGCTCGGAACTAGAGGCGGCGGGCGCCAGCGGCAGCCTGGCGCAGACCATCTCGAGCGGCTGCTCGTTTGAAGACGCCGTCACGCAACAGCAAAAAATGCTCGAGACCGCCACCACCGCGGTGCCGATTTCAGACCCGCGCTACCCGGCCCGGTTGCGCGAGATCTTCGACCCGCCGGTGCTGCTGTTCGCGCGGGGGCGTTTGGAGCTGCTGGACTCGCTGATGCTGGCCGTAGTGGGCACCCGCAGACCTACGCCCTACGGAGTGGCCGCCACCGAGCGGCTGGCCGCCGACCTGGGGCGCGCCGGACTGACCATCGTCAGCGGCATGGCCCGCGGCATCGACACGGCGGCCCATCGCGGCGCGCTCTCCGCCAACGCCAGCACCATGGCGGTGCTGGGCTGCGGGGCCGACCTGGTCTATCCTTCTGAGAATCGCAAACTGGCCGCCCAGATCATCGAGCAGGGTCTGCTCGTCTCGGAATTCCCGATGGGCGCCCCCGCCTATCCGCAGAACTTTCCCATACGCAACCGGGTCATCAGCGGGATAGGCGCGGGGGTGCTGGTGGTGGAGGGCGCGCAGTACAGCGGCTCCTCGATCACCGCCCGCCTGGCGCTCGAACAGGGCCGCGAGGTGTTCGCCGTTCCGGGCAACATCACTTCCAGAATGAGCTGGGGCCCCAACCTGCTCATCAAGCAGGGCGCCAAGCTGGTGCAGGACTGGAATGATGTCATCGTCGAGCTGTCCCCGGAAGATCGCCGGTCGCTGATCGCCCGAAGCCAGCAGCGTCTGTTCGGCGAGCCGGACCAGCCCGGCGCCCCCGGGCCGGAAGGGTCCGTGAATCCGGCCAGCCGCAAGATCTTGTCTCAGCTCAAAGTGGATTCCGCCACTCACATCGATGCGCTGCTCGAAGCGGTGGAAGATCTCACCTCCTCAGAGATCATCGCCGGCCTGTTCGAGCTCGAGATGGTGGGCGCGGTCAAGCAGCTTCCCGGGAAGAATTTTGTTAAAGTGTGGTGAGACTCCCGTTCCAGGATCTCATCCCGGAATTCTCAAAGTCTTGTCGTATGCCAAAAAATCTGGTGATCGTCGAATCCCCGGCGAAGGCAAGAACCATCGGTAAGTATTTAGGGAACCAGTACGTCGTCAAGGCCTCCCTGGGCCACGTCAAGGATCTCCCCAAGCGCGACCTGGCGGTGGACGTCGAGCACGGCTTCGAGCCCACCTACGTGGTCATCGAGGGCAAGAAGAAACTGATCCAGGAGCTCAAGCAGGCGGCCAGGAGCTCCGAAGACGTGTATCTGGCCGCTGACCCGGACCGCGAAGGGGAAGCCATCTGCTATCACCTTCAGGAGGAGCTGGAGGGAAAAAAGGACGGCGGCCCCCGCATCCACCGGGTGATGTTCAACGAGATCACCGCCACCGCCATCCGCAAGGCCTTCGAGCACCCTGGCGCCGTGGATCTGCGCCTGGTGGAAGCCCAGCAGGCGCGCCGCATCCTGGATCGCCTGGTGGGCTACAAGATCTCCCCGCTGCTCTGGGACAAGGTGCGGCGCGGCCTCTCTGCCGGGCGCGTGCAGACCGTGGCAGTGCGGCTGATCGTGGACCGGGAAAGCGAAATCCGGGCCTTCGACAGGCGCGAGTACTGGAGCATCGAGGCGCATCTGGCGGCCAGGAAACCGCCCGTGCTGGTGGCGCAACTGGTCAAGCGCAACGACGAGACCATCGGAATTCCCAATCAGCAGGCGGCCGAGTCGCTGGTGGCCCAACTGGAGGGCGCCGCCTACCTGGTCCAGTCCGTCCTCACCCGCGAGAAAAAGCGCAACCCCGTGCCGCCCTTCATCACCTCGACGTTGCAGCAGGAGGCTTCCCGCAAGCTGCGCTTCAGCGTCAAGCGCACCATGGGCCTGGCCCAGCGCCTCTATGAAGGGATTGCGGTGGGCAAGGAGGGACCCGTCGGCCTGATCACGTACATGCGCACCGACTCGACGCGGGTCTCCGAGGAGGCGCTTCGCGAAGCCCGCGACCTCATCGGCGAGCGCTTCGGCGCGCAGTACCTGCCTCCCTCTGCCAACATCTATCGGAGCAGGAAGGAAGCTCAGGATGCGCACGAGGCCATCCGTCCCACTTCCGTCTTCCACACCCCCGAGTCCCTGGAGCAATACCTGGCCGAGGACGAACTGAAACTCTACCGCCTGATCTGGATGCGGTTCCTGGCCTCCCAGATGATGCCAGCCGTCTTCGACCAGACCACCATCGAGATCCTGGCGCGCGGCAAGGACGGCGCTGACTACCTGCTCCGGGAAACCGGCTCGGTCCCCAAGTTCGACGGCTTCCTGGCGGTCTATGAAGAAGGCAAGGACCAGAAGGACGAGGAAGACGAAGAGCTCAAGCACAAGCTGCCGCCGGTCTCCGAAGGCGAGCGGCTGAAGTTCCGTTCCATCCACCCCGAGCAGCATTTCACCGAGCCGCCGCCGCGTTTCAGCGAAGCCACCCTGGTCAAGCAACTGGAAGCCGACGGGGTGGGCCGGCCCTCGACCTACGCCTCGATCCTTTCGACCATCCAGGACCGCGGCTACGTCCGCAAGGATGCCGGGCGCTTCGCGCCCACTGAGCTCGGCAGGGTAGTCACCGAGCTGCTCATCCAGGCCTTCGACGACATCTTCGACCTGCGCTACACCGCCCGCATGGAAGAGGCCCTGGATGAAATCGAAGAGGGCAAGCTGGACTGGCGCGCGGCGCTGAAGGATTTCTACAAGGATTTCTCCAAAGACCTGGCCCGCGCCGAAGAGCACATGACCGACATCAAGCGGATGGAGAAACCCACCGACTTGATCTGCGACAAGTGCGGCCAGCCCATGGTCATCCGCTGGGGCCGGCACGGCAGCTTCATCGGATGCAGCGGCTACCCGGAGTGCAGCAACACGCGCGAACTCACCGTGGATTTGCCGGATGTGGACAACACCGACCTCACCGAGCAAGGCGACGAAGAGTACTGCGAGAACTGCGGGCGCACCATGGTGCTCAAGCGCGGCCGCTTCGGGACCTTTTACGCCTGCTCCGGCTACCCGGACTGCAAGACCACCAAGCGCATCGGCGGCGAGGAGAAGAAGCCCGACGTGCTGCTGGAGGAGCCCTGCCCGCAGTGCGGCAGCCGGCTGGCGCTGAAGTACGGGCGCTTCGGAGAGTTCACCGCGTGCAGCAACTACCCGGCCTGCAAGTACGTCAAGCAGAAGACCATCGGCGTCCTCTGCCCGGAGTGCGGGGAAGGCCAGATCATCGAGCGCCGTTCCCGCCGCGGGAAGACCTTCTATGGCTGCAACCGCTACCCCGGGTGCAAGTTCGTGTCCTGGTCCAAGCCGCTGGCCGAGAAATGCCCCGAATGCGGTAGCTATCTGCTGGAAAAATGGCTCAAGTCCGGCCCCACCACCCAGTGCTCCAACGCCCAGTGCAAATACAAGCAGCCGCTAGCCACTAGCCCTAGCCGCTAGCTACCAGCCGTTTGATAGAATAGATGGAAGTTCTCCTTGGGGAGAGGGAAAAACCATGGCAAGAAAACGTAGTCCTGAACCGACAACCACTGTCTCCGCCGAGGGCGCCGGAGCAGCCGCTGCGCCGGCCAAGAAGAGAAGAATTCCGCGCCCGAAGTCCTCTGCTGCCATTCAGCCGGCTCCGGAGCTGAGCGCTCCCGAGAACGCTGTCCCTGAAAGCCTGAGTGCGTTGTCGAGCGCCGCCGCGCCGGAGGCGTCATTTGACCCCGCCGCCGAGCGGGAGGAAATCGAACATCTGGCCCATGCCTATTGGGAGGCCCGCGGCTGCCCGGAGGGCACCGCGGAAGAAGACTGGCTCCGGGCCGAGCAGGAAGTGCGTGCCCGGCGAGCCGCTGCGGGCGGATAGCGGGGGCGGCGCGGCCAGAACATGGTCGCGCTTATTTGTATTTGCGCAGCACCGCCAGCACCCGCCCTTGAATGGCCAGCTCCCCGAGCGGCACCCGGATGGGTGGCATGCTCGGATTGGCAGGCTGGAGCCGCGCCGTGTCCGGGGATTCGCGGTAGAACCGTTTCAGGGTGGTCTCAGACCCGCGCACCAGCGCCACCACGATGTCCCCGTCGCGCGGTTCGCGCGTGTTCTCCACCAGCACCAGATCGCCGTTGCAGATGTGATCGTCGATCATGGAATCGCCGCGCACCTCCAGCGCATACAGGTCTTCGCGGTTGGCGAATTCGGCGAAATCCAGCCGCTCACGGCCCGCCAGCGCCTCCACCGGCACTCCCGCCGCGATCCGGCCCATCAGAGGAATATCCAAAAGCGCCCCTCCCGGCCGGTGCTTGCGCTGCTCCTGAAAGTACTTCGGCGACAGCTCCAGCGAGCGGCTCTGATTGAAGCCGCGCTTGAGATAGTGTTTGGCCTCCAGCGACGAGATGTGCTTGTGCACCGTGGCCAGCGAGGCCAGATTCAATCCCTGTGCAATCTCCTCGTAGCTGGGGCTGTATCCGTTGCCCTCAATGAACGTCGCAATTCGATCCAGCACCTGCTTCTGCCGTTTGGTTAGGGCCATCTTCGCACCTCGTTGGATTGTGGATTGTAGATTGTGGGTGCGCACTCCCCGCCTCCCACGATCCACAATCCACATTCCACAATCTATTTCATTGTGGGCGAAGAAAAGGGGAAAGTCAACTTTTTTCTGGTGCTGGCAGTACAGATAGG
>Ga0315280_10007078_pt1 | contig 15217 bp, 17 predicted proteins | sample YL17G06_40_MG_FD_203697 | JGI IMG/M metagenome (GOLD analysis project Ga0315280, IMG submission 203697) | Sediment microbial communities from Yellowstone Lake, YNP, Wyoming, USA - YL17G06_40 | ecosystem: Environmental > Aquatic > Freshwater > Lake > Sediment | place: USA: Wyoming | collected... | reverse complement strand
GCAGAGTTTACACCTGAGGAGAGAAGAAAGATAGTCGAGGATATGATAGGGATCGCGATTTACGACACGAAGAAGGCTGAGGCCGAGGTTCAACTACAACAAGCCGATATCAACCTTAAGGTTGCATCGGCGAAAGTGGATGAAGTTAGATCCCGGGTCGAATCTCTCGAAAGAGAAAGAAACAATCTCTTGAGATATACGTTTCTTAAGAACGAGGTCGACCTACTCAAGGCTCTCATACTTTCGAATAAGATCAGGTTCTTACAGGAGGAAGTGTCAAAGACTGGAGAGTCTGCGGAAAAGAAACGAGGTGAAGCTGAAAGAGTCAAACAGGAAAGAGACAGACTTTCCGAGGAAAGAGTTAGAGTTGAAGAGGAGAGACAGAAGTTCGAGCTAGAGGCGGTGGATCAAGGTACGGCGAGGATGTTTGACCTTGAGCGATCGATTGGAGACCGAAAGGGCGAGATAGCGAAGTTGCATATGGAGATCAGTTCCAATGAGACGAGTCTAAAGAGACTTGAAAATGAGAAGCAGGAACTTGAAAAAAGGATAGAAGATGTCGTAAAGTCTCTTGAAAGTCATAAGGCTGAACTCTTAGATTTGAGAGATGCAAGAGACAACCTCTCCAAGATACTTGCCGAGAAAATCAAGATTGAAACAGACTTATGGAACTGGGTCCAGGAGACGGCAAGGGGTGCGGATGTTTTCAACAAGGAACTGCACAATCTGGAAAATTGTATCAATAAGTTGTCCAGCCAACAGGCAAAGCTTGACGCAGAGACGGACGCAGGCTCGGTCAAGCTCCAATTGATTTCCGGCCATCTGAAAACACTTGAGAGCCGAAGATCCGAATACGAACGATTAATGGAGGAAATAGAGAAAAGGTCAGGAGACCTAGCGAACCTAAGTATCGAAGAGAAGAAGCGACTAGAGGATATAGTGAAGAAAATCGAAGATTACGCGGAGCTCAAGGAGACCAAACTAAATGACATTCGTAAATCCAAAGAGACGATGGAGAAAGCATCCACGACCATAATGGAATATGAAGCCCAAAAGAATGTTGTTCAAACCTTTGGAGCCGAAGAAAAGGCCTTACAAGCGATGGAGGAGATGGGACGGGCAGGGGCAATCCTAGGCGTTATTGGAAGACTCGACAAACTAGTGAAAGTTCCTGAGGGTTATCACAAGGCTCTGGAAGCAGCTTCAGCAGGCTGGATGAAAGCTCTAGTGGTTAAAGACGTAGAATCCGCCCTCATTTGCATAGAGAGTCTGAAACGAACCAAGATGGGTAGGATCAAGATAGTCCCACTGAGAGGAGTCTCATCTACGCCAACCATTGACTGGCCGAAAGAAGATGGAGGCATCATCGGACCAATACCAAGCCTCATAGAAGCTGATGAGTCTCTGAGACCTGCAATCAATTTTGTTTTCGGGGATACGATTCTCGCAAACAATCAGAAAACGGCTTACACCACAGCTGCGAACGGCGTAAGAGCTGTCTCATTAAGCGGCGAAGTCTATGAACCCAATGGAGGAATAGAAGGAGGATACTATCGAGAACCCTTCAACTTCGAATCTATCATTCCGAGAGCGTTAGCCGTTGAAAACTTGGAAAAGATCATAAAGTCACTTGAGACGTTAATCGCCAAGAGTGAAGAAGATGCAAAGAGACTTCAAGTAGAGATGGAGGCTCTCAAGGAGAGCAAGGTCCAGTGTGAAGGCTCGATCATCGAGATTGAGAGGGAGACGTCGAGTGTTGAAGCAAGTTTGGGAAGGGCGAAGGGAACGCTCTCAACCATTCTGAAGAGGATTGAAGATCTCTCAATCGAAGCTGACAAAGGGAAGACCCAAAACATACTGGTGATTGAAGAGAGAGATAAGATCAGAAAGGAGCTTGATGAACTCGTAAAGAAAAGAGAGATCATGAGGTCTAAGGTTGATCCCGCAAGCCTCACCCAGTCTCAGGAGAAACATTTGGAACTATCTAAAGAGACCGGTGAGTTGCAGCAAAAACTGACTGAAATCAACAGCAGGATTGGGATGCTTGAATCATCCCTTCAAGTTCTCGAACCGAGCCTCAAAGAGATGAGATTAAGGATTTCGGAGAGTGAGGAACAGACAACTAGGGCAAATACAGTGGTTCAACTGGCGAAGGTGAACTTGGAGGGCTCCCTCAAACAACTTTCTGAACTTGAAAATGAACGTAAATCAATCTCGGAAAAACTTTCTACTGTTCGAAATGTTCGGGACGAATTTCAGACTAGACTCAAATCGCTGGAGTCCGAAATTAAGATGCTTTTCGAAAAATATGATCAGCTCAATGCAGAATCGAGTCAGGTAAATGCCGAGTTGAAGGAGAGAGAGGTACAAGCTTCGTATCTTCTGAAAGAGCTTCAAGAGCTTGGATATCAAGAAATACTTCAATGTGAACAGGACGAAGTTAAGGAGGCTGAATCCGCACGTAGTCTGATTAAACGTGAACTCGAAGAGATTGGAGCAGTTAACCAGCTTGCCCTAACTCAACACGAAGAACAGAAGAACATCTACAAGCAGCTCTCAACAAGAATAAATGACCTCTCACAGGAGAAACTTACCATAATCGGCTTCATGAGCGAGTTAGACAAGAAAAAGTACGACACGTTCATGAAAGCGTTCAACAGCGTGAACAGGAACTTTGAGGACATATTCACAAAGATATCGGGTGGCGGGTCAGGAAAACTATTGCTGGAGAACTTAGAGGATCCATTTAGGGGTGGAGTCGACATTTACCTAAGGTTCCCAGGTAAGGCTGAACTTGCCATCAGTAGTGCAAGTGGTGGCGAAAAATCTGTTGCAACGGTTTGTTTCATTCTAGCTCTTCAAGCGATAAACCCGATGCCATTCTACATGTTCGACGAGGTCGACGCTCACCTTGACGTCCTAAACATTCAGAAACTAGCCGACCTACTCAAAGAACGCGCAAAAGGATCACAGTTCATCGTGATCTCATTAAGGGACATAACCATCTCCAGAGCAGACAGGGTCTACGGCATCTACATCCAAAACGGAATTTCTCAGGCAGTGTCACTTCCGATGCCGGAGGCACGCACATGACGGAACTCGAGAAACCATTCTGGCTTCGTCCGCCCTATGTCATCCTATTCGACCTGCTACGAGTGCACAGGCTCAAGCCATGGGATGTTAACCTAAACCATATACTAAACTCGTTTCTAGCTCAGATGAATGGTAGAGGTTACATCGACTTTCCCGCATCTGGAATCGCATTATTGTCATCATCGATAATTCATAGACTGAAGTCTGAGGTGGTTCTCAAGATGGAGGAACCTCCCAAACCTCCGCAGCCCAGACCTCAGGACTACGTTCCTCCAGCCCTGCCTATGCCGATAAGGTTCGAGTATACATCAACATCAATCTCGGAAGTGCTCCAAGCATTAGAACAGGTTCTTGAAAGCGAACGATTAACCCTACTGGAAAAGAAACCTCTCCTAACGCCACCCGCCATACTGGAACATTTAGACGAATTCATGATGAACATTGAGGAGCGCATAGAAGGATTCTATTCAAACTTGGTCAAGAGGACCAAGGGAGGGCGTTCAGTATCGTTTCTCAGCCTAGCTGGAAAGAGACCTTTTCTAGATGTAGTAAGAGATTTCATCGTGATCCTATTCCTCGCGATCCAAGGAAAGATAACGTTACAGCAGGATCAGGAATTTGGCGATATACACATACGCGTCTGCGAGGTGAAGCCCACGCTTGCAGCCTGAACCATTATCACAGAAACAGAAGGAGCAGCTCGCATTAGTGGAGGCTGCACTCTACGTGACAGGCAGGCCACTCGACATCAAACTTCTCTCATCAATTCTAAGATCAAGATCTGAAACTGCGATCCGCGACATCGCTAGGAAACTCCGGGAAAGATACGAACAGGAACATAGCTCAATTCAGATCCTAGAACTTGAGGATGGACGATTCGTAATGCAGCTCAGACCGGAATACGTTGCGACAGTCAAGAGACTTGCAACACGCCAACTCCTAACTCCAGGTCCTTTGAAGACCCTCTCATTCATCGCTCTCAAACAACCCATTTCACAGGCTTATGTGGTGAAGGTCCGCGGAAAACTTGCATATCAACATGTAAAACAACTCAGGGATATTGGCTTAATACTCGACGAGAAATCTGGAAGGACGAAGGTCCTAAGAACAAGCGAAACCTTCGCAGACTACTTCAACCTGAGCCATGATATCGGAGCTATGAAGAGACAACTCCAAAAACTCTTCAAGGAACTTCAACTCGTCAAACCCGGAGACCTTGTTCTCCAACCAAATTTGCCAGCAGGTCTCCCTAGCAAGACTACGTCTCCTGAGCAAGCCTAGAGGTTACTTCGTAATTTCGAGTGATGAGTGGTCAAAGGATTTTTGCCATCATCCCACCTAATTATGTGAAAGATTTCTCCATGATCTATGCTACGATCGGATCGGGGGAAATTGTCTCAGCGCAGACTATGCAGTCTATTCTACGCTAGAGATTAGTGAGTCAGACTGATATTGAATCAAAAAGATTAGAAAGATATTGCATCCTTTGAAATGATGAGAGGTAGAGTGATGGCGCATGGCTATGTCGGACACCACCATAAAGAGACTTGTTGATAGCGACCAAGTTAGAATTGACCCATTCGATGAGTCTAGACTTACAGCTGCAGGCTACGATCTCGGAGCTGACCAAGACATTTCGCTCGATGCAGGAGAGCGAAAACTTGTTGCGACGCTCGAGAGAGTTGAGCTTCCACCCAATTTGTTAGGAATCCTTCATCTAAGATCCTCATTTGCAAGAGAAGGCTTGCTTGCAAGTCTTGCCCTAGTCGATCCTGGATTTAGAGGACAGCTTACGGTTTCTCTACTTAACGCTGGCAAAGACCCGGTGAAGATGATGCGTGGAGAACGCTTTCTCCAACTAACGTTCATCGGGCTTTCTACGGGGGCTGAGAGGCCGTACAACGGACATTATCAGGAAAGCTTTGGTGTTGTGGAGAGCAAGAGAGAGATTCGACCTTAGCAATTGTCCAGGCAGTGTTATGTTCGCTAAGTTTTGAAGTCTGAAATTGGGGTCCGCTGATTAGAGTATTCGTGATGAAAGGTGAAGCAGGTTTGAACCAGATCCAGTGGGTGATGATTAAATAGCCACCATACTTGAGGCACGCAGTTGTGCTCTACCCCCCTAGGGTATAGGGGGGTACCACACTAAGACCTGACATGGAAACAGACAAGGAATAGTTGACAGAGTGACATTGTCTCATTGGGCGCGCGATGTTTGATGTCTCGGTTAACGTGCTCTGGCTTGAACCCTAGGCTCTAACAATGTCCAGATCCAGTCCACGAACTCCTTCAGGTTCTTCGTTTGAATAATTACCTCTCCGGGGCCCGTGATCTCTGTCACGAGTCCTTCTCCACCGAGGATGGTTTCTTTCCAACCTCCAAATTTTGTGACCCTGTATTGGCATGTATCGCTAAATGCTACGAGGTGAAAGTTGTCGACTGTTAGCATTTCGCTTGGACCTAGGGTGTGGCGGTCCAATGCGCCGAAAGTGTTTATGAATAAGGGACCTTGGCCATTTACCTTTATCATGAAGAGGCCTTGTCCGAACAGGCCTTTTGTGAAACCTTGCCATTGGATATCCAGGTTAACGCCGCTTGTGGAAGCTACATACGCGGCTTTCTGAATTATGTAGCCCTTCGTTGGTGTTATCTCGAGTTTTTCTATGTCTCCTATCGGAGCTGACACGAATCCCACCTCCCCAGATCCACTTGTGGCTGTGTAGTCGTTCACAAAGAGAGATTGGCGGCCTAAGACCGAGAGCCCTATTGTTCCTAGGATACTCTTCTCTCGCCTGTGAGTCTGAACCTGGATGTTCGGAGTCATGTAGGTCATTGCTCCCGCTTCGGCTGTGATTGACTGGTTTGGCTTAAGGTGGACTACAAGCATAGAGTAGGAAGGTCTATACTTTATCTCAAAATCCAGAGGTTGAATTGGAAGTGAGTTGGACATTGGGTTTCCACAGTTTGGACAGAATGTGCTTCCTTCCGCAACCTCTTTTCCACACTTCGAACATGACATCATCTTGAACTACACCAAGTTTTTAGAGGTTATGCGACTTATATAAACGGCCAACTGTTTCTGTAGTAATGGAGAGCAGATCTTGGCGGACATACTCCTGGGCGGTTACCTCCACATAGTCTGGCAACTCGGATTTCTAAGCCTCGGCGTGTTCGCCTTCATTGTTGCCAAACTTGTCAAACCTCCTCGGCGTCGACGTGTGCATATGACCCTCGGAATATTCTATACGTCAGGACTGCTTATTGGATTCGTTTGGGGTGTTCTATCGATTACAACGCTTTTGCATAGGACACCATTTCACAGTGCTCATGGGTTTGTGGCGATAGCAGTAATTGTTGTGATTGTGATTGGGGCATCTCTTGGTTTTGCTATTCACTTCTTGAAAAAACAATTCTTCAGGATTCATTTCATGATTCAATTCACTGGCGTAATGTTGGCCTTGACACAGATCGTCTTGGGAATGACGTTGTTACTGCTTCTGAGCCAGTGAGCATTTGATTCAAGAATCAATCTTATCCGGCCACTGCACTTATTCTGTGCCGCAAACGATGTCATCTCTCCAATCTCTCTTTGTGGAATACGAATGGTTATTAGAGTGGCCAATTTTTTGTTGAATATCCGGTTGGTTCGGGATGGAGAAGAAGGACTACTACGAGATCCTAGGTGTGTCTAGGAACGCTTCAAAAGCCGAGATAAAAGACGCATACAGGAGACTTGCCCTCCATCATCATCCTGACCTTAACAAGTCACCTGAAGCGGAAGAGAAGTTTAGGGAACTGTCTGAAGCCTACGCTGTCCTTTCTGACGAGGAGAAGAGACAACAGTACGATCAGTCTTGGGATTCAGAGATTGATAATAGATACACGCCAGAAGACGTCTTCAGAGGAGTTGATTTTGGAGTCGTCCATCCGGAACCTGCCAGAAGTCCCAAATCAGGCAAACTACACTCGTTTTCGTGGGCAGTCATCATAGTACTAATTGCTGTTATTACCACAACTGCTCTTACAGCTATGTGGTATGTTCTGAGTGGAGGTGAACAAGTATTCTGGGGGTTGGGAGAGTCATCATCTATACTATCGATACTGCCGAATCTAATGCTTGTTCTCATGGTGATTGTGCCTATTGTTGCAGTTGTTGCGTTTGTTTTTCGCCAACATAGAAAGTCTAGACTCGGGTCCTGGGCTACCCGTAGGCGACCAAGTCCAACGGAAGGTCAGGTGGAATATTGCTATTATTGTGGAGCTTCAATGCCTAGCGGAGCCGTGTTCTGCAAGAAATGCGGAAGGCCGCAGACCTGATACTTTTTCGTTGTTCTCAAATTTCCATCGAACATGTATAATGCTGTCTCCTCATATCTTACTACGGCAAAAAGAAGTCTAGCGATCACATCTTCAAAATCGGGGCCACAAAGGAAGCCAGGTAGGTCAAGCGATGGGTGGGCTCTCTTAGGTCTCGGTCGATCTTGGGAGTCTGGGATGGTCCTGAAGGTGACGGCAGTTTCAGTCATTCTTGAGTCTATGGTATCGGCTCGAGGCTTTCTGCAAAGGGATACCCGTGCCTAGACTCCACACCAGATCTGCTGCATTGAGATTCCAGTCGGCTCGTAGAGGGGTTCAAAGTCTGAGAAAGCGGCTCCATGCATCAAACCAGTCATCCTCTTGAATGTGTCATGACTGACATTGCAAAACATATGTCAATGAGATTAAAGATTGAAGTTTGCGAGAAAGAAGCCAAAAACATTAGGAGATCGTTAAATATTGGCAGTTTGTGGGAAGTATGAAATAAGGCTCGCAACCAATGACCCAACTGTTCTCAATCATTTGGGTAGAGTGCTCAAGAAACAATTGGAGGGCAGTGGGAAACAGTATTGCATTGAATACCGCATCGAAAGCGAAGCCTTAAGTTTCATACGATGGCTAATCAGCTAGTAAGTCAAGCAATGGGTCAGACTCCTATCGAGCAGGTTAGTGCAGCGTCAAGGGCTTGAACGAGTAAATGATGAATATCGGGCTATCTGAGATCGTAATTTAGGTCGAAAACATCATGCTTAAATTCAAATCTTGGCATTTTTCTGGATGAGAGAAATTGAGTGAAAATAGGCACCACGCACCACCACCCAAGCATACTGCAAAGACTGAGAGGAAACTCGAGGTAAATGTTCCTCTAGGGATCCAACTGGTTAACGTAGGGTTTTGGATAAGCGGTCTAACAGGCATAGTCTTGGGCACTTTAACGCTCAGTCAAGCTCCCTACGAAAGTTACTATGACATGGCAATCTTAGAGTCCGTTCAAGGCGCCGCTATAGTCGGTTTGGGAGCAGCTATGTTCATTGTTGCTACTGGGTTAACAAGCGGCGCAAGATGGAGTCTAGAAGCCGCTAGACGCGTAGTCATGATCACTATTGTTTGGTCAGTCGTTGGTATCTCGTTAGCTGTATACACGGCTATGAATATGCCAGGTGTAGGAATCTCAGGTGTCTTGTATGGTGGTATGATCTGGTTGATTGTTTTTGGCATCGCGATAGGCATTCTGTCGATAAGGTACCTATACTTGGAGGATACAGCCCTTAGAAAATATACTGAATACGTTAGCACAGAAATAGCTAGGCCGGACGATGTTCGGCGTCTAACCAGCTCACGCTACGTACCCGCTTACGATGCCTTGTTGGAGAGTCGGAGTCAGCCTGATCGAGCAGTGGTTTATCTCAGGAAATTCTGTTGGCACTGTGGAGCTGTAGTCAAAGAAGATGAAATTATCTGTCCAAAATGTGGGGCTTCGAGAGATGTTGCATAGGAGGATGAGTTCGACGCAGTTTGTAAGTAGGATACTGCCCTCAATATTGATACTACTTGTAGGAACGACTCTATTCTTCGGTGCTGCAGTCAACGTCCTAGCTCAGACAGGCGACTTCATAATCAGTATTTCTCCATCTCGAGAAACGATCGGCGCCGATGGAATCGGCAGATACTCTATTCGGATTACTTCGGTTAATGGATTTACGGGAACTGTGCAGTTACAGTTGACAGGCGTTTCAACCACATCATATTTTCAGGCATCCTACTCTTTCGAGCCATCAGTGGTCGGAGTTGCAGCTGATTCAGATGCATATTCAGTCTTGACACTGACAGTCTCAACCTATTATGGATACGGAAACTATCCATATGGAAACTACCCAGGGGGGAACTATCCATACTCCAATTATTCGGGCGGGGGATATTCCGGATACTCCTACAACCTGTATACTATGAGACTCACAGTCGTGGCGACGAGTGGTGGAACAACGAAGACCGTGCCCGTGATCGCAGATGTATATTACGGATACTCATTATATCGACCGGACTTGGCCGTAAATCTCCAACCCGGCAACACTCTGCTACCAGGGGGCTTATCTCAAGCAGTAAATCAGACGCTTACGATAACGGTGACCTCAACCACTGTACAAGGAGTTGGAACGTTTCTATTCACAGTTACTCCACAATTCTACGATCCACCAGCAGGCATATACGTCTCCTTCAATCCAGGCAGCGCTCAAGTTAGTACTGGTGGAACCATCACGTTTTCAGCTAACATCCTGATGACGCCCCAGTTCCTTGTGAAAAGTGGGACATACAGACTGGCTATCGGAATCAATTCCCTTCTTCCAAGTCCATATAGCGGCTACCAGAATGTTATCATTACAAAAGTTGCCATTTTCACTATGGTGGTGCCACCCGCATTCTCAATCACGACTAATCCAGCCATCCTGAATGTCTACATCGGCGGCCAAGATCAGAAGATGCAAGTTGTCGTCACGCCGGTTACTACAGGGATAAATCAACCGATAATACTGCATGTCGTAGGAGTCCCTCAGGGAATAGTAGCAACATTTGAGAAAGATACACTCATCCCTGTAGGCACACAACCCGCGACTACAAACTTAGTTTTCAGTGCGCCATCTACTTACGAATCAAAGGTGTATTCTATCCAAATCTTCGCACAAACTAGCGGAATTACGCAGATTGCAAATGCATCAATCTATATTCTACCTTTAGGAGACTACCAAGTGACTTTGCAGCAAACAACGATTGCACTTAACGCTAGGGGCGACTCCAAGTCCACTACATTGACTATCGCGCCTCAAGGAGGGTTTAGATCGACAATATCCTTCTCGGTCTCGCAACTTCCGGCAGGGGTAACAGCGAGTTTTAGCACTTCAAGTGCGACAATACAGAGTGACCAGCCTATTACCGTGGTTTTGACGTTGACAGCGCAACAAAACGCGGCACCTGGAACATACAACGTAGCAATCGTAACCAACACGGGGTTGTCTTCAAAAACGGTGATTCTAACTCTATTGGTCAGAAGTGGAATCTACGAAATATGGCCGATAATACTGATCGTTGTAGCGATAATTGCAGCGGTCACTATAGTTGTCTTCATAGGCATCCCGAGGAGGAAGCCTGTCTACATTGTGAAGGAAGGCGAAAGAACGCTCCCACCCTGAGTTCTGATGCTGAAAAAATGTTTAGCTAAGCCTTGAATGTTGTTGGGAACAACTAAGACTTATATTTGCCAAAATTAGACTCTATCGAGAAGGTTTCCGCATGAGTTCCGAAACTCAAAGAATTATTAGAACTAAAGTCACAAAACCTATGCCCAAGGAAGAGTTGGAAGAACATATATCGGAATTTTTGAAGACACAGAATGTTTGCGTATTAGCAAGTTGTAAAGACAACGTCCCTCGAGCGAGCCCGTTGGAGTATTACTCGCTTGGGACAACTCTATACGTTATGCCCGAGGAAGGCCAGAAGATGGAGAATATCAGAGAGAACCCTCTTGTCAGCGTCGGCATTTTTGCCCCCTACACAGGCTGGCTTAGCCTCAAAGGAGTGCAGATAACTGGAGAGGCCACCATAATTACAAGGGAAGATGCCCAAGAGTTCGATGATGGCTTATCTGTCTATCAATGGCAGAAATCCGCGAAGGAGATAGGTTTGAAAGAGTTGCCTGAAAGCTTTAGACTGTTGAAAATCACAGCACAAGCAATCGAGGTCCTAGACATATCGCTGAAAACCAAGGGATATGCCCCAAGGCAGCTTTGGACTCCGTAGATTTGTAGCACCCTGTTTGACGAGTCAATAGTATGTCATCTGCAAAACGTATAGAAAACCAAGCCTCTACATGAAACCTTGTACCAATCATTGCCTCATTGCGACCTATCAAAATACCGTGTAGAGCCATGCGTCTTATCTGATCGCCATCGTTCGCTATCACCGATTATGTAGATAGAATTGTAGCTCAAGTTTGAAATATGTGGAGAACTGATGAACTTTTCTAAAAATGAAAGTAGGCGCATTTTCGTTCTAGTAGTGGATGAAACGAGGTTCTGGATATAACTTATTCAGAGTGCATCTGTCAGGATAGAATCTGATTCTGTTTCGGGTTAGAAGTCAAATCTGGGGTAGGATGCTTGTGACATTAATTACCGACGGATTGCCAGCTATCAGCATGCGTACCTAAGATAATACTAGTGACGCAATCATATCGACATCAACATGCGCTACGCATCAGTATTCAACGCTACAGAAACAACAATAAGATGGAACGATTCAACGGAAGTCAGGTGCAGAGAGAGAAAGTGAGAGGTTTGAAGCAGGAAGAGACACCGGTTTTGGAGGGTTATCAGATTTTCCAAAACTATGTTGGACCGCATGAAGCTCTAGAAGGAAAGACACATGCCGAAGCTTGCAGAATCATGGTCAAGGGAGAGAACAAACCGTTAACCCCGATACAGAATGCCGCTCGCAACTAGAGGCACTGGCTGTTCATCCTCTCTCTAGCTCGTTCACTCTGTTTTTCAAAGATTTGTTCTTGGCTTCTAGTTCAGCAAGCCTCCAAAGTCTTCTTTCAAGCCGTGCTTCCGTCAATGACGCTTGCCAACTTGTGATCAAATATATGTAGATGTTAATTCCCGATAGAGCATCAAATATGAATAGTAACTTGCCAATTTGGGTGTGAGGTGTTATATCGCCAAAGCCGACGAGGACTTGAACTCTTTAAACTCACTAAATCAAAAGGGTGTGAGGTGTTATATCGCCAAAGCCGACGGTGCTGACCACTGTTATCGTCCAGTAGAACGAGTCAAAGAGACTGTGTTTTTCTATATATGAAAAAAGAGCCGAGCTAATACAGACTAGCGCAACGAAGAAGGTCAGCGCCCAGATTCTCCGTCGCAATACGTGGAGAAAATGAGGATAGGGCATCCTCAACCATTGTTATGTAATTAACTTTGGGCACTTAAGCCTATGTTCCGAACGAGAAGCTCCTATGCAAAGGCTTTTGAACCTTGGGCGAGTATGGATTATGGGCAGTAACTCTTGTTATATTGTCCCGCATGCGGATCTAGAAACGACCCTTACAATAGCTTCTGCCATCAATGTCGAAAAAAGCTGAGAGTATCGCATGATTTCTTGGATACCGTTATAGATTGTATGCTGAAGAGAAAGAATCGGTCAGAACCTTAGCCTTACATGTGTCCCGATAGTTAACAACCTGAAGCCTGTCCTATCAACTTAACAGAACCTTTCGGCAAGTATTGGAGACACCAGCTACGTAGACCTCAACACATTCGCAATATTAGGATTCAGGGTAGTCACAATAATAACAAAATGGAGAGGTTGAACGGTGAAGTTCGTGATCGAGAGAAAGTTATGCGTGGATTGAAGGACGTAGACACATATCTTAACTGTTACCAAATCTTCCACAATTACGTTCGACCTCACGAAGCCTTAGAGGGTAAAACGCCAGCAGAAGCGTGTGGAATAAAGGTTGAGGGCAAGAATAAGTGGATAACCTTGATTCAAAATGCGAGCAAACAAAAGACAAAGAATTAACTTCCCTAATGCCAAGTTATAGAGAATGGCAAAGGATAGAATAAAGCACTTCGATGCAAAGTCAAGAAGGCGCTAGAGTTCGCCCTAATTGTCTCAGCTTTACATTCAGTTCTTCTATTGTTGCAGCCTCCACTATCAGCTCCACATCTTTCCCCGCATCCTTCATTCTGAGATAGATATGCTTTGTTTGGTAGACCTCTTTGCCTGACTCATCCCTCATCAGAACTACTCCCTTGACCATTCTCACTCACCAGTTGAGAGTTAAGTCAGGGCGTTATTCTTGATTAAGGTTCAGGTGAGCCAGATTGTTCCACCTTGACGGATTCATTGAGAAGGCTGATGTCTAGTGATGGCTGGACCTAATCTGACATGCTACGAGAAAGAGATAGTCTCGCCCGATTTTTCCGTTAGGGTTAAACATGCAAAGAGGTGAGAATGAGACAGAGGAAGGGAACTTGGGCAAAAAGAAGTCGGGCATTAAAAAGAAGTCGCACATCAAAGGTTTACAGGTAATTGGGATTCTCATCATTCTTCTTGCAGTTGAAATATACCAATCAAATGCCCTTGTTGCCATCGGTGTAGGAGTTCTTGGGCTGTACTTAGCTCTTGGCGGGAAGGTTTGATGAAGAAACATCAAGAGCGTTTGTTCAATCTATTTTTCGGCAGTCTCTTGATGATTCTTGGCATTGTATCGCTTATCTATGCTCTTGTTTCCCGATTCATAGTTGGTCGAAGCTACACTAACTTGTATGAGGTCATTGTAGACTTTGTTATTCCGCTAGCCTTGATCTACTTCGGCTACTATGTTTCCAGAGGAAAAGATATCCCAATGCCTCAGCTACAGACAGGATAAGACCACTTTAGAGGTTAGTATCTTTGGAGGAACCCTATATCACTATTGTGTGGAACGATGAAATGAATCTTAAGAAGTCTAGCAGCATACCTTGGGAAAAACTTGGAGATGGCATGAAGCTTTCACTTGAAAATGCAACGAGACTAATGAATGACGCTGAATTATTGCTTACCAACAAGAGATCTGCATCCGCTTTGCCTCTTCTTGTTATGGCATGGGAAGAGATTGGAAAAGCAGTTCTTCTACTGAAGAACTACAAAAACCGCATAGATGTGGAAGGAGCGACTTTGAAAGAGATCTTCAGAAGTCATCATGCGAAGCAGACCGCCATCATCCATAATCGAGATATTCTCGGGGAGAAGCCATACATTCAAAGTATTGAAATGGAGAAGAAACTAAAAGCGTCTCTACGATGGACGAAAGAGACTGTGGGCCTTTACGTAGATTGGAATAGAAAACAAGGTTGGTCCTGTCCAAGAGACGATAGAACCCCTCTTGACATAACTCAATTCATGTATGCTAATGTTGTTAACTTCTTGCCATTCATCAGAAAATGCATCAATGAAGCTACCCGATAAGTTACCAGTGTAGCTTATCACCCGATGGTTAACAGGAACCTGAATCACCCGCAGACCTAACAGAACTTTTCTGCAGGTTCTGTTAACTTAGTGGCTGATGGTTCTAGCTGTTAACTGTCGTCGGGTCATTACTTGCGCTGATTCCATGCTTCAGCAAAGGTTCTACGAAACTCGTCAACAAAATCCTCAATCTGTGAACCATGAAACGTGTAAACTCCATTTACTTCGACTTGTTTTTCAACGATCTGGGGTTCTTGCTGAATTGGCAGTATGAATATGACAAAATCTACCGTTCCAGTTCCTGACTTCAGCTGTACTAGAAGGTTCTCCACTCTGAGGAATGCGCTCTGGGGACCATCTGTCCAATGTCCATGCGCGAAAGTAGCATGACCGTTTATGTTGACGGTTTCGTTCTTATCTTGGAACGATATGACGAAATCGTGGCCTTCAGGTCTAACCCCCTCTTTCGCTATGTGGCCAAAAAGCTTCTTCATAAGCTCTGCAACAAGCTGAAGAGGGGGCTGCATGCGTGATTCCTTCTGTCAAATGATTACCGTAAAACATTTATCGCTTTCCATGACTAGCTTGTATTGGTCGTTTTGAGAGGAGTGAAGGGGACAGGATTTGGCTAAGGTAGAGGATATGCTCAATTCCATGAAAAGTGAAGGGGAATTGAGAAGATTCCTAGAAGAGAGCACTGTTCTTACTGATAGTCTGTCTGTCGAACTAATCAAGAGAGTGGGGGGGCCTCGCTCGCCTATGGCTGTGACAGATCTTCCGATTCCGAATTTCCCAAGAGACG
>Ga0315280_10007077_pt1 | contig 15218 bp, 14 predicted proteins | sample YL17G06_40_MG_FD_203697 | JGI IMG/M metagenome (GOLD analysis project Ga0315280, IMG submission 203697) | Sediment microbial communities from Yellowstone Lake, YNP, Wyoming, USA - YL17G06_40 | ecosystem: Environmental > Aquatic > Freshwater > Lake > Sediment | place: USA: Wyoming | collected... | reverse complement strand
TGACGAGCAATGCCAAAGCCGGTAACACCATCGGGCTGACGCTGACTAGCGACTACAGCGTCACGGGGTATTTCATCATTGACCGCGTGGAGTGGCTGGGAACCGCCACGGGTCCGGCGACCAAGAGCGGGGAGCTGTTTGGGGTTGGCGGTTTCCCTGTCTTGACCGTAAACGGTTCTACCGTTTTGGGCAACATCTCACCTGCGGGGGACGTCGACTGGTATCAGTTCACCGCTTCTGCATCGGGGACTTACACGATTGAGACGTGGGCCGGGACGCTTACTGACAACTACATGTATCTGTATGGCCCCAACAGCCAAACCACTCTTATTGCCGAAGACGACGATAGCGGAACAGGTCTCGCCGCCAAGATCTCCCGAGCCCTTTCCCCCGGCACTTACTACGTGAAGGTTCGCGCGTATTCATCGAGCGCCACGGGGACTTATACAATTGGTGTGACGAGGTAAGGGATCGCTGCCCCGCGCCGGAGGCACATGCAATAGCCACACAGATTCTTCTGTACGCTATGTGGCACAGATCATGACTACTGCTCCGCCGGGGGGATTTGGAGGACGTCGCCCAGGGCTTCGCGGTGTTCGAAGCGCGGGGGCAGGGTGGGTTGGACGCCGGGCGCCAAAATGTGAGGAGTGATGTAGAAGACAATGTCGCGGCGCTGGATCGTCTTGCTCTCGTTGGTGAACAAGTACTTGAGAACCGGGATGCGGCGCACAAACGGAACGCCTTGGCCGACGTCCATGTCCTGTTCGATCTTGAAGCCGCCAATGACCAGCGTGTCGTGGTCGTGGACGGCGACCTTGGTGTTGGCCTCGGATTTGAGAAAAACAGGGCGCTGGACGTTGCCCAAATTGACAAAGCGCCCCAGGGCGCTGACCTCGAGCTTCGTCAAGTCAAGTTCGACCAAGCCTTCTTGAAGCGACTTGATCTCCGGAGTGACGTGGAGTTTCACACCGACCGGCTCAAATTGGATGGCGATCTGGCCCGAGCTGCCGTCAAACTTCACGTCCTGATAGGGGACCTTGTCCACGGTTTCGATCTTGACCAGCTGTTTGTTGAGCGTGACGGCCATGGGGCGCGACCGAATTTGCGCCTTTCCTTCCTCGATCAAGGCGCGCAATCGCATGCCAATCCTTCCATCATCCACATCCATCCCTGTCAGGCTGAATCCAACTCCGGCGGCCCGCGTGACCTCGCCGAAATTGAATCCCCCCGGAATAACGTTCATTTGTGGAACGACAACGCCGGGCACCCTGGCCGGTGCATTGACATCAACCCCCTTCACGATTGCGGGGTTAGGTGTGCCGTCTTGGGCGACGCTGCGCGAGTAGGTATATTGAATGCCGATCTGGCGAGAATACTCCTCGTTGATTTCGACAACGAGCGCTTCGATGGCGATCTGATAATACTGAAGCGGGATTTCAGCGGTCCCTGTTGTTGCCTGAAGGGTCGCCGTCGTCGCTCGGACGGTCGCTGTTGTCGCTTGGACAATGGCTGTTGTTGTCTGAACAGTCGCCGTTGTCGCCTGAGCGCTCGCTGTTGTTTGGGAGGCGGTGGGACTCGTCACCGAAGAGGCAGCGGGTGCCGTGATTGTTGTAGCAGGATCAGCCCAAACTACTGAAGGTGCAAACACCAGTGTCGCATTCAACAGGAAAACGATAGATATAGCCCCCTTGCCGTTGCCCCACCATCTGTTTTTGCGATTTCGTGCCATAGTATCGCTACGGCGCTCCGGGTGGGATCAGGTTCACGTTCATAAGGAACAATATCTCGTGAGTCTTGTTGGTTTGGCTGCGATTTCGAAACAGGTGCTTAACAAATGGGATGTCCCCAAGGATCGGCGGTCCTTGCACATTGCTTCCCTTGGCGTCCTCCTTGAGGATGCCTGCGATCAGCGTGGTTTTGTCGCGGATCAAGACCGTGTTCTCAATCATACGAGTGGTGACCTGTGGCACGCGACGTGGAGTTCCCTGCGCGTCCACCGACACGGAAACATAGCCAGCCAGCGAAGTGACATCGAAGACGATTTTCATCACAGCATAGGTATCGTCCAGTTTCACAACGTCCTGAAAGCCGACTTTGAGAACTACACCGGTGTCCTGAAAGAGAGTCACTTCGGCCACATTGACCCCGGCCACTTGTCCGGCCGCATAGGGAATGCGAGAACCCGTGCGAACGGTGGCGTCGCCCGACGCTTTCTTGAGAACCAACGTCGGCTCGGCAAGCATCTTGACGCTGCCTTGTTGCTCGAGTGCCTCGAGGATCACTTCGAGCGAGCCGTTCTTGGCATACATTTGGTCCAGGAAGATTCGAAGTCCCAAATCGAGATTCGATTGCGAGGGGAAGGTGGCATAGGCAGCGGGGTCGGTGAGAAGTCCGCGACCGTCGGTGAAAGGCCCGACAATGCTGCCCGGGTGATTCCGGTTGCGCCGGTAAGCGACGCTAAAGCCATAGTCCAGATCGGTTTGTCCGATCCACTCCAGGACCTTGGAGCTCAGGCGCGCTTGCCATTCGCCTTGGACAGACATTGACGTGGTCGTCGCAGCTGCCTGATTTGCCTGCAACGTCGGCGTTGTATTGGCCGAAACCAAGGCGCTTGGCACACCCACGATCCACGCGGCCGCGACAACAACGATCGCAGTCCATTGCCGCCAGTCTATCCAAGTGCGTTCCACCGCTCAGCTCACCTGGTGGATTTGCCTATCTCTGAAAAAGTGCTTCGCACCGGTACTGCGCAATGTTACCCATCGTCTCCGCATCCAGGGCGGAGTTGACGACGAAGGGGCGCGACTCCTTGGGATACAAGGTCCCGATGGATGCCGTTCCCACCTCCAGGATTTGCTCCAGGGCGTCGTAAAAAGTTGCCTCAACACGAACGGCCAGGATAGGCCGGGTCGAACGGTTCCGCACCATGCCCGTAACCATATAGAAGCTTCGGCGAGATGAGAAGAAGTCATTTACGCCGCGCGAGGCATACTCATGCAAGTTCTCTATCACCAATGGTTCGCGCTCATTCTCGATAGCAATTCGCTGCTGGGGACTCGTAATGGGTATTAGGTTGCCATTCATATCAAAAATCAGCCGCTCCAGAAGCAACGGGTTGTCTCTCAGGAGCGGGTTAATCTCGATGGCTTTGAGATAGGCTTCGCCGGCCGACTTATACCGGCCCACTTTCCAATGAGCATTGCCGAGGGCAACAAGCAGGTCGGGGTCATTGGGCCGCTCAGAGAGTTTGGCCTCGATTTGTTCTGCCTCTTTTTGCGCGGCAGCAATGTCGCCGGCCAGCCGTTGCCGACGTTCGTCGTTGGTCCGCTGCACTTGGGCCAGTCCCTCGCGGGCTGTCTCCAGAAAACGGCCTTCGGGAAACTCGATCAGGTATTGCTCGAAAACCCTCTCGGCGTCCAGGTAAGCCCGCATCTCCATATACGACCGGCCCAGATTGATAAGGGCAATCTCACGTTTCTCCGATGGCCTTTTATATTCCCCGAGAAACCTTTGATAGCGAACGATTGAATAAGGGTAATCCTGGTGCTTGAAGTCCCTGTTGGCGGCATAATAGTTGTCCACCCAATGGCAAGAAACTGCCAACGAGGCGCAAACTATTGCTGCCGAAAAGCGCAATTGATACAACCTTTTCGCAAACGTCGGTCGTGCAAGGTGACTGACTCTTGGATCCGCCAAAACGCGCCTCTACAATTGATTTGCGGTACCCTAAAAATCCCCACGCTGATTCGGCGAGAACCTCTCTAATAGACAGACCGCCTCGCCATGGGGTCGGTTTGGCCACGCCAAAACAACACCCATAAGTCACGGAAAGTCAGGTAAGTGCTTCATTTCCTCCGCCAGATCAGCCTTTGTGTCGTATGTGTTTAGCGCTGGTCGCCCATTTGGACACTTGCCGCCTGAAGAGGACACACGCTGGAAGCCCGTGCTGCCGCTTCGGAAGATTCGGGAATTGTCCATCGGTAGCATAGGCATCTTGCCTGTGATTCTCGGCCCAGTACGGTGAGGCGCTAAACGCATCCTTTCTGTGTTTCGCATCACCCTTTTTTCGCCCATAAGGACCCGTGAGCGAGAGTGGAGATTTGTTCTGATCTTCACAAACCGGACCCCTCGCCACTTCCAAGCTGTGCTCAAAACCACACACATGTACAAGCATACTACTCTAACATAGGAAAGCTTGTGCCACAATTGACGAAACCGGGTCAACCAAAAAGATGGCGATTCTGCGTTTTTTGATACGTCTGTGAACAGTTTTTTCTGCCACCTGCCTGCCAACGCAAAGGATGGCTCCTGCGGGTTGCCGGTCTTTTCCAGCCGCCCTCTTTGGTTTTTGCCCTTGCCTTCGCTGATGGGACGATTTAGGAAGGACGCTATAGCAGAAGCGGTCGGCCTTTAACGTTGTTTTGACGGTAGGCACGATATCCTTGTCGGGCAACCTCCAGTGGAATCGGTGCGGGACAGGAGTGTCCCGCCTACCGGCCTCTGTTCATCATTTCAGTATTGAAGAGCCACCAGCGACCAAACGGAGGAAACGCCCATGAAACGAATAGCATTGGCCTTGATCTTCGCCATGACGGTGGGGATGAGCCACGCTGCCGATTATGATTCCTACGGGGGATGGACCGCGCTTCGATTTGAAGCGCGCGAACGCTTCTACACCACGCAACATAACGGCATCTGGTGGCTGGTCACACCCAAAGGCTACGCATTCTTTTCAAAAGGAATCAATGCAATACGCTACGGGGGCGATGTTGCTCCAACCCTCGGCTATTCGCCATATCAAAGGGCCGCCGAATCGAACTATGGATCGAGCGAGAAATGGGCCGAAGCAACCGCCGTCCGGTTGCGCGAATGGGGTTTCAACACAATCGGTTCCTGGGCCGATCCTGTCATGTTTGAACAGAAGACTCCCTATACACTGATCCTGAACATTGGTGCGCGCGCTGGAGCCAATTGGCAGAAGGGGACGATGCCCGATTTTTTCTCGCAAAGCTTTCGCGAAGCCGCCCGCGAAGTTTGCCGCGACAATTGTATGACCCGCCGCAATGATCCCTATCTCGTCGGTTACTTCACCGACAACGAGCTGGCTTGGTCGGCCGATTGGCGGGGCAAGAAGTCACTGTTAATGAGATACCTCGACCTACCGGCAAGGAGTGCTGGCCGCCGTGCTGCCGAGAGTTTTCTGGCTAAGCGCAGTCACACGCTCGAGCAAGTTGATCGCACCGACGAAGAAGATTTCCTCTTCCAGGCTGCCGCGGAATACTTCCGCATCTGCCATGAGGCCATCCGTGCCGCCGATCCGAACCATCTCATCCTGGGTTGCCGGTTTGCCGGCCATGCTCCCGAGCCGGTGGTTCGAGCGATGAAAGGATATGTGGACATTGTTTCGTTCAACAGTTATAGGGACAGTCCGCCAGCGAAAACATTAACACTTGTTAACAAACTGACAGGTGCTCCAGTAATGGTCACAGAGTTCGGCTTCAAAGCCAAGGATTCCGGTCTGCCCAACACCAAGGGGGCGGGTAAACCCTTGGAAACGCAAAAGGATCGGGCTGACGGCTTCGAGCGTTATGTTACGGAACTTGCCAAAACGCCTTTCTGTATCGGCTTCCATTGGTTCCAATACTGTGACCAGCCAAAAGAGGGGCGTTTTGATGGCGAAAACAGCAACTATGGCCTTGTTCGCACCAACGACGAACCATGGGAGATCTTGACCGAACGGATGACATCCATAAATCCAATGCTCGAAGCGATTCATACGGGCAAATCGCGCTGAATGTCATCCGTGATTCAACTTGATGAATCCCTCCAATCTGGCCGTTTTCTGGACGATTTCAGCCACCCACCCGGAAGCAAGAAAGTCAGATAGGCAAGGTTTTTGAGGAAGCGAAACTGAAGCACCCTCGCTCCGGTCAGCCCGGGATACAGTTCATGGGGTCGGTGCCTTCAAGAATAACATGAGGTTCAAGGCATAACACATGATCTTACAGTAATCGGCTTGGAAAGGTTTCGGCAATTAAGCGCCCGTGGGTGAGAACCCTGGAATGTTTTTTGCGCTCTGACCCGTCTGGCGACCGGCGATGCCGGTTGAACTGCCAACAGAAAGGAAGGGCTACAATCATGGCGATAACTCCCTCAACCATGCTGCCTCTGGGAACAGAGGCCCCGGATTTCTCGCTGCTCGACACCACTAGCGGCGGAATTGTTTCGCTGTCGGACTTCAGAGGCGCCCCTGCGCTCCTGGTCATTTTCATGTGCAACCATTGTCCTTTTGTGAAACACGTGCACCATGGCTTGTTGGAACTGATCAAGGAGTACCAGGAACGTGGCGTCGCTGTCGTGGCGATCAATTCCAACGATGTGCGCGCATACCCTGAGGACGATCCGGAGATGATGGAATGGCAGGCAAGACAGTTTGGATATACTTTTCCCTACCTGTTCGATGAGACCCAGGAAGTGGCCAGAGCCTATCAGGCTGCGTGCACACCGGATTTCTTCGTGTTCGACCGGAAACGGAAGTTGGTCTATCGAGGCCAGATGGATGACAGCCGACCAGGGAATAATCGGCCCGTGACGGGGGCGGATTTGCGGGCAGCACTCGACGCCGTTTGGGAAGAACGTCCCGTTTCGCCCGACCAGAAACCGAGCATCGGCTGCAACATCAAGTGGAAACCCGGTAATGAGCCGAGCTACTATGGGGCGGTGGTCGCAGCGGCCCGTTGAGGCAAAGAGCACCCAGGTGTTGGGAAGTTTTGAGAAGCGTCAATGTCGCTCCCGGACGATCGGCGGGTATGATGCTCTTGCCACTTTTTCTTTTGCAGCCCACACGCCCGGCTGAGATTCCGGCCATGTTTGTGGACGGCTCCTGAACGCGCAGAAGACTCTGTGTTGCAATAAGAAAGGAACTCCCCGTATGAAGAAACGCGAGACGACCCGAGGGTGCGGCCGTCAAATCTCCCAGATGCCTATCTTATCTTCTCCTTTTCGCCACGCTTTCCCATGAGCAATTGCTGCTAAGTCCGGCGCAGAAATACGCCTTGACGGAAACTTTTTCGTCGTGATACCCAACGCCACTATGTGGATGAAATAGTGAATTCGATTAGTCCATGATTGCTTCTACCGTCAGCCAACGTAGGGAAAAACCGTATGCGGGTCCTGGTGGGCCTTCTATGTTGTTTTCACGGTAGGCCCCATACTCTTGTCGGGCAACCTCTTGTGGAACAGGTAGGACATGTCGGAAAGGGGGAAGCTGGTATCCGAGTTCTTATGGGGAGCATCAGGAGCAAGCCAATCAGCGACCCGATCCTGACCGAAGGAAACACCGCATGAACATACCACGCCGACAGACTTTGACAATGTCTATATGCCTCCAGCAAAGGCTTCGCAGTTGCAAGGGCTTCTGTACTGATATTCGTTGGCGGTTCTCATGATCGAGCGTGTTCTGTTTGACATTGCGGAAACGCGGTTTGTGCGGACGTGTGTTTCGTTGCTAAACCGACTTCCGTGTCCGGGCTCCCGATTTCCGGTGAAGGTTTATGGTCACCGAATGTTTGCTGGCAAATACGATCGCTATTTGTCGCTATGGCTCCGGAAGTTTAGGCTGTCGGAGACCCTTGAGTGCAAACTGGTCTGTGAGCTGTGCAGGCCAGGAATGTTTGTCGTGGATGTAGGCGCCAACATTGGATTCTACTCTCTTCTTCTTGCTCGTTATGTGGGACCTGCTGGTCGTGTCTTGGCATTTGAGCCCGATCCAGAGAATTTCTCGATGCTGAAACGGAATATAGAAGCGAACGGGTATTCAAACATCAATCCTATCAATAAAGCGGTCGGTGCCGTTTCAACGAAGGACTATCTATATCTTTCTGATATCCATACGGGTGACCATCGTACCTATCCATGTGATCGGCGTAGAACAATACCTGTCGAAGTTGTGGCCTTGGATGATTTCCTCCCCCGGGAACAAAGGGTAGATCTAATAAAGATTGATATTCAGGGTTTCGAAGGGAAAGCACTGGAAGGCATGAAGAGAATTCTAAGAAGTCATCCTGAAGTTACAATTCTTATGGAGTTTTGGCCAAAGGGTCTGACTCAGGCCGGTTCTGTTCCTGAAGAGGTGCTCGATGGGTTAAGGACACTAGGATTGAAGATCGAAGTGTGCAGTGAACGGACAGGAGCACTCCAGGCCGTTGAAGACCCCTCCAAACTTGTGAAGTCTCTGGTGCGGAATCAATACATCAACGTTCTGGTTTCGTCCGCGAGACAGTGAATATCGGCTTTTTGCAAGGAAACCGCCGAATGAAGAAACTTCATCCATCAGATGGCTGGTGCCAAAGGTCCCCTGCAACTGTGGTTCTTCTTCTGCTGGCCGTTTTTTTGCTTCTCGCCGGGGGCTCCGAGAGATTTTGTTTCCCAATGGACTCGATCTTCCTCGTTTTCTTGTCGGCGGGAATATGTCTATCAATTCACTGCGTGGCAAGGGAGCCGAAAAGCAAGAAAGCACGCCCAGGAAGTCGCGCATTCTTTGATGAGAACGTGGATCGTATTGAGCGATTCCGCCGTCTCAATCGCTACTATCATGACGAAATCTCACGACTCTGGCAATTCTACATTACCCCGGGTGATCGCGTTCTCGAAGTCGGGTGTGGCAGAGGGGATTTGTTGGCGGCATTGGACTCCAAGAGAGGTGTGGGGGTGGATTTCAGCGGCCGGGTGGTTGGTCGAGCGCGGAGCAAATATCCCTCTGTTCGATTTGTGCAGGCCAAGGCGCAGAATTTCGCACTCAGAGAACGTTTTGACATCGTCGTGATGTCCGATCTGGTCGGATATCTGGAAGATGTGCAAAGTGCTTTTCAGAATCTGCACCATTGTATGAGTCCTTGCTCCCGGCTGTTGGTCAATTTCTACAACCATCTCTGGGAACCTGGGCTCAAGCTGGCAGAGCACTTTCATCTCAAGGCTCCGGCTGGTATCCAAAACTGGTTGTCGCTGACCGATGTGACGAATCTCCTTCGACTGGCCGGCTTTGAGCCGATTACCTCTGGTTACAGATTCCTATTCCCTTACAAAGTGCCCATCATCGCTGCTATCGTGAATCGGTTTCTTGCGAAGCTGCCCTTGGTCCGCAAATTCTGCCTCGTTCAATATGTTGTAGCTCGGCCGGCAAGTGTTTGCCCGCCGGATTGGGAGACGCGCTACAGCTGTTCCGTAATCATTCCGACAAGGAATGAAGTAGGAAACATAGCGGGGCTCTTTGAGCGAGTACCGTTCATGGGAAAAGCGACGGAGCTGATCTTTGTTGACGGAAATTCCACGGATGGGACGGTTGAGGAAATCGAGCGACGCATAGCCGTCCACCAGGGTCCGATGACATTGCACCTCATTCATCAGGGGGCGGCTCGTGGCAAAGCCGATGCGGTCCGAAAGGGATTTGAAGCGGCCACGGGGGATATCCTTATGGTTCTGGATTCTGATCTGACGATGCCTCCGGAGGAGTTGCCAAAGTACTATCGTGCCATCGCCACGGGGCAGGCGGAACTGGTCAATGGATGTCGCCTCGTCTATCCCATGGAGCAACAGGCCATGCGCCTGGTAAACTACGCCGGGAATAAGTTCTTCAGCATGGCATTCTCCTGGTTGCTTGGGCAGCCAATTCGGGACACCTTGTGTGGGACGAAAGTGTTATCGCGTCGCGACTATGAGAAGATCAAAGCGGGCAGGGAGTTCTTTGGCGATTTTGATCCGTTCGGTGATTTCGATCTTCTGTTTGGTGCGGCGAGAACCGCCCGAAAAATCGTTGATCTCCCGATCCGCTATCGGGAGCGCGTCTATGGGGAAACCAAGATTAGCCGATGGCGGCACGGCTGGTTGTTAATCCGGATGTGTGGCATCGCTTTCGTCCGATTCAAGCTCAACTAGGTTTGAACTGGGAGCCGGTTACCAGGATTGCCAGCACAAATCCATAAACTATGAATGCCGATCGGACAAGGTTCTTCGACAATCAGGTCAAATACTTTCGCAATGCGGATGCACGAAAGTACTGGTGGATGACCGCGAATCCTTACTTCTCGTCGAAGGAAAAGGAACTGTTACAACTCTTGAACCGATTGCGTCCGACGAGCATCCTGGAAATTGGTTGTGGTGAGGGGGGCAACCTGGCCAACTTGGAGTACCAGGCCGGAATGGCCATCGGGATTGATCTTTTTGAAGACCGTTGCCGATTCGCTCAGCAACATTGCCCCTCGGCTGCCTACGTACGGGCGGACGGCTATCGTCTGCCGATCCGCAGCAATGCTCTCGACGTTGTATTTTGTCGGGACTTGCTCCACCACGTCTTGGACAAAGAAGATTTCATCCTGGAGATGGCGCGTGCCTGTCGCCCCAATGGACACGTTGTATGCATCGAGGCATGCGGTCGAAATCCTGTCATGTTTTGCCTAGCCACAGCGATTCGAGCGGAGCGCGGACTGTTGGCCTCCAACCCGGAGAGACTGAAGTCTTTGCTTGAAAAGGCTGGTCTGGCGGACGTGCAAGTGGAGATGCACCAACCCCTCCCCTCGTACCGAATCCTCCTTCACCCCTCTTATGGTTTTCCCTCGCTCGGCGAGCGCCAATGGTATCGGCGCTGGAGCGATCGCGCTGATCGGCTGCTGGCAAAACTAGTGCCCAAGCGCTGGTGGGCCTATACGGTCGTGTCAGGTCGCAAGCCCGCCTGAAGGTTGGCAACTGGCGCCTTGTACCGGTTTGATCAAACCCCGGCACAAGACATCTGCAAAGGGCTGTGCTATGTGCTTTTGTCGAGAGCGAAGTCAGGTTCTCATGAATTCGCGGATAGCGCCGACGACTTCCTCGATTTGCGCGTCGGTCAAATCGGGAAACATGGGCAATGAAAGAATCTCGCCGACAATTCGTTCGGTAACCGGCAGCGCGCCCTGTCGGGCTTGGGGGTGGCCGACCAAAACCGGTTGAAGGTGCATTGGTACGGGATAATGCAAGCCGGTTGCAATGTCGCGTTCGGAAAGACAGGCGCGTAGCCCGTCGCGTTCTGGGACGCGTATTACGTACAGATGGTAGATGTGAAAGAAACGCTCGGCCGGCGGTGTGACCCCTTCGATCTCTTGGAGCAATGGAGTGTAACGGTGGGCGGCTGATCTGCGCCGTTCATTCCATTGTTCAAGGTAACGAAGCTTAACGTTCAGGACCGCAGCCTGGATGGCATCGCAGCGATAATTGAAGCCGAGAATGGTGTGGCGGTGCTTGTCGGAACTCCCATGATTGGCAATCAGACGGGCACGTCTCGCTTTTTCGGGATCGTTGGTCACGAGGATTCCCGCGTCGCCAAAAGCTCCGAGGTTCTTGGCGGGATAGAAACTGAAACAGGCCAGGTCGCCAAAAGAGCCGGCGCGTCGCTCCCCTACTCGTGCGCCATGAGCCTGGGCCGCGTCTTCGATCACCACAAGGCCGTGTCGCCTGGCCATGGCACCAATGGCGTCCATATCAGCGCATTGGCCATAGAGGTGAACGGGAATAATCGCCCGGGTGCGTGGTGTGATGGCCGCTTCCACTTGCGATGGGTCCATCGTGTAGGTGTTGGGGTCCACATCCACGAAAACCGGCTGGCCACCCACGTGAAGGATCGCTTCAACCGTCGCGGCAAAGGTGTGGGCAACCGTGATGACTTCGTCACCCGGACCAATCCCGCAAGCCACCAGAGCCATGTCCAAAGCCGCCGTGCCGTTTGCCGCCCCAACTCCATATCGAACGCCGCAGAATTGGGCGAAGTTACGCTCGAATTCCTCGAGGACGCGACCACCAATGAAGGCCGCACTTTCGATCACCTCGCGCATGGCTTGCTCAAGCTCATGGGCGATGGCGGAATGCAGCTTTTGGAGATCAACGAAAGGCACCATGATCATTTTCCACAGGCGACGGCGACCAAAACTTGGGATCGAGCGGACGTTAGATGGCAAGTTACCAACCCGCGCCCCACCCAAGAATACAACATCGCGGCAGCAGCAGGGACAACACCATCCACTTCTTGGTCTGTCAAGATTCCTTGATCGAAAGTGGTACGTGGTGCTTGCGCCGGGAGCGATAGCTCTCAATCTGGTGCATCATTTCGCTATCTTGAGGGTCCTTGCCTCTGCCCATCAGGGCCGCGGCGGCCTGCTTGCCCATTTCGACGCCGGGCTGGTTGAACGCGTTGATGCCATACAGTCCGCCCGCATAAGCCGTTTGCACCATGAAGAAGAACAGCAAACCGCCGATATGTTCGGCATCCACTCGCTTGAGTGTGATTCGTACACTTGGTCGTTCGGCGCAGGCGAGAGCAAATTCCGTTCCCTCCATCTCGGCGCGAAAAAGATCACTGATGTCCTTGCCGGACAGATACTTAACGTCGGGAAGGTAATCGTTCAGGAGTGTGCCGACGCCAAATTCCCGGCGGAATTCCTCGACGGCGAGAAACGTAATGATCTTATCGTTGGGACCATCCACGTAAAGTTGGATCTGTGAATGCTGGTCGGTCGCACCCAAGGATTTCACTGGCGTTTGACCCACGCAGACCTCGTGGGGAGGCTCGCCTCGCCGTTTGCCTAAACTTTCGGCCCATAGCTGGCGATACCAGTCGGCCACGTCGCGTAGCGCTTCGCTGTAAGGCATCATGACCGAGATTGTCTTGCCGCGAAGTTGCTCGGCCAGATAATGGATAGCTGCATTGAGATAGGGTGGGTTTTCGAGAAGTTTGGGCGAATCGCAGGTGCGGGAGACCGCGTAGGCGCCGGCAATCATCCCATGAATGTCTATTCCGACAACCGCGGCAGCCAACAGGCCAACCGCCGACAACTCGGAAAACCGTCCACCGACATTGCGTGGAATCGGGAGACAACGCATCCCCAGCTGGCCGGCCATGGGCCGAAGCGAACCTCGATCGCGGCTCGTGGTAATCACAAAGTGCTCGCTTGCCTTGCCAGCGCCCATCTTAGCCACGACGTGGTCGTAAAAAGCCATGAACTGTGAAATTGTTTCGGGTGTATCGCCCGATTTTGAAATGACGTTGAAACAAGTCTCGGCCGGGTCCACGATATCGAGTGTCTCGGCCAATAATTCGGGATCTATGTTGTCGAGAACAAAGATACGTGGCCTGTTGTTGCGTGAGGTCTCATCGAGCAGATTGTAATAGATGTGCCGGAGCGCACGCTGGACGCAGATTGGTCCGAGGGCAGAACCGCCGATGCCGAGAACGACAAAGTTGGCGAAGCGTTTAGCAATATTGTGTCCGAGCGCGGCGATTTCGTCCAACTCGCGTGCGCGACCATTGACGTCGGCCAAATCATAGAATCCGATTTCGCCTCGCTGTCGCAAAGCGCGAATCTCCCCGTCAACGTTACGTGCCCGCGATTCGAGATCACGCAGCATGGATTCCGTCAAACCGTGACGAGCGCCGATCGTTTCCGCCATTGCGTTGTTGTAATCAAAGGTAATGGAAATTGCCATTTTGTCGCTCCTTGGGAAATCACCGGCCAAAACTCAGCCCGCTACGGGGAGGCAGGAATTGAAAAAAGACTCAAGAAAATGAAGCCGGAAGGGTCAAGGCAATAGTTGGGACTTGACCTTGGGGAACTGTTCTGCGAACGTTAAACCAGTCGGTATTGGCATCCTATATGTCCGCTGTCGCAAACCAATGCGGTACGCGGCGAGGAGGCGAACCCATGGCGAGGCAGATGCCGAGAGGCTTCACCCTCATCGAACTGTTGATCGTTGTGGCGATCATCGCCATTCTGGCCATGATTGCGGTGCCCAATTTCCTGGAGGCACAAGTACGAGCAAAGGTCTCGCGTGTGCGGACGGACATGAGAACTGTGGCGACAGCGTTGGAAGCCTATTTTGTGGACCACAATGGTTACCCGCTACACATAGACTTTCCCGCGCCGCCGATTCCGCTTAGTTTCCGTCCTTGGTTTGCGGCTCTGACCAGTCCAGTGGCGTACATCACTTCGATGCCTACTGATCCGTTCACCGGCGGCGTCCGAAGGGGCCCGAATCCTTCGGCCATCTGGTTTCACTACGATCCGCTATGGAACACGTGGGGCAGAGGGGTCGGGGGCGTCTCTCCTTACGACTGGATGCCGGACAACTGGGGACCGTATGTCGGCTTTGTTGCCGACATGCGTGCCAGGGGATTCTGGTATGTGCTCTGGAGCCCGGGTCCTGACGGTACGAGTGAGCTAACGCGGATGGTCGGCGGGCAGAAATTCGGTCTGGGTGCTTTCTATGATCCCACCAACGGCACAGTGAGCATGGGCGACATCCTGCGGTTGGGCCCGGGCGCGTCGGACTTTATTCCGCTACGGGTGCCGTGAGCTGCGCTTGTGCCACGCGGGTCTATGGCCGACGGTGTTTCTACAACCAGAAGAGGCCGGATAATGCCACCGCGATAGAACTCGGTTGTTGGGGGATGATCCACGCGAGCCGTGATCACACCATGCTGTGCTTCTTAATCTCGTTGACGACCTCGACGCCTTTGTCGGTTAGTCTATAGCCGAAGCCACTTCGCATCACGAGCCCGGCAGCGCAAAACTTGCTATAGGCCCGCTGGACCATGGCCTCACGGCCTTTGAGATCGAGATCGCGCACAACCTCGGTGAGCTGGATGGTCTTGACCTCGAACGACATGGCTCCGCCCATACCCACAGTGGCTCTTGGGGCATGATACTTCAATATGTCTGTCTCGAAGCGATCGAATCGTTGTGGCGAGAAGGCCATTGCTAATCTCCACCTCCCTTGGCGCTAGCGCCTCGTTTCATTCGGCTGCGGTAAGAAGGACACCTCGCAAGACTTTTCGGCTCCGAGCGTCGCGCCTCTCACTGGGCTGGTCAACGAGAAAATGCGAAACCCCTTTGCTGTGGGTGCATGTCCGAATTCCATTTGTCGGGAACCTCATAACAGGCGCCAGTGCGAACCGCATCGAGGCCGTCGTGGGCGTCTATATCGCGCATAAAGTATGGTGTGGCGGCACGATGGTCGGATGGCGTCGGTCGTCGCCCGTGTTCGTGGAGAAAGGTCTTTCGCGCCTTGCTGCGCGCCAACCCAAAGCCGCCAAGGCGCAAGCGATTGCGGAAAGAGTCGTTCTTGCGCGTCCTGAAGGGACGAGCGAAAATAGCCAGGGGCAACGCCCCTGGAAAACGACGGCCCCGCGGTGGTCA
>Ga0315280_10007076_pt1 | contig 15220 bp, 12 predicted proteins | sample YL17G06_40_MG_FD_203697 | JGI IMG/M metagenome (GOLD analysis project Ga0315280, IMG submission 203697) | Sediment microbial communities from Yellowstone Lake, YNP, Wyoming, USA - YL17G06_40 | ecosystem: Environmental > Aquatic > Freshwater > Lake > Sediment | place: USA: Wyoming | collected... | reverse complement strand
AGGCGGCGGCGTTCGTATACGGCTGCATCACGTCGGACCGGTGTCGCTGGGTTAGTGGAGGGTGCCATTCCTCCACGATATCCTAATCAGGTGGTTGATATCAACCTATTTATGCAGTTCTCCCTAGCTTCGATAGGAAGCAGAAAATGTAGCCGAACATATTCCCGGGGTTAGCAATAAAGCAAGACGTGTTCGCATTGACAATGCATTGGGATAACTGGCTGGAGCAACCGGTCATGCATGAAACAAAATCCATAGGTTGAATGCTTCCCGTTCCAGTCTGCGTCTGAGATCCGGCGCTTGCCGGCAACCAAGCGGAGGGGTTCCTAATCGCATCTCTGATTCCCTCTGCCAGATGGAATTCATTACCTTTCACGTAATTGGTTGCCAAATATACACCCAGCGCGTATGAGCGATGCTCGATGACATCGCTTTGAGTAGATGATATTCCCTGAAAAAGTAGTGCGGAAATATCTTCAAGTTGTGTCCTCGAAATACCTAGGCCACTGAGATCACGCGCAAGCTCGTCATTTCCGTTATCAGCTAGTGCCCGCGAAGCGAGCGACAGAATGATAGGGATGATCATAATCATTCTGAGTAATTGCTTGGTTCTCCCCATTTTCCCCTCCGCCAGCATCAGTGCTGATAATTACTAAATCTGTTCATCCACGGATAATTAGACTATGACAAATACTAATTGTCAACACTGCTCTCCAAAATAACCCGCCCTGCCTGACGAGCTCCGCCTAAAATAATCTATTAGATAATGAAAAAACCGATTTCCCGGAGAAGGGCCCCCTGTCCGTGCCGTAGCACGGTTCCTTCTAAATCAGATGCCCCTCCAGACACCGCCGGTCGTCCAATCTCGGCCGGCGGCCTATCGGCGAAAGAGGGTGTTTCGAAAGAGGGGGATGGATCTTTGCCCACTGGTCCTCGGTCAGACTGTGGCATGCCGTGGGCCCTGAAGTCTGGCATTTGCATGTACAGCCCCCAGGAAGCGATTTCATGCCGTAGAAGGAGACATTGGGCCGGCCTAGACTCCCTATGTGCCTGATGTGGCACCTCCAGGCGGCCACCCAACATCCAGCTACTTGCGCTGGATGCGTCCAATTACTGATCAGAAAAAAGTAACCACAAAAGTTACCACAGGCACCCCTCAAATGGCACCAAACGGCACCCAATAGCACCAAGTCCTATTTTGGAACAGGAATAAATGGAAACTGCTTTTCGTTAAAATGAGAAAGCCTGGCCGACGTTTTACTAATTCGACCAGGCTTCCAGCGGTCTTCCGGTTATCGACGAAAAATCAGTCGCGGTGACCTAAACATCCTCCGAAGCTGGATGTTGCAAGTTCGAACCTTGCCGGGCGCGCGGACTCCTCAATAGGGGGGCTTCGCCCCCTGATTGCGCGACCTCGCGGCCTCGAACTGAATTCGAGGCCGCTCGCCCCGCCCGCCAACTGCCAGGCGGGCGGGTCTGCGCTCCTCACCCACCAAAATACAACCTTGCCGCTTGATCGCTATCACCCCCCAAATCGGCCCATCAATTCGGAATCGGGCAGGCAGAATTAATGGCCCCTGCTATTTATATTGGGCCATGCCTTCGCAGGTATTACCGAGGCTTTGGGTATCAGGTTATCTATGGATACTGATTATTTATTACTGACGCCAGACATAAGCACGGGACCTGACCCAATCAATAGCGATGTATTCGGTTATTTTGGATTTGAGCGCCAGCCGATTGGTGATGTATGTATCCCAAGAATACTTACCATTCTTTATGGATATTATCCCGTTTAGTTTGGCTGGCCACCAATTGCCATCGGTTCCGTGAATGCGAAGCTTCCCTGTCTTTTCAGGGGATTACTTTCCCCGGTATGCCTCTTTCCGGTCCTGGATGTAGTCGATAAATACTTCGCCCTGTTTTGTTGAAATGGAATAGAGAATGCGATAATCCCCGGTCCTGTATCGACGATAGTCCTTTAATGCCCCCTTCAATTTCTTGATATTGGGACCGTGCAGCGGATTTTTCCTGATGTCTTCAATCGCCTCGCTGATGCTTTCCCTTAGTTCCTTCCCGTACCCCCTGTAAGCCCTTACCGCATGAGGGGAAAACGAGGCCCTATAATTCACGCACTTTTGACCAGTCCACGTAATACCCTTTGCGCTTGCGGGTTCGGGCTTCGATTCCCTCCAGGAGCGCTAGCATTGCCTTGCGGTCCGTCAGGATTTCGGCCGATTCCTCCACCCCTTCAGGATCGGAAACATACAGGAGCAGTCCCTTGGTCAGCATCGATGAAAGGGTGGTGTCTTGTTCGACCGCCACCCGTTTCGCGGCCTTGTAAACCTCATTATCGACAATCAGTGTTGTTTTCATGCTTACACAACAATATTACCATATAACCATAAAATAGACCAATAATTCTTCAGCGCTTGCCCTTCTCCCGCATTGGTGCGTGTCAAGTATTTTCCTTGATGCCATTGTACCCGTCGTCGAGTATTTGACCTTGAGTTTCGCCGTATGCGGATCCGACTAGGGGACAAGGAGAGCTGGAAGAACCCTGAATTAGTCCGGGACGGAGAGGAATTCGAAGCGGGAGTTGGAGCCGACACGGCGCAGCCCGTCCAGCCAGCGGTGGACCATACGCTCCTCACGGGCGGTCAGCGCGTATCCCGGCCCCCGTCGGGTGTGCCATACCAGTTCCTTCCCGGACAGGGCCACTCCGCGAACGCCTTCCTGCTTCACCTTGACTCGAAACCTGTCGTAGCCGGTGGACTCGCGCGCCCATGTCTTGATGAGCGGAAGGTTGAATCCGCTCGCCCCGGTCCAGGGCCGTCCGGCACCCAGCGGCGGGATGTCACCGGCCAGCAGGAGCCGGCCGGGCGGAAGCTTCGCCATTATCGCCGGGTCGAATCCCCGCGCGACCGCCATGTCCGCTGGGCCCGACCGGCCGAGCATGTAGTTGGCCAGCCCGTATTCCTGGTAGAGGTTGCAGCGATGGACTCCCCGGAGGAAGAGTGCGCAGCACGCCCACAGCATTATGACCACGACCACGGAACGCGCCGGGCGCACCCGGCGGTCGATGGCCCAGCCACCCAGGGCGTAGAATGCGGCCATCATGGGCATCAGGTACCGGCCGATGTTGGAGGTCAGCGACCATTCAATCCACTCAACGGCGCATAGCGCCAGCACCAGCAGGGAGGCGGGCCGCCAGCCGCCCGAGACGGCAATCACCAGCGCGAGCAGGAACGCCAGCGGCCCCGCCGTATAGCTTCCGTAATGGCCCACATAGAGGTCCAGGGAGAACCGCCAGGGGAGGGTGAGCCAGGCCGCCAGCGTCCGCTCCTCCGGGACTTGGTGCACGCTTTCCGTCACCCAGGCCCCCATTTCATCGCGCCCGAACATGAATGCCCCCTTCCACCCCGTCAGCAGGGGGTAGACCGGGTCGGCTCCCTCCAGCCAGCCGCGCGCCATCCAGGGCAGGGCCGCGGCCAGCGCGCCGAGCGCGAACACCGCCGCGGCGGAAATTCGCCGCCCCCTCCCGAGCCGGGGGACGAACAACAACGAGAGCGCCAGCAGGCCGGCCCGCGGGGCCGCCAGCTGCTTGACGCCAAAGGCCATCCCCATCAGGATTCCGCCGCCGAGCGAATCGCGCCACGGCGCCCCGCGCCACACCCGCACCACCTCCCCCAACGCCAGCGTCTCGAGGAAGGTCCTGATGTTGTCGATGAAGGCCACCCCATTCTGCAGGTGGCTCATCGGCATGGAGATGAAAACCAGGGAAGCCAGGGCGCCCCCGGTATTGCCCGCCCCGAGAAGGACGGCAAGGCGGCCCGCCGCCAGAGCCGCCGCGACCCCGCACCCCAGGTTCGCCATCTTGGCCGCCTCCTCGCCGCCGAACGCCATCATGGACGCGTAAACCATTTCCCCTCCCATCGGGAAAAGGGAAAAAACGAAATTCGGCAGGAAGACCACCTTGTGAATCATCAGGCTCCGCTCCGGCATCGCCAGGTGCCAGGCCAAGCCGTCCAGGTACCATTCCGGATAAAGGCACATCAACAGGTCAAACAACACCAAGAGCGCCAGCATGCCCGTAAGGAACCGGGGCCGCAGGGAGGGAAACACGGGAAACCGCAGCTTTCCCCCCCTGCCGCAGGCGAGAAAAAGCGCGACAGCCGCACCCAATAAAACGGGGACGTTAAGGAGCCCGGTAAATCCCTGCGCAAGGACCAGGAGCGATATCCCGCCGAGGCCCAATCCCAGCGGCAGAAGGAACCCCCCGCCACTGCCCCGGCACAGTCCGATGACCCGCGAGCCCGCCAGCCATGCCAGGACGAAAAGCGCAGCCACGGAAGCGAACGCCCGCAGATGAACCGCGAGCGCCGCGGCCAACCGGTGGAATCCCGCCCAGCCCTGCGCAAGATATTGCGCCTGGCATATGGCGGCTTCGCGGAGGGCAAGGACTTCGGGGTGCCGTACCGCGTAATAGGCGACGAACAGGGTCCCCAGCAGGGACGCAATCGCCAGCCATAATCCCCCGCCCGCCGAGTCTTCCTTGTTCAATCCGCCATCCTGACCGTTAGAACTTGAGCTTGAGGTCTTTGGCGATTAGCTTGGGGACGTCGGTGTTGTCGTGCGGCCCCGCGAAGGCCTCCGCGCCCGGCCCCTCGACGAAGAGCGGCACGTTGACCGGCGTATGGCCCTTCGCGGTGAACTCGACCTTGAGGGTCTTAGCGTCTGTCCCGCTTACCTTCATCCCGCCGGTCTCGTGGTCCGCCAGCACAATCACCAGCACGTCGCCCTTCTTTTTCGCGAACTCCAGTGCCTTCGCCACGGCCTCGTCGAACCACGCCATCTGCCGGAAGAAATCCTCTTCGTCATGGCCGCCGCAGGCCCAGTCTATCTGGCTTCCCTCCACCATGAGGAAGAACCCTTTTTCCTTCCTGCCCAGCACCTCCAGCGCCTTCCCCTCCATCTCCGCCAGCGTGGGCTCCTCCTCCTTGTTCTCCATCGCCCCTTCCTCGAAAAGGCCGAGAATCCTCCTGCCTTTGGCCTTGGCCAATTCCTCCTTCTTTTCCACGCGCTGCCAGCCCGCCTTGACCGCCTCGTTCCAGGGAAGCACCTTCTTCCTTCCCGCGTAGTAATCAGCCATCCGGGCACGGCACGCAAAGGAGTAATTCTTTCCCGCCTCGATGGCCACCGTCTGGTCGAGCCCGCTCTTGTTGCCGGACACGCGAAGGACGCTCGAGTTCCCGTCCTTGGCCACCTCGCATCCGCTCCAAATGTTCCAGCCATCCAGGGTGCCCTTCTCAAAATCCCCGCTGGCGAGGAGGTTCGGCCCCACCTCCTTCTTGTCCTCGCTTTCCTTGAGGCTAAAGTCGTCCGCGTAGGCGTCGAGGGCTCCGCCCTTCCACATCCAGACGTAGGCCTTGGCCGCGCCGCGGGGCGCCAGGAATTCATGTTCCAGCGGGACATATTGCGGCCAAGTCACCAGGTCGGTTACCCCCAACAGTTTTTTCCCGTCCGCATCCTGGATCTCGATGGCCAGGTAGGCCTCGCCCTTCCGTTCCATGAAGAATCCCCTCCCACCACCCAGGATGATGTCGGCCTTCGACTTGAACTGCTGTTCAGCGATATCAAACTCGTTCCCGCGGTCCATGACATGCGCGGTGAAGCACGCCGGCGTGGCATGGGTTACGGAGGAGGTGGCGATGACGCCGGTCCCCTTTCCAGCCGCCCGGCAGGCCTCCAGTATCGTCCCGAGTTTCCTCCCATCGGGGCTCATCGCCACGACGCCGTTGTTGGTCTTAAAGCCCGTCGCCAGGACGGTGGCCGCGGCGGCGGAGTCTGTGACTTTCTCATTCGCAGAAAAAGTGGTGAGCGATCCCTTCGCCGCCATGCCCTGCATCGCCAGCTTCCCGTCCGCGCCATACATCTTTATGCTGGCCGCCTTGACCTGTTCCGGCCCCATGCCGTCGCCTATCAGGAGTATCACGCTCCTCGCCGCGGAAAGCGCCAAGCCCGCCCACAGCAGCGCCGCAAGAAGCCCCACCATGCCCGCCCTCATTCTCCTGTCCATGTCATCCTCCCGCCGGTCGCCCGGCTTTAATAGAGCGCATTTTAGACCTTTCAACCTGTGGCGTCCCCTCCTCTCCCTTCCCTCTCCCCCCGCGATTGCCCTTCGACAGGCTCAGGGTTCCGGGGGGAGAGGGTGGGGCGAGGAGCTTGCAGTGTCCTCTAGTGCACCCTGGTTAGTTGGGTCACGCCGACAAAGACGACGCCTTCCTGGATGGCCTTGGGAACCTGCTCCTCCAGCACCTGGATGGTGACTTCGTCGCCGTAGGGATGCCCGATGGCGATTGCCTCGCCGCGGTGGCGCGCCATCAGGATCATCTTGTGCAAAGCGGCTTCGACATCCGGCTTCTTGCGCGAGATGTCCAGGAAATAGTTCCGCTTGGCCCAGCGCAGGCCGGCCGCATGCGCGGCCTTCCCGGCCACGGTCTTGACCGTCGTCCCGCTGTCCACGAACGCCAGGTTGTGCTTCTTGAGGACCCGCATCACCGGGGCCATCAGCTCCATCTGCTCCGTGGCGACGGACCCCTCATGGTTGTTCATCCCAGTTATGTGCGGGAGCCGGGCGACGGACTTCTCCATGCGCCCCGTGATTTCCGCCGGATTCATGCCCGGTTTTATGGCCGTAGCATATTCGGGGACGTCGGGCATGGGATAGTTCGGCTCCATCGGCATATGCAGGAAGACCTCCTTGCCTGCGGCGAAAAGGATTTTCGCGGCCGCGCGGTCGTGCGGCGTGAAGGGAATGATGGCCGCCGTCACCTTCACGGGAAGCGCCGCGATGCGCCGAGCCACCTTCAGGCTGAAGCCGACATCATCAATGACGATGGCGACGAAAACCTTGGGCGCGAACCTCAGGACGAGCCCCTCGCGCCCGCCCGGCAGGAACAGGATTGCGCTCAGGGCCGCCCCCGACGCGGCCGGTCCGGGCTTCAGGGAGAGCCCCAGGGGCCGCACCATCCCGTCGAGTTCCTTCATGATGCGGTCCGGCCCCATGTCGGGCGGGTACCAATACGAGCGCTCCTCACGAAGCCACCGGCGGGGGAATTTCCCCTTCAGCTCACCCTTCCTTACCGTCTCGTTCTCAACCAGTCCCCGGTCGTCCGCCCACTTTCCGACCAGGTCGTAGGAAGCGCGGTTGCGCGGAACCTCATTGAAGAGGGGGGATATCCACAGGAGCCAGGCCGTCCCGCCAAGAACCGCCGCCGCCACCGCCACCACCGCCGCTCCCGGCAAGCGCCGCGCCTTGGGGCGGCGCGAGGGACTCATTGTCCCTTCGCCCCCCGGTTGCCGTCGGGGTCGCCCGATTCGCGGTCAAGCTTGGGTCGCACGAGGCGCAGGAGGTCCGCCGCCGTATTCACCTGCCGGTCGAATTCAAGCGACATCTTCCGCGCCGCTTCCTCCCCTTTCACGCGGCGCACGACGGAGATGCGGACCAGGTGGAGCGCATCCTCCCTGCTTTCCTGCCAGTCGTCGTCGCTGATGTCCTCGCCCTTGCCCCGGAGCCAGCGCTTGAACTCCCCCAGGACGCGGTCCTCGAACTCCCCCGCGGCCTCGCCGTTCGGGGCGGGCGCCAGCCTGCCTTCCTTGAGCGCGGCCCCGTCGACCCAGAGCGTTGCCGTGGAGACCAGCTCCGCGGCGAATCCGTTGAACATGTTCCCGTCCGCCAGCCTCCTTATCGCCGAAGGAAACCGCGAGGATGGCAGGGCCACGTCCGCCCCGATGCCCACCTCGTGGATTTCCCTGTGCTTGGGGGTGTAATACCGCGCCACCGTGAGCCGCAGGGCCTTCGTTTCCTCCTTGTTTATGGGCTGGATGCTCTGGACGGACGCCTTGCCGAAGGTCCGGCGGCCCGCGATGACCGCCCGGCCCCAGTCCTGGAGCGCCCCGGCGACAATCTCCGACCCGCTGGCCGACTGGTCGTTGGTCATGACAATCAGGGGAAGCGTCTCGGGATTCAACTTCTCAGTGGAGAAGAACCGCGCGGTCTGCGCGGGGTCGCGGCCCTCCGTGGAAACGATGAGTTTCCCGCCGGGCAGGAACAGGTCGGCCACCTTGACCGCCTCCGCCAGCAGGCCGCCCGGATTGCTCCTCAGGTCGAGGATGATTCCAACCACCTTCTTCCTGTGGAACTCCGCCAGCGCCTCGGCCAGCTTGTCCGCCGTCTTTTCGGAGAACGAGCGGATGGCGGCGTATCCGATGTCTTCGATGACCCGGAACCGGATGTTGACCGGGGTGATGATGGCGCGCTGGAGGGAATAGTCGCGCGTCGGCGACCCCTCCCGGATTATGGTGAGGACCACCTTGGTCCCCGGCGGACCCTTGATGCGGTGGACGGCGTCCATTATCTTCACCCCGTCCGTGGAAACCCCATCGATGCGCGCTATCCAGTCGCCGCCGATGAGCCCCGCATGATCGGCCGGCGTCCCCTCGATGGGCGCGATGACCGACAGCTTGTTGCCGATGAACCCTATCTCGATGCCAATCCCGCCGAAGTACCCCCGCGTCTCCTCGCGCATGTCCTTGTAGGCCTGCTGGTCAAGGAACTCGCTGTAGCGGTCGAGGCTGCCCGCCACCCCCGCAAGCGCCGCGTTGAGCAGGTCGTCCTCGGAATACTTCTTGTCGCCCATGTAGTTCTGCTGGACCTCCTCCATCACGTCCACGAGCGGCCGGAGGCCGTTGTCCGACTTGCCCTGGGCCGCCCGCGCCATGGAAGCGGAAAGCAGGATTGCGAAGAAAAGCCTGCCCCTCATTTCGCCTCCATTCCGGCCCGGAGCCGGACCAGCGCGCGCAGGGAGTCGGCCGCAAGAACCGCCGCGCGGTCCTCCCGCAGGGAGACGAAGAGGGCGTCGGCGGGCTTCATCCTGGCCTTCGCCAGCAGGACGCGCACCCTTGATATGAGCCCGTTCCGCTGTTCCTCGAGGTCATCCTTGTCGTATTCCAGGTCCAGGTCGCGCAAAAGGGCCTCGAGCGCTATCTGGAACGCCTGCTCGAATTCCATCCGCTGCTCGATGACGCTCTTGCCCTTCAGCGCCGCCGCGCCCAGCTTCAATTCACCCCTCTGGACGGCTTCCGCGTCGTATTCATACGGCGGGTCATTGAAGAGGCGTTCGACGAGCTTCTCGGCGATGTGATGCCTCGCCAGGCTGAGGGCCACCTCGCCCGGGGGCGCCTCATTCACCACGAGGTCGGGCTCCAGGCCGGCGCCCGTGATGCTCAGGGAAAGGGGGGTCAGGAAACGCTCCACGGTCAGCCGCAGGAATTTCCCGTCGGAAAGCTCGAAATCGTGCTGGCGGCTGGCGTACCCGAACGTGTGGTTGCCCACGACCACGGCCCGTTTGTGGTCCTGCAGCGCCGCCGCGAACAGTTCCGCCGCCCCCTGCGTATACGGTCCGGCCACCACGACGAGGGGCAGCTTCACCCAGTCACTCTTCCGCTTCGCCTGGTAGGTCTTGGCGTAGCGGTGATTGACGGCCTGGCCGATGGCCAGCAGCTCGTTGCCCCCGAAACAGGCGTCAGCCAGCTCCAGGGCCGCGTCGTAATCGCCCGCCGAAGAGCGCCGGACATCGAACAGGACGCCCGCAACTTCCCCGGGCTTTATCCCCTGCAGCGTACCGCGAATTTCCGCCGCGGAAGCCGCATCAAACCGGAAAACCTGCACTACCAGCACGCCGTCCAGCTTCAGGCTCCTCCACGCTTGCCGCCCGGAGGGGGAACGCGCCAGGACGACTTCCCGGACCTCGTTGCGGGGGTCGGCCCACATCAGGGTGACGCGGGAGCCGGCGGCACCCCGGATGGAACGCTCGACCTCGGCGCGCTTCTTCCCCGCGGCGCCCTCACCGTCTATGCGGATGATGCGGTCGCCCGGCTGGACCCCGGAGCCCTCCGCGGGGCTCCCCTCGGCCACGTCGAGGACCAGCACCATCCCGTCCCTAATCCCAACGGTGAGCCCCGGGTCGGCGGGACCCGCCGGTTTGTCATCCCTGCCGACAATAAGGCTCTCCGGGTCCAGCGTATTGACGACGCCCTTAAGGGCCTCCCCCACGAGCCTGTCCGTGCCCACCTTGGATTCGTCGACATACCGGCGCTGGATGTCGTTGAAGGCGCCGATGAACGTGTCCAGCTTGGGGTCCTGGGCATGCACCATCGAGGAAGCGATAACGGCCGCGAGCAGGATCCGGGGGCTCATTTGCCCTTCTTGCCGAGGTAGCGCTCCGGGTCCACGGCGCGTCCCCGGTGCCGTATCTCGAAATAGAGCGTGGCGGTGTTCAGCGAGCTGGTCTCCCCCACCGTCCCGAGCGGCGCGCCCTGCTTGACGGCCTGCGCCGCGGTCACGGAAACATCCTGCAGGTGGCCATAGACCGTGTAGAGCCCGTTGCCGTGGTCCAGGATGAGGACGCGCCCGTAGCCCTGCATCCAGTCGTTGAAAACCACGATGCCCCCCGCCGCCGCCGCGACGGGCGTCCCGATTCGCGCGCCGATTTCGATGCCCGATGAATACACCGTCGCATTGTATACCTTGTGGCGGTGTTTCCCGAACCGCTGGAGGATGCTCCCGCGAAGAGGCCAGGCGAGCCTTCCCCGGATGGGCAGCGGCGGGACCCAGACCTGCGCCCGCGCCCGGGACGCCCGGCGAACCAGGTCCTCCACGAGGTTGTCGAGCCGGCCGGCGGCCTCCACCGTCTCCCGCAGGCGCAGTTCGGCCTGGCCCTTCTCGAGCCTGACCCGCTGGAGGAAGGATGCCCGCTCGCGCCGCTTCACCGCCAGTTCCCGTTCCTTGACCCCGAGGACCCGCTTCAGCCCGCCGAGGTGGCTGAGGTATTCGTCCAGCCGCGACTCCCTCTGCTGGAGGTCGTAGTGCGACATTCGCGCGAGCGATATCCGGTCCGCCTCCCCGTTCCCGCACCACAGCGCCGTTTCCACCCGGGAGTCGTCCCGGTCGCCCTGGTACCAGGCGCGCAGGTCGTTCCGGAGGCGCGTGAGCGCGGCGGCCAGCGAGTCCCCGGTGAGCTTCTTGCGACGGCGCATCGCCGTCACCTGGCTGGAGGTCATCGCTATCTCGTCCTGGTAGCGCTTGAGTTCCGCGCGGCGGACGGCCAGCTCCCGGTCGCGCTTGTCCAGCTCGGCCAGCGTCTTCCTCTCGCGGGTCTCCTGCTTCTGGATTTCCGCGCGCAGTTTGGCCGCCGTCTTCCTTTTCTCGTCGGCGGCCTGGCGCGCCTGCTGGAGGGAGGCGTCGACGTTCGCCGCGGGAGCGCCCTTCTTTTTGGTGGCCGCCCCCGCCAAATGCGGCACCGCCAGAATCGCCGCCAGTATTACCGCCGCCGCCAATGCCTTCCGCATCAGTGTTTCAGTATACCCGCTCCGGCACGGAAAAAGCGGCCGCATCCCGCTAATTCCGCAAAGACCGGAGTTCCTTGTCCAGGTTCTTCCGGTCGAACACGGCGGCCACTACAACCACCTCTTTTTCAACGCGGAAAACGGCGCGAAATTCACCCGACCGCAACCTGTATGTCGGGCTCTTGAATCCCTTCAACTTCCTGACATTTGCGGATGGATGAAGGGGATTGGCCTCAAGCACCTTGATATCCAGGAGTATCCGCAACCGCACCTCGGGAGTAATAACCTCAAGCTGGCGTCGCGCCCGGGGCGCGATTTCAACCCGCCCTTTCATCGGCGGCGCTTTATTTCACGCTTTGTCTTCCTGATGAACGAATCCAACCCGGTCCTTCCGCCCGCCTTGTGTTCACGGAAGGAATCCTCGATAAGCCCGCGCAAGCGCGGGCTGTTCTCGATTATGTAGTCTTCCAGCGTGTCTTCTCCTAACGGGGTCAGCGCCGCCACCGGCTTCCCGTGCGAAAGCACGACCACCCCTCCCTTTCTGTGGGCTTCCCTGATGTATTCCGATGCCCGGGCTTTCAAGTCGCGCACGCTGGTAAATACCATCTAAATCACCTCCTGTAGTCACAATAGTAGTCCACATATTCCCTTACGTCAAGCGGGGTACACACCAAAGACACTAGAGGCTATTTCAAAACCGGATTTTCCTGGGCGGCGGCCGGGCCTTCCGCGGACCGTTCGGTGCCTCATTCCCAGCTGCACCTCACTGCGAGCCGGCCTCGCCATCATACGAGGCGTCCTCCGAGCCGACAGGAGTCGGCACGAGGACGAACGCTCGCGGGGCCCATAGAGGGCCGCTTGCGGCGCTTTCGGCGCAAGGCGCCTGCGCGCCTCCAGCGGCCAGGCCCCGCGGCGACTCCGGAGCGGCTGGCTCAGCTCCGCTTCAGGCCCGGCACGCCACCCTTTTAGAGGTTTTGAAATGACTTCAAGAGCCTTTTTTAAATTGGGAAGCCCATTACGGATGGCACTCGGACCAGTTCCTGCCCGAGGCGGCCTCCACCAGGAGGGGAACCTTCAGCTTGTAAACGCCCTCCATCGCCTTGCGGACCCGGGCCTGCAGCGCCTCCTCCGCCCCCAGCGGCACCTCGAACAGGAGCTCGTCGTGGATCTGGAGCAGGAGCGCCGCCTCGGGCACGTCCTCCGTCACCCGGGCCATCGCCATCTTGACGAGGTCGGCCGCCGTCCCCTGGATGGGATGGTTGAGCGCCTCGCGCTCCGCCTCGTCCCGCCGGTTCTTGTTCTGCGCCTTTATCTCGGGCAGGTACCGTCGCCGGCCGAAGAGCGTCGTGACGAATCCCTTCGCCCGCGCGCCTTCCAGCGTCGCCTCCCAGTATCCCTTCACCGCCGGATGGCGCGCGAACCAGCGGTCCAGGAAATCCCTGGCCGTCTCCGCGTTGCACTTCAGTTCCCGCGCCAGCCCGAAGGCCGTCATCCCGTAGACTATGCCGAAATTGACCGCCTTGGCCGCCCGCCGCTCATCCTGGGTCACGTCACCGGATTTCTTCCCGAACATTTCGGCCGCCGTCGCCGAGTGGATGTCCTCGCTTCGCGAGAAGGCCCCGAGGAATCCCTCGTCGCCCGAAATGTGCGCCAGAATGCGGAGCTCTATCTGCGAATAATCAGCCGAAAGCAGGAGGAGGCCCGCCCGCCGGGGAACGAACGCCCGCCGGATGCGCATACCCACGTCGCCCTTGATGGGGATGTTCTGCAGGTTGGGGTCGCTCGAGGACAGCCGACCCGTCGCCGCCCCGGCCTGGTTGAAGGTGGTGTGCAGGAGCCCGCCCGCGTCGCAAAGCGCGGGGAGCGGCTCCAGGTAGGTGCCCAGCAGTTTCGCCATCCGGCGGTATTCGAGTATCTTCCCGGGGACGGCGTGCAGGACGGACAGCTCCTCCAGCACGCCCTCGTCGGTGGAGAACCCGGTCTTGGTCTTCCTCTTTGCCGGAAGATTCAGCTTCTGGAACAGGACTTCCGCCACCTGCTTCGGCGACAGGAGGTTGAAAGGCGAGCCGGTATCCTTTTTCACCTCGGCCTCCAGTACGGCCAGCCTCTCCCACAGACCCTTCGCCACCTCGGCAAGCGCGCTGGCGTCCAGCTTGATGCCCCGCAGTTCCATGGCCGCGAGGACCGGCGCGACCGGCATCTCCACCCCGTTCATCAGTTCCTCCAGGGCGTCCTCCTTGAGGCGCGCCGCCAGCACCGGTTCGAGCTTCTCAAGGCAGGCCAACGCGCTCCCCGCGGCCCGCGCGGGGTCGCCCTCATCCGGCGGGGCGAAGCCGAGGAACTCGGTCGCCGCCTCCTCGGGCGTAACCCCGCCCGAGCGCGGGCGCACGAGCCAGGCCGCCAGCTTGGTGTCCAGCTTCACGCCCGCCAGCGTGATGGAGCGCGAAAGCGCCAGCTTCGCCATCTCCTTCATCCCATGGACCACCTTGCGCGGCCGTCCGTCCGCGAGGAACCCGCGAAGGGCCCGGGCCGCATCGGGCGTGAATTCCAGGAGCCAGCGCTCCCCGCCCGCCGAAAGCGCCAGCCAGGGCTTTTCCTGGCCGGGCAGGGGGAGGCAGAATACCGTTTCCCCGCCCCCCAACGCCCTGACCAGCCCCTTGTCATCGGGTTCCACGTGCCGGGCGGGCGGACCCCAATCGGGCGGAGCGGCCTCCCCCGCGCCGGCTGAAGCCGGTTCAAGCGACGGCGGGGGGCCCGCGGGAGCGGCAGGAAGGTTCTTCAGCATGCTGTGGAACTCCATTTCCTCGAGGAACGACCGCAGCGCTTCCTCGTCCCGCTCCCCCAGCGCCAGTTCCGCCGGGCCGGCCGCGAGCGGGACATCGGCCTTCAGGACCGCCAGTTCACGCGTCTTTAGCGCCTGGTCGTGCGCCCCGGCCAGCTTCTCCCGGAGCTTCTCCGACTTCACTTCGGGGAGCCGCCGGTAGAGCTCGTCCAGCGAACCGAACTGTTCCAGCAGTGCAGCGGCGGTCTTTTCGCCCACCCCGGGGACGCCGGGAAGGTTGTCGGACGCGTCGCCCATCAGTGCGAGGAAGTCGGGGATGCGTTCGGGGCCAACCCCCCACCGCTTTTTCACCGCCTCCGCGTCCATCTCCTCGTCCTCGTGGCGCGGAATCACCACCGCCAGCCCCGGACTGACCAGCTGGAGGATGTCCTTGTCGCCCGAGTAGATGCGCACCTCCATTCCCGCGGCGAGCCCGCGCTTCGCCAGCGTCGCCAGGACGTCGTCCGCCTCGACCCCCTCCTCGGTGAACTGCCGGACGCCCATCACGGTGGTGAGCTTCCGCAGGAGAGGGAACTGGGAGACCAGTTCCTCCGGGGTGGGCTTCCGCTGCGCCTTGTAGGACTCGAAGGCCTTGTGCCGGAAGGTCGGCTTGGGCGAATCGAAGGCCACCGCCGCATGGGTGGCCTTGCTCTCGCGGAGAAGCCTCATGAGGAACATCGCGAAACCGTATACCGCGTTGGTGGGCTGTCCCCCCTTCGTCGTGAACGACGGCAGGGCATAGAAGGCCCGGTAGGCGTATGAATTCCCGTCGACGAGGTGCAGGACCTGTTTCATTCCCGGATTCTACTTTACCAGTTTGCCCCCCCCATCTCCGTCCTTTTTCCCTTTAACTACGATCTTCCAATACGTTCACCATACGGGCGGCCGGGCCTTCCGCGGACCGCTCGGCGCCTCCAATCTATCCGCGCCTCGCTGCGAGTCGGCCTTGCCATCATTAGGCATCCTCCGTCGCTCGCGGGGCCCAAAGAG